>Ga0179591_1344607_pt1 | contig 10968 bp, 10 predicted proteins | sample CZOMad2_1_08_16f_FD_182891 | JGI IMG/M metagenome (GOLD analysis project Ga0179591, IMG submission 182891) | Vadose zone soil fungal communities from Angelo Coast Range Reserve, California, USA - CZOMad2_1_08_16fungal (PacBio error correction) | ecosystem: Environmental > Terrestrial > Soil >... | reverse complement strand
GGCCTCTAATCGACTTTCATGCATGTTTGATTAATTTCCCTAGAAGGGACGCTAAGGCCAATGGAGATCCTCTAGACTACGCAGGGCCCGCCTATTTATTCTTGAGCGGGCGACTCCTCACCCCTCTAGAGAAGGTTGACATTTTCGCGTTTCGTTTGTTTTCGTCATGTCCCCTAGAAGATTCGCCTCTCTTGACGAGTTCCCCGAGTTGAAGTCGGCAACATATAATCCTCTTTACGCCTCTCAAGCTGAGTGAATCCTTGCGTCCGGTGATAGAGTCGATTTTTCCCTCAGTGAAGATTTCCCGAACTTCCTGGAAAAAGAAGCCCTTATGTCGGGTTTTTCGTTGCTCGACTTCCGATTGACTCTTGCCTTTGACACGCCCCCCTTCGCGGAAGATTCGTTTGCGGAATAGTTTCCGCTTTCGCGTCCAACTGTGGCAGCGTCTTAGGAGTTTGCCCTGTCAAAACCTTCTTTACGCAGAATTTTGACCCTTTCACTGAAGTGCCCCCCCTTTTCCCATCAAGAAGTGGACTCATGCACAAGTCCGCGGTGGGGTCTCCTCCCCCCCCGCCTCTTTCGGGTCCGGAACGCGCTTTTCCCCCCAACGAAGGCAATCACACTTTTAACCAGTCCGGTTTTATCTTTCTCCTGTGTGCGAGCGAGGTTTTGAGACCGCCCCTCCCAAAGCAGACGCAGCTTTCCTAAGTGGTCCCTAAAGGGAGCGGGTTGTTTCGGGTAACCTTTTCTCCGACTTGGTAGTTTCCACTTCAGAGTTTTTATGTATGAAGATCTCTGAATTTCGAAGCTGTTAGACTCCTTCGAGTCTCGTTTGCGAAATCGCATTTTTCGCGGAAGAGTTCCAAGCTAGCGAGGCGGAATTCTGAATCATCTTTCTTTAAAGTGGAATTGGACGTCGCGCACCCCCCCTTTTTTTTTGGTTAGCTCCACTGCTCTCTCGTTTGCAGACTTCTAAAGCGGATCTGGCTGAAAAAACTCCCTTTGCGCACACTTGCGTAGGTTCCGCAAACCGGCTTTTTCCCTTTTTTTTCGAACTGTTGTCCAGTGACGACTCTGCGCGTCGACATCGACTATTTTTTCCAGACGCTTTGGAACCTCGATCGCAAGACATTCTCGCTTTTGGTCGACTTCCTTTAAAACTGTCCTCCAAAAGCTTCCCCCTTACCAAGTCCAAAGCCGCCTGACGCCCCTCCAGTCAGAACGAATCTCGTTTACCTTTTCCCTCCTTGAGCGTGTGGCTCTATTTTACCGAATTCCTGCGAGGTTTTTGCCTCCTGCGCCGCTCTTCCTTTCGATGACCTTTACAATCTATTGACCCGTCGGAGGAATGGGGTTCAGACGTGTTTTCCCGCGCCGGAAATTCGCTTCAAAATTTGACTTTCCCCTAGAGCCAAAATGGGATTATGGGACATTTGATTTTTTTCCGGTGGCCTGTTCAGGACCGATTGATTATGGACCTCTGACTCCTAGAATACGACAATTACCCCAGCCGCTTTTTTTTTTTCAGGGCAATGGTAGCGGCCCACTGGGATTTTCCCTTTTCCTGGGGTTCCATTGAGCCAGCGTCGTCCCCTGTTTGCCAGATAAGACCCGATCTCTCCTTAGTGGATGAGAGTGAAACCACCGCCAGGAATATTGCAGCAAAGTCCTTTTGCGGGAAAATCCAACATCTTTTTTGATTGTTTTTTTTTGCGTTTTCTCCTTTGGAGCGGAGCGAATTTTGTCTTTTTCAACTTTGAAGTTTCTTCGATCTGGTCTCTTTCGTTTTCCCTGTTTGTTCTGTCCTTTCTGAATTCCGCCATTTCAAGATGTTGCGCCACCCACGCCTTAGCTCACAATAGCTGGCTTTCCGCCAATTAACGCCCTTTCCCTAGATAGGTTTATGTAACCCTCCTATAACGCCCAAAGGGTGTTATTCCACTTCCCTGATATATTTCTACATGATGCCCTCTTACTGGCCTAATACTTTTTGCAGAAAATGATGATTGCATCTGGAGAGAGGACGAAAAAGTTCCCCCCAGGAATACCCGTCGTGCTAGACATAAGAGTTTGGAGACCCGGCGCGCATTTCTCTTCTTCCACCAACTTCTCAGTTCCTCTCCAACACGCTAGATTGCTCACTCTTGGCTGGGCGGGACCCTTGCTGGAAGTGGTTTTCACTTTCCTAATGCACAGAACCCCTTCTAGTGGTGGATCTTCCTGCAGGCCTTGGTATGGAGTGATGCTCACGTGCCTTTTTCCGTCCGGTAGTAATTCTCTCCCTCCGTGAAAATAAAAATTTTTTTTTTCTCTTTTTTTCTTGGAGCGTTTGGCCCCTTTTGAGATCAGCGGCGAGTTTGGGCACCCAAACCCTTCCGATTCAGGGCGACGGCCTTACGGCATTGTTTTTCCCCCCCTCCCGGTGATCTTACTTCGAACTGCCACCCCCCCCGGAAAATGACTTGTGAACTGTTTTCCAGACTCACTATACGGTTTTTTTCCGATAATTTTTGTGAGTTGAAGGGTCCACCCCAGGAAGGATGGCAATCTCTTGAAGAACATTTTACCCCGGACCAGTATCGGCCTTCCGGTGTAGGTTTCCTTCCCAGAAAGAGTGAAGGTGTTTTATTTTTATTTCCGACCCCTCCCCCGAATGTGTGACCCTTGCTGGAACTCCTCGTTTTTGTACCAGACGCTTCGAACAATTCTCCCCCTTCTTTTTCGCGATTTGTTGAATGATAATGAGTGACGCTTAACCCAAACCGACACCGGCGCCCTTTTGCTGACGCCATCTCTCTCTTTCCTCCTCCCTCTTAGTCTCCCCAGCCCACTCCTTTTTTTCGTCACTCATTAGAAGGTTAAGACCTCGCAGGCCCGTCTCCTTTCCTCCATGTTCGTAATGAGGTCCCCCCCCGTTTTTTTGTGTCATGCACTGCCAGTGGACTTTTTTTTTCTTTGTCGGAATCAGATTACCTCACACTGAACATCAGGTATTTCTTCCTAAACACGTTTTTCCGTCTCTACGCCCATTGCATTACCCTTTTTTTTTAACGAAACCCCCCACTCGTGACAGAATTCTTTTTTTCCTCACAGAGAGGTACATCTTTCCTGGCCTCTTTTGGCGTATTCGGCACATTCCGCAGCCGTTGACTCCTTTCTCCTTCAAGAGTAGACGTAGTGTCGCACAGTTTCCCCCCCTCCAATTGACAGTAGCACTGCACGTCGCCGGACTTCTGCTGGTTTGAAACACTTCCGGAAGTGCCCCCCTCCAGATAAATCTCCAAACAGGCCGACTTCCCCATACTCCCCCCTCTCCAATTTTCGCAAACATAGTCTACTACCGTTTCCAAACTGAAGGCCCCCTCCAGACAACTCCTTCTTCTCATAACTTAGGCTGCCTGCTTCTTTATATCCAACAAATAGCGTCTGTCTGGATTTTTTCAAAACCACCACAACTTGAGGCCCAAAGGTTTTTCTTTCACCTTTGCGTTCTTCTGCGCCTAGGACCAGATGACCTCCCCTCCCTTCGCTTAGGTCAGATCAAGCTCCCTTTTATCCTGGTGGCACTTTTTCTCCCCCTCCTTCTTCGTCAAGTCCTTTTCTGCCATTCCGTCTTCCTTATGAGTCCGATTGTGTTTAATCCATCGACCAGCAGGCTGTTTTTTTAGTCTCAACTTTGTAGAGTTTTTATAAACCTAGAGTGTTTGGGAACGCTCCCCCTCCCGTAGAAGTAGGTCTCTTTGTGCGATTCCTTTTTTGGCGAGGCACTCATGTTCTTCAGGCGCCCGGCAATAGGAAACCTTTGTTTAAAAACTTTTCCATATTTGCCAGAATTTCCCCGAGCGCGCTTCAAAACTTTCGATCCACCTTTCCTGGCAATGCCACGCGAAACGCCTCCTTCATCGATGGTGGATGTTCTCCCTCCCCTTCGGTTGTTTCAAAGCTCCCCATTGTTCCCGTAAAAGTCTTTCTCATAGGATGATCGGAGCTGTATTTCAGCCGCTTTTTTCTTTCCCTCCGTGAAAATTTGCTCCAGGTAGGCGCGAAATGGTCCCTTTTCGAAAGCTTGTTACTTTTCCTGGAAATGTCAGAGGATGAGGCAAAGCTTTATAAAACCCCCTTGACAATTTTTGCGCGTCACAGCGCTTTCCGATTCAATCTCGCAAGAGATTCCTTGAGTTGCTACATCTCCGGCTCCATTCCGCCGCTGTTTCGCGTTTTCTGGAAGATGTGTCTCGAAGTTACTGAAGCGTCCTCAGGCGCGGATCGTTTCCCAAACCGCGCACATCATTGTTTTTTCCCAAAAGGCGCTTCCACGGCCAAATACGCTCTTTTTCCCGTACAATATAGCCTGTTAGTTCTGCGTAACAGTTGCTGTGGGCGTCTTCTTGGGACTTGGTATCTTATCTGCCAGTTTTTCTGTGTTAAGACCAGCGATTGGACCCTGCCGAAGCCCTTTTCCGGATTCTTCTTGCGCGACTTTCATGTCCCGACGCCTGTCTTTTTTCGTCAATGTCGAGACTTAAAACCTTCCAGGCCCGTTGCGGTATTCCTCACGCATGGTTCGCTCAAAATGCTTCATCTCTTCTCGTCATCGCTCCACGATTAGAGCAGTGGATCCTTTTTACGAGAGATTCGCATTCCATTCACTGTCTCCGGTCCCCTTCTAGGAAACTGATTCCCCTCAACGTAGCTTCCCCTTTTTGCTAAACTGAAATGCTCCCCCTAGAATCCGTTCGCGACTTTTCCGAATTAAACGCTGTCCATGACTCTGAATCTCATCCGTCTGAAGTCTTATCAGCCAGTGAACGTTTTTTCCTCGTAGCGCACAAACCCCCTTGCGTCTGGGTGTTGCCATTAAGAACCGTCTCGCTTCCAAACGCTCGAAATCTCCCAGAATTTTCCTGTTCAAAAAGCCTCTTTTCCGTCCCCTCCCGAAATTATGTCTCTGCATACCACTGCGGATTGGTCCTTTAGTCCCGTCATGGGAGTTTGCGCTAACCTCCCCTTTAAGTAAATTATTGCTGTACATTTTTGAGAAGATTTTTTTTTTTTGGGTCTTTTTTTTTTTTTTTTTTTCTTCCTGCTTTTGAATAGATGGTCGCGACCTTCCAGAGATTTTCTCCTTAAGCCTTTGCCTAATGCTAATGCGATATGCAGATTAGACTCCCTTAGCCTCCCCATGAGATGATTGCTTGCCTCTCCGTAAAATGCGGTTCTTTTCGCGACTTTTTCCTCCCGATAAATCGTCTCCGCAGAACGTCACTGAATGATTAACGCCCCGTCCTCTCTGTCAGAGATCGCTGCTTCCTTTTCGATTTTGAGTAAGAATCTGTCCGCTTTCGATTGAAACCCTTCTGATGCTTTCAAAACTCGCAACTTAAAAAAATCTCTTTAATAGTGTAATTCGCCTCCAATAGAAGATCTTTTTTCGAGTATGCACCGCGTTAGTCTTTTTTCATTTTCCGGCGCACTTCCAATTTCTTCACGACCCCTTTTCTGAAGAGTAGCTTCGCTTTCAGATTTCCCTTTTTCACTACTTTTTGTGTGTTTGATTCTGAAAATCTGGACTCAGCGACCTTCCTCTTCAGGAAGAGGCGAGGAAGGGCTTCCGTCCCATTGAAAGGGCCTATCCAACTGCGCGAGACGAAGCCCTTCACCGTTTTTTTAGGATCGGCCGATTGATGCTTGAGAAGACACCCCCCCCCGCTCAGCCTTTTTGCCGAGAGTTGCTTTTCCCCGAAGAACTTCTAATCGAAGATCGACGCTTCTGTAAGCTTTCCTTTTTAGAGGCGCTTCCGATTCTTACGAAGAAGATAAGACTTTTGAATACTTTTAGCTTCACTCGGGAAGCTTTTTTTGAAACGTTTATTCTGCAGTAGCCCTTTTCTTCCTCCTCAAGAAGAAATCCCCGAATTGCTGAGTTCTTCGAAGAGAGCTGTACTTTTATCCCAGAATTAGACCCCCTGACGCTTTTCATAGACTGGACGTTTTCGCTCCAATTGGTTCTTCGCGTTTTATATTCAGAATCTTTTCTCCCAATACGGCTGCAGAAATTTGAACTGACGTGCCTTTTTCTCCATCACGCCGTGGTCGACATGTCACAAGTTTTTTCTTTTTTTTTGCAGAACCTTGATGTTCACCTCTCTTTATTGACCCTCTCGCTTTTTTTTTGGAAACGCCTTCCATCAAATTAAGGGTCTGAGAGATTTAGTTTTTTGCTATCGAGTTTATCATTTACTTTGTGCCCTCCCACGAATGATGGACTTCTCCTTAGAATCTGCACGTCGGGACTGTTTGCGTGACTCTACGGTCGGAGTCCTTTTTCCCTCCTTTCCCTTCCTTTGACAGAGCTGGAAGTTCTTTCGAGAAAATTGCGTCTACGTTTGCAATTGAAGGCTTTGAGATGGTGCCTTTTTTTTTCGCACGCAGAGGAATTTTTCCTCAGTTCCGCGGCGCGTTTTAAAGGGGCATTGGCGAAGCTCTCAAAAACCTCCTTGCAGGGTTTCTCCTTCTCCGAATTTTTCTTCTCTTTCCCTTTTCGAATCAAGAGGAAGATCTTCTTGAAAAAACTATTCTGAGATTCTGCTGGAGCCTCCCCCGGCTGGAGAATTCCTGGTCGCTCCTCAATGGACAAGGCCGGCGTTGCTTGCGACGATTTCGCGCCCTTCTCGCGAACGATCCGCAAGACCTTCTTTCCTAGAATCGCTTCTCAACACCCCAGTACAAAACTACACAGCGGCCCTCCACTACCCAGGCCCCTCTCCTGAAGAACACCCGCTCGCTGCAGAACCTCCTATAATATTTCTTCCAAAAACCGAGCGTATTCGATCCGCGAAAATGATTGCGTCTTTTCGCGGTTGTTTTTTCACGAGTAGCTGCCGTACCTTCGATACCCCCTTGACAATTCTTTTTCCGGAGGAATGGGATGGCACTTCTCTTCTCCCGCCGGATTTGCTCCACATTTGAATTCTCACATCTCTATATACTTCCGCAAAATGGGACCTTTTCTGTTGCTTTGAAGTTGTTCCTCTCTTTCTTCTGACCGTCCTTCCCCGACAAGCGGTCGCGCGACGTAATGATTCGTTTTCTTTGAGCACCTCCGTCCACTTGGGTTTTTTTCCAGCGGAGGCCCTCTTTTTTCTATCCGACCTCTTTTCGAAGCTGGATGATCTTCCCCCCCCACCGCAAGGAATATGTCCCCCCGAGACTCCCTGGAGGAACTTTTTTTTTGGCGTTTCGCGGGCATTGCCAGTGTCTTTTCTCGAAGGATTTTCCCCTTCGGCGCGCCTCGATTTCTTTTTTCTTTCTTCTGCGCTAGTTTTCCCTTTTTTCTCGGGCGAAGGAGCTTGAAGAAGTCTCCCCCGCAAATGAGCTACTTGCTTTCTCCAGGGATTCGGCGTGCACCCCCCCACGAGTCGGTATAAAAAACGCTACCCTCAAGGTTCGTCTCACCAGCCTTGTCTCTCGGTGATATTTCTCTCCTACTCTCCGTTCCCCGCAAATGCTTCGCTGGATGGGCGCCAGGGTCCCCGGAAGTACCTCATCCTGGGCGGGCTCGGCCTCAATACCTTTTCTTGTGACTTGGGAGTCCTTTCGCTCAGAACGTTTCCCGCTAGAATTTTTACTACGCCCTTTGACGGTTTCCCCTTCCTGCCGCAGTGATGGATTTTCCTAAGACCAGAACCCCTTTTAAGTGGGGCTATAATCCGCAGGGCAAGCCCCTGATGACCTCTTATGGGCAGTTGAGCTACTTTTATTTTGCCGTCCTGTAGTACCCCTCTCTTTTCCTACTTCTTCAAAACTTTCCTTTCCCGATCGGGCCAGAGTTTGTTTTCTCCCTTTCAGGAGATCATCCCCTTCCGGTGTGGCAAAACTCCCATCAGATCCGGAGACGTTTGTCCCGCGGGACTTTTCTGGCGAAAAGACCAAACGGTGCTTTGGCAAACCTTTTTCTTGCAACGGAGTGCGGTGAACCTGTCCCTCCAAATCTCCCCCTTGGAAGGAACGATCATTCCTGATTTCCGAGGATACCACGCGTTTTTTTTTTCTTCCAAAACGAATATACTTCTTGTCTCCTCTCGAGCCGGTGTCCCCCTTTTTTGCAAAGAAAGAGGTGTTTTGCGATTCCGTTTATCTGCTTTTCCGATCACCATGTGTGCAACTGCATTTCGCGGCGAAGCGTTCGACCTCTTCCAGCAATTAACGAAACAATTTTCTCTCCCCCCGTCGATAGGAAGGCTCTTATCACTTCTACTGCGTGTTTCCGTCGCCAAAACCGAAACGAAGAGGATGTCTTCCTTTAGCTTATTGTCCTCTCTTTTTCGTAAGCCCCACTCAAATCCTTTCCTTCGTTTTTTGTTCTCTTCCTCCTTAGAAGGTTCGTCCCTGAGAGACGCCGATCCTTTTAGAGTGTCGTAATGGGTTTGTAACGCTTCGCGCGGAGTTCACCATGAGTATCGTACCTTTGATCTTCCCTACCCTGTTCAGCCCATGCAATCTTTTCCAGAAAGTCCCCTCACCTCGATCTGAATCCTTCGCACTTTTACAACCGCCAACAAACTTTTTCCCCTCCTCTCGGCAAATCACATCGCGTATTGGCTCGTTCCTCTTTGTCTTCGGCACCAGGTTTTCACTAAGTCCGCGTCCCCGTTTCCCTCCGTAGGCAGCACGTTGCCCGCACTCTTTGAACGTCTCCTTCCTACTGCTGGCTAGGTCCTCTGCGCATGATGCTCCGACGTGCCGCCTAAAGAGCACCCTCCGTCTCCCACCCGTTTTAGAACGCCCCCCCATTTCCAAAATTCTTTTTGAGCCTTACTCTGGCAACTTTTTTTTCCTTCGCACTCCAATACAATCTCCTGCTTCCTCAGATCGCCTGCTGCGTCTGTTTTTCGGTGTTCATGTCTTCTGGAAACTGCCCAATCCCCTCTGGCAAGTCGTCGCCCAGTAAAAGGAGACGTGCCGTTCCTTCCCCCTCTTTGGTTCCGTAAAGATTGGGACACCTCTATTCTTAGCGGCGCTTTCTCCCGTCGAACTGAGGCGTTCTTGATTTTTTTTTTACAGCTGCAAGTTTTTCTGCAGACGTCTCTTTTTTTTCCTCAGATGGCAGGTTTCTAGAAAGAGATCCTCCGCAACGGTGGACCTCCCCTTTGGCGTTATCTGGGTTTTCTCAACCTCTTCTTTTTTGCACGAGGAAGCTCCCCTCACGGTCGTTTTCGCCTAATTCTTTTGTCGGGCAACTTTCCGCCGCGGACTCCTGGCGATTTTCTAGAAAGAAACCCCCTTGAAATTTGAGCCATCTGCTCGAGGCGCCTTTCACTTTTCCTCTCCTTCTCCCGATCATTACTTCTCAACCCAATCATCAGATGTTGTGATTTTCTTCTTTTCGGTATAATTCCTTTTTCGCTCCAAGTATTCCGATTCGTATTTTCTCGGAGTGTAAACTCTTTCCGCTGCGCAAAACCTCTTACCCCCCCCCCAAGGTGAATCAAAAGCCCATTCTTACGCGAAATGGCCTTTCCTTCCTCATTGTCGTAGATATACATTTCGCAGAATCGCGGCTTTCTTGCCCCCGCTTCCACTCCACCGTATCAACCCCCAGGGAGACCTTTTGCGAGAACTATAAATCTCCTTCCAAATGTTTTCCCTTTTTTTCCGTGTGCAATCGCTTTGCCCCCCCGCCGCTGGAACTCAACTTTTTTGTTCATCGAACAGTTACTTGGAGAGATACTTAGTCCCCCCCCTCTCCAAACTCTTTCCCCTCTTCATGGAATCCCAACGCGCAAAATACCTCTTCCCTGGAACGTCACATAGCCTCTTTGTCTGCGCGTATCCGTCGTCAGGCGTGCTCATTGGTAGTTTTTTCCCCCAAGATGGTGGAGCTTTTAAGTGTTTAGACACTCTCACATGCGTGCTTCTTTTCGGATCTTATTCTGAGAGATAATGTAACGCATTTTTTCAATGTGTCACTGTCACGAGTTATACCCTTCCCATGCGGTTGCGTATTGCTGGTCGCTCAAATTGCGCCCCCCGTATCTCAGCTTGATCCTTCCCTGCATCTGATTCTCTTCTCGCAGTGGAGAGCCCCAATGCCTGCACGCGCGCTCGACACTTCCTTAAAGAGCGCCGTTTCCCTTCTCCAGATTCCTCGTCTTATGTCTTTTTTTAACTCTCCTGAGAGGAGCACCCTTTCGGCAACACTCTTTCCCGTTTATCCTCTCCCCACTTTCAGAAGACTTACAGCTCTTCCTTCCTCTGATATAATTTCCCCCCGCAGCAGGGACCCGCCGCTTCCCCTTTCCTTCCTGAGCGCCCTTGAGTCTGAGTGTGTTGCCACCTGTTGCGGATCTCTTCTGCTCGCGTACCACGCTCGACCCTGCCTTTTCACGATTATTTTTCAACCGCCTTTTCCGAAATATCGTTTTTGCCTTTCTTATAATACCCTCTGGGGACTTTTAGTCACTTCGTGATGGCTTTGCTCCCTCCTTCAAGTTCATTTTCCTCATCCTCCTGGAAGATTCGTGAACCCCGATGCTCGAAGATTTTTCCGAAAGCGTCAGCGTCTCCGCAACCCCATCGTCCGACGTTTTTTCATGCTTCTTCGCTTAGAGCAAAAGATATCCGCCGCCATGCTCTGTTTTTTTCGTTTCGTCGGCTAAACTTTCTCAGATCTCCCTTCGAACGCAGATTCATTTTTCCCCTCCCTCCGCAGACTTTCACGTGATTGCTGATCTTCGTACCTCTTTCGCAGATGCAAACTCCGTCAATCCCCTTTCCCTCTGAGAGATGAGATTTGAACTTTAATGCTTCCCCCCTCCGCCGCGCGGCCCCCTGAGTTTTCAATCTTTCTCAAGAGCACCTCCTCTTGATCGGTTAATGAGTCTTCTTCAGTGGCCTTTTTTTTGCCATTTTTCCTGAAAGGATAGAAGATTCTTTTCCCCCCCCCCCCTGCATGCAGCTTCCAGATTT
>Ga0179591_1330535_pt1 | contig 10968 bp, 19 predicted proteins | sample CZOMad2_1_08_16f_FD_182891 | JGI IMG/M metagenome (GOLD analysis project Ga0179591, IMG submission 182891) | Vadose zone soil fungal communities from Angelo Coast Range Reserve, California, USA - CZOMad2_1_08_16fungal (PacBio error correction) | ecosystem: Environmental > Terrestrial > Soil >... | reverse complement strand
CCATTGCACTCGGAAGTTTGGTTGGTGGTTGTGTTGAAGAGCAATCTTTGCTGCTTTTTCGTTGGTGGGGTGGGGGGGTGGTGGACCCCTTTTTTTTGTCCCGAGAATGAATGCACCCAACTTTTTTTTTTTACCCCCCATGTTATTTTTGATTGATTTTCTCCACCTTCCAGGCGGTTTAAGTTTCTTGTGTAGACGAAATGCTTGCCCCTCGTAACGTGGGTCCTTGTGTGTTTGAGGATTCCACTCTTCCCTTGCCCCCCCCCGGTGTACTGTTTTTGGACGTTTGCCCCGGAGGGCGGGGAGGGAAACGTCCTCTTGGCTTTCCCTTGTCATCTTGTTTTTTCCCCTCACAAGGAGTGAGGGTGGGGTTTTTTTTATGACTGATGGGGGATTTCGAGCCGAAATCCCACTTTTTTTTGCCGTTTTGACAGGGGGGAGGATCGGATGGGACCCCCCCCCTTTGAGAACCGTTTCCTGGTTTGCCGGATTCTTCGAGCGTTTTCCCCTGCCCCAGGTTTTTTAAAGCCTGGGTTTTTTTCTTCGATTGAGGGTGGGGGGTCGGGTGCATTTCTATGTGTTTTGCTGACTTAGTGGGGGGAGCTTTTCAGAGAGTCTTTTTTGACCGGGTCATTGAGATTCCCCGGGCATGTTTGATTATTGAGTCCCCTTTTGCGATTGTTCATGGAAGCTTGACCGTTTATCGTTTGCCTGGCGATTTTTTCGGCGTTCGCTTTGAGCCTAATGGATGTAAGAGGTTTTTTAGATTTTTTTAATCTAGCAGAATGACGCCTAAGCTAAGTCTTCGACCCCTCCCTTCTGGCCGAGGGCCCCCTGCCTATGCGAGGGTGTCTTCCCTTTTGGTGGGGTGTGTTTTTTCGTTTCTTCTTTTTTTGGACCTTTCTTTCGGGGGTTGCGGGTTTTTTTCAATGTCCAGGGATCCCCCCTGATCTTTAACTCACTTTTGCCCCCTTGGGGAACCGTGGAAGTGTTCGTGAAGTTTACTGAGTATTTGTGGGGGGGGGGGGGGCCCCCATTTTTTTTTTCTGAACCAAGGGCAGCGGCGTCGAGGAGTCTTCCTTTTTTGGGCCATGCGGGGGGCCTTTCTAGATGGCTCCCTCGGGTGCGCCCCCCCCTTTTTTGTGAAAGTAGTTTCCATATTGGTGTTTTTCTCTTTTTTCTTAGCGAGAGGACCTTTTTGTTATTCGCCGGTCTCCTTTTCGGGTGCTGGATACCGTATGAGGGGGCTTTTTTTGACCCCGGACAATCAATTGTCGCCCACCTTTTTCCACTGACCCCGATGGCCCTCGTTGCAGTTTGGATGTTCCCTTTTTTTTTTTTTTCCCCCGCCTTCCTCCCCCATGACCGGGAGTTCTTGTCTGTTGAACCCGTCCCTTCTTTGTAGGTCCTTTTTTTTTCCTTGGACACATCTTTTCTTCCTGCGTTCATGCTTCTTTCTTTCGACTGTACCCCCCGGTGTTAGAAGGGATTCCGCTCCTATTTGTTTTTCGCTTACGGATTGACCCACCGCCCCCCACAGATGGGTGGGGGTTTCCTTTTGGTTGAGGCGGGGCGCTTCTCCTTTCACCCGCCTGGGGGTGGACGCCACGGACTCGGGCGCGTTTTCAGAGGTTTCTCACCGCGCCCGTTGACCCTTTTTTGCCTTGGAATGGAGATTAGCACTAGAGGCTGTCTGACTTTCCCGGGCGATGGAGGGATAGGTGTATGGTTGGTCCCCGCCCCAGTTCGCTTTGACTTGTGTAGGGTCGGTGAGGGTCTTTTTCCTCCCCACATAGAATTTCAGACCATGCGGTTGGTCGTCTTTGGTCTAACTGCGCTTTTTTTTTTTCCCCCGTGGAGTTACAGCGCCCGTCTCCTCCCCCCCACTTTGTAGAGGGGGGGTCTTTGGTCGAGGCATTCAAACTACCCTTTGGATCTTGCCCCGCAACAACATTTTTCCTTTGAACCTTTTCCTCCCACACCGTCTTCTAGTTGATTGGTCGATTGGAAGGGGTGGATGCTGTTGGGGGGGTTGGGGTGGGGGGGTAGTTTTTTGGGGGGGGGGTAGCTAGGGGGGGCGGCGCGGGTGGTGCGCGCACTGGTTCGGGGTGGGGGGGGGGGCGGGGGCTATCGCGGGGAGGCTCCTGCCGGGGGTGGGGGGTGTGTGTGTTTGTGGGGGTGGGGGGGGGGGTGTGGGGGGGGGAGTTCAGTGGGTCTGGGTTTTTAGTCGTGCCTGCCGAGATCGGTTTTTTGCCCTCGTCCGCTTCAAGAAGGTCGGTGCCTGTTGTTCCCCCACCCCCCCAGTCCATGTGGAAAGGATGGGAGGACCCTGTGTATGAACGCCGGCCTTTTTTGGCCTCTCTTTTTTTTTCACACTTTGTCTGGCTCTCGCACCCTGAAGGTATGGGTGTCACCCGACTAAACCTTCTCTACCCCATGACCTTACTATCCCCCCCAGGAAGGGTTTCATAAACCTCGCTTTCTCTTGGCATGGGAGCATTTTTCCCCGGTGTCTCTGTGGTCGGTTCTCTTGCGTTGTGCGGGGTACTATGGGAGCCTTCTCTGAAGGAGAGTCCTTGGCCCCCCTTTTTCCATTTTTTACGCGGATGGGTCGTTGCCTCTCCTTCTTTCCTTCTTTCTTTCGGCTTTTTTTAAAAGTTCCGGGTTGTGTTTTGCGAAACCTTTTCGTGCCCCGCCCTGATTTGGAGGCTTGATTTCGGCGGGCTCCTGAATACTGGGGTCTTCACCGTGCGGGAGAATGCCTCCGCGGCCCCTCCCCTTCATGGGGGTGTGGGTCGTGGAATAAACCCCCTTTCTTCGACCGGTCCGCCCTTTCGACCCCGTGGCGCGTCTGTTTTGGTTCGTTTTTTTTTTTTTTGTTTTTGGCACGCACCGAAAATTTTTTGGGGGTTAGCCCCCTTAGTGGGGGTGTTTTTCTCTTTTGGCTGGTGGAGGGGAAAGAGCGTCTTCCTCTTTTTCAGGTCATCTCGCTTTTTTTTGGACCGTTTTGATGCGAGGTGCCGCACCTTTTTCGTCATTAATAACCCCTCCGAGTGGTGTCCCGCAACGTTGGGGTGGGTGGTACGGGGTAAATGTCTTTGTTGACGCAACTCGGTCGTAGTGGGTCCCCCGATTTCCTTTGCCCCCTCCGGAGACTGGGTCAGGCGTTTCTCGTTTTCGTGTTCCCTTCTATTGGGGGCAATGTGAGTTGAGTTTTTTTGTTTGTCTTTGACGGGTTCTTTTTTTGAGTCGGACAACCGTTCAGTCCCTGCCGGTTTCCTTTTGGTCAAACTGGCGGGCGTGTTTCCGCCAGGGTTTGATAAACGAGTTCTCATGTTTGTTTTTTTTCGGCTTTTTTCCTTGGCACCCCCCATCGCTATACTCCCCCCCCCTTTGCCCCGAGCTTCCAGGAGACCCCCTGGCGAGCGCGCACCAGAGTGCTCTTCGTTTTTTGTCCATTTCAGGATGTCTGCGTTGCCTCACATCGAGAACCCCCCAAGTTGCCACCTAACCCCCTTGCCCCCCTCTTCGTCATGGTTGAGTTTTGGACGCCTCCCTCTTCCCTCCCTCAAGTTGGTTGTTGTTTTGTTGTGTTTGGGCAAAGGCTTTGTCTGATTGGACCCCCCGCGTTTCCTCCAAACCACCTTGTTGTTGTTTGGTGTGAAGCTCTCCTGTATTTGCCGCCCCAGGTGTCGTTTTCATAGGTGTTTTTTGTGCGGTATAAGCTTTTTTCTTTTCGTCGGCTCGCTGGGAGTGCCCCTTTTCCTTCCTAACTTTTCTGGGCGTAAGGTGAGGTTCTTCCGTTGTTTTTTGCTTCTCTGCCATTTGAATCTTGTTTCCACTTTTAGGCTTCTTCCCTTGGCGTCCTTTTTCCTGGGCCTCGCCTTGTTTTGGGAGAATCCCCGAGCGACCTCCAGTACTTTTTTGTTTTACCGAGGTCAAACGGATTCGTTTGAATTCGCACTTTCCATGTCCGCCCGCGCGGCTGTCCCCCTTCACCCCCCCACATCCTGTCTCTTCCCGTTTTTCTGGTGGTTGCCCGTTGGTTGTGCCACTTTTTATTTATTCGCTGGGAACCCCTTGTTTCATCCGATTTGATTGGAGCGTGAGACCTTCCCCTCCCAAGTCAAACCACTGTTTTTCCTCGTTTTTTCTTCCCCCTTTCCGTGCTTCTTTTAGAGATTGGTGTTTGGAGTTTGTCGGGATGGACTGGTCTGACGATGACCAGTGTCTTGGTTCCCGTTACGAAACTGACGTCCCCTAATCCCCTGTTTTGCTTTTTCGCCTGTTTTCTCATTTCTATCAGATGAACCGCTTTTTTTTTCCATGGTTTTTTCTACGTCCAATTCTTTTCTGTCTGTCCTGGAGGGTTGGATTAACGTTGTGGATGTGGTCACTCACCCCTTTGTTTTCCGCGTCTGATTCCCCAAGGCGGTTTACACCCCCCAAAATGGGGGATGTTTTGCGTCGCCTACGTTTGTGTGGGGGCTTCCCTATTGGTGTGGGACTAAAAATTGACTTCTGAAGGATTAGCCCACCCCGCGATGCGGTTTTTCTTTCCGCGCACGCAGCGGGTACATAGACTAGGGTGAGAGTTTTTTGTAAAGGTTAGGCCGTCTGCGGCTCGCCAAGGGGGTTGTTGGCGTTTGGTTTGTTTTTTTTTTTGCCCAGTTATTCGGGTTGCTATGAGCTGACGCATGCCCCCCTTTTTCCGATGGAGCGGCCGGCTGCGCGGTTGAGGTCTATCATTCCATCTTTTTCCTTTTTCCCTCTACTTTTTTTTTTTTTTTTTTCCTCGTCAGATTCCCCCCAAAACGAGCTGGCCGCTCCCCAGTTTCCCTTTTTTCCGTTTTTTTCCACCGGCCTGAATGCCTTTTTGTGCGAAAGTTCCCCGAACGCCGGTTATTTTTTCCCGCGCGGTGGTTGAGTGAGACTCTTTTTCTGGACATTGGCTTTTTCTTTTTCATCTGTCTGGTGCGAGAATCTGCAGGGGGGGGCTGAGGGGGGAGGGATCTAGGAGAGTGGCGAGCCGATTCCAGGTGCAGTCGGGGGGGGATCCCGTGTGCGTGGCGCCGAGGGGGCGGGCTCTGCTGGTGGTGGGGATGGCGAGTGAGGGTGGCGGATCGAGCGTGGGTGGTTGGGGCTGGGGGATTCGGCGTGGTGGTGGGGGGCGGGACAGCTATGCGTGGCGGCGTCTGGGGGAGTGGGTGTGTGGGGGGGAGGGAATGAGGGGGAGGGGGGGTCGGTTTGGGGGGTGGGGGAGTTGGGGGAAGGAGGTGGGGTGGGGGGTAGGGGAGAGGGGGGGGGGGGGGGTTGGGTGGGTGAGGCTGGGGGGGGGGGGGTGGGTGGGCGGGTGATGGGGGGACTGGAGCTGGGGTGGGGGGGGGTGGAGATGGTGGGGGGGCGGGGGGGGTGGGGGGGCTGTGATCCTGTGTATGGTGATTGAGGGCGGGTGTGGCGGGGGCCCCGAGGATGCGGCGGGGGGCGCTGGGGCGGCTTGCCTCTGCCGGGCGGCCGGAGTGATAGGGGTCCTCTCGCGGGCGGGGGAAGGCGCCGCCGGGTGTGTGGAAGTGTGGATCACCGGAGGGGATCTTGGGTGGGGGGGTGTGGGAACGGCTCCTATCGGTAGGGTGGGACGGGGGGGGCGAGGGGTTGGGGTTGGTGGTCGTTGGGGGGGTGTGTGCGGCTGAGTGGTGGGAGCGGGGGGTAGCGGGGATAACGGTCGTGCGGGGTAGGAAGGAGGGGGTGGTGGCCCTGGGGTTTTGAGTGGCGGGGTAGTGGGTGCGTGGAAGCGGGGGTGGTTCCGCGCATTGGGCCGATGGTTGAAGGGTTCCGCTTTGTGTTGGGGGATGAGTGGTGGGGTGCGTGGGTGGAGGGGTGGGGGGGCGGGGGCGGGTTGGGGGGGGGGGGGGGCGTTGTGTTTTGGTGGAGGGGTGTGGCTTGTTGTTGCGGTCAGCGGGGTTAGGGGGCTGGTGGTGTGGAGGATAGGGGGGGGTCTTCAGCTGCGGGAAGCGGGGGGGGGGGGGGGGTGGGGTGAGGGGGGGTTGGGGGGGCAGGGGTGGTGGTTGTTGGGGGGGGTGGGCGGTATTTCTCCCGTTTTCTATTTTGCAATTCCGGGTTCTATGTGTTTTTTTTCACTTTTTTTTTGCCCCGTTTCGCGACGTTTTTTGCTGTTCCGCTCCCCTGTCGTAAGTTTGCAGAACGCTTGTAAGCGCACGTTTTCAGGGAACCCTGTGGTTAATGGTGCGTGCGGTCGGCCACCCAGAACCTGTCATTTCCAACCACGTGGGCAGTCAGTTTTTCTTGTGACCGCGTTCCCGGTTTTCGCTCTTTGTCCCGTTAAGTTTTGTCCTTTGCGGCATGACCTCTGGTTTCCCCGGTGTTAGTCCTTTTTTTTTTGCATCGAAGACAGTGGTTTCTCCTTGTTGCCGACTCCCGATCCATAAATTCTCATCCAAGACCCCTTTCTTGTTGACCCTGCAGGTTGTTGCTTTAGATGTTTTGCACTCCGCAGTTTCCGCCATGTTCATGGGGTTTTTTTATTAGTAGGGTTGTCCTAGTGTGTTTTTCCCCTTCACATCCTCAGGTGCTTCACTTGTTTCTCCCTTTTGTCTTTTTGTTATTGGTTCGTCGGGCCAGATGCGGGACATTCGCACCTTCTTTCTTTTGCGGTGGGGTCAGTGGTTTCCCCCCCCTTTTTTAATCAGGGGATTGCCTGGTTCTTACATTTAGCTCATGCGAATGAGTTTCCCCGCCCTGCATTTCGTTCGCGTTTCTTTTGTAGGTGGTCCTGTTTTACGCCCTGACCCTTGTTAGGTGTGAATCAAGACTTTTTTCCTCTGTCCTTTTTTTTAGTTACCCCCTCCGACCGGGTCGTTGTGGGGGGGTGGTAGCGCTTGTGTACCCCCTTTTGAGTGCTGTCAGGTGTTGGGTTTTTCTCGCCCAGTCCTTTCTTTTTCCTCGATTCTGGTCGTGGTTGGGAGTGTGAGGGTTCGGCATATGGTCTTCAGGGTGTTTTGCTGTTCTCGATTTTCTTGTCGCCGTGTTGACTTTGTTTTTCACGACGTCTCTGGTCACCCCCTTTACCTAGGACTAAACGTGCAGGGCGGGTGTTTGTTTTTTTGTTTTTTTGTTTTTGACCTGGGTTCGTTATGGGGGAGGGCCCTTTGCCGTTTTGGGGTGAGGTAGACATTCCTTTTTTGGGTGAGTTTTGTCCCCGCGTTCCGCCCTTTTTTTTTCTTTTTCCTGTTTTGGGCTTTCCACACACTGTCACTGCCTTGTGTTTCCCGCCTTGGTTCCGTGCCTTTTTTCGGATTGTAATGCACCCTGGATTTCAGCCTTTTGTGTTCTTTTTAAAACGCTGGGGACAACTTATTTTGGAAAACCCTCTTTTTGTTGGCCTTGTTCCCTAGTGTTTTGCCTATTTTGTTGTGTTCCCGCCTCCCGACCCGGGCTTTTGTTCACCCAGAGGGGGAACCTTTCCCTCCGCCTCCGCCAATTTCCTTTCTTTTTGATGATGACAGTTTGCCCGTCGTTAGATTCTTTTTTTTTCTTTGAACCTTTTTTCTTTCCTTTTTTACCATCTCATTTGTAGCAAACTAAGCTAGGAGCGCTGTATTGTCTTTTTTCCCGTTAACCAATAAGTAGCTCACAAAGGAGCCCTTTTTTTTTTTCCCCACAGTCGACACCCCAATGTTTTCCCCGGCCGTTAAGGCTTGTTTCGTCTTCTTTTCTTTTCTTTGGTTTGATTTAATCGGGATGGCCGCTTGCCCCTTTTCATTTTTTTTTTTGACTGTCAGAGTTGCTTTTTTCTTTATTCGTTACCCTCCGGGTTTGCGTAGACCCCCTTTCTTCCCGCACTTGGTCCCCCTTTTCACCCCCTCTCTTGGAGTTGCCCGGTCCGGCCCTATCCTTCTTTCAAGTTTGCTTCTATGTTTGAAATTGTTAAAGTCTCATCATCCCCGCATCACCTCCATACTGCCCCCGGCATATGTCGGCGCCCAGTTTTCCGTCCTCTTGTCCCCCGTGATAACCCACTGGCAATCTTTTTCGTCTACATGGGGTAGGTTCTTTCTTTGTGTGTCATTTCGCTGTGTTCTTACCGTGGGTTGTTTGCCTCCACCGGACGGACCTTTTTTAACCCCGCCTGGCGTTCGGTTTTTTTCAGCGCTTTCCTTTTTGTCTTTGCCGACCCCTGGGCCGTGTTTTTTGGTCCGTTGTTCGCCTGGTCCGCCAACGTTGTTCTGTCCCACGAGGCGTCGTGATCCGGCTTCCCTCTTGGTCTACATTTTTTTCCAGACCAGGTCCTTATTGTGGTTCTGTGTCACCCCAGATGCCCCCGGTCCCTTTGCCGATTGAGACCCCTAGACGCGGGTTTTTTTTTTGTCCCCTTGCTATAGTGCGTTTTTTCCAAAATTTTACCCAGCTTCTTCCCGCTTGTTTGTTAGGTTTTTTCACTTTGACTTCTGAATACCCAATGTGGGCCATGGCCTCCACCCTTCGATAGCCTACTAGGTCTTCAGCGCGCTTTTTTTTTACTTCGTCCCTCCCCCGTGAGTTTGTGGTTTGTGCGTACCCGTGCGTTTCTTGATTGACCCAGAGGCATGGACATTTGGGGCTTGGTTTTCGTTTTTTTTTTAGTCTTTACGTGAGGGTTTTGGGGCCGGAGACCTTTCTTGCGCGTTTTATCGTTGACCACAATCAAACCGCTGTCGTGACTCACATTTGTGGTCAACGTTGCGTCGCAGGCCAGAACTTAAGAATTTTTCCGCTCCGGGTGTCGAGCCCCGCGTTGTTTCAGCGGTGGGATGGGTTCTTAGTTCCTTTTGCGCCGAAACTAGTCTTTCCAATTTGTCTTTCCCTTTTTTGTTGCCCATTTTGTTCTGGTGATTGACAGCCGTTCTTTCTTTTTTTCACCCTCCCCTAAGGAAACCCCTTATAGACGAAGTTCTTTTTTTTTTTCCGTGCGCAACCCCCCAACCCCGAAACTTCGCACCTGGCGTCTTACCCGACGTGGGCAGTCGTCCTTGTCGGCTTTTTGTTCCCCCGCTGCGATATCGTTTTTTGATTATTAGGGAAGGAGGTTAGTTCTTGGCTGCCCGCTTTCCGGTTTTACCACTTGTTCCTTTGGCCATCCAGTGCCGCTCAGAGCACCCAATATTCCCGCCCGTTTCAACGGCCAGCGGTTCCTTAATGACGAGCACACGATCACCCCCGTTTTGTTTGCTATTCCTTTTTTTCCCCTTTTCTTTCGGCCCGGAGTGGGTGTTGTCCTGGTGCTTCTGTAATTAGTTTGGCCCCCTGACCCCTTTTCCCCTCCCCTTAACTTTTTTTCCTTCGTCCATCCTTTTGCTGGCTTTGGCTTGGTGGTGGCCTGCTAAGTCACTTTTTTGGGGCATCCGCCATTTTTTTTTCTTCCCTTTAAATGGCCCAGGTAGTCTTTTGGTTTTCTTTCAGGAGTGAAGGTTTTTGACGTTCGTTCGATAGTTTACGCTTCTTTCTCTCCCCCCTTTTTCGGTGTGTGAGGGCCGGCTTGGCTAAAGGGGCACATTTTTTCACCCTTCCCCCGGGGCGATTGTTTTTTTTAGTTTAGTTGAGGCCGGAGCTTGGGATCTCGAGGTGCACCCCCCCCGCGGGTGTGCTTCTTCCCCCCTCCGGTCCGCCCGCGTGGATTTCTTCTCGCCCTTGTGTTGGACTGTTTTGTTCTTTTAATGTAGGGGTGCTTTTCGTTCTTGTGCTGCTTGCTTCCCATTACTCCAGACCTGGGTGCTTTTTGGTGTTTTGTTGTGTAGAATTATGGTTTTTTGCTTCGTGTCCCGTGGCGTATCTGTGTTTGCTTTGCCAACAAGACTGTTTTTGGTCCCCCCCCGCAGTTGGGTATTTCCTTTCGGTTTTGCTTGCCCTTTGCTTTTCTCTGACTCTAGATGATCCATCCGGCTGCGCCCCCTTGCGCCTGTAGGGTCTTTGCTGCCACGGGGTTTTTTTTTCGCTCATACAGACAGGTGCCCCCTTTCCCTGGTTCTGTCCCGTATAGTCGAGTGTAATTGACATTCCATTTTCCCCACACCACGGTCGGGATGTGACAAGGGTTTGGATCCCTGCCTAACATGTAGGGAGGCCTAACGCCAGGCTTTGGGATTGTGCCGGGGAAAAAGTGCGGTTCTTCACGCGCTCGCCCCTTTTTTTCATTGTCAGGTCTTTTGCTGTGCCTTTCGACAGTTCGGGGACCTTCTTTTTTTTGTTCGTCTTGTCGGCTAGTATAGGAAGCAGCCTCTTTTACGGTCGCGCTCGTAGTTCGGTTCTGTGACTTTCCCCCCCGGAAGCCTCCACGTTAGCGTGGCCTTGTGTCCTTTGTCCACCGACTTGCCCCTTGGTTTTCTTTTTCGAAGCTGGGTCCTTCCTGGTGGTTTTCCTTCTTCTTGGCTTGGGGTTGCCCCCACGTCTCCTTACCTGGATACAGTTTTTGGCTCCCCCTGCGTGTTTCCTCCTTCAGGCTTTGGATACGGTGGGTGCTTTTAGGGTGGGACTTTTCCTTTGTCCCCCCCCTTGTTTGTTGGTCTTCCCTCTTCCCCGGGGGAAGCATGGGTTGGCATGAGCATATTCTGCAATTCTGGTCCCCCGATTTCTTTATCCCTCGCGAGACTCGGTTTCCCTCCAACCACCGTCATACCTTTGGAAGGTTTTTGTCCCCACTTTTCTGTAGCTCGGGGCGGAAGACGGGGCTTGTTTTTCGTGTCCTTGGTCTCAAGTCTGGTGCGTGAGTTCTCTTTTAAGGTATTTTTTTTTTTCGTTTGAGAGCCAAACGTTTCTCAGTCTATTCCGCGCGTGTCTCCGTCGGACAGCCTGTTTGTTGCTCCTTTTTACAGTCGGACACCCCCCCCCTTTCTTTTTTTTTTTGAAAGGACGCCTCCGTTGCGGGGGGGTTCGTTGTCGGTTTTTTTTCCGCTCTTTTTTCTTCGTGACGTCACG
>Ga0179591_1331956_pt1 | contig 10969 bp, 8 predicted proteins | sample CZOMad2_1_08_16f_FD_182891 | JGI IMG/M metagenome (GOLD analysis project Ga0179591, IMG submission 182891) | Vadose zone soil fungal communities from Angelo Coast Range Reserve, California, USA - CZOMad2_1_08_16fungal (PacBio error correction) | ecosystem: Environmental > Terrestrial > Soil >... | reverse complement strand
CCCTTTTTCCCAACCCTGGCCATTCGAAGCCTTTGCGAGAGCCGGAGCGAAGGCTCTCGGAGTGCTCACTTCCAGGAGCGCGCTTGGGTGTATCCACTAGTCTTCCGACGTCGATGTGGTGGCCGGAGGTCCCCTCCTGACCCTTTTTTTAAGTCCCTGCTAGACAAAAAATAAGCCTTCCCTTATATAAGTATATCCGCTTCGGCTGCAAAGCCCAGGCGCTATGGATTGCCCCCCCCCTTTTGGCTACCACTGTTCGAACTCCGTACCCAGTCAGCCTGTCGTGTGCATGAGACACGGTAGGAATTCTTACCCCTACCACTATCCTTAGTGGCGGAAAGTAGCAGTTCTCGGCGGGCTCTCCCCTTTCAAGGAGGAGCTTACGCCTGCGCGCGGTTGTGGTGATGATGCGTCTCCCTTTCTTCCCAAAACTCAAGGCCGTACGACCCCGCTCCAGTCTGAGGTTACAGCCCCATCTCACCCCTCTTCCAAAGGGCGCGGACAACAGGAGACTTTACAAAGGCAAAGTCCAGACCTACGCTAGCGGGGAGCGGAGTTCCAGGTGTGCGGTTCTTCGCGACATTTCTCCTGTGGCCCCCCGGTGGTTTGTTTTTTGCGAGTCTGGGAGAACAAAACCATCACCTTCTTCGTGACCCCCACATACTTGTTCCTGAGGCTACGCCGTCCCCCCTTCAAGTCAGGTTGGGTCGTCACCCTTCCCCAGTGCGCTTACGCTCCCCGTGTCCACCTGACCAGGAGGAACGAACCAGGTTTGTTTCAACAACGCCTAGGGGACGCGTACCCACTTCTCGACCTCATGCTTATTCGATCTTCCACCGTATAAAGTGCCGCCTTTCAGTCTTTCTCCAGGGTGGTACGTTCGTCGTCTCGTGAATCTTGGTTCACGTGTCTATTCGACTGATGTTCTTACTCATCTTACCGAGGACGCTGAGCCTCTGTCACAGAGAAGACGTCCCCAGTCTCAGAATGACCCCGCACCTTTTCTTTATAATGCCTTCTCTTTTTAGAACCGGCAGATGAACCTCGACTTCTTCCCGAGAAGTGATACGACCGAGATGTTGGACTACCGTTGGAGGCTGGCGACGCGCCCAGAATCGACTCAGCGAATGGCCCGCGACTCGAGCACCGCACCGCCTTCCGACTAAAAGGCCACGCCCAGTCGGCCCGACTCACCAGAAGCGTATTTATTACCACTTTTTTTTTGGGTTGCGGTTCGTGAGGATCCTCTCTCTTCATGACCTGATCCCCCGAATTCTCTCCCAGTCCTCTCTGCAGCGTCTTCTCCGACCAACCGGTGTGAAAACTTGTCTTCGCGTGCTGGTCTCCGCGTACCGAGGGGATCATGGATTCCTGCCCCAGCACGCGGAAAGCAGCCTCACTGTTGCAGCGATTTTAAGAACGCAGGCCTTACCCAGAACCTAAGAAGAGCGAGTTTTTTTGACGGGTAGTCTTCACCGCTGTCGGGCAGGCCCGCTGCCCTGGTAGGGTTATCTTATTTACCCCGACGGCATACTCAGGAGAATGTTTTTGTGGGCGGCAGGTACGGCGACCCATTTCAATGGGGCGAACTTTGTAAATTCCCTCAGTCTCGGGATGGCCCAGTGGTGTATCCGAGGCTAAGCTCTGGGTGTACGTAGTTCTTCCGGGCCCAGCATGAATAATAGTGCTGCTTATTATCCCTCTCTGAATATAAGCGATGAGCCACAAAGCCGCAGCCGACGTCCCGCCGCCTATTGATTGACGAAACCACTCCCCTGTCTTTCACACCCATGTCTGAGGCGCCGAGAGGGGGGACGCCCGTCAGCATGAGAGCTGCCGTGTTTGAGGGAGGTCTGATAGACAGCGCAGTTTTTTTTTGTACTCCGGAATTGTAATGTGGGTAAGATCTTGACCCCTTACCGTCTCACACTGACCTTTGGTGGCGCACCTCTTTGAGGGGAGAGCTTGTGACACCTTTCCTCTGCATTCTAGCTCTTGGTCGAAGCAGCCTTGAGGTTTATGTTTCGGAGCGAGACAACTGTGGCTCTCCGCCCCAATCTTCGTGCCTCCTTTTGCTAATTTTGAGACGAGGGGGCCCATTACCAGATTACCAGCTCCCATACGTTCTATTTCCAGCCGGGTTCCCTAGGTCCAGCTCAATGAAGTATCTCGCTTCTTTTGGATACAGGTCTGGGTGCGCCCGGATCGTCTGCGGTTCGCGTGAGTGTGACTTTCCGTTATCTACCGATGCACAGAACAGGTGAACCTTTATCGAAAAGGCTCGGTCCCCCGAGATCAACCCGTCGTCGGTGATCCCTCTCCATGTTTGGGTTGTTAGACGGCCCGCATGTTCGCACTTAGGAGCTTTTTCAAAACGGTGGACTTCTTTGATTTGGAGGTTGTGTTTTAATTTCTTATTTTATCGGTAGCGCCTTCCGCTTCCAATCTCGACGGCCGATTCTCCCGAGTTCTGGGAAGCAGCTTGACTCTGTCAACAAGTTGACCAGAAAATTGAAGTTCGACCTATCCCTTTTTTCATGACGAGAGCCCACTCTCGCAGCAGAGGGTTTGCGGGTCTTAGAACGGTGACTACTTGGGTCCTCGAACTTCTGGACGAGAAGAATGAATAATGCCCCCTGATGTATGTTTATCTGAGCGAAACATCGTTAGACCAGTGGGCGAATAGGAGAGTTCCCTCAGTACCTTTGTATGGGGTATGTGTCATGATTAAGACTTAAGCTCCGATCTTTGTGGGTCATGTTAAGGTCAATGCGTCCCTCACGGTAAGCGCGTCCCAGAAGAGCAAAGACGACTCCTCATTTGCCAGTCCAGTGGGGACACGGCGACCTATGGTTTTCCTGGAAGAGATTGTTGAGGAGGGACTTCGTGTCGAGATGAGCTCCTTCCTCCCCTTCCCTACACCCCCACAACAGGGTGGATACTCATGTAGGGTTAGACCCAGCGGAGGAGAGGTCCGACTGGGAGTCACGTTAGACCCTTTTTCCGCTGGCTCCAGAGGGGGTGGAAGTAGCGCACCCAGGGTTGGGGTCCTTCCCCGAGTGACATGAAGTTGAGGGGTGTAAGAGAAGTAGACCCACCCTCCTCCCCTGTAGGTGTAATGTGATAGGATCGATAGCTTTCCTTGCAATGAATGAGGGCTGGCGTTTTTCGAAAAGATATTGGTCTGTAGTCTGCAGTGTATCTAGTCATGAGGACATGAGTACTTCGGATTCGCGATCAGTTGGCAAGTGTGGGGGGGTTGGGCCCACCCAAAAGTGCCCCCCACGATTCCCGCCCCCCCCCCCCCCCCGCCACCACCCCAACCCACCCCCCCACCAAAAACACCCGTCCCCCGCCCGCCCGCGGCGCCCCCCCCCCCCTCCCCGGGTCCCCCCGGCGCTCGGGCCTCCCGCCCGACGATCTGCAGATCATTTCAATCCTGCTTGCCATAAGTCCGTGCAAGGCCGACCCGCCTCCCGAAGTCGTCTGTGTTGAGATCGTCCGGGTCGGACCAGAGGTTCGCCCCCCTTTTTTTTAACGTTAGCGAGCGCGCGCTTTTCTTGAACCAACCGGTGTTCTAGCATCCGGGAGAGCCGGGACTCAGTAGTATCCTTCCGAGTCCTTAAGATTGTATAGGAGACAGAGTCCCGCTTTGCTGTTTTTTACGTCCGGAGGTCGAGCTGATTTATTAGGTAGAGTTATCGCTCGTTTGGAAATGTACCTCCTTTTTCAACCTAGGAGACTTTGAGTCTTTCAGTCTACTCTCGTAAACCCCCAACCAATCCACGCTCCAGGTAGATCGTTGAAGACGTAGAGGTCGGTCTTGAGGCTCGTCCAGAGGCACGGAGCCTTGTGACTTTACTCCCCATTCCTTGGCCTGCAAATGGAAAAGAAGAATTTGTTGTTCTTCTTTCTCAGCCTCCACCGACGTGGAGAAAACTACGAACGTCGCGCAACAGAACCCTTCTCCGGAAGAGAGTTGCGAGATTCCAGTCCGGCCAATGTTTCGACTTGGGCCCACAGTAAAGCGCGAGAACGTGCGGGCTTACTGAGAGGGGGTTATTAGAGCATCTGCCGTTACTCCCCCCCTCCCGAGAATGCTGCCCAAGACGCCGAAACGATAGCGGCGGCGGATCTTTAAGTTCCGCTGAGCCAGCCAATGATTGCTTGGGTTTCCGGTTCCGGTGCAACCAGTCCCTCGATAGCTCTCATGGCCCCGATGTTCCGTGGTTTGTTTCTATCCATGCCCCGCAGCTACCAGCGACTCCTGCCCGTTAGTGGGGTCTCACTTGCATTCAGATCGCTCCAGTCCCACATCCGAGGACAAAGTCGAGCGAGGGTACCTCTCCATACCAGGTAATGAAGAGTTCCATCTTTACTCTGCGGGCCCCCGAAGTGCCACGGCAGGGTGCCTCTTAATTTCCCAGTTTGCGGATCCTCTACATATTGATCCTAATCATACTTGTTGTTGAGTCTCGCACAAAAGGGCACGCGCAGCGCGAGTCAGAGGCCCCAGGAGGACCGAGAGATGTTTTAGCCGATCGTATGAAAAAGGGCTGTGACATCTCCCCCCCTGAGTTATGTGGTATAGACTCGCCGTCGGCGCTCCGAATAATGACTAGACACTTTTTTCAGTCTCTTAGATCGGAACATTTCCGCAAGCGGATCTGGTGTCGCGGAGATCGTGGGAAGGTGCTTCGCTTCTTCTACCCCAACACGATGAGGATGACGGATCTCTCCCCTTTGCTGACGTAGTCTCCAACGGAGGTTTCCTGCACAGGCTTAGCTTTCCGACCTCTTCCTCGTTGAAGGGGATAGGAACAGAAACTGCCGAGATCTTTTTATTCCCAGATGTCCCGGCCAGGGTCTGCAGGTGGTTCTAGTATGCGCCATCTTTTTTTTCAAACCTGCGAGGCCACACCTGGAAGCGACACGAGCTTTTCAGTCCGCGGTCACCAGAGAATTTAGATCAACCACCATCCAAAAGTCTTATACGGGCCGTCCCCTACTTTAAATTTTATTCGGGCCATGTGCTATAAGATGACTCTCGGCTTCCCACACGTGTTATAGTAAAACGAGACCCGGCACTTTGACCCGAGGTGGAGGGGAGAAACTTTTCTGATTTCCCTACCACGAGAACAGGTAAAATGTTCCCCTAGAGACCCCCAACAACCCGGAGATCAGATCTAATGAAAGGCCCTGCTTTTTTGGTTGTTCTTAGACGACTTCTCAACCCCATTTGACCGGATACCCGAAGTTGAGGTGGTCCCGCCGGATACAAGACCCCCCACCAGGTCTTGTTCTAACTCCCTAAACGAGAGCTCCCCCTTTTTTTTTTTGATGTGCCGAAGTGCCGACTCATACCCTTCAATTTAGACTTACTCTTTTCTTAGGATGGTTTCTCTTTTCAGGGCTGTGGAGTGAGGTACTACTCTTCGACCCGGAGAGGATCCCGTTCTTCCACCTCGAGGACGCGTAAGACCCCAGTCAGGTAAAGGTTCGAAATAAGCTTTCTACTCTCCAAGAGGAGAGAAACTCTCTTCTCGAGAATGGCGTCCTGAAAGAGTACCCCAAGATATGCTGCCTTGGTGTGCGACGCCCCCCCCAAATAGTTACCAAGCGGGTGTGGAAGACTCCCCCCACTTTTTGCAGAAAGGACGGAGTACGATTAAAACGAAGTAACAAGCCTATAAGTCCCCTTTCTGTGATGGGAGAGGATCACCCCGAGCTGAACTTCATCCCCCAGCCGAGCCTTTCCCCTCCACGCCTTCGCGAGGCGTTTTTTCTTCTGGACGTGAAAGTTTGATTGTGGGCACCCCCCCGCCTTTCGTCGCGTTGTTGCGCCTGATCCGATCCGGTTGGAGAGCAGACACGCTCGTTCCCCCTCATCATCCTTCCCTTATCTGGCGTAAAGCGACGCGAAAACCCCCTCGCGCGTATCAAGCCCTCCCCTGTGAGTGTTTTTTTTTCTTTTTTTTTGGCTTCCCCAAGCACAGAACGTGTGTGTTCATTGGAAGGTATGGCAAACAACCCATAATGCTTTTTTCCAGACGTAAGAGATGATCCCCTAACAACGAAGACGGTTCTTAGACCCTGTCGGACTTCGTACATGCCTCTCCTTTTTTCTTCTTTTTTTCGTTCAAGGCGAATCATAGGGACCTTGCTCCCTGACGAGAAGGTGTCATGACCAGCATATCTCATAACCACTGGGCTATACCTCATCTGAAACTATCATTTACGACTTTCTTAGCTCAGCTTCGCGGTTGCTCTTGCCACCAACACACTTTTTTCGTAGTGTTCCATTACCTGTCGCTCATTCCCGCTGCACAAAGCGCAGTCAACGACGCGTTCGACCACCCGAACAGAAGTGACTTTTGTTTCCTCAATGCTGCTCAAACTGAGACGGTGAGGCGGATGGCCGAGCACGGGCAATCACTTTCCTTTGCTTCACGGTAAGCTATCTACGAGATGAGGTTTGACTGCACCTAAGGCTTTGGCGGGATCGCTGAGTTACAGTTTAGGTTCGAAAGAGACCCTGGACCCTGTCTCGTAAGCGTCGGTCCCGGAGCAGCCAAAAAGGGCCTCTCCCCTGCCGCTCCCCTGTCTTTGTAAGACTCCTTCTGTGGTTGTGGGGGTGAGAGGCGCGAGGCACAAGTTGGCTCCGCTTTACCCATGACCTCCAGGTCCTCCGAGTTTTAGTGTCACCCCTGAGGATCTCTGGGGAAAGTATAAGCCTTTAGACCTGCCCCACCTGCGGGTTCTATTTTTTAGTTCTTTTTTCTCCACTTGCAGTGGGATCTTACCGCTGGCAGCCAAGCCTTGTACCGTGCGCTCTCCAGAGCAGGCTCAGTCAACACTCAGTACGTTGCGGAAGTTCCTTCTATTCGTTTTCTTTTTATTTTGTTTTTTGGCTTCGTTCAATGCGGGTGGGTTTTTGGGGCGTCGGTCCGAATTGCAATCCGCTTGGCGTCTCAGTTTGGAATGGGAGGTCGGGTGGCAACGGAGCTTACCCTTCATTTAGATGAAGGCCATCCTTTTCGATTCCTCGTGAGGGCCTCGTACCGTGCGTGTTGCCCGTCCAAGAAGACGGACTCCCGTTCCCCATTTCCAAGACCTGAGACCGATGAACACTTTTTCCCCAGCCATAGATGACTTGGCCATTGCGTTCCCGACCTTTCGATCTCCACCCCCTATTTCTTTTGTTTGCTTTAGTGAGAGCGTCCATCCCCCACATAGGCCCACCGCGGGGTGTGAGGGGGAAGTCTATCTCCTTACTGGGAACGTTTCTGTGAGGCGAGCCGGCCGTCGTGGAGCACCATGATGCCTTGGGTTCTTTGTTGCTCCGGGTGTCCTGTCTTCAGTCGTTGGGATTTCACTGTCTCCCCCCCCTTTCAGCAAGAGACTTCCTTGCCACAAAAGATTTTTTTTTTTCTGGTTTCCTGTCTCTGTGCGAGATTCGGAGAGCTTGGGGTTTTCATGAAGAAGTCGGACTTCATCCCATGCACCCGCAAGAGGATTTCGTCCCTGGCTTGACACGGGCGAGTGGAGACTGCCGTTCTGAGGCTCGTCCGTATCACTTGCACCTCTACTTGTAGATGATATTCTTTTGGTTTTTGTCCTAAGTTTAATTTTTTTCCCCAATTGGTCGTGTAATCTTCGGGTTCTCGGTCACGCCCGACTGCTCGATAAGTTTGCTAGATCGCGACTTGCTTTTGATCCCTCTTGGTTGGGATTAGATGTTTTTTACTAAGGAGGACTATTGTGGCCCCCGAGGCGGTCTCCCTCTTTTTAAGTTTGCGTATCATTGCACGTTACGTTATCCTCCCCGGACACCGCAACGCCGCTGACAGCCGCGTTTTCCACTTTTTGCGCAATGTAGTTGGTCGTTTGAGCTCTCGGGCGCGTCGAAGCATCCAGTCACGTAGTTCACACTTTTTTTCGCGGGTTCCTGGGCGTTCTTCGTTCCACCAGACCCGGTTTTAAATGTGGCAAGTGTCGCCCGTCGTGGTATCTCCTCACCCAGAATTGAGCACGATTCACGGCGGACGATCACCTGTTTCCGTGGCGTAGCTTGTGAAGGAGGTATTTGGCCCTAGTTTTGTTCAGCGATTCCCCTTTACATGGAAGACGTTACCCTTTATCTGCCAAATCCACCACCGGGAATTAACTGCCCCCTTTTTTTTGAACGCACACATTTCCCAAGACCGCCGTCTCGGGCATGAAATTAGCATTGAGGAGGTGGAGCACAATTGATCGTTCTCACGTTTTCCCCTCAAATTTGGGTCCGGCCTGCATAGCTGTCGAGGCTTTTTCCCCACGGTCCCCGATTCTTTTCGGGCCTGACGGTTTTTGGCTCAGTCCCGCGTGCGGATCCGGTTAACCACCTCCCGCCCCCCTAACTTTTCGGCATCTGGATAAACTCGAGCATACGGCACCAATGCCCGTAAACCCCGAGGCACGCCCAAGATAGCATTGTGCGAAACGCTTTCTGTTTTTGCAGCCTCTCCCCGAGACTTAATTCTAATCGGAAGGGGTTGCGCCTACGCCGGAAACCGCTTCCCCCCATACGCTTACAAATAGAGTCCCCTTCACGTCTTTCTTGCGAGTTTTGATACACTTGATGACTCGTCTCAAGACTTTTCCCTCCGAGTACAAGTGCGTCAGCTTCAGTAGGAGACCCTCCCACTTTCCCCCCAGTCCCCCTCGAGGGTATATTATAATCCTCTGGTATGGCCTTCGATTCCGGTTCCCCTTAAGGGATATCGCCCTCGGGTCTCGCCACAAGAAGAGTTTAGGTCTCCCCCTCTTCAGTGTTATCTATCATTTTTAATACCTACCACTGTCTTTGACCCCTACACCCAAGGGCCCCCTTTGCCGTATCGACACGCTTTGGACGCGCAGCCCACGAGAGGACTCCTGTACTCCCCGACCTAGAGACGAGTGTTGTTTTTTTTTTTTCCTGAATAGAAGATCCTCGAGCTTTGGGTCTTTCGACGCGGAAGAATCGGTCCTTCCCTAGACTTAGATCTTTATGAGATCGAGCAGTTTTCCCACTCAACCTCGTGTCGCTGCTAGGCGCTTGAGGGGAGAGTTCCCAAGAAGTATAAATTTCCGTTTTATGCGACTGATGACACGAATCCCTCCAGCTTGTGCACAAGGCTGTTGGAAAGAAGTCAGTCTCCCTTTTGAGTGTCAGCCCCTTTAACAAAAAACTCACCCAAGGGAAGGGGAAGGAGGGTGGGTGCGTCCCCCCAACCACAGGTTGGGGGGGTTTCTTCCAGGGTGGCTACAAACAACCCCCCAACCCCAACACACTTTTTTTACCCCGGATACAGACGCAGCGCAGGGTGGTTTTTGGTTTTGTTGGATCATTGGCGGCTCACCGTGCTCGAACACCCCCCGTTTTTTTTTTTTCCCCCCCTAAACCACCGGGGAACCCTACTTCCGAAATTAGATTGAACTACCGCTCGGCCTCCACCCATATTAAACCTTTGCCCCCTTTTTTTTAACCACACGGCGCCAACAACCATCGAGCGCGGCCAATTTCACTGAGGTTCTTTCCCAACCCCGAACCTTTTTTTTTTTCCTTCGTGCTGAGGGGAGAAACGACGGAGCAGCCGCTTTTTTCTTCACATGTTTCCCACCACCACCCCCACGCGGCCCCTCCCATCCCTGACAAGAGACACCCTCAGTCCCGAGATGGTCAGTTAGCCGATGACGCGCAACCCTATAAGGATCACCAGATCTGGGGCCCCTGGAAAAAAACTTCCCGTTCCTAAACGTTCTTGACGAGCGTTGCCCCTTTCGAGACGTTGATTCTTCTCCGGACTCATCCCATCGTAACCTTGCCCGGTTTCGTTTGAGGTGGCTGGCGTTCGCCCGGAAGGATTTTTTTTTCAACAGACGTTTTTCTTCAGCCTGGCCTACGAGTGCCCCCCCCGAGGCTCAGAGCCCTTTTCACCCCTCTGCCGTGGTACAAGGTGACATGCCTCCGTACATTGCGAGAACACGAAAGCCTCTCCGAGCAGGGTGGGAAGACGCTGCATTATTTCTCCGACCGAAACATGGATGGACGGTGTGCATCGCAAATTCACTCCGCGCTTGTTCGCGGTCTCGCCTGCCGAAGAGCGAGTACTTCGCTTCGACACCTCTTTAGGCGTCAACAGACTGGTTCGCCTAACGGCGGGTTTTTTTTCTTAACTCATCGCGGTCGCCCCCTTGCTGATCCCAAACAGCACTCGACCCAAAGGTAGAGATTTCCCCCGGCAATTCGTGGGCACAGGGAATTATTTGGCGTCGCCCCTATTCGCTGACCGCCACATCTCCAGACGTTAATCCATCCTCCATAGTCTCCCTCTCTAAAGAAAAGGAGTACCGATACCTCACCTACCGCGGGAGATGGAGACATTTTTTTTTCCCCCCCAGCGAGGAGAAGGCCTGTTTTTCGTTTAGTCCGTATTTACTCCAGTTCTTCCCCCCAAGATTTTTGACTGTGCGGGATGCTTTTCCTTCAGGTGCTTATTCACTCCAGGTTGAATACTCACCCCTTATCCGGATGACGTGGGGACAAGAAATAAGGCCCTACCCTTTTCGAAAAAATTCCCGTGAAACGTAACCACGTGCGTTTATTGAGCTTCACTAAGAGGCAACATCGCCCCCCCCCTGACCCTCCAGTAATTCCCAATGAGAGCCCCTGATCGAGCCCCCCCCCCCCCCCCCTTGATTTTTGGCCCCCCACCCACCAATGAGATCACCGCAGTCGACTTCAGAGGTGAGAGGTAGTATCCCCATGACGGCCTTTCATAGCCGTGTTTTTTTTTTTTTTTTTTTTTGTGCTGATACCTTTTATCGCGACTTTTCCCCACCGAGATGGTTTATATTAACCTACCCCCGAGATGATCGGAATCAAGGCCTCCCCCAAGCGGGTCATCAGAGCGGTTCGATAGAGAAATGGATTTACCTCCCCCTC
>Ga0179591_1295299_pt1 | contig 10970 bp, 14 predicted proteins | sample CZOMad2_1_08_16f_FD_182891 | JGI IMG/M metagenome (GOLD analysis project Ga0179591, IMG submission 182891) | Vadose zone soil fungal communities from Angelo Coast Range Reserve, California, USA - CZOMad2_1_08_16fungal (PacBio error correction) | ecosystem: Environmental > Terrestrial > Soil >... | reverse complement strand
CGTTTAAACAAGCTCTCCCTCTTTTTAATAAAGCCCTTAGGGCAGTCTCTTTTATCGGTGACTGTGGTTGTTCTTCCGTCTCCAATCCCCCTTTTCCTTAGAGGGGAGGAACTCCATGCTTGGTTCCAGGTTCTTTCTGGTGCGTGCTTTTTTTTTTCTTGGTTTGTCTTCCGATAAGATTTCTCATCAGTTTAATCGATTTCTCGCTTTCCTGTTGTTTTTCTGCGGCAATTGTGAAGCCCCCCTTCTGGGTGCTTTTTTGAAGTGCCAAGAGGACCTCTTTCCTATTTGGGGTCGGTGGTCCTATCTTTTTTCTTCTTGCTTCGTGTAAATTGAAGATGTTTCCCGGCTGAGGAGGCGGCGACTGATCCTTCGCCTAATAAAGGGGACTTCTACTTTGGAGCCTCCCCGGCTGGTCCTCCTCGTTCTCTTTTCGAATCTGGAGGCGGCCTTTCATGTTCTTTCTTTTCTAAGCGGTTCCCCCAGCCCCCCCCTCCCCCTAGCGATCCCGAGATCAATTTCGTACCCTTGTTGTTTCGCTTCGACGAAGACCCTATGAAGTGCTTGTTAATGGGTGGAGTCCTATTGTAGTAGGTAGTTCAATCTCCCATTTTGTCGTGTCTTCCTGAACCTTGCCCAGCTGAATCTTCGTGCGGTACCCCTCTCATTTCCCTTCTTCTCTTTCTTGATGGTTAGGCCTTTGTGCATCCAAATTTGGCGATTTCGTATGTTTGAGCATTCGGCGACGAGCTCTTTGGTTGGGGTCATAGTATGCAACCCATACAGGTTGATTTTCGAGGTCCTCCGCCGAGATCTTTATGTTTCACTGGGCGGAGCACCCGATGCCAGCCGGTTCCGTTTTCCCAGGTTGGCCTTTTTTTTCGTTGGTGCTGCTTGATTGCATTTCGGCTTTTGGGGTTTCGGGGGGGGTTTGTTTTGGGTGGGGGGGTTTGTCTTCCCAGGTCGCTTCCCTTTGTTTTTTTTCGGGGGCTTGGAAAGTCGTATTTCGGCCCTGTTTAAACCATCCGTTGCCGTCGTATAGAGATTTATTAGTCCATTTGGCGCCTCCATGCACGGTCTAGATGGACTCTTAGGGAAGCACCCGATGGTTATCCGAGTCCCACGGCGAGGCGTAGAGGTAGTCTTTTCACTTGGATTTTTTGACGCCTGTTTTTCTCCAGTCGGTCCATGAGCTTGTCGCCCGTTTTGATGTTGCGACCCCCGGTGATGCTCCTTGAAGTTTTCTAGCTCCTTCCTATCTAAGAGGACTCTGTCCTCAAGTGTGAACGCTTTCCCGGTTTTAGACGTTTGGGGTCCTGGGTTTGATTGCCGAACAGGTTTTTTTGGGGCCGAGGTTTTTTTTTGAGGTTGTTGTAGAGTTTTCTCTCATCGGACTCCTCGGCCAAATCATCTCCTGCCTTCCGGCGTTTTATGTCTCTTCTCTTCATTTGAGTAGGGCCCCCCTTTTCTGAGTCTATTTCATTTAAGGTTTGCTTTTGCTTTCTCGCTAAAGTCCATACGGGGGGAGATTTAAGTTTTCTTTCCTCATTTCCTCTTTATTCCCCAAAAAGATTGGCTGACACCCTTTTCTTTTTGTTTTTTTTGTTTTTTTCGAATGTAGTTTCCACCCGGATGCTGGTCATTTATTCTTCCTCTCCGTTGGCCTATAACGTTTCTGCCTTTGTGGGGGTTCCTTTATAGGGAAGCGACAGTACTCGCAGACGTTCTTGGGCCGCGTTCCGTGCGTGCAGCTTATCGCTTTGAAGAATTTTGCCTCCACGTCGGCGTTCCGTTTTTCTTCGAGAGCTGTTGCAGGGGCGGAGGCCGATTCACACTATTGCAGGAACCTAAATCCCCCTGTCTCCTCCTGCTTTAATGGACTCTTTCAGCCAGCTTCAGGATGTTTCGTTTGTTGGGTTTTGGTTTGGCTGCTTCGTTTCTCCCACGTTCCCCCTCTTTTATGTGTTCGGCCTTTATGTGGTATACGGCAGAGCTGGGACATGGTGGAGAGGATTGTCTCCGATTCGTCGGTACAAGTTCCACGTGTGTTTTCTAATGTCTGTCTTGATTCTCTGGATGGTCCTCAGGAACCATGAGGAATCCTCTGCGAATTCAGTCAGGAAGCCCCTTCTTTCGAGGGAAGTTCTCCCAGATTTTGATTCTTATTTGCTGGAAAATGAGGTGACGGTCTTCTCTTCCCCCGGCGTTTCTTTTTTTTGTTTGCCTCCCTCGCCGTTGTGGACCCCAACCCCAGGCGGCTTCTCTTATTATATCTTTTCATCCCTCTTCATGCTCGCATCAGCGGACGCGGGTGATAAATCTTTCCCTGTTTTGTTGAGAGAAGTTCATTTGATTTGATAAACCGATGTCAGTGCGCCGTGCAGCGCTTTTCCCTTTGGCGCTCCCCCCCCGTTTTTTGTACCCCCTCGTGGAGCTTAAAAAGCAGGCTTTGCGTGTTTTCTCCTCCTCCCCCCCCCCTAAACACAGCACTGCACGTTACGCCAGCGTTTTTCAGCTCTGCCGCATTGGTGCCTTCCCTTTTCTCCAGTCTCAATCTTGATCTGAAGAGTCCCTCCTGTGCCCTTCCCCCCATCCCCTATACTTTTCATTTGTCGTCCAAACACCACGTCTACGCTGGGCCGGCGTCTCCCAAGTACGTCTCATTCCTCCCTCCCTCCCCATAAAGCCGCGTCCTTTTCAGTTCCCACCCAATCCATATGAAGATCCACATCGGTCTGCTTTATGGTACCCAGCGCTTTCCGGCGTCTCCACGTCAAACCCTCCTTAACCCCTCGCTGCCTTTTTCTTCCTGCCCCCGTAAATCTTGCCACCGATGAATAGGTTTTATTTGCCCATATTTTTGATCGCTCGCCCCCCTTTCCCATGTCGGCGAGTAGGCCCAGTTACACTTCTCGAAGTGATTTTCCGATTTTTCACGCTCGATCACGGCTGCAGAATCGGAGGAGCCGCCTCATTCCTCCGTCCCACCCCTTTTTCAGTGCACGGAAGACCCTCAGAACAAGTCGTCGTAATCTTGCTCGCCTCCTTTTTGGCCTTTCCTTGATCCTCCTACCCAGATAATTTAGGCCCCTGCCGCAGTCTTTTCAAACCAAAGCGCTTCCATCCCTTGCAGCCCAATTCCTTTTTCCTTTGAATCCTCCCCTCGGGACTACATCGTTACTACTTCAAATTCAGGGTTCACTTATCACGTCGCGCTTTTCCCGCGTTTTGACCTCCAAACCTCTCCTCGACGTTTAAACGATTACTTCATCCCCCGTTTTACCATTTTGCATTCGTTGACCGCTCCAAGGCCCGAATTATTTTTTCCTACAACCTCCCAATGACAAAAGAACTTTCAACTCAATTCCCTTTAGGTTTTCGGTCATACTCTGGGGCCAGTCTACACACTCCACTGATCACTTACCCCGGTCATTTCTCGCGATCAAGCGCTCCTTCTTCAAGGGTCCCCCTTCATTAACTGGTCTCCCTCACCCCATTACCCCCGACATTCATGAAGCCGCCGCCGCGGATCACCCACAGGCGTTCTCCCTCCGAGTCCTGCACGCGTATATCGACTGCCATCTCCTTTTTTGCCCATCTCTGCTTCCCAAGGACAGCGAGAACATGTCTTTTTTTTTTTCCTCTCCTCGCAATGTCTGACAGTCTTCAGATTGCTTGCTCCCTCGAACGTTCGTCGCCCTTCCCAGATTCCGGCCTATTCCCACCGCAGCCCTCAGAAACCTCTCCCTTTCCGGCAAACCCGCGACTCGCCCTGAAATCAGCCAAAGGCCCAACGTTTCAACTGTCGCCCTTTTCCCGGCTTTCCCCCCCCGATCCGCCCAAGACAGAAAGGCTCTCTCCCTGACCCTTTATTTTTACTTATCCCCCCGAGAAAGTCTACCATCCGAATTTTCGCACCGCTGTTCGCACATGATGCACACCCGCATCCGGCTCAATAAGCCCACCGCTTCTCTTTTGATTTTCCGAAAATTCCATCTGTAAAAGAGCCTGTGCACAGTGTCGAAGCCGATCCATCATGCACATCTTGCACGAAATCCTCTCCTTTAATCTCAAACATACCGTCAAGACCGATTACTTTTTTTTCGTCGCCCGCCTGCCGGGTCGATAAATGGTGCCAATGCTCTTTCCACTCCTTTTGTGCTTGGTTTCGCAGGTCAAACAAAATACCGACCCCCAGGCCGTGCTCCCTTCTGAATCCCGAGTCCCTCTGAACTTCCCTCAGCGTGCTATTCCAAGATTCCCTTCCTGGAGATCTGGCGATCCTGTCAACGGCGATCCAGCCCCCCTTTTTTGTCGTCTGGCATTTCCACTCATTTTGACCGCAGCCTCATGAAACCGTTCCCCCCGTGACACCCTCTTCAGCCCCACTCCGCGACCTCTTCCCCTCCCCCATTTGGGCCCCTGTCATCCGCTGGCGACGCCGTGAGAATGGTTTTCTGTGATAACAGTCGCCTCGCCAGCGCCGCTCTTTTTCCCAAACCGCCCCCACGACGAATGCATAGAAAACCCTACAGTTCGTTTCCCCCTTTTTCAGCCCCGCCCGGATACGCCTTTAAATAGCAAACCTTGTTCCACTCTTTCCCCCACACGAAGAAGAGGAACCGATGATCTTTATACTCCTTTATATATTGTTCCGCTTTTGACTTTCTTTTTAACTTTTCCTTGTTCTCGTGCGTTCCTGCGTATTTAGACCGGATGAACTCCCACGGCTGAATAATCGGCAGGCTATTAATCTCCCCCTGTCGCAACCAAACTGACTCCCCCGGCGTACCTCCAACGAATCCCCCCCTATTCCCCCTCCTCCACGCCTTACCTTCTCATTCAATGGCAACCCCCTCTGCCGCGTCGCAACTTCCCCCCTTCCCCCACCAGAACCCCCACTAAGGGCAAAGAACGTTTCTTGTCACCCCTTTTTTAGCCGCCCCTAACGCGCAACCCCTCCAATATCCTCCCTCAAACAATCCGTCACGCACGGTCACACCAAATGCATTTTCTACACTACTTACATCTGCCAACCGCCACCAGATTGACGCCCTCCTCCTCCGCCCTATTTTCTTGTGTCGTCCAACTCGGAACGCGCCATAACCTACCCCCCCTCCCTCCGTTGTTTTTTTTCCCCTTTAGTTTAGGTTGGGCGTTTTTTTAATACGACCAACCCCTACCTCTCCCAACCTTGCTCTCCCCATCTCTCTCTTAATTCATCCGTTGTTGTTGAGAGTTTTAAAGTGAGGGGCTCGTTGCTCTCTGGTTTTTGTTGGTTCTGATTAAGCCACTTTGGACATGCCACTCAGAGTGAGATCCGGGATGTAGTTGGTTTCCGTGTATGTCCGCCTTCTGTTCGTACTTGCTTTGTTTTCCCTAAGAATTAGATGGCTCTTTGCGCGGCCCCCCCTGGGTTGTGGGTTTTGTTCCAGGAGGTGGCTCGAAGTTTTTTTTTGCAGGCGTGGGTTTGCATGACGGACTGTTTGGTTTGGCGGCGTCCTTTTTTTTTGGTTTGCGCCGTTGTCGGCTAAGAGATGATTTCTTGCCCCCATTCTCTTTTCTGTGTTTTGGTTCGTTCTTTGTCGACTTCTCGACTTGGGGTTTTCCAACATTTCTTCGAAGAGTTTTTTTCGTCCGTTCGCTTTTAGGAGGTGGATCCGAGTTGGGTATTTGGGGTACAGGCGGAGGCCCGTCGATTTGTTGTGTTTTTCTTTCAGGGGGAGCGGTCCTCTTTTCCGAAGAGCTTGAGCCCATTTTGGGGTATCCGAACCTCCGGTCAACCAGACTACCACGGAATACTAAGAATTCAAAGTGAACAAGAGACCCCCCCATCTTGGCTAATCAAGCCTTTTCTGGCTCGTTTGTCTTTCTTTGGTTGTTCATATTCTCCCGATCTTGCCCTCCTTGGCTCCCCCCCCCCCAGGCGGTTTTGGTTTGATTCCGCTTTTCTTATTTCTGTCGTTGGTGAAGTTGTTGGGCTCGTCTCTTTTTTTATTTTAAGCAGTCATCGACCATTTTAATCTCGCGGGCGGTCTTTTTGGTCTTTTTTGAGACCAAGCCCAAAGATTTCTGGCTTTTCTTTTCTACGATTTTGGGACTCTTTCTAGGGGTCATTTAGGCTTCGGTTTTTTCCTCATTCCAGATGTGCTGCGATCTTGAGGGCTGAAGGCCTTTTTTTTTTTTTGAATCGTTCCCCTAATTCCCAGTTACTCATCTTTTTTTTCCCCCGGCAGCGAAGTCATTGTCGGATTCTGAAGATTATCCCTTGTCGGTCACCCTCTTTCCTTCTTTTTACCCTCCCTTGCTAGCAACTCACATCGAGCTGCCGAGCAGTCTCCCGAATTCTGGTCTAGAGACCTGCTTGCTGTGTCTCCTCTCCTCTGACTGCGGCTGCGGTCCTGTTTGGATAGGATATGTAGCTTTTTTCCCTTCTTTGGCCCAAGTGTCGATGGCTTCGATTCCCATCTGAATTCTTTTCCTCGCCCCCCCCTTAGAGCTTGTTCTTTCGTGGCCGTGTAACCCCCAACTTTTGGCGAACTTCTTGTTCGGTCTTCTCGATCTTCTCATTGTGGGGTCCCATGTTTTCGGGTCCAATGCGCTCCTGATGTAGCTTCGTTAACCGAATACTTTCTCGGTTAAGATGCATTGCGGCTTCCGGGGTTCCGGGGACCTTCAATTTTTGCTAGTGGGGCGTTATTTGCTGCATAATTCGGTGTTGAGTGTATATGCCTGGAGGTGCGTTATCCGGCTTCTTTTTCCTCGTGGACCCCCCCGGTGTGCTCCTTTAGTCGCTTTACTTTGAACTTACTCCACCCTCCGTTGAAGTAATTGCGGAATGGCTCCAAACCCCTTTTCGCAGCTTTGATGGCCCCCTGACTTCCGGTTTGTTGTTGGTGTGTGCCCCTTTTGATCATCTCTGGTTAGACGCCCTTCCCGTGATTTTTTCTCTATGGTGGGTTGTGTGTGCGTGTGCGCTCTTTTTCGCTGGTTTCCTCGGCGTTGTTCTCGATGCTCTCCTTCGTCCCCCGGTGAGTTGACGACAATTGACGCGTATCCCATGAAGATAATTCCAGCGATTGATCGCCTGTCGCCTTTATGCCGTGTGAATGTGACTTGGTCGTTTGCCTCTTGTTTTGACGTCCCCTTTAGACTGACTTACCGGGCTTGCTTGACGTGTTCCGAAGAGTTTTTCTTTGTTTAGGGTGTGTAGACTGCGTGAGATACTGCCCCCTGTTTGGTTTCACCCTCGGCAGGTTTTACGAGTTTATTAGCAAACTTTTAAGTCTTTGTTTCCCTTTGGCCCCCCTGGTTACCAAGGTCACGTTCTGTTTTCGATTTCCCATTCTTTCCCCCCCCTTGATTTTTCCATAGTTTACGATTGTCCCAATCCTCGCTTTGAGGACTCTGAAAATAAGAATTTTTTTTCTGCCCTTTCGGAAGGTTTTGCAGAGCGGTGCCCCAGACTGCTCTTCTCTTTATCTTTCTCTATGATTGTAGCAGCTCTCCAGCGGGATTTCCTTGCTGTTTTTTCTTTTGCGGGGTATGTGGCGCGGCGAATTGTACGGTAAGACGGCCTTTCGTGCCCTCTTCCTTCAGCTCGATCGAGGGGGTGGTTTCAGAATGACGATTTCCTCTTCCGCTTTCCTGTTTTTTTTCTTTTTTCTATCTTGCGAGAGTGTCGGGAGCGTCACAAATATGTTTAAGTACCACTAAAGATTCCTTCTTTGGGCGTGGGCCGATTCTGGCAATCTTTCCTCCAGCATTGTATGTGGTCTGCGCGGAGGTGTGTTTTTGCGTACGGCGTTCTTACCTTCGGCGCCTCCGACTGGCTTTTTGATTTTTTATACGGATTGGACAGATTGGCTGGGTGTTTGTCTTTTTTATCACGATCTTTTCCTTTAGTCCTCCTCCGGCTTGCATCGTGGGTGTTAGCGCTTTTTGACTCCTGTTTTCTTGTGATGTTGTATCCACCCTGAGTTGCATCTCCTCCTTAGAGACTTTGGCTAAGTTCCTTCTCTTTGCTGGAAGATTTTCATATCCCGAGAGTTTTCAACTGAGGTGTGCGTGTTTATCTGGAACCCCCTTTTTGTCTGGTGCCCCACGCGCCGGATGTCACCCCGTGCGTGAGCGCCAAGGACTTTTTCTGCGATACTTGGGATAACGGGATAGCTGGGACGGCAGGACCTGTTAATCTTCCTTCCCCCTTTTTTTTGTTCCCGATGACGCTTGGATCTCCAGGATCCTGCGTGCCGCCGTGGCCCCCTGAGCCGATACATGTGCGTCTCCTTTTTATTTTTCCACATCCCCCCCTTGTGGTGGCGAAAAAGACCCCCCGATACCGAGGTCAGATCCACGCACCCGTCAAGCCCCCTTTGTCCGCTTGATATGACACGCTTTCTGCCATGGGAAGCATTCATTACTGTTCCCCCCGCACTTCAAGTCGATAGGCTCCCTCTGTTCCTGACATCCAACCTCTGAATCCGGCTTTGCGTCTACCCGAAAACCAAAATTACTGTGCGGGGAACCCTTCTTCCCGAATCTTGTTCAAGATATCTCAACCCATGTCCCCAGAATTATCGTATCCAACTCCGTCCCAGTCCCCATATCCGCTCCAATCCATCGTATGTTTCAGTCTTCCCCCGCTCCCGGTCGGTTCGCAACCCCCCTTTACAAGCAGGACTCTCGATGGCCTTAAGAGTGCCCCTTGGACCGTATCTGTATTTCCATATTGGTTTTCCTCGCCGACCCTCGCCATCTCTTTTGGCAACCCCCCCCCACCCCCCCCCCCCCCCCCTTGCTCCTCCCGGCTTGAGGCACGCATACCGATCACGCTGCCAGCCTCCCCCTTCGCTTTCTGTCCTTCGCCGCCCGAAAAATACCCGTCCCGCTTCACGGGATCTCTACGGGATCTCGGCTTCATATCCCATAGTGCCCCCGACCGAGTCGGGTCACCCAGCTCCAAGTCTTTAGCCACTTCTTTTTCCCTAAATTCCTTTCCCCTCTTGATATTCGCACCCCTACTTCCCCAATTTTGTTAACCAGTCTTACGTCCTCCTTCCGACCGTCCTGACCCTTACTTGAAAAACTCTTTCTCTCTCTGTGATCTGAATCGACATAAGAATCGGCCATACACTCGAACTTCTCCGCCTGTCTCGCTTTCAACACCCTCACAAAAAACTCTTCGCCCTTTTCCCCTCGTAGGCGGCACCCATCTGCCCCCTTTCTACCCCCCCCGCCCCCATCGGCACCTTTCAACGTATTTCTTCCTCCATCACTCGTCTGGTTATCTTCAAGTTTATAAGACGCGGGTGTCCCCATCCCTTACGGTTAGCCCCAACCTCCTAAGACTTTCTCAACCCGACCCTCGATCGCACCATACTGACGGCCCTTCCGTACTTTTCCTTAATGTCGGGCGTCATACATCCGCTCGCTTTGACCTTTCATCGTCTCACGAATCCTAGCCCCTTGATCAAGAAATGAACCTCCATGCCCCCCTTATCTGCGCGAATTACCGTCGGCTCGCCGACCGGACCCGGACCCGCTATCCCCGTATCTAACTTTCCTCTGACACCCCCCCAGGGACCGATGCAAGGGCTCACCCCCCCGCCGCCTTCTCTTTGAAAACTTGCCAAGCCCAAGCCCACCCCTTTCCTGGGCCTTCACGCCGGCTGGCACATCAGTTCTCCGCACTATGCCTTCCCCTCGGCTCTCGATTACATCAATGCGGCATGGACTCTGAGCACTCTCTCAGCAATTTAATGTCTCTACCGTACATTGCCAAATTGTCAACTTTCCTTTTTTTTTCAAGCCAATTTTTTTTTTTCGGGCGATCGGCAAGATCATTTGGCCCCCTTTGTTTTTTTTCCACCTTTCCCCGAAGACCTGCCCCCGCATCACTCATTTTTCCCCGACCTCCTACCTCCCATTACGCAGCGATTATCAGCGACGGTCTTTCCCCCCCTTCTCTCCCCCCCTTCTCTGTTCCGATTCACGAGCGACAGTTGGGAAACGCTTTCGGAAAACCTCACCTGTCCATTTTTTCTTTTTTGCCTCCTTCGACCCTCAGAGCCATCCTTCTCCTTTTACCAAGATGAAGTACCTTCGCATGGACCTTTCGCTTTCACCCGCCGGCGCCGTCGCCTCACCCCGAGTTCCGGCAGTATAACCAAGATTTCCGCCGTCCTCGAAACCGCAGACCCACCTCGCCTCCTCGCCTCCTCTTTCCCCTCCTCGCCCTTGCTTGCCTTTAGCAAGCAACGCACGCCGCCGTCGCTAAAGGCCTTTTTACCTTCATGCCTTTATTCATCGCCAAGTAGTACACAACTTCCCCCCTCCTCATACTCCAACTTCTTTTCTCGGACACGTCTTCTCTCTGAAGTCCTAAAAACTAGAGAAAGCAAAGAATTCGAAGCTGCCTCTTTTTTATTACTCCCAATCTTGATCTCTTGTTTCATTTTGAATGTACCTTAGGTTGGTTTTTCCCCCCGCCGGTTAGTCCTAGACACCTGTCCTCACGGCTAGTCTGGACCTTCCCCTTCTTCCGCGACCCCACCACCCTCTCTATTCTCAGTCTACACTTCCCCCCCCGCCTACCCTCAGACTATAGTCCGGACACGCCATCTTCTAAACCACCCGACCGTCGTGAGACATTACCCCCCCCACCCAGACCCTCCTCCTTTCAACGCCCCGACGTCATCATACTAGAGTCAAGGTCACCATCACTCCCCCTTACCCGCATAACCCAAATCCGCCACCGCAGTACACGACGACAACACCCCAACTTCCTCTTCGCCTCCACCCTTTTCCACCTCCCCGCCCCCCGCCCAAGATGTAGCCCTATTCCCCCCTATTTTGGGCTAGTAAGTCTCTCCCATAAGCACCGACCGACCCCCTTTGCTTTCTGCCTTTCCTTTTTTAATTCGCCAACCTAACCTCTCCCCCCCACATGATATCCGAATGACGGACAA
>Ga0179591_1264859_pt1 | contig 10971 bp, 17 predicted proteins | sample CZOMad2_1_08_16f_FD_182891 | JGI IMG/M metagenome (GOLD analysis project Ga0179591, IMG submission 182891) | Vadose zone soil fungal communities from Angelo Coast Range Reserve, California, USA - CZOMad2_1_08_16fungal (PacBio error correction) | ecosystem: Environmental > Terrestrial > Soil >... | reverse complement strand
CGCCCGGGTGGACCAACCTGTTTTTTTTTTCTGAAAAATCTCCCCAGGAGGAAGGGTGTCTGACCCCCGCCGGACCCCCTCGGCTGGGAGGAGGCTGGGGGAGAGTCGGCTTTCTCTCATCGTTGAGCCCTCCCCTCACCGGGGGCTTAGAAGGGGCCTCCTCCGGGTCTCCCCTGGAGGGTCTCTTCGAGGGTTTGACCAAGGGGACGACTCGTCCCTGGGAAAAACCCCCCCCGATTTTTCTTTGTATGCTTTACCTACCCCTGGGCTCCATAGCAGGGAGACGGGCCCCTGTTACCTTTAATTTTGGATTTTGTAACGTAGGGCTTCGGCTCTTTCGTCACTTTTGGCTGGCCCCGCCTTGTCTGTACTCGGGTTTGAGGCGTCGTTGCCTTAGTATGGGTGGGTTCCCATCTTTTTCTTCTTACCGGATGTTGTTGGGTAGTCAGTGACTTCATTTTTTTTTTTTAGTTTTCGACTTTCCCGATTTCTCCCCACTATTGCCACCGCCCCCAGTTCTATCTTCCCCTTTTCTCCACTGTTTTTTTGGTTGAGTAAACCCCCAAGCAGCCACACCTTGCATTCCCCCCCGGTATTAGGGTGATCGTTTCCTCCCCATTTGGACTTGTCTGTTTGAAGGACTGGTTACCTTTATGCCCTTTCTTTTCTCCTTTTTCCTTGTTTCTTCCCCCCTTTGTCCTTCTTATGTCGTCGCATCTATAACGCTCTAGGTTGGCCTACAAACTACAACAATAACACCTCCCTTCCCTTTCCCATAAGCATTGCACAACCAAATTTTTTCATTAATAGCACCCCCTATTGCTCGTGATGCACAGCAGTGATGCCGTCTCCTGCGCAACCTTCTTCCGTATTGTGTCTATGAATTTCCTCCTTCTCCTCCCCAACTCTATTTCCGGCAATTGATGTCTAGGAGTATGTTTTACTTTTCTTCCCCCAAGTTCCCCCTCGAATATGTGGTTTGCCCTTCCATCACGGCGCATATGCCTTGACATGTCCTTTTTTTTTCTTTTTTTCTGCTCCTGTTATTCTGTTGTTTCGCTTTTTTTTCCCGAGGAGAGAGGGCAACCTTTTTTTCCTGTTCCCGAATTTTGCCTTACGAAACAGGAGGTGATCCTTCCTTTCCTTTTCGAGGATGGTCCTTTTTGTTTTTTTCCATCCCATAGTTTTTTAGTAAGTATTTCATAGTTTTTTTGGTGTAGTTGCCCTTTTTGACTTTAGAACAAATTCTGTAGATCTATCCCTCCCCCCTATGTCCTTTCCTTTTTCCTACAGTTCCTAGGTGCACCACTCTTTCAATTCCCCAATACCCACCCCCCAGTATGACCAAGTACTCATCATATGGTCCATCAAATAGTGATATCTTCCCTTTTCGACCCCCGACAACGGTACCCTAATGTGCATATTTACTTCCTTTCTTAGCCTGTATTCAACCCCCACCTTTTGGTAAGTATGCATGCGGACCAAGGAATTGGTGAAACCTTTTTGTGGTCCCCCTCGGTCAACTCTCCCATGTTTTCCCTTCTCTTTTTTCTTTTTTCAGTGAATTATCCCTTGGGATTTGCTGTTCCCAATCTGGGAGCATGGGGCTTTGTTTTTCGTAGGACGTTAATGCGGAGTTTCCCAGGACCGTGAGCTCTTCATTTGGTAGGAGGGGCATTTTGTGAAGCCGTCTTTCTTTTGTCTTTTGGTATGTCTCCTTGACGCGTTTGTTGCCAACTTCCTTTTTTTTTTTTTGTGGGGTTGCCTAATGGTTGAAATGGGGCTGATGCCTTCCTCGTCTTCTCTTTGTTTTGTTGACACGGGTGGGACTTCACCCACACTCCAACTTTATGTCCCCGAGGCAACAGATTGGTAGTAGTCTGTAGTGACTGACCACTATTTTGACCATGGCCTTCTCCAGTTTATCTCTCTATCGTTTTTACTGGTGTGTTGGAGATTTCCATTTATTTCCTCCTGGTCCGAAATCTTTTCCTCCCCCCCCCCTGAACTACCTAAGGGTTGTACCCACAAGTTGAGAGTTTGCAATGACCCACCCATTTAGAATCCAGAACAGCATGAGTCCTTCCCTGGGTCCGGAAGACACTCTCCAAGGGTTCGAACCTTACCCCAAAAAAACATCAAAGCGGCGTTTTCCCCCCCACCAAGGGGACCTTTTTTAACCCCCACCTCCCATGCTTGCAATCCAGGCTTTAGACCCTGCCCCCTTTACCTCTTCCTCCCCACTGATCTTCCTCTGAAATCCCTTGCCTCCAAACCCAACTGCGACACCTCCCTTTGCCCTCATGCACACCTTTTGAGAATTAACGGCGCACCCTCCTCATGTCGCTCTGTTTCTGAGACCCGTTCAAATTCCCCGTCCTTCACCACCCTGCCCTCCCCATTCCTGAACTTCAAGTTGGGACTCCATTTCCCACGTTTTTCGCCTATCCCTCCTCTGACACCCCCCCCAGTATTTACGGTTTTTCTTTTTGCTCCCACATGTAGATCACTCGTTTTTTGTTCCCAGACCTCTATTATGTTGTCTGGACGGTTTAGTGTAGCTTGACCTTTTCTATATGCCCCTGGACTGTCTCCACTAGTGTTTTTGACCCTCTCTTTTTGTTTTATCTACGCCCTACGTCACTTAACACAGAAGAAACCCGCTGCCTACCACCTCCCCCCGATGTCTGGATTAATTCCCCACCCTGCCCCCCCCCTTCCCGACACCAGCAAGGCAGTTATCACTTCCTTGTTCCGTCCTGTCAACATGCCCGTTCTCTCCATTCCAAATCCCTCCCCCCTTTGGCCACTCCTAATTCATCTGAACACCCCAAAGAATATCTGGAGCATGATCCAACACGCTCCCCTTTACACTGTCCCAATGTTACCCCTGCTTTGAACTGCTGTCCAGGAAAAGCACAGTAGTCTCCTTTTTCTTTTGAGACTTCCCCAGACCTTGAAACTCAAGTTCCCTTATGATGAATAATTGGCGTTGTACACCCGTCTAGGCTCATTACTCATTTCACATGTTATCGAAATGTTTCCTTCATTCAGCTTTTAGACGAGTCTTCTTTTAAAAGCATGAATGAGATGAATGAAATCTTGTTGGCCCCCTGCTTCCTGATCTTAGGGTGTATTCTTGTGGAGGTAGAGTCCTTTCCCCCTATCTCGGCGCTTCTAGAGCCCCTCAGAATGGACCGCTAAAGTCCCTGTCCCATCCAAAAGGAAAAGCCCTCTCAACCCGCTCTCCCCCTTGGTAACGTTGGACGGAATGGTCCCTAGTCCTAAAACTCTTCAAGGCGGAATGGCACCCTTTTTTCCAGGTGGCGATTGGTAACTCCACCCCGTTTATTTTCAGAAACTACCTGTGAAGAGAGTCCATTCAGCTGCCTTTGGCGCAAATTTGACCTTACCCATCGCTTTGCCATGTTCACCAAAATCCGTATACACTGCAACTTCCCCTTTTTGGCCAAAAACCATACCCCCCCCTTCAACTCATACCGAATTCACCCCCCATGTTTCCCTCCAGTAGTAAATTGACACCTCGCCGCTCAATTCCACATTGAGTTGACCCCCCTTTACAGGCAAAGGGGCACCTGTTCCTAGTCCACCCAGCCCATTAAATCGTGTTCACGTGTCCCCCTCCCTCTTCCCCCTGTGCCCCACCAATCGACTACTTTCCTTTCATGATGCCAAGGCTCAGAATCATCTCGCAATGGACGCCTTCGCACGCATTTCCAATCAACCCCCCCCTTAGCATCCCCTACGACGTATCCTTCTTCGTACGACCCCCCCCCCCCCCAAACCCTTGGGGGGGGTTCCCCCGTATAAGATCCTCCTCCCAATAAGTTGTTTGTTGTCAGTCTATTTTGTTGGCACACGGTTCTTACGCAGGGGCTCCCGTGTCCGTTTGCGGGGTCTGGTTTCCGGTGTAGGCGGGGTTCCTCTTGGCCCTCCTCCTTTTTATAATTTGCGCTCTGTGCAGCACGGTTCCCTGGTGGCCGTAGTCGATTTTTTTTCGGGTACGGAATGTGTTTTTTTTGCCACTTCCAACGATGGACGGCTTGTTCCATTTAATTTCCATGCTAGACGGGGGAAGGGGATGGTACACCGGGTTTTCTTGTTTTGGCTTCGGCGATGTTTCCTGTACATCCGACCTGGGTTGCTTTTCCGTCGGGATTGAGGAGTTCGTTGTTCCTAGTATTTTTTTGCTAACACTGGTTACTTTGCGTAGCAGGATGGGTTTGGGTATTCCCCAGTTTGATGGTCAGTCTCCTGCCTATTTCACATATGCACGATAAGTGTCTTCCAGTTTTGTACGAGCCCTGCCTTTTTCACCCACGCCCAACAACCCCCTGAATGGCCCAAAAAACCCCCCCCTGATTGACGGGTCTTTTCTCACTTGCCAAAGGCCCCCCGGGAATTTGCTCTCCTGCCAAGGCCCCCGCCCCCCCCTCCCCGGTACCGTACTCCCCCTGCCCTCGGTATAGGTTCCTTTTCCCGGGTTCTTTTCCCACCTTTGTCCCCCCCCCGCATCCCCCTCGTTCTCATTCTGCAGGCTATACCTCGATACACCCCCAGGTTTCTAGCAAACCTCAAACCTCCTTCCAAGGTAACCCCGCCTGCCAACAATGGCCCCAGTACTAAGCCCCCCCCAGTCCTGATTAGTGATGAAATCCCGTGCCCCCCCCTGCCCTCTGCCCACCGTCGAACTACACCCCAATTCGTATGTTCCCCCCCTATGAAGCCCGCTCTCCGACGGCCCAGTTAGCACTCCCTTTCCTCTCGCACTGAGTTCGGAGGAGTCTAGTGGATCCTATCCAAGAAACAGAGTACTTATGGCCTTTAGGCCTAGACGTGGCATAGTCCGGACATGCCGGTCTCGTGGTTCTCTTTCCTTCCCACCTGTTTATCCTCTCTCTTCCTCCCTTTACAGCCAGATCCCGAGGGCCCTTATGTGGTAGTTCCCTATGCTTCTTTTTTTTTCCCCTATACTCCCAGCTTCTCCCCCTCCGCTTGCTGTCTCGCTTTGAGATTGGAGTCATGGTTTTTACCATTCCCCCCCTCCATCATCCATCCCTTCTTACGTATTCATCTCTTTTTCTTTTTCCCCCCGGCACAATAATTTGCACTCCACACCCCCCCCCCCTCTGCGACTCTAACAAGCTGTCCATTTTCATGACATCCCCCTCTACTCCCCCTCCCCTTGTCACGTAGTCCCAAAGCATTCCCTCTCCCCGGTACTATAATATTGTACCTCCCATCTGCTAGTCTCGATCCCTCAATGTTGCAGCACGCAACCGTTAAACTCCCCCCCCCCCCATACGCGTTCCCAGATCGCCCCTTCCCAAAAGGTCCCGAACCTCTTTCTCCCCCCCCTCACAAGGGCCCAGTGGCCGAAATTCCCCCTGTTTTGTGCGCCGGTCCACTGCCCCCCCCTCTCCTCCCCCCAATTTCTGAAGGTTCGCTCCCCCGTGAAACAAACCCCCGGGTCGAGTGTTCATGCGTGCCCTCACTGTCGACCCGGGTTTCTTGGTCTTTAAACAATTTAAGGACGCCCAGTGACCCACCCCCCCCTTCTCAGGCAGGTCCTCTCATGTATTGATTCCCAGGGGGGTCCGGTCCCCCCCATGAGCGAGCTCTCCCCCCCCCCTTCCAACTTTTGACCTCGGCCTTTCCCTGCTGGGGCCATCCCCCACCTTCCCGCCTGCCCGAAACTCCCCTTCCTCCCTCCTGACCCTCGCCCCGCCCCCCCTGTCTTCTCCCCCCCCCCGCTGACCCTGGGGGCCCCCCCGTTTGTGCCCAAACCGCTCAAACCCTGACCTTCACAGATGATTTTTCCAGTTCCCAAGAATTGTTCTGGACACTGGCAAATGTGACAGGCATCTCTCTCTTCTCCTTTGTTTTGTTGAGTCTCTATGCATGGCAGGCATTTCCCCCTGTCCCATTTGGTACTTCATATGAAATACCTCTCATCGTTTTTCCACTTCAACCGTGTTTCGAACCACCCACCACCCTGTGTCATCCCCCCCCCATCTCCAAAAAAATCCGTCTGAGCCCCTCTTGATCATCCCCCCACCTGTCCTCACTAACCACCCACAAACCCTCCAAGCTTGGACTTGCGGGCAAGACCCCCCCCTCCAAGACCTCAAGAAGGCCCCCCCCCGCCACAGTTTCTCCAAAACCTGCTCTGGATCACCTCATATGAAATTCCCCAAGAACAAAACCCCCTTCTCCCCACTTGTCGGCACTCATCCCCACTGCCGAGAATCCCCCCCCGTCTTCCCTGCGAATTGTATTCTTTGTGGGACCCCCCGCCACCCTGCAACTGACTGCTACAAACCGCCTTGGACCATTACAGTGTACCTCTCCCCGTCCTCCCCAATACAGGCCTTCACTTCCGTCCTCTCCCCAGTATCTCCCTTAAGTTGCTTGGATCAACCTGTATATCTTAACTCGTTGTTCTCCGCATAGGATATACCTTGTAATTCAGCGAATCCGTCCTTATGCTTTGCCTTCACTAGCTGATATGCTCTATGGTAATGTCTCCACTAGATTCTTTCCCATCGTGTTTCTTCCTGACCGTATATCCCCTTTCCAGCCCCCCCTTTCATCTGCCCACACAGACAAAACCCGATGAAACCATTTCTCTAAGCGTTACTGTCACAAACCCCGACCTCCAAGCTCGCTCCTCCAAACATTTTCTGTTATCCTTTTAATGTTCCTGTCCTATCCTCCCATCCCCCTCCCAGAAACGTTGGCCCCCTCTTCTTCTTACTACCCATCGAAACCACTGAATATCCAGCCGAGAGTAGCCAACCACTAGAACCCCTCCCCTTGTAACCAACTATGCGAACTGTGGAGTACGGGCTTGCCGCCAATCTCTTCCAGACTCCTCCCACTAAGTTGCCGAGTGACTGAATTGGAGTCTTGGCTACCAGCGGACTATTCCTACGAATGACATGTATCGACTTTTCTAGTCATTCTCTCCTGATTGCCCAAGATCCTTTTGTATTCTCTTCTGCTCTTGCCTTTGTCTTTTTCTTTGACTGTATTTCTTTTTTTTAGTCACCCTGATGTTCTATCTAGCCTGCAGCCCTGAGAACGGAAGGACTCCTTCCCCCTTTTGTCCAAGCCTCCCTCTGGCTATATTACGGTACTTCTTCCTTCATTTCCCTCTGCACCTTTCCCCCTCCCCATTGTTCCCTCCAGTTTTGGAGATTGTGTAACTCAACCCCCGTTGCTTCTCAATGATCGTGCATAAGTGAGTTATACCACCTCTGTTACCCTCTAACTCGCTGACCAAAGGACTACCCCAACCCCCCCATCTTACCACTGCAATCCCTTTTTTTGGACCCCCACAATACTCACCTTCAACCCCCGCCTCCATCCCTACTTGACCAATCCCGTCTTTCCCTCTTCTAAGACTCTCCGAAGAATAACTTGACCCCCCCTTTTGCCTCCCCCGTCTACTATTCCCCCCGTAAAACCCTTCAATAGTGGACTGCCCACCGTCCCCTTTTCACAACATAACCCCATCTCCACAGTGATCCAACCTTTCACAAAGTCGAGCCTCTACTCGCCTGTCAACAGCGACATACGGCCCTTTTCCATTCGTTCCAGAAACAGGTTCCCCACGAGATTACCCTCCCCTTTGTTTTTTTTTTCACCACGGTTCCTCGCCGAAGGGACAGGTACGGCTTCCAGGATTGTTCGGGCGTCTCTTTGGCTTCGGGTGAGTCGGGCCAGTCCCTTTGCAAGTTTTCTTCTTCGACTTGGGCCTCAGTCCTGTTGGACTAGTCGCTTGGGGCTGTGGAAACCGGTTTAGGCCCAACACTTCCACTTTCAGGTTCTTTTCCTCTTGGAGACAGGTTTCCAGGGGACTGGTAGTTGACCCTCGATGTTGAATGGCTTAGGCGAGGTTTCCCCGAGGCCCCCGACGGGATTGTCATTTAGTTGAGTTTTTTTGGTCCAAGAACTGGTAGGTTGACAGCGGCTTCCCCATTTAGTCGCGATGGGTAGAGAGCAGTCTATGCTTTCAGTTACTCTTTGAGGCCCTGAGCAGGCCACAAGCCAACCAACGCCCGGGCCAAATGGGTTTTACGAGTCAGAAGTTGCAACGCCCCGGACGGGTCTCTGACTCTATGGTACCCCGTACTGCTTATAGTTTCTCGGGGAAGGGGACAGCCCCGAGGCCTGTACGTTCCCCCCTTCCAGGTTTTACATATTCGAAATTTTCTTGCCCGCACTTTCCCCACCTACCCGTCCCCCGGACTCAGCAACTTTGCCATTTTCTTCTCCATTCTTTTGATTCCTGGTGCGTCATCACTGCCCCCTACCACATAGATACACTCACCTGGATGCCGACTGTTTAGCCAACCAAGAGTCATCTCGGCCCCAATTTCGATGGAGTCTGGGGCTCACAAGCACATTGCTCTTGTTGTCCTTCCCGCTCCGCATTGTGGACATGTCAAGTTCGTTAGCTAATCCCATGGATATTCTGTTGTGTTTCTGAGGGCTGAGTAACAGAGCCCCCTCGCCACACTTGTTGTTGGATGGGACCCACAGTCATTTTGACATTATGCGATGTGATATTTGCGGCTTTTTTTTGGACAGTAATCCTTAGTGACAGCCTTCAGTTTTGTCAGAGGACCCTCCTTTATCGAATTTTCTCTCCCCAGAAACCCCATGTAATTTTACAGCTGTTACCCAGTACCTTTTGCATATAACTCTCGTCAACCGCCACCCCATCGGTGCCCACAAGGCTACCGAGGCGGATCATATTCCCTACTTCTCCCACTGTGCCACGCCACGGTACTGCTGCACTTACTACTTCCCTTGATTCCCACGGGAAGTTCTCCTCTTCCTGACAAGGCCAGCCTGTTTGCTTCAATGAACCTGACTACAATTAGCCATTTTAGAGCGTGACTCTCAAACAGGTTCTTTCCCAAGCTGGCCAGCTGCCCCGCGACTGGGTTTGCCCTTATGTCTGTTGATTTTTCCAGAGCAGCTTGCTCCGTAAGTTTTTTTAGCCTGTCTTTTCCTTGCGTCGTGGGTCTGAGATTCCTTGCACACATTCCCTTTAGGTTTGTTTTGATGCCCCGCAATGCCTGTCTCTTTGCATCGCTGATTCCCCGATTCTCTGCGTGGTTCATTGTCTCTTGACACATGGGGGATCCAACACCCCCGCCGGCAGGACCCTTCTCGGCCCCCCCAGTAGTGAGTCCCTAGTGTCCCTTCCCTTTTCCAAATTCCCTGCCAGGCACCTCTCTTTCTCTTGGTGAGTTCTAGATCCTTCATGCATTTGCCCCCATGGCAGACACTATTTGGTCTCCCTGTCACTACTTCCCCCCCATTCTTCTTTTGCCGTCATTAAAGTTTGCGCGTTCCTTGTTTTCCCATTCTCCTGCAACAAGGCCCCCCCTCCCTCGAGGTCATGCCTCCGAGACCCAACCTCCTATGACACCAAACAAATAAAAGTTGTCCTTCCCTCCACTGCCATGCTTTCCCAACCCCTCCCTGGGACAAGCAGCACCCTTTCCCACACCGTCTTCCCGCTCTTGCTCCTCGACTCGGAAAGTAAGTCTCCCCCCTAAGTCATTCCCTTTGACAAGCATGACCCCCCCCCTCCCCTTTAATCCCTCCTACATTGCGAAATAGACTAAGTAGGCCGCACGGACACTCCTTTCACCCCCGCCTTAAGGGACTTTGCCCTTTTCCTTTTTTTCCGGTCCTTCTATAAGAGCTAGACAGATGCCCCTTATTTTACGTTGATTCCCACTTGTACTCCCTTCTTTTAGGGTCTATCCGCCCTCTTGTATTCTCCTTTTTTTCTTGTATGTGGACGCTTATCCTTCGCGTCCTAGCTTCTTTTTTTAAAATGACAGATTTTATTGCGATATCTTTTCAACCCTTGCTACCCACTCCCCACCTCGGAAATCCCAATACTACCTCTTACTTTCCCCCCCCCTGTACCCCCAAGCGCGTCAGACACTTCCATCAGTCCCCCCCCCTTTCATTTCCCCCTTTTCCTACCAATCCAAATCCAGAAAAACCCCTTTCCCTATTCCTCTGGTATTGAACACGCCTACAGCCCCGATCTCCCCCCTGGAAATTCCAATGCCATATGCGCTTCTAGGTAGCTCCCAGAGTCTCATTGTTGTCTTTTTTTCCCCTCAGAATCTCGTTTAACTAAAGAGTTGCCTTAGCTCCCTTTTTTGGCTAACTCTTCACTCTATCACTAATGACATGTCCCTTGCCCTTTTTATGACGCATCACTTCTGTGACCCTATCATCCTTTTAATGCTTAATTGGTTTTCCCTTGGCTCTTAGACCACCACCCAACCCACCAACAAAAAAACCCCCCAACCCCCCTACCCCCCATCCTGCCTGTATGGTTTTTTTTATCACATACCTGTTCTCTTCCATTTCATCTTCTTTACCTGATCAAGGGAAGGGGCCTTTTTCATCCCCCGCCCTACCCTTGATCTTACTTCCCCTAGTACTTCATTTCTTTTTCCCCTGCTGCAAAAATAATTTTTTGCCCCCCCCTTTTTTTCTTTACTCCACCCCTTCCTCCTCCCCCCCCTTTCTAGTCATGGATTCTTTTTCCGTTTAAACATCGGGTCATCTCTAACCATTCTTCAATCCCCCCCCAATCCTCCCACTGTCTGACCCTTTGTTTTCCCCCCTTCCACTCCTTTCCCTCCCTCTTTGGAAAAAATACACAGTCTTGGCACCCCCGTTTTTTCGCCGAAGCTAACATCTAGTTGTACAACTCCATGCCCTTACCTTCCCCCCGGCAATTTCCAATTACAAGCCCCCCCCTTTAAGTTTGCCTCGTTCACCTAACCAATCGGATCCCTTAAACCTTTCCTCCCACTCGAAAGCCGCCCCTTGCTAACTATCCTGCATCTCACACTCATCCCACCCTCCAGTCGCAGTAACCGGCTTCCTCGTACCCGAACCCTG
>Ga0179591_1175540_pt1 | contig 10971 bp, 11 predicted proteins | sample CZOMad2_1_08_16f_FD_182891 | JGI IMG/M metagenome (GOLD analysis project Ga0179591, IMG submission 182891) | Vadose zone soil fungal communities from Angelo Coast Range Reserve, California, USA - CZOMad2_1_08_16fungal (PacBio error correction) | ecosystem: Environmental > Terrestrial > Soil >... | reverse complement strand
GACTTCCCCCAGTTTCGTGGAATCCTTTTTATAGTAGGTTGACTTCAAACTAGACTTTTGTAGCCTTCAGTTCGTCAATTTAATTCTCCCCGTGTTACCGCTCCCTCCAGAATTTTGTGTGATCTCCAGCTTTGATAGTTTTTTTGAACCCGATCTTTGTTCCTCTCCTGATTTACCGAGTGCTATTCTTCCTCGCTGAAATCGTTCTTTAAGATCGATAGTGTTCCCCCAAGATTTTTCGTTTTTCCTTCGAAATGACCCCTTCCTTTACCTTTTTTACTGTTCTTATAGTTCTTACTTGGCTCTCCTAAACTTCAGAGTTTGATGTACTCTTTCTTTCGAAAGGCCTTTCTTCAAATTTTCGTATGTTCTCCGAAGTGAAGCTTAAAGTTGGTGTCTCTTCTCCCCCTATGAATGTTGAAGATGGTTCCTCCCCCCACTTGGATCTCCTCCCCCTCTCATATTCTCGTAATCATTTCTGAAAGTCCACTGGATGTTTTCCTTTTCTCTTTGATTGGATCTAAGTACCCCTCAGCTGGTCTTTGTTTCTTTTCTAACTCTCCATTTTTTGCACTGTTTCTTTGTTAACCTGTTTTTTATTTTTGTAGACCTTTCCTCCTCCCCTCTTCCTCCAACGTTTTGTCTAGTTTGTCTCCTTTTCTCGATAGTCTTTTTTCCCCCCCTTAATGGAACCCCTTCTAACCACTTGCAAGGTTTTTCTCTTCCTTTTCCCTCTGACAGTAGTTTCTACACCGCCCTCGATGTGAGCAGAACTTTTCCTGTCTTTCTCCCCATTCGTAAATCGAAATTCCCATTCGTCCCTTTTGTTGTACTCGTCACTTGATCTCTTTCCCCTGATACCGGCTTCGTTATTTGGACCCCAGCCCATTTCCCGTTTGAGGTGAACAGTTTTACGCCCAGTTTTCTTTCTCGTGACATTCTTTCTTGAGATGATTTGTAAGTACAATGAATTCAGTTGACTCTCTCCCCAAATCCCCCCCCCGATTCAGAAGAAAGTTTTTGTACCCCTTTTTAACGACATTTCCCGCGTTGCGGCGCGCCTTGTAGTCTCCTTTCTTCCCCCAACCTTAGATTATAGAAGCTCCCTCTTTCCGTGAGATAGTTTCCTTGTTCTTCTTCCCCTTACCAGCAACCAGTATCACTGTGTGGTTTTTTTATTCTGCCCCCCTTCGGCTAGCCCTCTTAGTCGTCGTTTTCAGCATGTCCTACCCCCGCATTGGTTTGTTGTAACCTCTTTTTTTCCTCAATCTTTTCCTCTTCGCATAAATTCAACACCTTCCTGAAAGGCTAATGCGTTTCGTGTGTCCCTCCCTCCCTTGACACTAATTTCCCCTTTGGTTGATGCTGGATTAATGATTGAGTTGTTTATCCCTTCTCCAGTAGATATTATTGTTGTCCCCCTTTTTGATTTCAATCAGATGTTTCTTTTTCTATCTTATGTCTTAACGCCTCCCCCATGAGCCTTTTCATCCCTTTTCTTGATGTAGAAGATTACTCTCTTTAATGTTACGTCTATATTATGTTTTATCTCTATGCTACGATTGATGTTTCTCCCCCCTTTATCTCCTTCGACTCTCCCAAGTTTCCCTCAACTCCTCAACCCACCGGTGATGCGGAAATATTATTTCCCTTTTTCCTAACGCTTCAGACAATCTTCCTTTTTTCATTGATTTCCCCTAGGTTGCTTCTCATCGTTAGGGAGAACCCCCCCTCGATTTCCCATCAAACCGGTTCTGTAAATAGTTGCAGTTCTTCCCGACCTTCTTCTTTCTTTCTTTCTCTTTTCTTCGCGTTGCCGATGAACCTGATTCATGTAAGATAGCGTTCCCCTTGCCTTTTTTCTTCCAAGCCCCCTCCGGACCGAGATGGTCTCGCCCCACTTTAACTGGGTTGTGAGTCGGTCACGTCGATTCTTTTTTATTCTCGAGGAAGTGCCTTCGCTATCCTTCTCTTTTTTTCTCTTTCCCTTTCACCTTCACGCTCTCGTTTTTTTTATAAAACCACTTCTGCTTGTCCAAGTTCTTTAGCTGTAGAACCCCTTTACCTCGATCTTCTGTTATCGGTGACCCTGAATTTGAAGTGACGGTTCCTTCCCAGGAAGACCCTTTTCCCGTAAGCCCCGGTGACTGATTCTTTTTCCCTACGGTTTCCTAGCCCCCTTTAAAGTACCAATAGTGTTGTTGTCCTTGATCAATGCAGCTGCCGGTCTTTCTCTGATTTTTTCTTGTATCTTCTCTGATATAGGTTTACCGTTCCCCTCCGGCTATTACTTGCGCCAGATTTTTTTGATGGTTTTTGTTTCCAGTTTTTACCTTTCTATATTTGTAGTAGTGCCGAATGCTTTCGGTGAACGTATCACGGCCCTTATAGCCAACTAGATTCAGTTCCTGAAAAAAAAATTTGCTATGGCAACCTCTTTGTTGATCTACCGTTACCTCAATATTATTTAGTCCCCGGTGCCGATGAGGTTTCCAATTCCTTTTTCCCAGTGTTTCCCCAAAAGTGTAGGATCGCTTCCCCCTTCCCTCCATGTCCTTTGTCTGTTCCTCCCTTGTTGATGTGGTGTTTCCCCATCCCCAATAGTTTATCGTTGATCGCGTTGAAACTTCTTTCTTTTTTGGTTTCTTTTTTTTTCACTTTAAAACGACGGCCCTTCTCTACTTAGAGATTCTACCCCCCCCGCGTCTCCGTCCTCCGGTTTGATGCTGTCACAAATGTAGTTTGTCTACGCCCTTTCTCTTCTTTTGCCGGTGTTATCGAAAGTGCCCCTCTTGTTTCCTGTACAAAATTAAGGAACCTTCCGACTTTATACTCCACAGTCACTCCCCCCCCCCCCCCCCTTTTCTTCTGTCTTCCCCGTTCATTTTTTGCCCCGGACAAGATCCTTTGTTTCGTTGATCGCCCGTGACTCTTGAAAGTGTTTTGCTGTTCAAGGAATCCCCTTTCTTTTTTTTTTCTGCCCCCTTTGGTCTTTTCGACCCTTTGTGTTTGACCTTTTTCTGTCGTATGTAAAAGTCCCCCCCCAACCCAACCCCCCCCCCCCACACATATTTTTTGTAGGGTCTCTCCGCTGCAGCTGACTTTTTGCCGTTACTCCTTTTCGACCGAGTCCCTCTAATGAGAATTCTTTTTTTCTCTTGCCCCTTTAACGTGGTATCGCGGTAAAGGACTATTTCTGTAAGCTCTTTTTATCTCCTTTCAGTCTGTACTTTCTTCTTTTGGAGGGCCCACAGCCAACACCCCCGATTCAGACCCCTTTCGCTATTTCTTATTCTTCGCTGTTCTTACCCCCCTTCTTTTCCGCAATCTTTTGTGTATTTTTGATCGTCAGTCTTTCTAGTTGTGAAGTCTAGACGCCTTTTCCTCGCAAGGCAGCTTCCCCAATCACCCTTTGATTCTCTCCCTTTTGTAATTTGTCCCCTTTCAAAGATCTTGGATCGTCCTTTTTATCGACAGTTTGCGCCCTTTCTTTTAGGGTGCAGTCTTTGACTGCCCCGACATTTCTTGTTCTCCTAAAAAATTCTCCTAGCAAGAACTCTTATTTCAGCTTGACGAATCGGAAACTTCCTATTCTTTTCGTCTGTACTAGCCTGACATTCTGTTTGACCTGTATTACTTTCGTCCCTTCTTTCGAGACTATAGCTTTGTCTGACAGCCCCCCCCCCTGAGCGCTTCTATTCTTTCACTCATACAGTTGTTTTTTGCAGTCTCCACTCCCTTTTTCAAAAGTCTGTGTCCCACGTTAGACTTCTTCCGCGATAATTACGTGTCAATTTCCATATGTTCCCTTGACCCCCCTATTACATTCCCCCCCACTCCATATCCGTCAGTCCCCATCACCTGGAAAACGTTTTTGTATACCCAAACGTTTTTTTTCCCCGCTGCTTTTGGGCCCTCTTCCTGGTGGGGGGGGGGGGGGGGGGCCCTTTTTACCTACAGACTTTTTGCACGGCGCCCTCACAAAAGACTCTCGATTTTTGCCCGGCTCCCCACCCAGGTAACTTTACCTCCTTTTTTTGGTAACCCTTTCCCCTCTTCTTGTCCCCCGATTTTTGATCCACTAAGTAACTCTTCCCTTCTATCCAAGCCCCACTCCTCCGTCGGTCCTTTCCCCTCATTTTCGCGATTTGCAGCATAAAAGGGGGGAGATTACCTTTTCGAGAGCCCTTTGCGTCTCCTGTACCCCTTGAACCACACCCTTCCCTCCCCGTCATTCCAGGAGACCCCGAAGCCCAGCGTCTGCCGGTACAGCATATTAAAACGGTCCCCACTTCTGACTCCCTCATCCACCTTTTTATCAAGTGCTCCGCTGCTTGCGACTTCCCTTTATCACGTCCCGCCTTTTCACGATACCGCCCGTCACCCCCTCCACACCTTCAGATTCTCCTTCACCCTTCCACCAACTCCCCAAGCTTTTTGTTCAGTTCACACAGTTGGTGGCTCAACTTTCTAGTTCTTGTAGATCATTGTACCTTTATCCCCCTCCTTACTCCTGGAACTTCTATCAAAGAAAACCCCCACCCTCCTCCCCCTTCTGTTCCAAGGCCGACCGCAATTGTAAAAAAGACGGCGCCAGAATAACTGTTTATGCTCAGGTCCCTTCTCTTGTTCCCATTTTCCTGAAGCTTTCAACTCACCACTCACTTTGACAGTGCTCACAACCACCAGAAGATCCTCCGTATTTCACACCCAGGATGTTTGTGACTTCTACCCAGGTTTTATTCCTGTTCAGTTTCTGACCTCGTTTAATGACGTTGTACCTTTTCCCAATCCAGTTTAAAAGCGATCCCTTTCACACTTTGTTCAAGGATCCCCCCCCCCAATCAACTTTCGACCCGCATTCGGCGGCCTGCTTCCCTTCTAGAGCGTATATTTCTGCCTTTGGATAACCCTATCACCTTCCTTTGCTTACCAGCTCCGATAAATTTTCTCTTTTTTCTTGCCTTCCCTGCGCGCCCATTTCCAATAATAGTGAGGCATAACCCGGTGGTCCTGCCAGTTCCTGAGCGGTGTTACTTTTACTTTTTTTTTTGGATACCGTCCCAGCTGGAAACCCGTCAATCACCCCCCCACCCTCCTAACAATTCTACGAAGTCCCTCCTTTTCCACCCAAATCCGGCTCCTTCCCCCCAGTCTCATCACCGCCTCTGGACTCATCTCCCTCAGTCTCGCTCTTCACCTTCATTACGGCGATCACCTACCCACAAACTCATTGGATTTACCGGCGACCTACCACGTCACCCTTAATTTAAAGTGGTCTTATGCTTACGGTCTCTATTTTGGCCCCTACCTTTTCGGGTTGTTTGCCGGACCCTTAAGACTGGTCCCGTCGATCACCCTATACAGCAGCCGACGTTATGAGACCAAACTTTTCCCCCCCCTTCTTTGCCCTTCCCCGGTTAGGCGATTAGTGGTATTTTCCTTTTTAAATACGACACACACTTAAGAGTCCCGGCCTTCTCACCGCCAAATTAATGAGAGTCAGTTGTTACTTTTTTTGAACCCCGGCCCTTTTTTGGAGCCAGCCATCCGGTCGAACTTGAAATCTTTTTTCTGGGATCCTCTCATCTCTGGACTTACACAATCAGAGGATCTTAAAGAAAAAATACTCGATGGTTCGTTTTTACCGCCTTTTTCAACGATTTCTCAGCAATAATTTTATGCTTTTGTAGAGGACGCTGGACAGGTCATTTCTACTACCGCCCCAATAGTTGGCCTTCCCTCTCTATACCACTTCACAACCCTTCAGACGTACTTACCTCTGAACCCAACAGTACTTTTCAGTTGCCAGAATCACAGTTTTTACCCTGTAGACCTCTCTCTTCTCTCTGACGCTGGCGACCGGTCACCCCTCCGTGACTACGGTTTCATGAACCCCCCATCTTTTTCAGTATTGTCAACCTTCTCACCACCCCCCCCATAACCCTTTGCTCCTAACATTGCTTTCCACGGTCAAGCCTGAGTTACGCTACTCCCTACGATTGCTTCAATTTCCAATCCACACCCTTTACTTCTCGACTTCCCTTCACAGCTCCCCTGAAATGCTCCCCATAAACCCGGACCGATTGCCGGCGGTTTTCCCTCTCCAAATTGTTGAGGGGACGTCCTGGTTGTTTTCTTGTCTTCTCCGTTTGGACGGCAGTGACGTTCCGGCAAACATCCCTTTTCAGTAGACCTTTACTTTTTTTCTGACTCAGCTAGTCAAGACTGGAGGATTTCCAACCTCCCCTTCTTGTTCTGGATTTCTGTTCATACTCCCCCGCACCCCTTATTTCGACCTTTATTTCACTTCCTTTTACTTCCAGCCCCTTGAGAAGGTCGTTAGCGCGCTTTCCCTGACCCTCCCCCCCTTTTCGTTTCTTCCTTCTTTATTTGGTTTCCCCCCCCCTTCCCCACTGATTCAGGGACATTATAGACGGACTGGAAAGACGCTCCTCATTTTTCTGTCCTCAAACCTGAGGATAGACGTGGTAAATGTTTTCACTCCGTTTCATGATAGGTTTTTTTCCTTCACTACCACACCCCCCCCTTTTTACACAAACTTCCCTCTGTCTCTCCTCATGTTTTACTCCTTTATGACGACTGTCTGTAGGGAAACAGATGGCTTTCCTTCATCACCCGCCTTCCCCTTACATCCGTTCTTAAAAAACCAGTCTTCCCCCCGGTTTTGAGGACACTGTCACCTTCTAAAGAACGATCCAGAAGGAGTCCCCTTCCCCACCCAATTTTAAGTAAATACGAATCTCTTCCCCTTATTTACAGATATCATCCTTCTTGTAAAACTCACTTTCTTTCCGCTTTTCACGGCAACCCTGAAAGTTCTTTCCCCCCCCTGGGAAATATCCTTTCTCCCCCCCCTCTTTACTTATAGCGGCTTCCAATCTGATCTTTCCGGACATCCTTACCAAGGCGTGCCAACATTTTCCTTTGGCATGCTTTCCTCTTCCCCAACCTTGAATGCTGTTTTTACTTTGCGAACTTATCAGAGGGCCTTCCTTGACAGGCCCTTTTTTCACAACCATGGACCTGAAGTGTTCGTCTCCTCAATAGTTTGCTGAACGATATGACAATGCCGTTACGGTTCACTTTTCAGAAAATCCGACCACCTGCTTTTTTATGCCCATCATCTTTTCATCAAATCTGGTACTCCCACGTAGCTGCTTTGACCCATTTTCGAAATCAGGGGACGAGCACTCCGAGTGCACCCCCCCCCTCTCAAGTCTTATATCCCATTAGTGCCTCCACCCTTCAGAGTTAACGAAGCTTTCCGAAACGGTCTCTCTACCAAGTGTCTTGTGGACACCCCGCCTATAACAGGCAGACCGAGATGCACATCCTCTTCCCCCCCCCGTTTTTTTTCTAGAGAGCTCCAGCGCCTTCTCTTCCTCTTCTTTATTTAGCTTGTTTCACCGATACTTTTCTTTTCTCTCTTCTTTTTCTTTCCGACTCGTCGTGACGATTCGTTATTTCTGCCCCTACTTTTTTCTCGAGCCGCCGGGGCGTGTGTGCCATTTGATAGTCTTCCCTCTTAATGATTTATTTTTCTTCCTTTTTCGCCGCTTCCTTTTTTATTTGTGGCGAGATCGTTGCTCCCCCCCCCCCCCCCCAATATCCGTTGTTCCAACTTCCCTTTTTTCATGCGCATGGGTACTGATCTTTTCTTAACTAAAAATTTTTTCCATGTGTTCTCTTCCTTTCTCACTGTTGGCGCCCTTGATGCTTTTCAGCAGGTACTGATCAACGTCTTTTCGATTTCCTCAGAGAACTTTGTCGAAGATGGTGCTTCCATCGGTCTCGTGTCCAGATCTTGTCTCTCCCCCCTCTACCGTCATTTGATCCTTTACGGAAACCTTTCCCTTTTGGCTTTTTTTTTTATGGTGCCGTTTTAACTTTACGATGGTGCTTTTACCTTTGATAGTCTCTCTTACCCCATTCCATTTGCCTCTTCATGATCTTTTCATTAACCGTTGTTGATTTGGAGCCGGGATAGTGCTTTCAGAAGTTGAAATAGATATGCCCCCCCCGTAGACGGTGTGGTTATCCCTTTCCGGAAGGCTTCGTCGTTATCCCCCTAACGCATAGTGTTGACCAGCCCTCCTCAGCTTAATAGTACCCCTCCAGAGTCCAGTTCTTTTAACCTTGATGTTTTTTTCCTGAGACTGCGTGAGCAGAGGCATTTTCGACCCTTCGCCGTCCCCTTCCTTTAGAACTTCCGGACCCGGAGACCTTCTATGATTTCGTTTGACGTCGTCTGTAAATGTCTCTCTCTTCATAGTACTACATTTCCTTTCCTCCAATTGACGATATCTTCTTGTTAAGTTAAAATAAGTTAAAGCGTTTGCCGTGAACGTCTCCGGTAGTCCCGCGTCCCAATTTCTCTCTCCGAATCGTCCTCGTGTTTTTTTTTTTCTTAATCACCCTCCCACCAGATCAGCTGAGCTGGTGTTCCTTTCCTCTAATCTCCTCCTTTTCTTTCTCCCCCGGCGTCTGTGCCTCGTCCAGTATCAAGTAACGATTGGTGACGTGAACGGTCCAGATTATCCTCCCATCCCCCCGGTAATTCCCCCTTTTCGAGTCTTTCCTCCAGAACGGCACCTTCAGTTTGCAAGGGGTTCTAGGTCCTTTAATTGTTCTTGTATTATTTTCTTTCCGTTATATTTGTCCCCTGGTGATATCCTTTGACGACGATGGTGTCTCCTTTTATATCTTAAGGATGATTTTCGTTTTTTTATCCTTCCTTGTTATGCTGAGAAGCTTTTTTGTAGCCTTTATTCTCTTTTATTTCAGTGTGTCAAGGATTCTTATGTACCGGATGATGGTGACATCTTAAGGATCTCAGATTGTCCCTCAGACCCAAAACCCCGTTATGATGGCCCCCCTCTTCTCCCCTTTTTGTCGCCGGTTTGTGCGTAGATCTTTTTTTCTTTCTTAAGGACCGCCGCGGTTGCGTGGTCGAGCGTCCTTTTTTCCAGGCCCCCCACTCCCTTTTTCAATTAGTCCTCCCCTAGTTTTTTTCTTTGAGTCAAGATTTGACGTTCTTCTTCTACGTCAAGTAGATATTCTTGTTTCAGGTGTAGAAGTTGACTTCCCTTTTTCCCGTGAATCCAGCGTTACTTCATCGAAGCCACTCTCTGACCGTCTTCATCCGCCGGGATTCTGTCCCCCTCCACGTTCTTTCTTTAAACAGGTCTACTTATTCTGTGTAGGTGCTAGAAGATGCCTTGTTTAGTTTTTCTTTTGACAGTCCCGAACCCCGCTCCGACCGTTTCCTAACAACCCCTTTTCTGCTGGTTCTCATTTTTTACGTGCTGTCTTCAGGTAAAAGTCTTATCTGTTAGCCTTGATCTCCGTTCCTATGACGTTTTCCCTTTATTCCATCGACCGGCTCTCAAGATATCTAGTCATCCTAAACCCCTTGGTTTTTTTTCTGCTGGAAATTCCCTTTGGCGTCCGCCTTTTTTACGCACATATTGTTGTTGTCGTCCTAGACTTTGCCTCTGCCTTTGACGGTATAGCGATGTCCCTTCTCTGGCCGATCTACGACGGTGAGAATCCTCGGTTTTTGAGGCTTAGCCATCTCTTCTTTTTGGTGTATTTTCGGTGAGATTTCTTTTTTAGTCGGTTCCTTCGATGATTTGTGATTTCTCCAGAGAAAGGCTCTCCCCCTATCTTAACTCAAGCCCCACAACAGATGGCTGTTTCCCCCTGACTTTGCTTACAGGACCGTACAAACCTTGTCGTACTGTGATAGCCCGTTGTCACCCTTCCGGTGGAACTTTAACGAGGAATTCTAGCTCCTCTCTCTTCTGACCCCTGTAATAAGTGGGTTTATGCTTCTCGCTGTTATGGTGGTGTCGTGTATCCTCGCGTACACATCCTCTTTTTATACGGTGAAGACGTTGTTCCCTTTCTTGTGGAACGTATCAAGAGTCAGTCTCTCGAACCAGCCTTCCTTCAGGTCATTACAGTCCTAACTGTGACTTTTTTTACCACAACCCTTTACTTGTGTCGCCTTAAAGATATCTTCTTTGTGCTTTCTGATATCCCTTGCCACTTATGTGATGACTTTATCCTGTAAGGACCTCCCCGCCTTCCCTAAAGTACCAAGAATAAACTTTTCTCGATGCTTGCTCCCCAATCTTTTAACCGTGATCCTTCTGTTCACACTATCTTTCTGGTTGTTCCCTTCTTACGAAGTGCGATGAACCTTGTCTTGCTAAAAGGCCCGTCCGTCACACGCTCTCGAGTTTCGGCTCCCCAAAGTTATGATTTCTACCTGAGTTGGACGTTTGGACCCGGTACGCGATCTTCCCTTTTTACGCGTGAAGCCCTTTAGCATTCTGCTTTATCCATTACATTAAGCTCTGCCTCTCCGACCGTGTGACTAAGCCGGTTGATCTGTTCTCGACTTTACCTTTTGTCGAGCGGTAACTTCTCTCCTATGTTTTTCTACTCCTTGGCCCGCTGACGGTGGTTGGTCTCTTTCTGACCCGCCACGCTCTCGAACGTCAAGCCGCCCTTTCCTCGGCACGCAGGACAGTTCTTTCGCCGGTACACCTTCCGATCTCCGTGTTGTGTTGACGCCGTGCCGCTGATCTTTGGCGTGATACATGAACGGTCCCGCACCAGCTCTCAGTACTTTTAGCATACAGGTGATGCTGTCTCCGTGTTGCCCTTGGTGTCTCCGGTTCAACTGTCCCGAGCTCTTGTTGTCGGTTCGCCGTGAATCTTCCCTTTGCGTGGTCAATCCTTCTAGAACCGCTCTCGAACCTTTTCTCGGAAACCCCCTTGATGTAGCCCCCCCCTCAGTCCTATTTGACCCCGTGCTGTAGCCTGTCCCTTTCTCTTTTAGTTGTAGGTAATAGCAGTTCCACTGCTGTGAATTTGTTTCCCAAGACGTTCTCCCTTCTCTCTCAACGCCCCTACCGGAGCCCCTCCCAATTCTCTGCT
>Ga0179591_1282484_pt1 | contig 10974 bp, 13 predicted proteins | sample CZOMad2_1_08_16f_FD_182891 | JGI IMG/M metagenome (GOLD analysis project Ga0179591, IMG submission 182891) | Vadose zone soil fungal communities from Angelo Coast Range Reserve, California, USA - CZOMad2_1_08_16fungal (PacBio error correction) | ecosystem: Environmental > Terrestrial > Soil >... | reverse complement strand
GGCGTAGCCTATCTCCCTCCCTCCTTTTGAGTTTCCTTTCAAGGGTCTGGAAGAAGAATGACGTCTGGTGTCCGGGTAAGTTTATCTGTCCGTGTCCGACCGGCTTTGAACAACTTCTACCTTTCTAGCATTCAATCCATATCTCCGCCCCCCTTTTTTTCACCTCTCCGACAACCGCCAGCCTTCGTCGTATCTCTCCTTGGCCTAATCATTGTAACTAAACTGTCGTCTTCCTGCCTGTTCGTTGGAGTTATTTGAAGACTATACTCGACCCAGATCCTCTTCTCCTTCCTTTCTTGCCGTAACTCATTTCCTTCGATGCCTTCCCGCAGTGTTGTGTCCGAGAATTCACTACCATGGTCGCATCGGATTCCGGACAGCAATTGTATATAGAAGACTCTACCCCCCCCCCACTCTTGCTCCCAATCTTGTCCATTGTTCCCTGAGATTTCTGCCTTTTACCATTTTCACTGCTTTTCTGTGATTGCGGTGATCCAAAGACCGTGGCTTCTCCCCTTTCGTCTCTCATTGACCAAAAACCTTTCAGAATTAGAGATTATTCCCGACCTGATTTTCTTTCGATCCTGATATAGAGAGTATTTTCATGCTTTGCGTGCTTACCCGCCCCCACCATCCCCTAACCAAGCCCAGGACGTGACTGATTTTTTTGACAGCTGTTTGCAAAACGATAGAGGATATAGGTTAAGTTTTTTTCCCCTTATCACTGTTTCCCCCCCCTTTAATTTCTCTGATGTATGCGATCCTTTGGATGATTAACCGCTTTGCCACACCAGTTTTATGACATCCTTTGTACCAGAATTTTATTTGGGTTTCATTTAGGGCCCCGTAAGAACTTTGAGACTATTGTTTTTTAAGGTGTGATTGTGATGCTCCACCTCCCTCCTGCGCCTAACTTGGGTTCACCTAGTTTCGACCATTTTACACCAGTACCCCCGATATCTTCGACCTCCTCACTCCACTGCGGAGCAGCCTCTTGGCCTATACGCCACCCACTTTCGTCCCGTGCGAGGCCTTTTTGATACCTTTACTCCCCTGATTAGCCCCGCACGTCCCCCCCCCCCCCTCTTTTTTTTTTTCGCCCTTATATATACTGTAGAGTGTAGCGAAGTCACATTATATTTTCCCCCCCCTGAGTTGCCATAGTCCCCCCCCCCACAGTCCAGCGTTGTTAAGTTCCCAGTTTCCTTCTTTTTACCACTATTTTATTCATTTAGCCGCGAGAGCACTCAGACCTTGTCCCTTTTGCATGTAGTAGACCCCCCCCACTCGGTCTAATGATTGTTCTTCATCGCAAGAGCCTAGACCCCACCCCCTATGCGTATTTATAGCGCGTTTAGCGTGGCAGACATGTCTCCGCGCAGACGTTTCTTCCTTCACCCCTCGTTAGGGGCAGAACGACCTCGGTTTTGTGGAATTCTTCTTCTCTTAACTTCTGTTTTTACAAATACACCTTATCACAGGCTCACCTCCCAAGACCATGCTGATATGTCGCTTCATTCCCTAAAGCTTGGCCAATCAGAATCTATATATAGTTTCTCCGTGGGTCGCAAGTCGTCTCGTTTCTCGTTCTGCTGGATCTGCTGAGAGTCTTTCCCTTCGGCACCTGATAATGGTTTCTCTTTCAACCCGTTCAAAAACGTCGTCGATCTTCTTCCCCTGTCCCAATAGGAATTGCAACCCCCTTGTTTCCCTTGCCTTACTTGTCAGCAAGTTCCACGTACCTACTGCATAAATTGGTACTTCACTTGATTGCCGGTGCCTTGTCCTCCGTGACGCCCTCACAACCAGTTTTCGTCCTACCAGCCAAAAGCTGATCGCCGAAAATTCGCTTTTTCAATATTTCTCTTCCCCCCCCAGCTAATGTTCTTTCGTCTTCTTCGTGCGCGATCGGGTCCGGTTTTGCATTCGATGTCGACTCGATTAGACACCCTCTGTTGCCCCTCCCTTCTTCGACCTCGCCCAACCCTTTGCTGGTCTCTTGTTTGCAAAACCCCCTCAGATTTTGAGATGCCGCCTCGTCGCCCGGGCAAATTTTATGTTTTCCCTTTACTTCCCGCAAAACTTCTTACCCTTCGCCCCTTCGGAGTTGGTCGTTGTAGCTTCCGAATTATGCCAGTTTGGGTCAGGCCTTTGTTTTGTCCTATAAATCCTTTCCGCGTGATGCCGCCCTGTGCGATCTTTAGATGTTTGTTCCACGTTGTAGTGTTGAGCTAACACCCCCCAGGACTTTCTCATCACTTCTGCGGGGGTCATTTTTCTCCATCTCAGTTTGAGTTTTTTCGCGTTCCGAAAAACTGTGCGTGAACCCCACTTATTGCTAAGCGTCTCTGTCGCTCTACTGAGGAAATGATGTCCCAACCTTGCCACTGCTGACTTCCTTTGTCCAGTTCCGTTCGTAGCTTTTTTCCGTGTCTTTCCTCCCTCAGCCGACCCTGCCCTTTCCTCTTGTCTTTCTCTTTCTTTGCTTGATATTCGGCACCGACTCCTTTGCCCGTCTCATAAACGCATCCTTTATTTTAAGTCTAGTGATGAGAAAAAGTGTCGCTTCCATGAAGCAATCACTCCCTCTCCGAGCCCCCCTTGATATAGGCTAATTGTCATCAATTGCATGCTTCCACTCTTCTTTGCCGGTTCTTATTTCTTGACTAACAGGACGATGTTCATCTGCTTCCCCAGAACTCGTTTGTTTTTTAGGTTATTCAGTCTTCTCTTTGGTTTGATCTTGGCCATGTGCGTTTCTCCTGGAATCAAAGAGGCCCTTCTGATGGGGAATCTGGTTTTATTCACAAATGGACATCTTCCATTTCCTCATCTCTTCCACTAATTTTTTGTCGGGCCAGCGATACACGTCGTCCCCATCTGGTCCCCCTCGGTTGGCACCCTCTTGACGATCATTGCCTTTCCCTGCCTTGCCAAAACAATCTCTTTTTACTCTACGTTGTTTTGTTTAGCTGACTTAATCCCTTGTTATACAAGGATCCCCCCTCGTGTGCCAACCCGAGGGTGACCGAGTGCCATCATTTGCTTTGGCCTCCAAGGCCCCATCGTCCATCTTTAAGAACATTTTCCCTTCATTTTTCATTGGTTTTGAGTGCTGACCAACCCAACTTCGGCCCCCCAGCTAGGGCACTATTTGACCGTCCAGGAGAACGTCCCCTTTTCCCCTCCTCCCACACCCAAATCCCCCGACGACAATTCCCGACCTATGAAGATACATTCCCCAATTTCCTTTTTCGCCCCTAGAAGGAAGGCAAGCGTCTGTGCCCCCTCGGTTCATATGATGACCAATGAGCACTTATAGTCCGGCTCGATAAGCTCTCAGGTTGAGGACTTCTTTTTTTCAGACCCGTGGACGCCCTTCCCCTTTTGTCGAGTTTTATTCTCCTTTTCACCCAGGTCCTTTTCCCGAATATAGCCAGCTCTCCACACGCTGCCCGCTGGCGGCGGCGAGCCGCAAATATCACGTCGAACGACGACGCCCCATTCCCCTTTTTTTTCCCTTAGCGCCGACTCTGTCGCTTTCGTTTTTCCCGCCGTTTTGATCCCCGGTTAAGTTTTTCCCTCCCATTTAGTTATTTCGACGCAGAGTTCCTTCCCGATAGCTTTTCCTTCTCTCCCCCCCGCCCGACTCCCGCTTCCAACCAAACCCCAGTCCCCAATCGTCGCGGCTGCATCCGGCCCGTCGTCCAAAATCCCCCCCCTTCCAGCTCGACCAAGTTTCCCCCCTCCCCCAAACCGAATCATTCGCCGTCAACTCCCCAAATACGCTTTACTTTGGACGTGCCAGTTTTACACAAGGCCGTTTTGTACCCCCAGATGTCCTCCCCCCCCCTCTGTCTGCTTCCTCCAGACCCATCTCTTTGTTCTACGAACTTGCACAGAGAAAGCCTTTGCACGATTCTCTGGTAGTTCGATGCATGACACAAGATTTTTTAAATACTAGGCCCCCCCCCCCCCCCCCCCCCCCCCCCCCCCCCCCCCCCCCCCATCACGACGAGAAGAGCACTCACATTCCTCCAGACGTTTCAAGCTCTCTTATCCAGTTATGCTGGCAGACCTACTATGCCCCCTCTCCCTTCCAAGTTGCGGGTCGGAATGTCTTTGTGTATTGTGTCTGATTCCTGCCTTTCTGTGGACTTAAAGGCCCCTCGCAGTTGGCCTGGCCCCGAAATGGTGAGATTACGTAGGTCTTTACAACTTGGACATAGGTTACGATCCCATTTTGCCATGTGCAGTTCCTCATTGGGAATTCCCCCTCCTCTTTCTCTTCCATTTTTTAACGTCCCTCTCTCCACACCGCAATTTTTCTTTTTCTGTAGGTAAGGTTGATTCTTATCCCCTGAAAGACCGTTGAACGACTCCTCTTCCCCCGACCAATTCCCACGGACTTCTCTCTTCTTTAGGACTTCCTTCCTCCCGTCTACCTCTGGCTGAAGTGGCTCTCGGTACCTGTTTCTCTTGCTGCTTCCTGACTAAATGTACCTATTTGACGCTTTCCCTCCCGCGGCGTGTTTTGCCCCCTTATGCCCAGACAGACCCATCTCTTTTCTTTCAGGCCAGCGTGTGTCAGCCTACCTCTCAGTGTGCCTTAGTTTCGTTCACAATTGTGTTGCGAGATGGGGTGATCCCGAATGTTTCTTCACACAAAGAGAGTTAACGATCCCTTTTTGACCCACTTTTTAATCTCGTGGTTTCGAACCTCCAATTTAAATGGATATGACTTCAAAATAGTTTGTGTTTTTTCTTCGGCTCTGACCACCTGTTGAGATTTGAAGTTTTGCGTACATTACCAAGCGCAGTGAGTATCGTGCTTATCCCTGGATTTTCTTAGATTTCGCAAATATAGTCTGGCCATTTCTTTCTTGATGACAGGTGTCCCCACCTATTACTCCCTGGCGTATATTTTGGATCACCCTTGCCGCAAATCCTCCTTCCCTTTCTTCCTTTTTAAGCCAACGTTTTATTTTTGACGCTCCCTGGTACACAATCTCTTTCAAGACTTTGTTTGAGCTTTTTCCCTCCTCACAAAAGTGGCGCCCTTTTTTTCAGCCAAGCCCCACATTGTGGCCAACCGATCCTCAACAAACGCTCCCTCTCGTTTTGCTTTTCCTCTTCGCTGAACAAAGAAGGTTCCCTTCACCCTTTTTACTTGGGTTATCTGGATTCTTTCCGCCTCCAGACAGGCACCCCTTCGATCTCTCTCAGGTCGAATACAGCTTCGGCTTTTATGCTCGACCAACTGCGACAAGTTTCGACAGTTGCATTTAATTCGTGACCACCTTTTTTTTAGCCCCCCTCGATGAATGTTTGAACACCACCCCCATCGCCCTCTCATTTTTAATGTTCAAACCCTTTCTCAAGAGTTTTTTTTCGGAGGCTAGAGTCTCTTTCGTTTTCTGTTTGAAGAGTTTTTTCGTCCGCGTTTGTCACATCCTTCTTATCTGCCTTGTTCACACACATTTTTTCATTTACCAATCGACCTTCCTTTCTTTAAATAAGTGAATCGATCTCCCCTCAGACCGAGTTTGATCCCCAACGGTTTGGATAGTCTGATCCGCCCTTTAGTCCACGGGCTGGTTCTTCCCCCCCTTGTGAGATACTCCGATTTGGCAGGTTTGTTCTTCATTTTAATTTCGCTTTCATGAGGATGATTGCCTATCCCACCTTTTTTAAACCCCGGTGTCGAGCACGTCACCCCTTACATCCCCCCCGGATCAGGACGGTGAGCGCAGTAACCTTTTTTTGTTTTCACGTTTTTAAATGACCGAAAGTTTAGTATTTAGACTCTCCTTATTTTCAACTCCTCTCCTTTTTGTGGTTTTTCTGAAGCCTGGCGTCTTACAGTCTCTGACAGCCCCCTCCTTTTCATGTCACAGTAGAAACTTAAGCCTGCGGTTACACTTTCCTTTGGATTCCGTTTTATGTCCCCCAATGTTGACGTGGTCCTCCAGGGAGGACATTTGAGGCTTTTTGATCCTTAATAAATCATTTTTCATTCTCGCCCGGGCACCCCCTTACCCTTCTCCACGCGGCACGTCGTCTTTCTTTTTCTCTCAAGAATGGCCGCCGCAAAGCTTTTATAATGGCGAACTTCTTCCCAATGTAGCGTTTTCTCCTCTACATAAAACTAGACTCTAAGATAACCTCCGAAGTCACGTATTCCTTTTACCCCCCTCCCCATGACCTCTTGTCCCCGATTTTAAAACGAAGTTTCTTCCCCTCAGTCCTTCCCTGTGGTCGTTCAACCTTCTAAGGACCGTACCGTCTTTAAGATATTCCTCCCCCCCCCCCCCCCTTGTAGCCACGATCGTCCACTTAAAAGAGAATGGCCTTTTTCAAGTAATCCGCTTATCTTCTTCCCCGGTTCTTCGTGCAAACTGACTGTCTCCCCTTCAGGAACCTTTGTTTTCCTTCATCGTTTTTATACCCCAAACCAACGCCCTTGATCCCCGCTTTTTTTTCTCTCGATCTTGTTGGTTGCCTGTCTGGCGTGAGGACAGACCTCCTCGCCAAGTCCCCCAGTGTTTCTCAATTCGCCGGCCCCTTCTTTTTGACTTGGCCCCGTTTCAAGCACTCGTCGCGCTTCTCTCGCGTTAGGTGCTGCAGCTCTTTTGCCACCTGGTCATGTGACGGCCTTCCGGTCTCTTTCACTTTTGACTTGTCCTTACCCGCTTGCCCCAAGTCTTGTTTACCAGAATTTCCTGTTGTTTTGTTTTGTATCGAACCAGCATCACTTTTTCTTCTTTGATCATACTGTCCCGCAGGTGCTGGCACTGGTTACACATATTCCGCCGAGCCTATCTTTGGGATCGTTACGACCTTCCCAGACGATTTGCGACCTACGACCTCACCTTCTTCTTCCCTTGCAAGCACTAACCCATTTACAATTTTCCTGTACGTAACCCCCTACAACATCTTTAGTCCCATTGTGCCGCTCTGCTTGGATGCGACCCCCCTATGCCTGATTCCAGTTTAACTTTTTCCTCACCCCCTAGTCCTTCCCGTGTTTTCACTTATCTTTTTAGTCTTCTTTCTTCTTCAGGACCAGTCGATAAAACCCTAGCTCGGACCCCCCCCCCCCAAAGTTTCCGCCCTACGTCCCCCAACTGCTTTCTTTTCTTCTTCCCGTTTATTCTGTGATTCAATGTTTGCCCTCTTGTCTGTTGTCCCCTCCTCCCTCTTTTGGTGAATTTTTTTTTTTTTCCCCCAATTTCGGCACCCCCAGCAGGATCACCGGTATACTCACCGCCCTCCCCTGCCGCCTGATACTTCCCTAATAGACAATCCGCCCTCAGATATAGTCGGAGATTTCAGTAGTCTATTTTCTTTATGATTTTTTGATGTGTCCGCGAGTCCGAGCCCTACACGGCCATCCTGCTTGTAGACGTCCAAGTTTTTCCCCACCTTTCCGACTCTTTCTAGTCCCCCGGTAAACTATTACTTTTCCACCTGGAAGAACTGCTGTACCGATCTCTTTAAGGCAAAGTGGCGTATTACCGTTCCATCCCACCTTTCTTTTTCCCTCCGAATCTCGGAGGCCTTGAATCCTCCTCCCTCCCTTTGGTCGCGCCAACGTCCAAAGACACTCCCTCAAAACTGATTTAGGTCCTATCCTTTTCAACTGCAGCCTACCTCTTGATTTCTCGCGTCGTGTGTGATCGGCTTGTCCGGTTAGTGCCCTTTGACTTGTAGAGGATAAACCGATCGTTTTCCCCCGGCTCCGAGCCCCCCCACAACTTCATTTCTCATTTTGATCGTTTCTCTTCGTGTGCGTCCCAATTCTTCTCACCCCTCGAATTTTTTGATTAGCTCTGTATTGGGACCACACTCTTTCCCTAGTGTGTCTGTCCACCGTACACCTTTTAAAGTCGCGGCGTCCGCGTGGTTCTGCGTCCTTCTTTAGTTTGGGTTAATTGGTCTACTGATGTGGCTGTTATTGCGTGTTTTCACCTCGACCCCTGTTACGTCGGATGCATCCCCTATCCCTCCCTTTTTTTTGGTCTCCGAGTATCCTTGGAGCAGCGAAAAATACATTGGTCATTGAATGAAATAGGTGCTTGGTCTGGTTTTACTCTCTCCCCAGGAGGGTGTCGTCCTTGTAGCATATACCAACACCCCCACCCCTTTTTACAACCAACCCCCGTAGCTTTTTGTCATTTGCGCGCTGTGAACCCACTTCCCGTTGAGGCCTTAAAAAACAGTTCTTCCTCTTTCTTCGTGCATCGCTTGGCTTCCTTTGTCTTCCGCCCCTGCCTTTTGCAGAGTAGTCATTGGTCTTATCTTTCTACTTATCTTCTTCCCACATCTAACTTTCCAGGTAGCCTCACTGCCCACCATACTTTGCCTTTGCCAGTTCCTTTTTTTTTCTTTCTTTCTTCCCTTTTTTATGCAACTTATCAAGAACCCTCCTGATCCTCTCTTCTCTATCCCCTTTATTCCGACGGCCGGTTCCCTTTTTCTTGTCGTTATCGTCTAGTCCGACATTCCGATTTCTTGTTCCTTGGGTTTCCATTTCGTCTTGGCGTATTTTTTCATTGTGTAGTTCCTTCCTGTCAATACAAACTGCTGGCCGCGCTGTGGACTCCTTGTTTGGGTGGTCGCCCCCTCCCAAACCCTTTCCCTCTTCGACCGTTCCCTTGATACCATAATGGGTTGTGATTGACCCAGCGATCACACGAGAACCATGCTTTTGGCCGGTTTTTCCCCGCTTGCGATACTTGATCCGATTGGCCCCTTTCCCCTCCTCTCTCTTCTCCTCCTCTGTTGTTTTTGCGATCTCTTTTTTTCCCGGCATTCTGCATGATTGGGGGGCCACCTGCTTTTCCAGCTTTTCCATCTATTTCACTCCTTTTGCAATCAACCCCCTGTCTGTCCATAGGTCACTGCCATTTGACCCCCCCTTTCCGGTTTTTTTGCGTGCTCTACCAACCCAACCACAGCGCCTTCTCTTTTGATGCCGCCGACTTTCCACGCCAAACCAACATCCCATCACGACCCACTTTTCCTTCCTCCGAATATCACCCTCCCAATAGTCCTGTCGGAATAGACGACAACGCAATCTTTCTCCCAGTTTCCTGTCTTTCCCCCCCCTTCGACTTCTCCGTTCTCGACTTTCCTCTCTATGTTCTTCCTGTTCCGAGCCCCTGGGCCACTACCGATACTTTTTACTAATTCGGTTCGTTTTATTTGGAGTTTCAACTGGCTAGTTCCCCTAATTATCAGCCCGCCCCCCCCCCCCTCTCCTGACCTGAATAAGTTAGGCTTCTTGAGACACGGGCCACCATATAGGAACCCCGTCCCGACCAAACCCTTTTCCAGACCTCCCTCAAGGGGCCCCTTTGGTCCCCTCGCCATCTATGTAGGACTTCTTTCTTCTTGCAGCCTTTGCACCCATCGTCCCTACTTCCCCCCGACACCTACCCCTTCGTCTGGCGGGCGATTACCCCCCTCATCCTATTACTTTCAAGACCATATTTGTCCGCTTATCCAGCACGACTCCTGTTTGACCCAAACATAGCCCTTCTTTCTCTAGGGCTGCATAACCTGCCTTTTCTAGTTGCAGATTCCCCCCTTCACAATCCTCTCGTCCGCGCCGCCACCAAGTAATAATCTCGGTTCAAATACCCCACCCCCCTCCGCTTGATTTCACTTTGGCTTTGCGTCATGAACTTTTTTGCGTGTTTTTCCCAAGATGAGTTCATGCCATCTTCCCTGAACGTAGCTGTGTTCGACCGTCCCATTTTCGACTGTCTGAAAGATCCAAGGCAATTTTAAGGAATTGTTTGCAGTGTCCCTCCTGCTGTTTCCACGATCCTTTTTCTCACCCCTTCCTTCTCAAGTAGTGACCTCTGCCCTCCCAGTTTCCCCGATTCCTGACTGCGTCCTTCACTTATGCTGCCTGCAGATAACCCCCACCCCCTTACGTGCGGTTCTCCCTCATTTCTTTGTCTGTCTTTTCCTGGAGCAATCTGTCTAAGTCCGTTATCCCCTGAACGCCACACAAGTGCCAGTGTCCACCGCAACTTGTTCTTGAGTCTTAGTCCCCCCCCCCTTCCACTTGGCTCCCTCAGGTCCCCCCGATAAATTTATGGACATTTTACCATTCCTCTTGGTACCTGGCCGTACGCCTCGCGCCGGTTGTAACGTAGCCCGAGAAAAAAGCCAAGTCTACCACTTGTAGGCGAGATTCTAGATGACCCAGACCCGACGTGATCAAGACCTCTACGTAATTGAGTCGTCCCTCTCTATTTTCTTCCATGCGCGTCGATGCTCCATTCTTCCCAATAGCTGAGGGGGTTTGGGCGGATTAGCGGTTCTCCTTGTGCCCGCGCAATGTCAAGCGAAATCATTCCTAACCGGGGCTTTCCCCTCGTTACCCTTTCAGCACATCCTATTTTTCTTCAAGCCTTCGAAGAAGAAATCTTGTCGAAGAGTGGACACAATGGGTCCGGGAAGTCTAGTGTTATCTCCTCTTTTGTTGACACAAGTCTGCTACCAAGAGACAGGTGAGTCAGGTTCATAAACACTTCTCACGTTGTGCGAACAGCCCATTGCAACCAGGTGCGCGCTCTGGCCTTGCTTGTGCATCCCAGGAAGATGAAAAGTCCCCGACCCGTTCCTTCCATTTTACTTGAGTAAGGTAACCCACCTCAGCATGTTAATTCGAGGACCTTGACTTACCGCCCGCCAAACCATCGCTATTAGTCTCCCACGCCTTACTTTGGTAGCAAGATAGGAGAGTGAGGGAACCCCCCATGTATTTCTAAGGCTCGGTTTTCCCCCCCAGATTATTCGGTGCTCTTGGCTCACTGCCGCCAATACGATTCACAACTGCTTACGTAAACGTGCTTTGTTGCTCTTTCCCGAACAAAAACCCACATTCTTGTCCCAGACTTTTTGTCCGTGTCAAATTTCATCCACTTTTTCCCCCCCCACCCGTTGCGCACTCGTAAA
>Ga0179591_1176136_pt1 | contig 10974 bp, 13 predicted proteins | sample CZOMad2_1_08_16f_FD_182891 | JGI IMG/M metagenome (GOLD analysis project Ga0179591, IMG submission 182891) | Vadose zone soil fungal communities from Angelo Coast Range Reserve, California, USA - CZOMad2_1_08_16fungal (PacBio error correction) | ecosystem: Environmental > Terrestrial > Soil >... | reverse complement strand
TCAAGCCCTGAAACGTAGCTTCAACACCGCACTTGTTCAGTCACTTCTCCTGTTCCACCTGGCACTCTTGCTGCTTTCCTTCCGACACACTTCCTCAATTTCTTTTCATCTGTGCTTTCGTCCCTCCCGGTACGGACGGACCACCGTGGCCTACCCCCTTTCCCTTTCTCTCTCCGCAGTCACGTCGGCCCCCCCACCCCGACTTATACCTAGGACCTCCCGGACCAGGGCGGACCCACTTTTTAGTTGTCCGCGCACAGGTCTCCTGTACAAATCCCAGGTTCCCCCCCCCCTCAATTTTGCCTCTCCCCCACACTTGTAAGCGGGATCTCTCCTGATCCCACTCCACCCCCCAGCCCCACACAACTAGGATGGAGGCCGGAAAGGCCTTCCACGGCCCCCGAGAGCGTTACCCCTTCCGACGCAGTTAAGTCATGAGGCCACCGATTTTAGACCCCTCGGTTTTCCAGGAACATTTCCACACCCTCCCTCACACGCCCTTCTCCAATCCCACCCCCCCACCGCTTTTTTCCTAGGGTTTTCAACACATGATGTACGTCGTAGGTATGTGATCCCGACCGGAGGCAGTCTTAAGAATGCTCCTACCATACCTTCTTCCTCCTCCCCCCCCTCAGGGTTTATGTTTTAGGGATGCTCTCCTTCTCTTTCCTCTACTCTTCTTTCTCTGTGTTCGGAAAAGGGTACATTTTTTGCTCTCTTCTTTTTCAGCGTCTCGTGTTCTTGTTTACCTCTCTCCTTTTCTTTTCCTCTTTATCCACGTTCGTCGGGTTGTTTTCGATGCTGCCTGTGTGCTCACTACTGCTTTTCATTAGCTCTCCTCTTTGTGGGTATTGTCTTCTTTTCAGTTCTTTGTTCATGGAGACTCACGCGTGCGGGTCCCCTGTCCCCCCCCATCTATTTTTCTTCTTTCGCCACGCCCCCGTTGGGTCAAGGGATGGGTTTCTGGTCGGGGAGCGAGTATCAGGAGCGACTCTCTGTCGTGAGGGCCCTGTGTTTTGTATCACGGTCCGGCCGGGACTTCTCCCTTGCTTTCCCTGGTTTAACAGCATATTCATTTCCCCGTAGGCTTCTCCTGAAAGGTTTTTTCGGGTTTTTGAAAGCAGTTTCTTTTTGTCCTTGTCTTCTTGCCGTCACGGTGGGACTTCTTTCTTTTTTTCTTCATTTTGCTTCTTTTGCGGATGGAATCCCTGACAATTGATATTTTTAGTCGGTGTTTTTTGTGGTTCTTTTGAGTTTTGTCTACAGGGTCCCGGTGTTGTGGCTCTTGATTGTGTCGCGCTCACTTTTCTTCCCCCGTTTTATCCCGGCTCTTCTTCGATTGAGAAGAGCTGGTCACAAATTACCTTTCCACTGCTCTGAGGAGTTTCTGTTTCTCTTTCTCTCGTGTTGGTCCCCTCAGGTGAGCCAACCTTCTCTGTCCCGTCCCCTTCCCCTGTCCCTTCTTCTCTTCCCCCTTGTCATTGTATGTGAGAAAGTAATGCATGATGTGTGCTTTCCTTTTCCTTTTAGTTATGATTGGATTTTAGTAATCCCCTCCCCCTTTGGGTTGCGCTGGTCGTACTCTGCCATGGATGACCCTATGATTTATCCCCCCCATTTCTTTTTTGCTGTTTTCCTTACATAAAGCCACGGAACTATGGGCTCGCAATTTGGCTGGATCCGTATATCCCCTGTACCTGCGGCAGTTCGTCTGTGCCAAGCCCCCGCAACGTCGGCCGTCCCTTTTGCGTGCAACCAAGTTTTTTGGGGCCTTCCGCGCAGTCTTCTCTCCTTGGCTTTTCAATAGATTCAGCGTCCCCTTTATTTTTTTGTAGTACTGATTGGTGATTGTCAGGTTGGTTTTGCACGCTCTTCCCTTTTTTAATTCCATTAGGCTGAAGCGGTGGGCACTTTTTTCTTGGACCTTTCCCTGAGTTTTTTTAACATCTGGTTCTGGAGTCCTGTTTTTCGGGCTTCGCGGATCGTTGATCCCCTATTTTTTTTTTTGACTTCCCGATCTCGCCAGTCCAAGATCATGGATTTTTTCTTCTATCATTTAGGATTGATTACCTTTAAAAGAGCAGCGAGTTCCCTCCAGTTTTCCTTTCTGGGGTCCCGCAGTGTCTTACCATGTGAGTCCTGACTCCTTCCCCGAGGGGGTTGCTTTCTATCTCGCCCGGGGCTGCTGATTTCTTTTCCTTTATGCGACTAGCTCTTCCATGATTTGCTTGTAGAAAAACTCAGCAGCTTCTCTGACCCCAGTATCCTCCTCAGCGCTCCTTTTGGTACTCCGTAGTTGCCCCCACTACATGCCCCCTTCGCTGGAGATCATACAAGTTTCCAATTTCCTTTTTGCCAGATCTTTGTTTGTGATGCTGAGTAAGTTCTTTCCATTTTAGTCCCTATCAGGTCCAACCCCCCTCCCCTGGCGTTTCCTCTTTTCCCTCCCCTTGTTTCTCCGCTCAGCCTATGCACAGTAGCTTTTCCACAATTTTCTCTCCGCGTTGCTTTTTTAACTCGTTCCCACTTCTTTGGCCCGCCATTTGGCCACAACATACACTCTCTTCCGATCCCATCCGCCCCCTCTCTTCTCCACCCTTTTTTTTCCCCTCTTTTTGCTCGTACCCTTCGCCGTCCTTGCAATCGCACCGACTTTCTCCCTTGCCGCCAGGCCTTTTTTTTCCTTTTCTTTCATGGTTTCGCGAGCTTACTACCCACCTGTCCCCTGGAGCCCACCGAGGCATACGGCCACTTGGTATACCGCCTCAGTTGCGTGTTGATGACAGCTGGACCACCAGAGGGACCGTCAGCCTGCCCGCCTTCCTTTTTTTTACGTTTTCCTATTTCTTCTTTTCATTGATTACGGCCTCCATTATCTTGCGCTCTTGCTTGGGTTGAGCCGCCCCCCCCCCCCATCGGTCGTCTTAGCAATCTGAGACCAGGCGCCTGTACTCATTTTGTTTCGACCCCCCGTTTCACCAACTGATCACCCCCTCCTCCCACCCCTTTGCCTTCTGTGTTTTTTCCCGTGTTTGTTTTTCCTTTGCTTTCAATGCGTTGTTGCGGTCTCTTCCTGATTGACGTGCTTTCATGGTTGTTTTCACGCGGGGTGCTGAGACGTCCCCTGCGCCTGCACCCGATTTCCCGCTGCCGGACGGGGCAGGCACTCTTTTTGTCCCCCCCCTTTTTTCCCCCTCGAGGGGGGCGGAGCGTTTCCACGGAGACTGTTAGAAATGAAGAGTTTTCGTGAGGGATGCCGAGGCTTTTAGCGGCGGACGTCACCCCCCCAAATCCCACCGTCGCGGAATTTTCTATCCCTTCCCTTTTTCTGCTCCGCGAGACTCTGTCAGGCCTCCCCCCATGAGTTTCCATCTCTCTCTAAGCTCTTTCTGTTTGAATGTTGAAAATACGCCAAATCCTTAATCCGGCCCCTCCTTCCTCCCCCTTTAATTGTTTGGCCACAGACACGGCGGTTCTGTAGGCCGTTGCACCGATGGGTTTTGTTTCGGTTGATTTTTGTTTTGGCCCCCCAACATCGTATTTTTGGTTTTTTAAACGTATCCCCTCCGTTTTTGTCTTCTCCCCCTGTATTGAGTTTGAGAGAGATGGAACTTTTAAGTGAGTTTGTTGGCGCTCTGCCCCACGAAACCCCCTCCTTTCCTCCCATCCTCCCTCAAGTCGCGACCCCCTGCAAGCCAGTGTTCTCAGAGTGGCCCCACCTTACTCATACCACCCCCCCATGGACATTTTTCTGAGCTGCATGGGACATGGGCTCCCAACAGGATTTTTTTTCTGGTTCTTTCAACGTTTCCGGCACTGCTAGGTCTCTTAGTTTTCCTCTTTCCCTTTTCTGGACATCCTCCGTCTGTCTCGTTGTTGTTTCTTGTCCCCCCTCTCTTCTTTTTCTCCCTTTAGTCCCCCCCCGCGATTTCTTGATTTTACACCAGCTCTCCCTTCTCGCTCCAAACACCGATTAATCGCCCTCCCAAACCGTTCCCTCTCCTCCTCTTTTTGAATTCCGTGGCGTTCTCAAACGTGTGATTCGGGGACTAGTTTTCAGGCTTGGTCGACCCTCTGCTGGGACCCCTCTTTTTTCCTCTCTTTTGTCCCAGGACATCAGCTGTGTGTGTGTGCTCCGGCACCCACGCTCACAGAGTTTTTATGCACTTCGATCTTTTTTTCCCCTCGCTCTACCGCAGGCAGAGGTTACCGTACATGCGTCTGGCCTTCCCCTCGCTTGCCACTCTGGCCCCTTTTTAGCTTTTTCTCCAGTTGCTTGCGACGTCGCGGATGTTCGTTTTCCTTCTTTTCTTTTCTTCACAGCGGGCGCCTGGCCTGTTTGGTGGGCTTCAAAGTCTCCCTCGTCTGATTTCTCGTAGGAGGAGCGTCGCTACATTCCACACTCCACTTGAAGGGTTGAGCACACTTCTGCTTTTCCCTCACCCCCCTTTATCCCGTATCCCACCCTCCCTGCCTCTTTTCTGCTCCCCCTCCGTGGTTTGCGGGTATTGTATCCCCCTCTCTTTTTCGGCGTACCGCCACCCCTTGCCCGTAAATTGAACCTTGGACCTGTCTGTGTTCGATTTCCAAACTCCTCCAGTTTTCTTCTCAGCGTTTTGATCGCCGCGTGCACCCCCAACCTTCCCTCTTGTGACTTCTCACAAACCATTACGGCTTGGCCTCTTTTTTTTTTTCCTTGCTCGTCTGTGAGTTGGACTTGAGGGCCCAATGTTGTTCCCCCAATGAAACCTTCCTTCCACGGAGGGTCCTCCGGAAGACGGTCCTTTCCGTTTACTTCCACCCGACTTCTTTATTTTTTTCCTAGCTTCTCGGAGCAATTGAAGACCCGTTTTTTTTTTATTTTTCTTTGGGTGTTTTGCTTGGGAGGCGCTTCTGAAGACCGTCCCTTTTCAGGCCTCCAAGCCCCGTCTTTAAGTTTGCCACAACTGACGGAGATTTCAACTTTAGTTTTGGTGGATTAGATCCCTAAGTGGTGCTTTCTTCGGGTCTTATGTGGTAGTTTTTTTTTGTTTCATCTCTCCCTCGAGCCCAGTGCTTTTTTGTCCTTTTCTCCCCCCTTTCTTTTCCTCTGTCGCTTTGACCCCCTGACCAAAGAGATCATTCGCCCTTTTTTCTTCTGCGCACCCCCTTTTCTTCTTCAGCCCCCCCATCCTTTTATACCCCCTCTTCACACTTTCCCCCTCGTACCCGTCGCTTCTCTCACACGCCTGATTAACCAGATCACGATTACAATGCTGGCCCACAAATTTCTTCACACGTTCCCTTCAAGTTTCGCAGATCGCCTTTTCCCTTTCCGCCCCCCATATTTCTCCCACCCCCACCCCCCACGATCCTTTTACGGATGCTTGACCTTACCCCCCCCTACCCTCCCCTTCCCCGCCTTACTCCCCACCAAATTTCCTTTTGACTCTTTGATCTCTTTTTCCCTCCTTCAAGTTCTCTGTTTCCCCAAATCAAGAAGCAGAAAACGTGCACCTTCTTTTGGTGTTGGTACCCCCCATGCTTTCTACTTCCCCGCAAATCTCTCTTTTGCAGTCATCACATGCCTACCTCCGGGTCAAACTTCGCAAATTTCATCTTTGATACTCTATCCCCTTCCCTATTTCACCCTCATATGTCTTCCCTTTTCGGACCGGGGGTGCTAAGCCTTCTCCTCAGAATTTTTCGAGGCTCTCTTTTTCCATTTCTTCCCCCCTAGCCTTCACCTCTTCCCCTTCGTCCCCAAGACCCGTGTGCTGCCGTGTCATCCTTTTATCTATCTCCCCCGGCTTCCCCACAATTTACTTACCCTCTCCGTATTCCAGCCCATATCTCCCCCCCCTCCGAACCTTTTCCGTGACTGTGGTCAGTCCACCAATTTCCCAGACACTAAGCCCATACATGCATCGCCGGCATCTTTTTTTCTCAGACCCTTTTCTTGTTTTTCTTTTTATTGACTGAGAGCTCATTCCGACGCTCGGTGCAACCACGCCCGCACCCAGTCCCTTCCCATACCCTTTTTACTCTCTGTATTACAACCCCCATTCCTTTTTCTTTATACCCCCCCCCAGCAGTGCCTCTCACCCCGATCATCTGGTAATGTACCATTTTCTTCCCTGTTGAGATCTTCTTGCACCCTCCCTGGCCTTGAGCTCCCGCCCCGATACGCTCTTCTAGGTCAGACCACCCCCAATCCCTTCAATCAACACTGCTCCCCTTGTATCCCCTTTACGAACGAGACACATGCCGCACGCGTTGGTCTTTCCCCAACTTTCGTGTTCGTTTCACTCGACAACTCTTGGCCTCCAGTGAAACACGCAGTCCCCTTTGCCCCTCATCTTCTCTGATTTGCTATCCCTCCCCCATCGTGACCCTCCTTCTCCCCGCCTTCCCCCCTTCCCTCCATCCACCCACTATTTTCTTCCTCTGCTAGCCCAAAGCCCTTACATCACGGAAAAAGGAGAAGCCGTCCCGCCTTGATACCCCTTCCTTTTATACACCTTTTTCTTCGATTACAAATCTTCTAGAACCGACACCTCCTTTCCTTCAACCTTGCCGTCCCCGGGTGTGCAGGTCCTCAAGCGAGATGCCAGTCCGAAGCGAGCCCTCTCTATTCTTCCTTTAATGTTTTCGTTTTTCTTTCCGCTATCTCTTCCTTCTCCTTTCCTTTTTTCTTTTTTCTCCCCGTTTCTACATTTCCCCCATTCTCCCCCCCATTGGTGGCCTTGCCTTCTTGTCCTTTAATGTTCGCACTGGGAGTTTTTACTGCTCTTGATTACACCAGTTGCTGTCGCTTGTCGTCTTCGCGGCCTGCAATTCCAGAACGTGCAAGTTTTCTCCAATGTTCCTGACTTTATCCTTCCCTTATCTCACACTAACCTCCGTGGTGCTGCTTCGATTTTCCCCCCCCTATTTCTTTTAGTAAGGCTACACTTCCCCCGCCTGGACTGTCTGTCGACCACTTTCTTTTCTTGGGCCCGACGTTGGGGTTAGTTCCACAGAAGCTTAGTATCCGGAAATGGGTTCCGGTCCCCTGAGCTATGAGGAATCCGTAGGTTCATAGGTCCTTTTCCCTCTGACTTTTAGTAATGTTGTTCTGTCCATCGTTCCTGGCCTTTAGATTGAGGGCCTGATGTGGTTCTTTTCCAGTCTTAGGGGGGGTGGGCCCTTGATGCCCCCTCTTGTTTGGTGACTCGGGTTTCATTGAGTTCTCTTTTCCCTTGGTTCGTATTTCCTAGTCTTTTGTTAGCTCTGATCCGAACACCTGTTAGTTCCTTGTTGTGGCCTTTTGCTTTTTTTGCGTACAGTCTCCCCGGTGGTGGTTTTTCTTCCTGTACTGGCAGAGTCCGAGTTGTCCCCCCCCGTTTGTCCTCGCGGAGCTCTTTGAGAGACGAAGTGAGGACGAAGGAGCGAGTGTTTCCTTGGGTGATTTAGTTTGGTGTTTCCCATTTACTATAATCCTCCTTCCATCTTCCCCTGCCTTCAACCTTCCTCCCTTGCTCCCCCGGTCCTGCGTGATGAGGACGCATGACTTATTTACTTTTTTACACTTTTCTTACTAGGAGGGGTCTTCTTTTTTCAACTATGATCACCCCTTTTCCAACTTAGTGCGGGCCAATGTCTTGAGGCCCCCTGACCTCATTTTGTCACCCCTCTCCCCCTTAGGCTTTTATCGTCATGTCCCTTTCGTGAAACGCGCGCAACTTTATCCCCTAAGAGTCGTACACGGCATGTCTCTTCCTCCGTCCTTTTTTTTGCGTTCATCTCTTGACTGCGCAAGGGCGCTCTAAAAATAGAAGGATCGATGATGCTTTGGCGCTAGTCTAATCCAGGCGTTTCTTGCAGTAGTGTTTACAGTCATCTGAGGGCTTCTTTTTTATGTTTTGTGGTAGGGCCTCAGTGCGTAGAGATGATTATCTTCTCTCTTTTGCTGAGCGTCAGGCGTCCCTTAGTTGTGTGACCATATGTGCCGACCTTGATCTTTCTTTGATGTCTTGATCTACCATAGTTCTGGTGAAGCCACACCGGACCAGTAAAGATTCTCCGACCCCTTCTTTCCCCTGTCACGACACTTCCCCCGGGGTCTCGGGTTTTGCACTTTCCCCTCTTTTTTTCCTCCCTCATTTTTGGGGTCTGCTGTACAGGGAAAATCAGCCGGGGCCAAGTGTGTTGTCCTCAGCGATGGTATCTGAATCCCTCCGATCTCCCCCCTCATTCGATGTAACTTTTCTTTTATAAACTCCTCCGCTATCTACCTCATCCGCTAACCCTCATATCAAGCATGCCCCAGTTTCCCCCATTTCTCCCCTGCGATCTTTAGCCCAAACCATCTTTTCCCCCCAGGTTCTTATTCCTTCCCATTTTTTGCGATTCTCCTTTTCTTGGAATGACTTGGTACTTTCTTTTTCCGAGCTTTTTTATTCTGGCTCACTTAGCCCCCTTCATTCTTCCCTCCATCACACCCCCGCACGGACTTCCTTCCTTCCTCCTTTACCTGTCTCTCCTCTATTATTCATCGCCTACACTTGGTTCTGCTTTCGTTCACTACCCCTCGCGTCCCTTTGTTCCACTTGTCCAATTCCTCTTGGTGCCGTTTTACGTTGGTTGACTCCCCAGACCCGATTGGTCACCCCCCCATCTTTCCTATTCCCCGTCCGTCCTTGACCCGACACCACCTCTATCATCAAATGTTTTTTTTTTGATCTTCGATGCTCGTAATCCTTTTTGTGTACTTTTATCCCCCCCCAGGGTTTTTCCCCCTACACCACAGTTCATTTCGCTTCTTCCTATCTAGTCCGCTAAGCCTTTCCAAGTTGCCCACGTCTGTTCTTGCCATTCTGAATGCTCTGTGGGTTGTGGGTCGAAGACCCCTGTGTCGTGTCACCCTCATACCCCCTTTTTAATTTGCCACCTGTACTTTTCCCCCCTATCATGTTTTGCCTTTCCCTGCTCTATTCCTCCCGTTTTCAGTCATCATAATCTTCAATTTGAAGAGTCCCAACAACCAACCCCTCGTCTGATGCAAACCGGTCCCCATCTCCCTGTCACCTCCAGCCCCTCGACGCGCCCCTGAAAATCACTCAGAGACCTCGGACCCCTTTTCCTCTGCCCTGCTGTGTGATGGAGCTCTTCCTCTTCAGTCCGTTTTTGCCCCCTTTTTTCTGTATACCGCCTCCGCACCCGAGCGTGACAGGGGTTATGTCCACCTCCCCCTTTCTCGTTTATCCCCTCTTCTCCTTCCAAAGCCTATGGTCTCGTGAGCGTTTGCGGCGACTCCCTCCGCAATGAGAGGCTTCGTCCGCCTCCCTAAGGCCTGCCGCTGTCCGACTTGCGCGGGACGAACGTTCAAACCCCCCCTATCCACGTCTTGCTCGTGCCATAGAAGCGCCGATTTGCTCCCCTCTTTCGTCTGTGGCCAGCCACCCCAATTACGCGGACCCGACCCTCTTACCCTTGTCAGTTTTTTAGCGTGACTCTGCTCCCCCCCCGAGCATTCCCTCATGCTCTCTATCCCGTCCCCTCATTGTCCATTTTTTCTACCGCTGTCTGTCCTGCCGGAAGGCGTCGTGGTCGGCTTGTGGGGACGTTTTTGTTTTTCTGCCCCACCCCCGTTCGCCCTTCCCTCTTCTCTCATTTCCCCCCCTCCTACCAGCCCTTCTTTGACTTTCGTGTCAATGTTTAAGAAACGCCTATTCGAGTAGTGGGTGGGCGCCCAACGCTTCGCCCCCAAGTCCCCCCTCCCCCACGATCCTTTCCCTGTCCTTCGGCTCTGACATCCATGCCCTGACTCGGATATCCACGCAGTCATGCTGCACTTCGTCCCCGAGAAAACGAGCATCTTACCCACGCTTCTTTCCTTTGAAGGCTCTGTTTTTTTCTAGCCCTTTTCTAGTGAGAGTATCGTTTGTGCAGTTTATTCTTTGGACTTCGAGTGTTTAATTGGTGGCCCCCAGCGAATCTTGTTCGACCAATCTCGGTTCCATGCCCTGAATACCACGGAGGAATCTCTTTTTACTTTTTCTTTCCGCGCCCCCCCCCTCCCCCCTGTTTTTCAGCGAATCTACTTTACTTGTTTGACTGTGTTATTCGGCTTCTCACCTTCAGCTCCCCCTTCCCTGTCTCCATTTCTTAGGCAGTCATATTTGCCGGCCTTTCTCTCCCCTTGGCCCCCCCCCCCACTTCCCCAGTTCTTAGAAGTAAGTTGTTGATTTCTTTCCTGTTTCCCCTCTGCATTCGTGTCCCTCTTTTGTTTCCCTGTGTATCCAATCAAGTGGGCACAAAGTTCTCATCATGTCTCGCTCTCACCAGCTTCCGTTCTAGTTCCCCGCTATTTTTCCTCCGCTTTGATTCCGGATGGGTGAGCTTGGGTCGTTTCCTTTGCGCCTGCACTATAACGGGTTCCCGCTTTTTGGTTTCCCCCGCTCTGTAGGTTACGTTGGTGTCCGGTCACATCTCCCTTGACTGTCGTATCGTTACTCACGGCCTGTATTTTTAGAGCTCACTACATGCACCACAGTTCCCCCTCGTTCATTTCTTTTCCAGCGGTTCTTTTTGTGACTTCCCCCCCTTTCTTGGCCTACTGGATTGACCCCGATCCAGCACGTGTTGGCCGCGAGGATTCCCTGACCCAGACGTATTGCAAACACTTTTGCCGTTTACGCTCCGATTCCTTCCCTCGGTTTCCCCTCGTCTCATCATTGTCTTAGCACACCGTCCCTTTTGTAGTGCGAGATGGGCCGCGAGCGAGAGTTCAGGGCCGCTTCCTTGGTCCACCCGGATGCCTTCCCCTCTTTTTCACGTCCTGATCGTCTCCGCGCCTTCCGCCTATTTCTTTATGTTCCGAAGTTTTTCTCTCCTTTGCCTTGTGCCCCCCAAGGTCCCGTGCACTGCCTTTTCCGCTTACCGTGGTCGGGGGGTTGTCGAGTGAAGTCCATCAAGTCTACCCTGCTCTGATTCTGTGTTCACCTAACTCCC
>Ga0179591_1167995_pt1 | contig 10974 bp, 22 predicted proteins | sample CZOMad2_1_08_16f_FD_182891 | JGI IMG/M metagenome (GOLD analysis project Ga0179591, IMG submission 182891) | Vadose zone soil fungal communities from Angelo Coast Range Reserve, California, USA - CZOMad2_1_08_16fungal (PacBio error correction) | ecosystem: Environmental > Terrestrial > Soil >... | reverse complement strand
ACGGTCACACTCTCTTTCTTCCTTTTCCCCCTTTACCCAACAAAAATCAAGAGCTGGGATCCTTTCGTCCCCAAAACACCACCATTGGGTGTCCTTTTTTTCCCCCCTGCTAAACCAGCCCTGTGCGCCCTAGTTTGCCATGTGCTGTGAGTTCTGGTAGCATTTTCTCCTTTCTTCTCCTCCTTCCCCGGTGCCTGGGCTGCTTCGGATTTGGTTTTTTTTTTGCTGCTGTCCTCTTTTTTTCTTCCCCCCTGGTTAATGCGCCTTCGTGAAGGAAACCCGACGTTTACTTTGCCCTCAGGGCCTTGGAGTTTGGGTGGGGCGGGTTTTTCTTTTCCCCGGTTTTTTCCATTTATGCCGTAGACGTGGGTTTGGCGACTGTTTCCCCTCATTTTTGACATCTCCCCGTTCTTGTGTGACGTCGTTTGAATCATCTTTTGGTCTTCCGGTGTATAAGTATTTTCCCCCAGTCCGTTAAAGAAATTGTTGAATCATACACTTTTGTTCTCTTCTTTCTTACCCTGAGTCCGTTGTTTTGGACATATTTCCAAAGTCACGTTAGGCTCCCCTTTTTTCCACTTTACCCTGCAAGAGATGATTATCCAACCCTGATCCAGTTCCTTTCCTCTTGTCCCCTTTCTTTCACGTCCTCGCATCTCGGCTTTCTTCTTCCCCCCCCCTCCGCTGAAAGCGGCCAAAAAAACAGCACCCTCTTTTCCCCTCCCCTTTTTTTTATCTTAACTTTCTCTTGGGTTTCTTTCGCATGGTCTTTTTGTTTTTTATTTTGCTTTACTCTTCTTTAAGAGAGTCACCTCCCTCATTCATTTTTGCCATAAAGGATTTTTTTTTTTTTCTGCTTAGTGCTCTTCTTTTTTCCTTCCTTTCCCCCCCTTGGTTGCTGTACCAGCAGAGGGTTACCTTCGCCTGTTCATCCCTATTTCACGGACCAATGGGAACTCTTCTGAGTTTTCTTCCTTTCTTCTTCCCCTCGTGGCTTTTTATCTACTGGCAAGGTTATCATTGAAGCTCCTCTTTCTTCTTTTTTTCTTCTTTTTTCACTCCTCGCGAAGCCTTCGCCCTGATAAGTACCCGGGCCATCTGTTTAATAGACCTTATGCCTTTGGGACCCCGTCTTTCTTTTTTCCCCCCCATAAGAGCCCCCCAATTCCAGAACATAACAGTAGCACTCCATTAGGAGCTTTTGAGTTGTTTTCTTCTTTCTTTTCATCCCTTGGAGGCGACTTATCTCGAGTCAATCCCAATTTTGACCACATGGGAGCAACCCCTGTTGTTTTTTTTCCCCAATGACCTGACGTTGCTCTTTTTATCCTTCAATTGTATGACCGGTTTTAACTACTTTTTCCCTTTTCCCCCTTTCCGGCAGGTTTCATGACGAGTTCTTTTTACCTTTGCCCCCATTGCCGCCAACAACCTTCTAATGGTGACCCCCTTTCCCTCCCTTTCTTCAAAAGGGGGTCGCGTCCCCCTTTACCTTCCATCCCTTATCCTTTTTTTTTTTTTTTTTATTTTCGGCTCCTTTTCCGCGCCCTCCAGGTCCACTTCGGCCTCCTTTCTGCCCCTTCCGTCTGGAGGGAGATAAACCTCCACCTCCCCTTCACCCCTCCCCCCATCGCATGCTAACACCAACCAGGACTTCCCCCCGCATTCCCCTCCGAACGGTACCCTAACCAACACTCTCTCTCACTATAGTGACGGACCAACCTGAAAAGAGGACAATCCCTCTTTCCCCCTCAATTCGATACACCTCCTATCGCAATAGGACTCACCGACGTGACCCCCCCTCCCTCGCTTTTTTTCAAGTCCCTTTCGTTCCACTACTTCTATTACATGAAGTGACCGGTCTGCCTCTCTTCAGTCTTGGACCACCCTGGTTGGTCTACGCCCACTTTACGAGAGTGCCCGTCACCCTTCCTTCCGTCTTTCCCTTTTTTTTCTCCGACGGCAGCAAAATTTATAAAGTCCGTTTCTCTTCCCCTTTTTTCCTGACTTCGATCACCAACTTTTATCGAGGTAATGCGGGGAGGTTGTTTGCGTGACATTGATCCCTGGCCCCTTTCTAGCAGTTTTCCTGCAATCCTTTATCCCCTTTATCCCTTGGGTACGGAAAGACAAGTGATCACCTTTTTTTTTCCCCTCTTAGGTTCACCCCCTTAAAATCACGTGCCTACACGTCTCGACTGAGTTATGAGTTACGCGTGGATGTATAGACCTTCTCAGACGCTGTTTTTTCCCCCTTTCCTTTTTCCTTTTTTCTCCCCAAGCCAGGATAACCCTTCCCTTTCCCTTCCTGGGTTCTTGTCGCATCTGTATCGCTACGTTTGGGTTTTTCAAACAAAGCTTCGCCCCTTTTTTTATTATTGAGTGGACTCTCTTTTTTTTTTCGGGTTTTGTATTCGTGGGCAGGCTCTTTTAGTTGTGCCGTCCCTTTTTGCACGCACCTTCGGTTAGTCAATGTTTCTCTTCCGGGCATCCTTTTTCTCCTTTGGCAGTTTTATCGTTTTTTTCTCCCCCTGGAGTCCCTCTCATGGGTTTTTAGAACCAGAGCCCCCTATTTCAACTTTCCCCTCGATATTGTTTCAATTTTAGTTGCTGGCTCTAGACTGTTAATACGGCGCCCCCCGATCTTCCCCCTCCTTACGTGTTTTTGTGTTTTTCCCCGTTTTATTGGAATTATCTTGGGCTTCGTTTTCCCAACATTTATTTTTTTTCTTTCCCCGCCCCCCCCCATCTTACACCCTCTAAATGTTTTCCCTTACTCATTTGTTTCCCTGATGATGACTTTTTCCGTAGATGTTTGTTTTCGAAACCCATGTTGTGTTTCCTTCACTCCCCCAGTTTATCTTACAACCTTCAGTCCTGATTTAAAAACTCCCTCTGTTTTCTTCTTTTCATCCATTTCCCAGCGCAGACAAAAGACCCCTCTTCCGTACTGTCTTTCAGTTCCAAAATTGCCTCCGCACAGATTTTTCTTTCTTTTTCTCCCCACTCTGCACATCCCCGGTCGTTTTTTCCCCATAGTGGGTATGAGGCTTTTCCACCCTTTAGCTCCCACATGCTCGCATCCCCCCCTTGCATTCAATTCCCTTTCCCCTTGATGGATAAACCGTGCCGACGTTCTGGTCGCCCCCCCCGTTTTCTTTTTTTTCCCCTTTTTCTTTTTTAATACATGTCCGTCTTTTCCGCATTATTCCTTTTCTCTTCCCCGGTGTAGGCGTCCTTTTCTTGATTCTCAACTGATGTTTGTAGAGTTTGTTCAGGCCATTTGTTGCTCCGCGTTTGTTTTTTACTTTTTTTTTGCCATTCTTCTGTTGTTTGTTTTCTGGGCAGGTTTACACTTTTGCTGGATCCCTTGTTTTTTTTTTTTCCCAGTCTTCGTGCATTTCTCTGGCTTGATCAGTGGTGGTCCGTGTTGGCTGACCTTGTACGTGTTTTCCAAGAACGATGTCTCTCTCTTCCTCCTTGTTTAAGTTCCGTCGTGCGTTTTTTTCCCAACTTTTTTTTTTCTTTTCTCTTGCTCATTCATTCAACCACATAGACTCTGTGGTCCCAGTTCCTTTTCCATTCAGCGGTCTTTCCTCCGTTTTGCTTTCTCCCTCCCGATAGTCGAAGGTAGGTGTTTTTTTCCTCCTTCCCTTGGACTTTTGGAAATCCTATTACTTGTGTCCTCCGGGTTGAGTTTTTCCTTCACCTTATTCGTACTTTGATCTGTTGGAGGTGTGAATAGGTTTTTTTAAGCGCCCCTTTTTTCCCTTTTTTTCGTTTCGGTTGACGGATGGTAGTTAGGTGTAGCTCCCATGGAGGGTGTCTGCAGGGTTTTTTCCCGTCGGACCTGTTTTGACGCATCGTTCTTTTCCTAACAACTTTTCACGTTGTTCTTTTCCTATTTGTTGTGGTGAATTGTCTTACTTCCGCCCCCTTTTTTTTTTCTTTCTTCCGTCCAGCCGGGGCCTGTAGGTCAACGTTGCGCGTTTTTTTGACTTTTGTCTTTGCCCCAAGAACTCGTCAGGCTCTTCCTCCTTACCCTTCTTTACCCCCTGAGTTTCCATCAATCTGTTGAACCCCTCCGTGCGCACTCCTGACAATTTACACACTTTTTCATGGATCCTCTTCTCCTCGCCACTCTCTTCCAAACTCTTTTCTTCATGCAACCCTCCGCGCCCCTTCTGCATTTGCCGTTGGTGTACTTCTCTGTCTTACGTTCCGTATTTTTTCCCCCCATTCGGTAGTTCCCCAGGACGGCATCAATTATCAGGAACAAATCTTCCTCCCTTTCTGCCAAGGTCTTCGCTGACTGGGCCTTCGCACCAACTCCCGCTTTCTGATCCTGCCAGTCCCTTTAAAAAAGCCATCTCCCTTTTTCCCAAAAGAAATCGAGGCTCCGTGGCTTTTTTCCCTTTTTTTTTTCGACGGTAAACCCTTCTTTCTTGTCCAGCCCCCCCCTGAAGTGTGAAAACTTTGGGTCATTATACAATAAGTGACCCTCCCCCCCTCTTTATGGCAAACTTTTGCTTTTCAATTTTCTTTTCTCCCCCCCTCGTCTGGTGACTCTCCTTATGATTACAGCACCAGACCAGATCGACCATTACACACCAAGAGGAATTTCGTTTCTAGACACCTCTCTTTTATTTTTTTTTTTTTCCCAACCTTCAGTCAATTTCCTCAATTGTAACCTTCTTTTTTCTCTGATTTTGGTCTGTAGTAGTTTTGCCTGTGGCCGTCTTTGAGTAAGTCTTCTCCCCTGTTTTTCATCTCTCATCCTTTTTTAAGGTTTTCTGGCGTGGTTGACGATCCGGCAAAATTTTTCTTTCTTTCCATCCCTTTTCGGTGCTGATATTTCCACTCTAGCTCAATTGTCTTATTCCCAATCTTTTTACTCCCTCCCAAGAACTTACCCCTCCCCTCGTCTCCCCCCTCGGCACCACAAAGTCCTCTGCGCTGCCACCCTTTTTATTTTTTTTTCCTGTTTAATGACCCCCCCGTTGCTACCGGCTCCCCCCATCCCCCATTGTTTCCCCTCTACCCCGCTCCCTTCCGCACCCACCTCCTTCCCTTTTCTTGTTTCCCACTCCCGTTCACCTTCGGTTCTCGTTTTTTTTTTTTGCGCACTTTCGCAACCTTTCTTAATCCCCTCTTTCTTCCCTGTCTTTGGGCCGAGCCCAAAGGCTTCTTTTCGCGTCCCATTTGAAATTCTGACCCTTGCTTAACCTCCCCTCTTTCCCCCCCCCCCCTGTCCTCCACTGCGGCTCTGTTAGTCCTTTTCGCCCCTGTTTGTTCGCTTGCCTGCCAACAATCATCAATCTCTTTGATTGTAAATTTGTGGACGTTCCTTTCCCTCTTTCCTCTTAATCTATATCCTTTCCCCGTCCTTGTTGTTTTTAGATCTTACGGCATCCAAATGGTTCCCCGAGGTCTATTTTCTCCAGTCAACACAGTCCAACCAAATTTACAATCAGAGATTGTGATCTTTTACTCCCCTTTGTTCACTTTGGCTAAAAAGAGCCCGCTTTGAGGACCTTTTTTTTTTTTTTTTCTTTTGTCAGATCATGTTTGATCGGTGGACGGACCTGTCGCCCTTGCATCCGCGTTGTTAGCGGTGCTTTTTTCCAGTTGTTTCGAGATGTATTAGGTTCTCCTCCCTATTCCCCCCTACGTGCAAGTTATTGACACCCCTTTTTCCCCCCCTTTTTTTTTTGGTCATTGTTTTCGCTCGTTGCTAATGGGACACCCCGTGGTGTGCATTTGGTCATGCTCTCCTAGCCGTTTTTGGAATTGGACTGTGGCCCCTTTTGTTTTTGTTAGTAAGCATCGGCTTTTACTGGGTCTCCTTTTTTCCCCACCCGGGACCTACCCTCACTTAACCTAAAATTTGATGGCTATTCTTGGGTTGCCTGGTCCTTGTTTCTCTCTTAAAATATCCCCCCATGTCATTCTTTTTGCCCTTTGCATTCTTTTAAACTTTTCCTGCAAGAGGGATTTCCCCCCCCCCCTTTTTTTTTTATAATCTCGTGCTTCCTTCCCCCGGTTGACGATCATAATATGCCATCTTGTGCTTTTTTTCAGTGGTAAACTTTTCTCTAACCTTTTAATGGCTTGTGATATTTCAACACCACCTTTTTCCCACTCAGAAGCAGTTGTTCTCTCTGCCTGACATTATTTTTTGTTACGTTTGACATGGTTGGGTTGCTCCTCAGTCGAGGTTTGCCCCCAATATTGAGATTCCCCCCCCCCACTTTTCTTTTGTTCAATAAGGGGCTTTGGGAGTCTATTCCTCCTTCCTCCACTCCATTTGGTGCTGGTTTGAACCCGCCCAGCTGGGTTACCCCGTCGAGGTCCACCCCACTATTCCCCCTTAACTGGAGCCGGCTGTCTTTTTTTTGTTGACTCCTTAGTCGAGTGGCTACCTTTTTTGCCTGTTTTTTCCCTTTTTCTTGACTTTAGCCGTTTCCTCCCAGAGAAGCGTCTCCCGTTGTGCGACGCTTAGTAACGGTTCCCTTCTGTCCAATGATATGTCTGCCGTCCTTTTTTCCCGTCTTTTTTTCACTCCCACAATAAGATCCCCCAATGGACAGACCTAACAGTAGCCACCAATTTCTTTTCTTTTTTTTTCTTTATTTTAAAATCTTTGGAGCGATATAGAGATTTTCAATCCCGACAGTGAGCCATGGTCCCAGTTTGTGTCCCCCCTGGTTACCAATTTGGGCCTTCGTTTTTTGATTTTCTTTTCCCCTCGAGGAATTTTTATGCCTCGGGTTCAAAAAGATCGTTTTGTTCCCATTTACTTCCTCTGGAGGCGCGTCTGCCTATCTTGCAACGTTCAGTGCCGCCAACACGCTGACGGTTCCCCCCCCCCCTTTTTTTTTTCCTTCTGTTCACACCCAGTGTCGATCAAGACCTCCACCCCTTTTACCGATTTTTTTCCCCCAGTGAGTTCTTTTGCTATCTTCAGTCCCTGTAACACTTGGGCCTCTGGCCCTTTTTCTTTCTACGCGCTAAAACCTACGAAAACCCGGCCCGCACCCATCTCACGTTTTGCTACCCCCCCCCTTTCGATGGACAACCCCCTCTTCCCTAGATAACTAGTTTGGGAAGGCAACCCACGTTGCTTGCCCCCCTCTTCTCTGTCATCTCAACCTTCGACTATCCATCTCCCTCCACGCTAGGACCGAACAACCTCTCCGTCTTGCCTTGACCCCAAGGGTCCGTGCACCATTTTTTCTTCTCTTTTTTCCATTTTTTTTCCTCGTAGTCAAGGGCAGCTGGACAACCCCCCAAGGTCTCCCTTCCTTTTACATTTTTCGTTACATCTTACTCCGGCTGGGGCTAAATAGTCCGGTATTACTGTCCATCCCACCCTTCCCCATGATCCCTTGTTTCCCCTTCCCCTTTAAGTTAGAACTTTCAGCACACTACGAGGAATTCTTTTAGCCTTTTCTCCTTTTTTTACCTGCTACGAGCCTTTGCAGGAATTCCGTGCTAACGGCGAAAAACCTGAACTTCCTACACTCGTGTACCGTTCCTTTACAACCAGCTTTGACTCACACTTCAGGGAAACACCCGTCAAAAGCAACTCTCCCCCTTTCGGCTTATTTGGAGTGCGGGCCTCTTTCTGTATCTACTTTACCGACCCCCTTTGTTTACGACCCGTGACCCGTTGTCCCCCTTTCTTCTTCCCGCCTTGATCATTTCTTTATGTTCCTTGTGTGGATGAGAAAATCCCCCGCTACATTTGGTCCCCCTGGCCTATTTCTTCTACGACAGGTGTTATGGTGGCGATTTTTGTTTCTTTTTTTTTTTTTTTTTTTTTGGGCTTTTTTTTTTTCTTTATGTTTTCATTGGGAAAACTCGCATTCGTTCTCCTTTTCTTCGTTTTTCTTCATGATGTCGGTATCCGCCTGCTCTTCAGTTTTATTGCTCAATGAGTTTCGATTGTTCCCATTGGGAATTAAAGTTCTGCTCTTTTTTCCCTTTCCTTTCACGACATCATTTCTCAATCTCACGTTTGACTTTTTTTCCCCTTTTCGTTTTTCTTCCGGTGATAACTGAGGCCGTCCTTTCTATCTCCCCCTCCCTCGAAGTTTGTTGTTCTTTCTAGATCTGTTGCTTCCTGTTATCCCACAATTTCTTTTTTCCTCCATCTTCCCTCCTTTCAAAGGTCCCCAGTTCCTCGTGTAGATGAGAGATTCTTCGTTGGAGGTCCGTTGTCCTTACACAAACCATGTCGTATTTACTCCCCCTCGTTTTTTTCCCCCCCCTTTTTTTTTTCCATTCCTCTTCCTTTCCTTTAAAAAGTTCCCTACCCCCATCCCCGTTTTTTTCCCCCGCCTTTTTTCATGGGCCACTTTACGAAGCCCAAGAAACCCTTCGTCCGTCGGGTTGCTTTTCACACAATTGGCCCTTCCCCGTCCCTGCGTCCCAAACCACCCTTTCCTCCCCCCTCTCCCTTTCTTCATACTCCAATTAGGGGTCGGCTGTCACCCCGTAGTTAGAAGATTTCCGAATCCTCTTCCTTATCATGGATTGTTAATGACGACTTTTTTTTTTTTCCCCTCTTTTTTTCCGGTTAGTAATACATTCCCCCCTCGCCGACCCCCCATTCTCTGGACATGTTTAGTCGGTTTTTTTCCCCTCTTGCTTGATCCCAGAAAAGCTGTACGATCCCCTTTCTACCTGTGCCACGAGTTTGGGTCGACTGGATTTTTCTTTGATTTTTTCTTCTTTCCGTCGGAACCCTCTCTCTTTCCTTACAACCTTTTCCCCTCCGCTCGGCATTCGTGGTGATTCATCGAACAACTTTCGGTGGCCGTTTGAATGATTTTTTCCTTTCCTTTCTTGCGTTCCTTCGGAACAGGACGATTCCTCGTTACTGTTTCCTTTCCTTTTCTTTTATTTACCCTTCTCCCCGTTGGTTGCCCAGGCTTCTTCTCTCTGTAGTGCGGTCTTTCCGGTCATTTGAACGTTAGTGTGCAACGCTTTTTTCTTCGGTTTTGTTAGGTTTCTTGTACGGTTGTTTCCCTTTTTCTTCTATCTGTCTTCTTTGTATCATCGAGCCATGTTGGGTTCCTTCGTTTTATGTCTCTTGGTCCGCCGGTTTTGCGGTTGGAATTCCCTCGTAGAGAAGTTTATTATTTTTAGGTTGCCTTTTTGGGGTTTTTTTTAGGTCGGCCCTTTTAACGTCCCGCCTGTGGGTGTATGGAGATGGTGCGTGTCTTGGCCTGATTTTTTATGGTTCTTTTAGTCTTTTTTCATCCCCTGGAGGACTAATAAGCCCCGCTGTTCTTCCCCTCCCTATAAAGTCACGGTTGGCCATCTTTATTTGTTGTAAGGTTTGGTAAGCGAAACAAACTTTTTTGTAATAAGTAACTGTGACGTTTTCCACTCTCTTGTTGGCGTCCTTTTTTTTTACCCCACTTCCTCGTCTGTCTCTTCCCCGCCCGATCAGTCCATTCCTACCTTGCTTCTTTAACCTCTTGGCCTTACACCTTACTCGCTTGACCCTCTTCTCCCGTCCCCTTTTGCACAAAACTGGCTTTTTTATAATTTCCACCTTTTTCCTCTTCTCCAACCTTCCTGCTTCCAAGATTTAACTCAACAAAACCATACCGTTGCCTTCCCCCCTTAGGCCCCTCAGAATTTGAAGTGTTCTTTCTTTTTTTTTCGCTTTTTTTGAAAACAAACATAGTGGCCCTCTTCTTCCTGTTTTTTCTTTGCCATCCAATATCCCTTTTTGAACCCATCGGTGAACCTTTACCTCATTCGAAACCGGGTCTTGCCCCCCCGCCGCCAAGTCTTTTCTTTTTAATCCCTGTTTTTTCCCCGATAAACCTCCCCCTCGATACTACTTCGTCACCCCCACAAGGACAACTATTTCTCCATACAAGTGCTTTGACCCCTTCCCCTTTACGGTTTTTCCCCTTTGGTTGTCCAGCCACCCAATGAAGTGAAAAACTTTCCCTCCCCCTTCGCTTTTTGTCCAACAAAACCAAGCCCGCTTTATTTTTCTGGCAAACGGCTTTGGAATTATGTTTTTTTCCCTCCCTTTTTTTCGTATTGGTGACTTCCTTCCTTATCTAGTAAAGGTCACACAGACCCCAGAGAAACGTTTCCCACCCCAGATCATTTTTCTTTCCCTCCTTAATAGACCCGCTTTTTTCCTTTGTGTGTTTTTTGCCGGCTTATAAACCCCCAGAACCACTTTTTTTATCTTCCCCTTTGTGTTTACCCCCCCGGGCATCATAAACGATGGTCCTTTTGTTGTCTCTCCAATTCCCGATCTCATTTATTCCTTTGTTTCTCATTCTCATAATTTCCCACCTTTTCCCTTTCCTTTTTGTTTCCCCTATCGGCAACTTGACCCTATATGTGTCAGTAACGAAATCGGGGTCAGCATATTGGTTTTTCCCGATATAAGAAACTCCCTTGTAGTACCTGTCCCCTTCTTTCCTCTTTTCCCCCTTCCTTTTTTCTCATAACAGACGACCCCTGATCTCCCACGCCCCCAAAGTCGTTGCCGTATGAACCCTTTCTATTGGACCCGCTTTCCCGGCTAAGGTGTACCCCATGCCCCCCAACCCGGCCTGCGCGCCCCTCCCTTTCCCCGCCCCAACCGCTTGGAACTTTTTTCCCCCAGTACCTCTTAAAGTTAAAACCCCGTCCCGGTCTTTTATTCCCTTTTGTCTGGCGCAATTATCTCCCACTTTTTCTCATCCCCCTCCACAAGCTTTTCCCTCTCCACAACGCGATTCCTGCAAGGACTTTCAGTTTCCTGTTCCCTCTTCCCCTATCCCCAGAATGCACTTCACAATGGCCACTTTTATTTTTTGATGTGGGGCGTGTTTCCTACTTTTCAGGTCAACACTGTGTCTTTTCATCACTTCTCCCCCCTCTTGTAATTTTGTTGTACTGTTTTTCCTTTTTTTTTTCCCCCCTCTCCTAGGTCTTTTTTTGATGGGCTTT
>Ga0179591_1313109_pt1 | contig 10975 bp, 14 predicted proteins | sample CZOMad2_1_08_16f_FD_182891 | JGI IMG/M metagenome (GOLD analysis project Ga0179591, IMG submission 182891) | Vadose zone soil fungal communities from Angelo Coast Range Reserve, California, USA - CZOMad2_1_08_16fungal (PacBio error correction) | ecosystem: Environmental > Terrestrial > Soil >... | reverse complement strand
CTCTTCTTTTTTTTTTTTTCTCCTCCTTTTTTTTTTTTTTTTTTTTTTTTTTTTTTTTTTTTTTTTTTTTTTTCCTCCGAGAGCGCGTGTTGCATCGGCCTCTTTCCCCTCTTTCTAACCCCAGGAAAAAAGAAGGATTTTTCTCTCCGGTGGCTCCCTCCTTGAGACCATGTAGACCACGAGCGGTTTTCCCCCCCCCCCGCCACTCGACGGTCCCCTTTTCCTTTTCCCTCCGAAAAAAAGACGTGTTGACGTCCCCCTGGCGCAATAATGCGGTCCCTCCCCCCGCCTGTGAAAAAAAGCTTTTCCCTTTTCCTCCTCTCAAGAGAGACTTTTCCCCCTGTGTCGTTTGTGTCGAAATGACTGCCCCCTCTGAAAGTGTTGACATCAGCCCCCCTCTTCCCCCCTCCCATGAATAGACCCTCTGTCTCCGGTCCCGGTCCTCTCCTTCTTCCATATGAGGACCAGTCTCTCCTTTCTTTCGGGAAAACACACGTCGCTCCGGGACCGCCGAATCAGGGCCGTATTTCTTCCTCCTCCAAGTTAAACGCTCCAACCCTTTTCCCCTTCAAACGTGCCGACAAGCCTCTGCTGGGACAAGGGAGAAAAAGATCTAGTTAAAACAAAAGCAAGAGACCCTTCCCCTTTTTTTTGGGTGTTGCTACCCTTTCCAGCGCTGTGTCCATCCCCTTTTTTCCTCCCCCCCCCCCCATAATGAGCCCCTTTCTCGCCCTCCGCAGAAGATTTTGTCCCTGAGTTCCTTCACGTTGACCCGCACGGTCCTTTTTTTCCTTTCCTTAACGGATAAGGATCGAAAGGGCAACGCCCCACTCCCGAGAGCGGCCGGCCGTCGTAAGGTAGCAAACCCCTTCCCCTTCCCCTCTTCTCTCTTTCTCCCCCCTCCCCGCAAAAAGAAACGAAAACGCCCTTCCCCCCCCCCGGGCGCAGCCCGGCGGTCTTCCTCAAGCAGCGACATTTCTCCCTGCGCCGACACGACGCCCCCGTTACCCCATGCCCCTCCCCCCCCCCCCGGGGACCTCATCTAAAACTACGCGAACCCCCCCTCCTCCCCTTTCCTCCTTGCGCGACCTCGCCAACCGACTCCCTTTTATGGACCGATCGCGGCCAGCCTGCAACAGCAGAGAAGCGCCTTCCTCCCCTCTACGAACGGAGAGACCAAACCGCTCTCTTTCCCTCCCCCGCAGAAAACCCGGCTCCGTCCCCCTTCTCTCCCCGACGCACCCAAAGCGTCCCGAGATGTCCTGCGAAGCACAAGGCAGCTCCCCTTTTCCTCTTTTTTTCGAGTGACACGGCGGCGCCGGATTCCCCCCTTCCTCCCCGGCATTTTCCCACCAAGCCGCCAAAGACAGAACGCTTTTCCCCCCCCCCCTATCTCCTTTTTTTTTTCCCCCCTCCTGAACGCACAGAAGCCCGGCAAGGTCGTTTCCCTTTTTCTAGTTTACCTTACTACCACACCAGCATCAGGCCTTTTTTTTTCTCCTTTCCTCTCCTCCGCTTAAGTATAGTAGTACGGCCGTCCCCAAGTTAGATCGGTCATTATTCGAGGGAGCGAATCGCTTTCCCTTCCCCCTTTTCATCTGAGAAGGGATGAGACCTCCCCCCCCTTCGTAAAGTTAGTCGATTCAGCGGGATGTAGCTTCCCTCGAGGTTAGTAGACCTTTTCTTTTCCCTCCGTGGAAGCAATCGCCGTTGCTTTCCGTCGGGCCTTAACCCCTCTTTTTAGCGCTAGCTCGAATCATCTAAGCCTTTCCTCCTTCTCCTTTTTCCTCCCCCCCAAAAGAGGGAGCAGAGCTTTCGTCTTTTCTCCCCAGATGTAGAAGAAAACGCCGACCTGCCCCTCCCCCCCTCCCTTCAGGTGTCAGGCACAAGAATGGTTCAGACGTCTTTCCTCTCGACCTAGGATTGGCCCCCTCTTTTTTCGGCCCGCACCAAAGCTGAAGACCGTTTTTTCCCGCGACAGGACGCTTTTTTTTTTTTTATGTTTTTTTCCCTTCTGGGGGCGCCTTGTGTTAGTGAAGATGAGCCTTTCCTTCCCGTTTTGTTAGGGAACGTTTCCTTTTTCCTACCCCGTCAGGGTATCTTCTCTGAGTGACGTTGAAATTCCTTCTCCGGTGAGGAGTGAACTCTTCTCCCGGTTGGGACGCTTTTTCCCTTTTGAGGCCCGGGATCGACAGTGTTGGCGTGACTTTCCCCTCTCTTTGTGACGGAGATGGGCCCTAACGACTCAACTGGCGTCGGGGAGAGCACCGCGATTGATGTAGATAAGCCGCCGCCCCTTTTCCCCTCTTCGTGATTGGTACTCGTCACAGAGCTCCCTTTCTCCCCTCTTTCGAGCTGTTCGACCGTGGCGGCGGCTTTTTTTCTCTGTGGACGGTTTGTTTTCTCCTTTGTACATTCACGGAGAGGTTCCCCTCCCCCCTTTTTTTTGCAGAACGAGGGAACCGTAGCCTTCCCCTTTCACTTTGGCGAGCTGAAGTTGTGAAATCCCCTGTTACCAGACATATGAGAGTGACCCCCCCCCCTCTTCCGAGAAGCTCGATTTTTTCCTTTTTCGAAGCTGACGAACGTTACCCGCCTGCTTTTATGATATTTTTCACGCCGACGCAACGTTGGGACACTTCCCAGGACAGGTGAGGGGTGCGTCCCTTTCGCCCGTGAAGTTGATGACGCGATCGTCTTTGGGAATTTATCCAGAGACCGCGCTCTAAAACGATTCTGCCTGGGAGAAAAAAGGAAGCACCGGTCTTCCTCCAAGTTCTGCGATCAGAAGAAGTAAGCCCTCTCCTCCCTCCCTTCCCGAAGATAACGCTTCCCTTTCTCTTCCTTGAGAGACCAGTTCTCTTTTCCCAGAACCATGCCGTAAAAATGTAACCCCTTTTCCTCTCCCGGCAGTGTGGCCATCTCCTCCCACTATGGGAGTCACAACTGCCCTCCTTTATCCCCCCCCCCGGGAACAGGAGAGAGTAAACACCACTCCTTAGTAGAAAGGCCCCCCTCCTCCTGCAGAGGGTGACATAGTCCTTCTCTCCTTGTAGAAATAGTTAGGTTGAAATACCCCGCTCCTTCTGGGTAAAGGTAGGGACCTCTCTTTTTCCCCCCGAACCGAAAAAAGTGGTGTTGTCCTCCTTCTTTCGAGAGAACCTCTTCCATCCTGGTACCCGCATAAAATCCAGACGACCGGCCCCTTCCTTTGGGGCGACCAATTATAGCCCTTGCTGTTTTTCCCCTAAATCACCCTAGTGAACACCAAGGCTCCCCCCTTTCTTCCTCCGCTCCTATCGCGGGTTGACGTTTCGACCTCCTCCCTTTTCTGCGTGACGAACGCCCCGGTGCGCACCCCCTTGTCCACAGGTCCTCACCGCGGTGAACACCCACACTCTTTTTTTTTCTTCTCTGAGCGGTGTGGGGGTTCACGCGGTCAGGGCGCCCTTCCCTTTGCGTGTCGGCCAGCCTACAAGGGCCTTAGAGCTTCTCTCTCTTTTTCCCACCTCTCGTCGGCGTACTACGACGACAGCCAAACAGGGTTTTTTTTCCCTCTTTTCCCCTCCCTTGGCTCGCAAATTGGTCGGCACCGTCTTTTTTGAGCGTGTAGATGTAAGGCGACGGCCCCCCCCCCCCCCTCTTCCCTTCCCACACAAATGGGGCGGCGTGGTGTTCACCGACCTCCTTTCTCTAATTTGGTCGGCACCGGCTGGGCGTCGAGGGTGTCGTGGCCAATGTCGCTTTTCCTTCTTTGTTTCGTTAGAATAAAAAGCAACGGGCTCCCTTTTCCACTTGGTCGCAACGGGAACTAATCTTGTTCGTCAGTTTTTCTTCTTAGGATACCCTTTAGGGAGGATGGGACCCTTTTTCCCTTTTCCTCTTGGGTAAATGGAGGACGGCCCCTCTTGTTCGACCTGTCGCGGCAGGACCTTGAATTCATGTCGATGCCTTTTTTCTTTCTGAGAGGGCACTTTCTTACGGCTCTGATCGGCAGCCCGTTCGATCCTCCTTCCCCCTTTCAATATTGTGTTCTACAGGCAGCCCGTCCCTTTTTTCCCCTCCCCCTTCTCTTCACACGGAAGAAAAATAACGATAGCGTCCCCCTTTCCTTTTCTGGATCGTGGCCGAAAACTTCCCTCCTGTCCCTTCCCCCCTCTCGAGAGCCGAAAAAACGGTGAGTAGCGTTTCCCCCCTCTCCTTTGGTAAGGGAGTCAGCCCTACTCTTTTCGATCACGAGAGTATCGCCTACGTGCTTTTAGAACTGGTCACTCTCCCCTGTTTTAAAAAAGGCGCTCCCCCTCCGCGAAGAAAAAAGTGACCTACGTCCCTTTTTCCTTCGAGGTGCATGGACAGGTTCAATAGTATGAAACCCCCCCCCCTTCTCCCCCCCCCCCCCCCCCCTCCTAGGGGTGGAAGGTGACAAGACCCTCCACATGCCGTCCCAAGGTCGTTCTCCCCTTCCTCTTCGCGGGAGAATTTTTCCTCCCCCTTCCCCCTAATAGGGAGGCGCCAACTTTTTTTCTCTACCTGGTTTTTTTTTTTTTCCCAGGTTCTTTAGAGGTGCTTCCCCCCCCCCTCTTTTTCTCGTCGCTAAAGGAGCGGGCTCCACCGCAGCGGGAACCGTTCTTTTTCTAGCTTACCACCCAAAACGTCGATCACTTTTTTCCCTCCCTTCCCCGGGGAAGATAGTGGAATTTCAGGTTTCCCCTACGGTGAAGTCAAACGGCCACCTCCCTCCCCCTTCCCCGTGTTAGGTCGTAAGCTCGCTTCTCTTCCCCTTTCCCCTAAAAACGAGACCCTTTTACCCGGAGAAAACGCGGGACCGTTCTCCTCCCTAAGTAAACAATAAAGTAGCGAGGCCCTTTTCTTTTTTCATCGGGCAGGTATCAGATTGTCGTTTTTTTTTTTCCGGTTTCCCCTCATGTAGAGCTTTTTTTTTCCCCCCTTCTGAAAGCCATTCTTTTTTCTGCTTTTTGGCGCGCAAGGAGCGGAGTTTTTCCCTATGTTCCGAGGATGGAGTAGACCCTTTTCCCCCCCCCCTTCCCTCAGGTTGGGGATTAACGCCCCTTCCCTCGAGCGGGGGGTTTCGCTTTTCCGAGGTGAGGAGCTGACCTTCCCTTGCCGAACGTCCTCCCCGCGCGTGATTAGAAGGCCTGAGCGCTTTCCTTTCCAATGCGATTCAGAGTTTTCCCTATTTCTGCAGAAAAGACTCCAAACGTGTTTTCTCTTCATCGTCGACGTCAGCATCCAGGCTCAAGCGGTGCCCTTTATAAGAGTTACAGAGAGGGAATCTTTTTCCTTTTTCCCTTCCTCCGAGAGAATTGGGCGGACGGACTCTTTCTCGCCGCGGGCGTTCCAAGAGCCTGGGACGATGCGGTTCCCGTCGACGTAGAAGGGTCGAACCCCCTTTTGCGTCGATGATGTGCGACGTCTTTTTAGCTGGGGTTTGGAGTTTTCTTTCTTTTGCGGGCTTGGTTTGCGCGGTCGCGTTTCTCTTTTCTTTTCTCCGGAGCCGCCGTGTCATTCCCGGAGGTGCGGAGTTTCCTTTTTTTTTTTCCTTGACAGACTCCTTCTTCCTGCTCTAATGGGTGCGAGTGACCGGCGCCTTTTTTTCCCTTCGGAGAATGGAGGGGTTAGAGATGATTTTTTCCTTTCTCCCCCGGTGCGAGAGGGCGAGGTATCGGCTTTTATCGGGGGTTTGAGTAGGTGGGCGAGGGTCTTTTTCCGTGAACAAACGGGTTATTCCCTTTCTTTTTTTTTTTTCGATTGGTACGTGAACGGAAAGTTTGGGTTGGAGCATTCTTTCCTTTTTCCTTTCCTTGGTCCGCTCAAGTTGTCGCTCTCCTTTTTTTATGATCCGATGATTGTCGGAGGGCTTTTTTTTCTTTTCTTTTCTAAAAGGATGTGAAGTGGTGGCGACCGACGCTATTTCCCTAAGATATAGAGTGGTTTTTCCTTTTCCCGGATAAGGGAGATGACCTTTCTCCCCGTGAGGGTTCAACCGTTTCCTTTTCTCTTACAAACAAGTTTTGGTAGGAGGAGGAGAGGAGTATTCCCCTTTTTTTCTCCTTTTCTGCAGATGGAAACTCTCGGCGGCACAGGGGACAACAACAACCCCTTTTTAATGAAGGAGAGGAGGTTCTTTTCTCCCCTTATTCCTCATCTTTTCAGGAAAGTGCCGTGGGTCCCTCTTCTTCCGGGTTGGAGAGTCTTTCCTCCGGCAAATAAGGAAATGCTCGTCCTACAAAAAGGAGGCTTTTTTGAGTCTTTTTCGGGTGTTAAAATCCCTTTTTGGTCCCTCTCGTCGGGACCGGAGAAGATAAGGTCGATACTCTTTTTTTCTCAGGGTTTTTCGTGAGATGTAGGACTCTTTCCCCTCTTTGTCAGTTCGAAAAAAAGACCAAGGGAGCATTTTTTTCCCCCTTTTCTCCGTGGTAAAAGCAGGGATCGAAGCTGTTTGTCCCCCTTCTCCTTTTTTTTCTGGCCTTCGGTTTAAGTGTCGCTGGTCGGGGACCGGTTTTTCCCCCCTTTTTTTTTTTTTCCTTTCCCGGTGAAAGAAAGGCGGGGCTTTTTTCGCCATGGGAGAAGCAGGGATCGAAGCTTTTGCCCCGGATACTCAAAAAATCCTGGCCTTTTTCCCCCTTCCTTCTTTTTTTCCGTCCCTATGGAAACAAAGCGGCTAAGAGGGCGGGCCTTTTCTCTCTCCTTTGTTGGTGTGAGAGAGAGTGTCCTGTGGCCCGCCGATGAGCTCCGGGCTTCTTCCTCCCCGCTCTCAAAACTGAAGGACACAGAAGGCCTCCCCTTTTCCGACAGATTAGATACTGCTGCTACCTTTTTTCCCAAGCGCGGGTGAAAACACAACAGCCCTCCCCTTTTCCTTTCTTTTCCCCGGGGCCGCAGAAAAAAAAAGTGTTGCCCTCCCCCACGTCGCCCTCCTGCGGGCAAAGACCCGACGAGCCTTTTTACAACGCTTGAGATCCACTGATGGGACCCCTTTCCCTTTCCCCCCCCCCCTTCTCCCGTGTAGTTGTTGTAGAAATGACCTTTTTTGACTCCGGAAGAAAGCGCAAACTCTTCCCCCCCCTTTTTTTCTTCCCCCTCACCTCGTCTAAGAAGGAGGAGGCTAAGCGTCACCCTCTTTTCCCCGGTAGGAGACGAGCGCCTTCCCCCCCAAAATCCCCCTCAAAGCAGCTGTTGTCGGAGGGACCGCCCTCCCTTTTTTTCCCTTTTTCCAGAAAGCGCCCCCCCTTTTTCCCCACGGAAAACGTGCCTGACATCTCTCCCCCTGCTTGGGAAAAGGTCGAAAAAGATTTTCCCCCCGCCGAGACGTAAAGGAGCTTTTTTTTCCCCTTGCCGATCAGAGCGTGTGACATCTGCCGCCCTTCCCCACGTCAAAAAATAAGGAGCAAGTTCTCCTTTTTCCCCTTTTTGTCAATGAGGGTCTTTTTCCTTTTCTCCCGCACTGGATAAAAGTGCTCAGAGGTACGCTCCCCCTTCCCCTTCTTTCTTTCCGACAAAAAAGCAGAGACGGCCTTCTTTCCGCCACCACTTCAAGTACTCGGAGATTTTCTTCCCCCTCAAAGAAACACGCACCCTCCCCCTTTTTTTCCCCCTTTTCTTTCGCAAGCACAGGAGAAAGGCGATCTCCCCTCCCCTTTGAGAAGACACGAAGCGGGGACCTCCCCCAAGGCCACCAAAAGGGACATTCAAGTACAACTCTTTCCCCCCCCCCCCTCCCCCCCTCCTCCCCCTCCTGTGAAGAGGATCTCTACCTAGAAACCACACGACTCCTCCTCCCCGAATTACGATAGTGAAGACCCCCCCCCCCCCTCCCAGAGACGCGCTTCCCCCGCACTCCGGAGCGACCAAACCGAATTCCCCCCCTGCCTCAAATTCGCGCAGAAAACCTTCTTCCCCTTCTCCTTTTTCTTCTCCCAGAAAGAAAAACCCCCCTCCTTTTCCTTTCCCTCCCCTCCCACGGAAGACTCGGGACAGGCCCCCCGACTCAAGACTGTAGCTTTTTCCCCCTTCCTCCTTCCCTTCAGAAATAAAAAATGACGCCCCTTTCTTTCATCCCGCCAAAGAAGAACGCCTCCTCCCCAAACCCCCCAAAAAAGAATAATCGTCCCCCCCCCCCCCCCCCCTTTCCCTTTTTTTCCTCCAAGAAAGAAGTTTTTTCCGCGACGTAGAAATACTACCCCCCAGTGCCCGGAGATTCCTAGGAGAGCTTTTTTTCTTCCTGCCGACAAACCAACCCCTCAACCACTCATAGGGAGAATGGCCCCCCCCTTTTCCCCTCTTTAAATAGATGGAGGAACCCCCCCCTTCCTTCTTCCTTATGAGAAGTCGACGATTGCTAGACCCTTTTTTCCTCCCCAGTTAGTGTTAAGAGGGATGGAGAGTGTCTCTCCTCAGTAGGATCCTTCCCCTTCCAGTTGAAGAATTTCCGTTCTTTCCCCCTGCCGAGAATACGTTCGGAAGGAAGGCCTTCCCCTCCCCCCTTCCTTTTTTTGGGGGTGGTAAAGAAATCTCCTCCCCTCCCCCAGTTAGAGTGAATGTCCTTCCCCACGAGGGAGAGGAGCTTTCGTAGGATTTCCCCCCTTTCGTAGAAAAAGAATGTAGACGACCCCCCCTCTCCCCCTCCCCCATTCGGCGGGAAGGAAAAGAATGGCTTTCATCCCTCTTGGAGGATTATGAAAGATAGACCCACTTCCCCAAAGTTATATGGAGGACCCCCTCCTTATTTTCCCCCTCTCCGGAGATAGAAAAGGTGGCTATCTTAAGTTCTGGGTACTTTATCTACTTTGGGAGAAGGTGTTATGTCCTTTCTCCCCCCCCCCCCCCTCTTTTTTCTCGGTGTAGGTAACTTTGAAGGATATAGATAGAGAGGCCTACCTTCCCTTTTTTTTCTCCTTAAAAGTAGAGTCTTCTTTTTTTCCCCCCTTCCTTTCCCCGATGTTCAAAGGGTTGTTTACGCTTGAAGGGAGAAAAAGGTCCTCCCCCTTCCCCTCGATAGAAAGGTTAAAGATGCGGTTTGTGAAGGAGATGTTCCACTACCGACGTTAGCGACAGATGTCCCTTCCCCCCTGAGAGAAAAGATCCCCCGGTAGACGCTCCTCCGCAGAAAGTGACTATGTTGAGCTCCCCCTCCCCTCTCCCTTGAAGGTAATAGTCAAAAGATCTTTCCCCCCTTCTCTTTTTTTTTTTTTCTCCTCTTTGCGAGAATGGAAAGACCGTGGGGGCGGCATGTGCGTGTAGTGCCGTTTTATCTTCCCTCCTGAGAGGTGGTGTGTTCTTTTTTTTTTCTTTTCCTGACGAGGGAACCGTCGCATGAAACCTCGCAGGTCTTTGACGTGTTCAGGTGCGGCGATTCCCCTTTCTTTCCGGTGGGTGAAAAAACGATTCCCTTTCTCCCCTCACGGCAAGCACTTATGGCGAGCGATGTGATAAAAGAGTAGTTCTTTTCCCTTTCCCTCCCAGTAAAAGACGTTTTCTTTTCCCTCTCTTTCCCCCCTCGAGAAGAAAAGTTGGCAAGGTCAGTGTGTGTCCGGAAAGGGAAGGTTTACTTGTTCCCTTTCCCCCTTTAGTGGAGAAAGTGAAGTTGATTCCCCCTCTTCTCCTTCCTGAAGAAGAGAAGAGAAAGAGGTTTTTTTCCTGCAGGAAGGGAGAACCCAGCACAGGAATGAAATTTATCTAACTTTGATGCCGAGATCAGAGAAGTAAGTCCCATCCTCCCTCCCTCCCTGGTAAGAATGATCCTCCTTCCCCCCCCCCTTCTCCTTAAGATTATGAATGAAGCGACAATAGACCCGAGAGCAACCCTTCCATGTACAAAAGCTTTTCTCTTTTTCTCTTCATCGACCAGGAAAGGGAGACTCCCCCAAAGGGACTGTCAAAAAGCCGACCCCTCTTTTGACCGGCGCGAGTAAAAACCCCCTCCTCCCCCCCCTTCCTCCCCCTTGCCCAGCAGAATCAGCGCTGTGTTGAATAGTGCTCGGGCAAACTGTAACCTCTTCGGTTTGGGCCGAACAACTCGGCCCCCCTCTCCCTTAGCGGGTGAACATCAAAGAAGACCATTAGTTTTTTTCCTCCGGCAAAGAGGTGTTGACGTAGACGGACTCCTCCACCTCTCCCCTTTTCCCTTTCTTGCGGAGACGGGGCGACCAATTTCGAAGCCTGCCTGCTTAGTCCAGGTCGAACCAGAACGCTTTCCTGCTGTTTTGGGCTGTAGTAGGAGTAGCGCGCCTATTTTTCTTTTCTCGCGAGAGAAGCGCTAATGCCCTGTAGGAGTGGCACGACCACCGTTGCCTGAACAATTTGAGACAACTGCTGGGTCCAGGTGCCCTCCCTGCTAAATCTCCTTTTCATACCTCCTCCTTTTCTTTTTTTTCTTCTTCTCCTTCAGTAAGGGTCGGACCTTGAACAAAGCAAGGGGTCCTTGTGGCACCGGGGCGGTCGGCAACGAATAACGGGCATTAGCGATTCTCTCTCTCTTTCTTCGGCTCCTCGCGACAGACAAACAGGTTCGGCTGGGTGTTCCTCGTTTCTTTCTTCTTTCTCGAAATTGGCGGAAAAGGCGCCGAAGCCGTTTTTCCTTGCTTTTCTGTGTCGCTGTCAGGAGCTCTTCGGCGCTCCGGCCGTTGACAAAAACATGGGCGGCGTGGGGCTGTTCCCCCCCCCCCCAGCAGGGATAGAAGTTGGTCAGGAAAAGAGGTGTCGTTCCCCTCCACGAGGGATAAGAGTGCCCTGTCGCACGATTTTCCCTTTCGACTACAACGCACAGGGGCGGCGTGTTTCAGGGTAAAAGTGGTCGCAAAAAGGTTCCTCCTCTGGTCTTCCGTGGGGAAGCAATAGGTGGTTTTCTTTCTATTCAAAAAAGGAAGTGCTCTTCTTACATGGGGAAGGACTTGGTTCTCTTCTCCTCTAGGGATAGAAATGGTCTCTTCCTTTTCTCATTGCACTGGAAGTAGTG
>Ga0179591_1308846_pt1 | contig 10975 bp, 16 predicted proteins | sample CZOMad2_1_08_16f_FD_182891 | JGI IMG/M metagenome (GOLD analysis project Ga0179591, IMG submission 182891) | Vadose zone soil fungal communities from Angelo Coast Range Reserve, California, USA - CZOMad2_1_08_16fungal (PacBio error correction) | ecosystem: Environmental > Terrestrial > Soil >... | reverse complement strand
GGTTAATTAAGTATGAGAAGAGATTGCGCTCCCTCCCCCCCCGCCATTGCCTTAGTGGCCCTCCTTTCCCCCCTCCTCTTTAGAAACGGAAAGGATCACCCCTGGGGCATTTTCCCCCTCTCCTCTCCAGCTCGACATCGTCAACCTTTCCCCCCTCCCCCCCCCAATGCGTTCAGAAAGACGTAATGTTTCTTTCGTAAGTTGATATTTTCTATTTAAACTTCCTCCTTTTTTTTTTTTTCTCTAGATCAAACTGAAGAAATAAGAAATTACGGAAGTTGATGAACTCCTTTTCCTTCCCCTTCCCCCCCCGGGGGGGAAGAGGAGAAGCAAGCCGCTGATTTAGGCTTGGCCCCTTCCCCGCCCCCCCCTATATTAAAGAAGTAAGACAGTGTGGTGGCCAATGCGTCCCCCCCTAGAGGATGGCTTTTTTTTTTTTTTCGCGCAAGCTGAGAAGAACTGAATTACCCCCCTTTCCTCATCTAAGAGCGAAAGCGATTGGAGAATCCGCCCCCTCTTTTCCTCCTTCCTCCCTTCCTCTCCTTTGAAACGCAAGGGAGGAATACAGAGCTGCCGTACCCACCTTCCCGTGATTTTTTCCTCTTTCCCCCCCCCCCCCCCTCCCTCCCCAAAAGAGTAAGAGAATGAGGCTACAAATCCTTCCCTTCAAAACCGATAATCATTCCCCCTCTTCCCCCCCTCCTTTTTCTTCTTTTCTTCCCCCTCCACCATGCGAATAAAAACCCTTGCATTCGTACTCCCCTCTTATTAGCAACTTACGCTTCCTCTCCCTATTGCATGTTATCGTAATTAAAATCGATTCTAACTTAACCTCCCCAGTTTTTCCGAGAAGAATCCCCCTCCCCTCCTTCTCCCCTCTCCTGAATAAAGAGGTAATATTTTTCACACCATCTACACTCCTCTTGAGCTGAGGCATGTTGGTCTCTTTTTTTCCTTCCTTCTTTCCTTCTCACCCAATATAAATGGCAACCTCCTCTTCTGAATGACAATTCTACTTTTTTTCCTCCCTCCGAATACGGAATGGAAGGGAGTGATTCTTCATTTGCGTCGAAATGCCTCTTCTTTTCCCCTTCTCCCCCTCTTTCAAAAAGAAAACGCCTTTGTCCTCTTCCCCCCTTTTCTGGCGTTTCCCCCTCTCCCTTGACATAGGTAGAAGAATGTTATTGGCCCTCTTGGCATTCGGGACCCTTCCCCTTTCTTCGGCTGCGTCGAAAGTTGTATGATACTCTACGAGCACCTTCTTTATTTAATGAGTTTGCCCCTCTTCCTTTCTCCCTGCCGTGCCACAAAGGATAGTACTCTTTACTCCCCCTAAAACCCACCGAATCCGTTGGCCCCTTTTTTTTCCCCCCCCCCCCAATCTTTCGTAGATGCCCGATCGCCTCCCCCCCTCCTTTTTCCCCCCGTCTCCGCAGCCAGCTTTCAAAAAGCGGATGCAACCGCTTTCAGCAGATCTTTCCTTCTTTTTCCCCCCCTCGCTGCTTCTTTTCCCAGCGGGACAGAGGCATGCGCCGTCACCCTTTCTTTTTTCCCCCCCTTTCCCTTCTTTCCTCTCCCAGGGGCGGGGAAAGAAGTCGCTCTCTTTAATCCCGAATACAGTGCCCCTCCCCTTCCCTTTTTTCCTTTCCTTTCTTTGTGATCGGCAAAGGTGTAGGAAAGTAGTAGTTTCCCTCTCAGGAATTTATACCTGGCTGCTTTGCCTCCTTTTTTTTCCCTTTTTCCCTTTTTCCTCGATCGGGAGAATGGAAAAGCAGTAGACTGCATCATTTTATGCCTTTTTTTTTCCCATCGCCAGCAGGGATGAGTTGCCCTTCTCTTTCCCTTTTTCCTTTTCTTCCCTCTCGGCGCCGGAAGGCAAAATCATCGCGTCATACAATCCTCCCCCCTTTTTCCCCCCCTAGGGAACCCCCCCTTCCTCTCCCCCCTCCTTTCCCCCTGCTCTGAAAATATCCTTGCATGACATTCCTTCCTTTACATTGACCACCATTAGTTTTCTCTTCCCCCCTCCCCTTCTCTCAGAACCCATTAAATAGGAAGTGGGCCTCCCTAAGTTGTCGAAGCCGTAGGAAAGAAAAAATTTCCCCCCCCTTCCCCCCCTCAAGTCGTTGTGTTTAGAGAGAGTTGGGATTCATACCTTGGTAGGATCTTTTTTTCTCCGAGTGTATCCCTCTTGAATCATCATCCGGTGTTTTTTTCCTTCCCCTTCCCCCCCCAGCGGTATGAATGCACCAACTAGAGAGAAAAAAAACTCCTTCTTTCGTCCCTCCCCCCCCTTCTTTTGAAATTTGCATGGCCGACGTTTTTTTTCCCCTCCTTTCTCTCCTTTTTTCTAAAGAGGCTGGCTAATCGAAAGAGGAATATCGGTTGATATCCCTAATTTTTCACTTTCCTCCCTCCTTTCATGAAAGATATTTTCAGATCAGGTCGGCATTTATTGTCTTCTTACTCTTTCCCTTCCCCTTCTTTTCTCTCTGATTTTGCCGTCGGCGACAATCTTTAATCGCTGGACGATGCCTGACCCCCCCTTTTGTCCAGTATTCCAAGTCAGTTCCTCTCCCTCCCCCTTTTTCCCCCCTGGATTCGTCTAAGGCTGTTAAAGTCGAAAGATCAGATTGCCTAACTCTTTTCTTTTTTTCCCCCCTTCTACAATTGACCTTCAAAAGTGCCAAAGCCTCCCTTTTCCCCTTCTTTCCGATCCAAAAAAGAAAATTCACGCCCCCCCCCCAGCATGGCAGATTTATAGCATGCTTCCCTTTCCCCCCCCCCCCCCCCCCCCCCCCCCCCCCCTCCTCTCTTCGCGAGACTGAGGGAAAGAAAGGGGAGAGTCCCCCTGCAAATAAGACATGGTTCCCCCCTTCCCTTTTTTTCCTCTGTAAATTGCCGCAGCGCTGGAACGAATTCTCCTCTCTTTTTTCAAGAGGTTCAGCGGTGCCCCTCTTTTCTTTTCCACAGCGAAGTATGAGTAATATCGATCGATTCCTTCTATAGCATAGAAGAAAGCCTTTTTTTTTTTCCCTTTATGCTGGGAAGGGTGATGGAATCGGTCCATCGTCCTCTATGTGGTCACTTCATTCCTTTCTCTCCCCTTGCCTTCATGGAAAAAAGGTACGAATAAAGCATTATTGGTGCTTCCCTCTTCTCTAAAAATGCGAAAAGCCGAATCCCAACCCCCTCCTTCCTCTCTTTCCAAGAAATGAGGAAGAGGTCAAATCGATTGTCTAGACCCTCCTCCCCCTTTCCTTTTTATGGTGGAAACTGAGGTATTTCGATGAGGCTTCTCCTCCCCCAATGCCGAATAACTCAATGCCAAATTACACGTATTCGATCGCTTCTCGCTCTTCCAGCATACGTAGAATTGTATTCATCCCCCTTTTCTTTTTTTTTTCTTTTCCCCTCGATTTTGATGCGTTGTGAATGAGAAACAAGCGCAACATGCCTTCCTTTTCCCCTTCCAATAAATTTCGCTGGTGTTTGACCTTCCCTCTTTCCCTTTCTTTTTCCCCCTTTCTTTTTCTCCAACTGGTCGATTAACGTTAGATAGATTGTAGTAAGTCAACTGCCCTCTCTTTCTCCTGACTAAGCGAGAAGTTTGCGACTCTCTTTCCCTTTTCTTCTTTCTCTCTTTTGAGGTCGAGTCGGCGACATTGAAATCGTGCCGGCTTTCTCTGGTTTATGACATGATTTGTTCCTTCCTTTTTCCTCCTTTGGACGGATCGAGGAAGATTAAAAACCACGTCATTTGGTCCGGCCCTCTCCTTTCGTGCTGCCTGTTTCACCTCCGTTCCCCTTTTTGGTTTATATGTAGAATGAGGAAGGAGTCTCCAAATCGCTTTTCTCTCTCGATCTATGAAGTGGTTCCTCCTTTTCCTCCCCCGCCATTGAAGAGAGTGGCGCATTGGCCCCACCCCCCAAAAGGCTTAAGGATTGCCTTTTCCCCTTCTCCCTTCTTCTCCCCCCATGGCATTTGCCAAAGAGCATCAGAGGAGAAATCGTCAAAACTGTTTCCCCTGATGGACCCAAAGGCAAATTCGCCAATTTTTTCCTCCCCCTCCCTTCTTTCTCAGTTTGATAGAGAGAGGGGAAGAAGAAGCCGTTGTTGTTGTTTGCTCGAGATTTCACCCTTTCCCTCCCTCCTTCGTTTGAGGAAAAGCATTGGGACGAATTTGACTGGTTATCCCCCCCCCCGGGCACAGTTTGACGATTTCCTCCTCCCCCTCCCAGTGGGTGATCAGGACGTTTCTTAAACACGCGCTTTCAAGATTAAGAAGTGGGGTGTCCCCTTCTTTTCCTTTCCCCCGTTGAGAGCAAGATGCGCTAATGTATAAACCATTCCCTTCCCTCTTTCGACTCCGTCCAGAGGAGAAGATTATTTCCCCCAAATGTTGGCGACGCTCTCCCCTTTTTCCTTCTCCTCCATCGCTGCAGGAACAAAATGACGTGGTGTTCATTTCTTTTCCTTCCAGTCCCATTTGCCCCCCAACTCTTCCTTTTTCTTTCCCCCTCATGGCAAGGCAAAACGCTAATACCTTCCCCCCGATGCCCCTTTCCTCCCTCCCCCCTCGAATACCAACCCTGGTGAAGTCGACCGCTTCTTCGCAAATTTTTTCCTCTTAAGATGCGTCCACCGCGAGTTCCTTTATTTTTTCTCCTTTTTTTTCTAACGTTGAATCGACCAAGTTGAGAAACCGCATCCTCTCCCTACGCAATCCCCCGTGCGATCCTGAAACTCTTCCTCTTTTTTCCCTCTCTTTCCTCTTCATGTTGAGCATGGTTTAGTAAGTCACAACGCATTCCAACCCCTCTCTGGAGTGAGACAAAATCTTCCATGGCCCCTTTTCCCTCCTCTCCTTTTTCTGCCTTCGAATTGGATATGACGAGAAGAATGAATACTTCCTTTCTTGAGTTTATGAGTCGTCATTTTCTTTTTTTTTTCCTCCCCGCACAGAATCAGCCCCCTCCCAGGTTCCCACCCGCCCCCTTTTTTTCTATCACCAATCGATTGACCTCTTCTCCGCTTTTTTCTTTTCCACTCGGCGATTCGGGTTTTCCCCTTCCTTCTTCTGTCGCCAAGGAAGGGATATGCTCCCCCCTCCCCTCGAATAAGTAGTTATCGTACTTGTTTTCCCCTTCCTTTCTCGGTCGGCTAGAATGACGTGCCACCAATTATAGTACGATTGACCTCTTCCCCCCCTGCAATGGTCAAAAAAAGGGGAGGAGATGAGCTGATTCTAAGAAGAGAGGCTTCCTTGGTGTTCCCCCTCTCCCCCTCGGATGCACGCTTTCAGAAGATCAGGCGAATTCGTTCCCTCAGCCGCTTCCTTCCCCCCTTTTCTTTTCCTTCCGCCGCCAGATAAATGAGGTGAGATTTGACCATTTTCTTTGCTTTGCATGTGGCATTTTTCCCTTTCTCCCCTTTCCCCCTCTCAGCGGAAACGGAATAGAAAAGGTCCTCATGCTATCACTCTTTTCCTGCTTTTTGGTGTGAATGCTTTTGTGTGATCTTCCCCCCCCTTTTTTTCTTAGTAGAGTAGTAGGGAAACGCTCCTTAATTGAACTGAGGCTTTTGCAGCTTTTTTTCTTTTACTTTTCTTCTTCCCCCATCGATCGGGAGATGGAAACAGCCGTATACCCCTCCTTCCCGTTGTAGCGTGCTGTTTGAAAATTCTCCCCCCTCCCTTTCTCCCCCTTTTTTCGGCATCGGCCAGAGAGAAAAGACTTTCCTCCGACTTTCCAAAATCATCTTCCTCCTTTCCCCCCCCTTTAGCGTAAGAAGAAAATGAAGCCGCGCCCTGCCTCTGACCTATCCTTTCCTTCAAAGTGAAGCTTTACATGACCCCTTCTTTTTTCCCTTGCGATAGCCAGAAGATTAAGCAAAATTAAATCGGCAGTGCGGCTCCCCTCTTTTAACCACCGTAGGCAAGGCAAAACTTTCCCCCCTCCCCCCCCCCCCCTTTTCGCGACGAGTGGTTGAATTGAATAAACTTGGTAGGAGGATTTCTTTCCCTTTTATATATCTCTTAATATAATAAGTTGTTGTTGTTTTTCTCCCTTCCCCCTCTTTCTCCTTTCCCCCAACTCGCGCGAAAAAAAAAAGAATGGAGTTTCGGCAGCAAACTCTTCGTTGCATTTTTGAATGCCTCTTTTCTTCCCCCTTTTCTTTTTTCTTAAGCGGCAATGGATAATAGAAAAGATGGGAATATAGGTTATCTCCTAATGTTTTTTCCAGTAAAGATGAATTTATCAATTCCATCTTTCTTCCTCCTTTCTTCTTACGATGAAATGGGGTGTTACCTATGGTCACCCTATTATGGTAGGCGCAGATTTCTCCTCTCTTTTCCTCGCTGAGAAGATGCCGAAAAAAACTTTTTTCCGTAGTCACGATCAGGGCCAGCTCCCTCCCCCCCCCCCTTCTTTTCACAACGGGAGTAGTATAGGTGTTCCCTTCCCCCTCGATTGCCCCCCTCCCTAGCCAAAGCACTGAAAAGAAGGACAAGGTTATACCTTTTCCCTTCCCTCGATTTCAATAATCCGACACCTTGTCTCCCCCCTTTTCTTCAAGATTTATCGCAGAGGAAATGGTCGATGCCGTATTCTGCTTCCTTTCTCTCGGAAGTTCTGAAAGAATGGGATCTTTCCCCCCCCCCCCCCCATGCCATGAAAGAAATGGTTCAAATCGTCAACCTGTGATAGTTGAAGGATATGTCCCTCTTTTTTCCCTTCTTAACGAATTCGACGCTATGCGACTCTTTCCTACGGACCTTTGGAAAGCTTTCTCCCTTCCGAAGATCTATTCATATCGTCTCTTCGGCGTCGCGCATAGACTCCCTCTTTCCTCTGTGGATGTGAGTCATCGTCATCGACTATCCTTTTTTTCAAGGCGTCTAAGCGACCTTCTCGCCCCCCCCTTTTTCCATAAAGAAATTATGCTCGTCTCTTTTCGCAATTCAATGGAGAACATCCCTCCTCTCCTTCTTTTTTTCCCGAATTCGCACGGGGACAAACGCCCCTTTCTTAGAAGATTCAAGCTCTTTTTTTTCCTTTCCTTTCCCCTGCGTTTCTGGTGGGAACATGCGGTAGGAGAGGCGGGTAGCCATCCGCGTCCTCTCTCTTCCCCCCTCCCGAAATGAAAGGATGAGATCGCTTCGCGCCTCTCAAGGGCACGACGCTCTCTTCCCCTTGAAGTGGGTGAGGAAGTAATGAGTTTTTGATGCGTTGTGAATGACTCCACACTAGAAAACATGCCTTCATTTTTTTTTGTTGAAATAGTACTCGTTATTAAGGATCCAACAGATTATGGCGTCTGCACTAACTTTCTTTTTCTCAATGTCGAGCCTTTCGCCCCCCTCCCCCCCCCCTTCAATCGAGTGGAAGAATGCTTAAGAGATACTTTTTCTCATAAGCCCTGTGACTGCCCTCTTTTTCCTGGTGAGGGAGAGTCGTCGCCTTGCATCGTTTCCCCTTTCTGATTGTAGCCTCATTTCGGAGCTTTTTTTTCAGACGTTGAGACGTGCTCGATTAAAAACGTCATTTGGTTCGGCAGCGCTTTAGTAGACCCTGGGTTCAAGAATTCTACTCTTCTTTTCTTTCTCATCGGACGGTATAAAAATACGCTTTCTCTCTTAGATTCGAAGTGGTTTAATTCATCTTCTCCTTCCTTCTTTGGCGCATTGGCCACCAAATGATTAATGATTGAATATCGATGTTCTCCACCGGACTGTCAAAAAATGGCATTTTCCCCCCTTCTTCCACGTCAAAATGTGTGACGAATTGATAACCATTTCTCACTTAGAAAATGCGTCATCAACTTCTTTTTCGTTCCGTTGATCTCTATCTGTGCATAATCCTCCGTTTTTTTTGTTTCTGAGAGTCTCTTCCTGCCATTCCGGCGTTGATGAACGCGATGGGCGAATTTGATTGGTTAGCATCGGCAACACCAGTTTTTCCTCTTTCTCTTCCTTATGGCAAATGCCCTTGGTGTGATCCTCCCTTTTTCCCCCCTTTTTTTTTCCAATGCGGCCACTAGCGGCAATGGCTTTTTTTGTGCGCCAAAGCTCTGCGAAGAAGGCATTCATGAATTAACCCTTTCTCTCCCTTTCCCTTCCTCCCTCCTTCCGACTGCAGACGATGATAAACCAAAACCTTTACGACGATATAAGATTCGTTGAACAGCCTTTTCTGCCGGAAAAAAATGAAGTGGTTTGTTAATGTCTCTATCCAGGTCCAAAGGGCTTCCCCACCTTTCCCTCCTGGAAATCAAACAAGGAAGACACGGCTTGCAATGGCGACATCGGTCCCCCCCCCCCCTTGCAGTCGAAACGCTTCTGTCGGCCAAACTTGAATCCTGGAGCAGGCGGCCACTCTCTTTTCTCCCCTACCCCTTTGGAACAGCAAGTTAGTGCAGGACGACACATAAGCTTGCTCTCATTAAGAACGAGTACATTTTCAAACCACCAGTCTTTTTCTTTTTTTTGCCGCTGGTTCGTCATTAAAACGCATAAAAAATCGAGGAGGAAGTCTCACCCATCCTTCTTCATCCATTCTAGCGGTAGGAATGTAATGGCGACTCTCTTCTGAACTTTTTTTTGAACTTTCCTTTAGTGATTCGGAAGTTGCGTCGAACATGCATCGGGCTTGCGAAGAAGCCTCGCCCCCCCCCCATAACACGCCATGGTGAAGGCCGTTCGGCGTGTAGATCACCCCATCCCTTTCCCCCCTTTTTTCCTCTGTCGATTTCGGGAGGAAAACGGCCCCCCAAGGATGGTTTCGTTATTCTTTTTTTATTTCCCTCCCCTCTCTAGCAAGAAGTCGTTATCTTCCTGGTTGGACGAAAGGACCAAGTTTTCGCCTTTTCCCCCCCAGGATTAGGAAGATTGACCTATGACATTAACTTACAAGAATAAGTTGCAATGGTCACACCCTTCTTTCCTAATGACTCATGATATGAGGAGGGGGTCACATTCCGCAGCAAGAAAAAAAGAGGGGAGCCCCTTTCGTTCCAGCGATAATGATGCGGCATTTAAAATCTTGAAAAGAGCATGCCGCCGGACTTTTTTTTCTTCATTGGCCGATAAAGGGAGGTCACGCAGGAGAGAGAGGATCCCTTTTCCTCCTGCGGATAAATAGTTCCAGGCTTTTGCGAGTGAATTGCTTTGTGGATCGGCCCAGGTGTCTTAGTAAGTAGTGGAAACCTCCTCTCCCTTCCCCCCTCTTTTGCTTCCGGCAATGGTATAGGGCAGAAGATCGTTAGGCACGCGATCGGGAGATGAACAGCCCTTTCTTTTTTCCTTTTTTCCCCTCCTCCCGCGGGCTTGAGCTGGCACATGATCTTTGAATACGGGACCTTTTTTTAGGCATCGGCCAGCCTCGCTTTTCCCTTTTCTTCCCCCCTCCTCCCCTAATCGGTTTTGACCATAGGGAACACCCCCAGGTCAGCGTCCGAAGAAAATAAAGCCGCTCCCTGATCTTCCCCTTTTCCCCCCCCTTATTGTAGTTAGATCAACACGATATGCCATCGTTATTAGCCAGCGCTTCAGCCACATTTTTCCCTCCTTTTTTCTTTTTTCTACCCGTCGGCCATGCAAAAAAATTGCAACCGCCGGATGTTGCGCCGCGCCCCCAAGTAGTGGTGGTTCGCGCGAGTGGTGCATCCTCCCCTTTTTCTTTTTCTCCCCTCTTTTTTTTTTTTGAGAGAGATAACAGGATCCAAAGATAATACCAAGGGTATGAATGAACCCTCCGAGAGAAAAACACGACTTGAGTTTCGGCAGCACACTCTTTTCCTTTCCCCTCCTCCCCCCCCTTTCCCTCTTTTTAATGGGTGCTGAAAGGGTGGCTGGCTAATCGCCACGATGGCATAGCTTATCTACCCTTTAATTGTTGTCAATTAAAGCGCCTTCCCTCCCCTTCTTCCTTTTCCCCTTCCCTCTGACATTGGGGTGTTGAAATATGGAAACCGATATTTGTATTCGCCAGGGATTTTGCCGTCGGGCGCCTTCTCTCCTCCCCCCCCCCTTTCTCTTTCCAAAGATCAGGGCCAGCTAAAGCCAGGATTGGCGATTTTCAACAGTCCCGGCTAAAAATGGATTAGTCTACGGCTTTCCCCCCCCCTCCTCCCCATACCCATTGCCTTGCAAAAGCTGCAAAGGCAGCAAGGTTATAATTCCCCCCCCTGACTCGATTTCCACTACTCCGACACTGGGCCGATCCCCCCCCTTTCCCTCCCCCCTTTTTTCCCTCTTATCGAATGAGGAACGGTAGATGACGTCTTTTTTTCTCGTGCGTGACCGAACGGGAGAGGCCAATTCCTCCCCTCCCCCCTTTCAACGAAGGGATAGGCGCAGGACTTTCTGGTAATTGCAGAAAGAGAGGACCTCCCTTTTTTTCCCATCTGGCATAGCGTGTGAAAGCTGATGCGGGAGATGCGGACCCCTCCTCCTCTTTTCTTCATATAGAAGAGGAGGGCAGCTTTCTTCTCAAGATTTTTGACCATTGACCCCCCGGTATGCTGTGGAATTGATGTCTCTTCCCTTTCCTTCTAAGCGACCTTCGCGCAACTTGGCCTTCATGGGCCACCCATTTCTCTCCCCTTTCCCCCCCCACCGTCTCCCAGGCCGAATACGAAACACAGCCCGGGGCCGTTTAAAGACTCTCCCCCTTCCCCCTCAACAATTCTTAGAAGAGGTAAATTATTGGTGATCGAAAAGCCGCACGTCCTCTCCCTCTTTTCTGGTGGGAAATGAGGTAGTTCGAAGGACGGCGTCGCCATTTTTTTCGACGGCAAATGGACGCAATCCTCTCCTCTTCGCGAAGAGAACAGGCAGACCGCTATCTTTTTTTTTCTCTCCCGTGATGTTTCATACCGATGGGTGATGACTTACTAGATTTGTGATGCGTTGTGAATGACTCCCCCTCAGTCTACATACATCCCTCGCGATGGTGTTGAAAATTTTCTTCC
>Ga0179591_1259471_pt1 | contig 10975 bp, 19 predicted proteins | sample CZOMad2_1_08_16f_FD_182891 | JGI IMG/M metagenome (GOLD analysis project Ga0179591, IMG submission 182891) | Vadose zone soil fungal communities from Angelo Coast Range Reserve, California, USA - CZOMad2_1_08_16fungal (PacBio error correction) | ecosystem: Environmental > Terrestrial > Soil >... | reverse complement strand
TTTTGGCCCTTCTTCTTTCCATCAGGAGCGGAAGCCAATCCCTGTCGGACGCTCTTTTTGTTGCTCTTTTCCTCTTTCGCCCCCCCACTTTTCCCTGCGCCCAGCGCGTCTCCTCTCCCATCTCTGCCAGATTCGCCGACAACTCGGTTTTCAGAAGTGGGACATGAACTCCGAGATTAGGCAATGAGAAAGATTGAGGGCCTCCACTCTGCTTTTGACCCCCCTTTTTTCAGCCTTTTGGATTCTTTCTATTTTCCTCATTCCGCGCCTATTCGTGTCCCACCCCCCCCTTCCCCCCTTGGATAGTTGGGCTCTTCAGTATCGTCTGTGCGTCCATTCCTCCCTCCTTTTTGTTTAAATTTTCACCTTCTTTGCTGAGTCATCACCTCCCGTGTAACTAGCTTCTCTTTTCCATCACTCCCCCTCTGGTCGTTCGGTCGTCTTTGCTTCACAGGACTTTCTCTCACTCTTGCCTCCCTGGTCCCCTCCACTCCCCCCTCCGGCTCCTTTGCTTGTGCTTGTTTTTGTACTTCCGTATCGACCCCCCCCCCTACCTCAGGGGCGGACAAGCGGGGAGTTGAAATTTAACTTCCACTTTTTTTTTTTAGGTTTGCACCTTTTTGAGGCTTCCACTGCCGACTTGACCCCTTTTTCCCCAGCCCCCCCCTCCCTCCCCGGTGTCTGATCAACTCCCGAGCTCGTCATTTCCGGCGGGTGAGAGTGTCAATCGACTTTTGCTTTTTTCTTTTCGCCTCATGTCGGACCATCCTTTCTTCGATTACCCCTCCTTTACGAGACTTCCGAGGTCCCCTGAGCCAAGTAATTTCCTGTAGCAACTCCATGATTTTGCAGGCCTCCTGTTCATTTTTTTTTTTTTGGTCGCGCATCTCTGTATGTTTAGGTTCCCCCTTCCTTCCCCCCGCCCCTCCTCTTTCAACGTAGTTCCCAAGGTCTAATAACCCGCCCTTTTTTCTCTTCGATTTTTTGGAGCTTTTCTGAGCTACGTACCCGCCCCCTTTACACCTTCCCCCCCTGGAGCCTCCTGTCCACTTTCTTCTACATTTTCCCCTCCCTTCCAACCCTGCCCCTTGCTCCCAGCAGGGAGAAGTTCTGGTATTCCCTCTCCCGAAATCAAGATAATTCGACGCTTCGGAGCGAGTCTGCGGAGATGTCCCCGTCGTGGCTTGTCCTCCACCCCCACCTCAGGTCTTCCTCGGCCGGTTTTCAGGCTCCAAGTTAAACGGTGGAGAGAACGCGTCACAAGCTAGTTGATGACACTTGGCGTCTCCCTTTCCTTTCCAAACTTTTTTTTCCTACCCCCCCCCCCCCTCCTGATGTCGTGACAACCATCCTTGGCCCCTCCCTTTTCCCTTTGCTGTTTCTGACCCCTCCAACCCTCAGTAATGAACCGTGGTCCCCCCCCCTTCCTTTCTTTATGCCGTTAATCGTATTTTCTTCCCCTCTTCCTGTCCTGGCGCCGCCGGACTTGCTCTGCGACCCCCCCACCCCCGGCAAACACCCAACCAAAGGTATGGGAGGGAAAATTAAAGGTGTTGCCTTCTCTTTTTTTCGATCCTTTCTTTTACCCGTGAGTTTTCCATTCTCACTTTTTTTCCACTCTCCTTTTTGCATTCCTGATGTCATTCGGTTGCCCCCCCCCACACCTATCTCCAGTGGTCAACGTGAATTTTTCCTTCCCCCTTTCAAGGCGGGCCCCCAATCCCCCCCTCTTGTCCTCCTCGGCACCCCTGCCTGGAGGCCCTTACCTCCGAAAGAAGCATTGTGAAATTCTATACGTTCTTGCCCACCTTGGGTCCTAGTGCGACCATCAAAACTCTACGATTTTTCCTCAACCCCAAAAGAAACTCCATCGACTGTTTTCCCAGAGGCGATTATCTCCTTTTTTTCCCTCATACTTTCCGTTGTTGTCTTTTATCATCTTCTTTTCTGTTGGGTCCTTCTTTGACCCTGCGGTGAGGATTTCGGGTGGAAACAACAAACTTCCCTTTCCTCGACTTTCTCTTTGTCCTCTCTGTTTGGTTTTTTCGTCCCCTTGGTTCTCAAGTCCCCCGTTCCTCCCCCACTCGTCGAGGATGACTTCCCCAGTTCCCTCGAGTATGGCAATTACGGATTTTTTCCCTTTCTACATTTGTTTCCTTCCCCCACCCCCCCCTTGTCCCCCCTTGTCTTTTTTTCCCTTTCTGGTTATGGTTCTTAACTGCAGGTCTCACAATGCCCCACCCAACAGTCTCTTTTTTTTTTTTGTACCATGCGTTTGGTCCTTTCGCTCCCTTTTTGCCTCTGGGCCACCCCTCAATTACTACCCTGTGTAGCTTTAAGAATTTACTGTTTTTTTGTTGCTTTATTTGTGGGGGCTTTACCCTCTCAGAAACATTTTTGGCGGTTTAGTCTTCCTATACATCACTGTGGATTCAAATCAGTTTGGATCATTAACCCCCTGCGTTTTTTTTCCCTTTTTCAGTTTTTTCTGCGGTTTGCGGTTTGGGCCATTTCTGTTCCCCGCCCGTTCCCACCCTTGACTGGAGGTGGTTATCCCCCCCTTTCCCACAGTGACCTATTTCGGGAGCACAAGGTTAATTAGTTTGCCGTCCCTTTTTCCCCCCAATCTCTTGCCGGCTCCCTTTTGATGGACCTGTAATTCCTTTTCTCCCCTTCAAGGAGCCCCCGAATCTGGAAGCAATGGATTTTTTTCTTCGACCCAACGCCTTTACCTCTCCTCGCGGTTGTCGACCTTTGTCATTTTGCCGGCGATCTTGCCTCTCGCTTTCCCAGTTGGACACTTTCCCCCTCCGCAGCGTTTTTTTGTTTTTCCTTTAGTCACTTCTCCCCCTCCTATCTTCGTTGAGTTTTTTTTTTTTCGGAAATTGGTAAGATTTATTTTTCTCCCAAGATTCCTTTCACAGATGTCCCTCCAACCGCTTTTTTTGCTTTGCAGGGAGGTGTTGTTTTCCAATGTCTAAGAAGCGTTCTTCACTTCTCCTTTCCGATATTTCCGCCAGGTTCCCCCAACCATGAAACGACTTTTCCCCACCAATCTCATGGAGTCACCAAGCCCCTTATATATTCCAAGGAGATGGGTTATGTTCGGTCGGGACCTGTCCTCCCTCCTTTTTCTTGTTCCTCTCAGAGGCAGCGGTCTTCTTTTCCCCATTTCCGTCCCATCCCCCTGCTTCATAGTGCTTGTCTCTGAAAGGATCCGAAATCGGTGGGTGCTTGTCGAAATGGGTTTGGCCCATTTATTTGCGTATTGTTTGGCCCCCCCCCACCTTTTTGTCCCCGTCTTTTTTTACCTCGCGATTTCAATAGGTTTCCGTTGGGTGTAGTAATTTTTTAGAGATTGTTTTCCCCTTGCTTAGGGTCCTCCCCAGCCCTTCTTCCGCATTTTTTTGTGATTTCGATGGGGCCCCGCGGGAAAGTGAGTCACCCCTTTCCATTGAGGAGCCATCACTGTCGACCGCCTCTCTGGATTCTTGCTTTTGCAAGTCCAAGTTTTTTAATTTCTTTTCTCTTAGGTCTCGGCCCCAATCCTTTTTCCTTTTTGGCCCTGGGAAAAAAAAAAAGATTGACATTGCTTTTTTTTTTCTACTTCGACCGTAGTTTTTCACCTACTCACCCCCCTTCCTTCTTTGGGACCTTAGTTTTGTATTGATGACTTTTTCCGCTAAAAATTTTCGGGAGGAGTCGAGGTAATTCTTTTTTTTTTTCCCTTTTTTATGCCCTTACTTTTTTCTTTTTTCATGTTTGGTCGGCCCTTGCATTTGTTTTCCCTTTTTTTGGAGAAGAGACCGGTACTACCTTGACCATTAGCACTTTTTTTGCGAAAGGATAAGGCCCCCCAAACCTTCTCCTCTGTGCCCCCCCCTGACTTCGCTTTGCTGTCCCCCCCCCCCCTTCCCAGCTTGGTTTTCCCGTTAAATTGTATCTTTTTTTTTTTTTTTTTTTTACTCTTTTCCTAATCCTTTTTTTTTTTAAGAGGTCTCTTTCCGTTCGTCCTTTTCTTTTTCCCCCTTGCATGAGCTCCTGAACGCTGTTTTTTTTTTTTTTTTTTTTTCATAGATTTTCCCCTTGCGAATAGCCGCCCCCCAGCCGTCCCGTCTCTCTCCTCCCTGCCTGGTCCTCCAGTCCCCCTTTTACCTCCCCCACCCCTACTTCTCCCCTGAAACTTTAACCTAATAGGCATTGCCTCCAGGCGCCGTGCCCGTCCCCCCCCCTTCCCTACCCTTCCGCGGTCGAGTCTTGTGCCCCCCTCCATCTCTCTTTCCCCTTTGGAACCCTGTTGAGTTTTTTGTGGTCCGTGACGTCGAGTCGCCCCTTCCTCTAATAATTGTTGTTTCCAAACCCCCATCCCCACCGTGAGGTTTTTTTTTTTCTAGCATTTAACCCCCGGGGGACCGTTGTTGCGCTCACCTTAGTCGTCGTTCGGGATTCTATCTCCCAGTGCAGTGACTCCTCCCGAACCTTTGCTCCCCTCTGTACAACCCCCCCCCCCCATTGCGTTGGGCGGGGTCGGCCTTTGACCAAATAACACATAGAGCCCGGAAGGCGGGATCCGGCCCCAATGTTTTGTTCAGGCACTCTGCTTCCTCGCCTCCTTGCCCTGTTTTTCCCTTCCCCCCCTCTTTCCCTGATGTCCTGGACGCTCGGCAAGGACCCGGGGTCGCTATTTTCCCCCCATAATCCCCCTCCCCCTTTTTTTGCCCTTGATCTGCGGCCAAGCTTTTTCGATAGACCTTTCTCTCCTTTGCATTCTCGTTCAGTGGAGGGTGCCTTAGTAGTCCAAACCCTCTTTTTTATTGTTGGGGTTTTCGGCGCTCTTCCTCAAGTCTCGGCCCCCCCTCCCGCGTTTCCGTAGCCCTTTCCCCGCGTCTTTTTTTTCCCCCCGTCTCTTTTTGTCTCTCTTTTCGGAGCGTGTAGTAGGACCCCCAAATGGCCCCTCAATTCCCTTAGCAAGAGCTGAGTGTAGCCCCCTTTCCCGACTCGCCGACACCTGTTTCTTTCAACTCTTTCCCCCTGTTTCGACTTGCTGGCTTTTTTTTTTTTTTCCCTCTCGTCCCATGCACAAGACCCAGTGCCGACTTTTTTTTTACTCTTATGAGGGAGCTCTTGAGATCCCAGTAGTGTCTTGTGGACCCCCCCCCTCCCTTTGCCTTTTCATCTTTCTTTGCATGCGCCAGTTTATCCTTTAGGTACCCCCTCCCTCTCCTTTGGCACGGTGGATGCCCATCTTTTTTTGATCCTTTTCCCCATTTGGTTTTCTCCTAAATCCTTCTTTTTATTCCTTCAACAACCGGCTCAGGGTTGTTACGTGTTCAAAACCCTTCCTCCCCCCCCCTCCAAGTTTTTCAGGCTTTCTTGTGAGGCTTTTTTCCCAGTTTATCCCCGAGGATGCGCTTCCTGGTAATTCCTTTTTTTTCCTTTAACACCCAACATAGGCAAACCCCCAGTTGGCGTCACTCTCCTTGAGTTTTCTCTTCCTCCCCCCGGTCCCCCTGTCCCACCAGCTTCCCTTTTTTTTTGACATCTTGGTACTTTTTTTAGTTTTTTTACATAACAAGTCAACTCAAGTGAGAGGTATGTCTTTCCCTTTCCCCCCCAACATTCTTCAGCGTCCCTCCTGCCTTTCGAGGGTAGATGGAATCTTTTTTGATGCCTCCATTTTCCCTTTAGGACTAGTGACCCCACCACACACCCGTTCTGCCTCCCCCAACCTTTTCACCCTTTTTTCTCCCCCCGAATTTTGGACAAACCCAAAACTTGAAAATCCAGCATAGTTTTACTCCCGGCCGATTTCTCTTCTTTTTTTTCTTTTTTCCTACCTTACCTTTTTGTTTTTTAAGGCGAGATGGGGCACGCGATCGGAGAATTTTAGTTTTTTTTTTTTTTTTTTTTTTTTTCTTTCTTTTTTGTTCACACCCCCATTCTTCTCGAATGTTATTAGATTTGTTTTTTGACTCCAGTTTTATCCCTCTTGTAGACACAATCTTTAGGTCCGGGAAAGAAGTTCCCCCTTGTTCTGCTATTCGTTGCCCTTGTTTATGTTTTTGCCCCTTTCACCCCAGTGGGTCCCTTTTTCCCACCCTGGATGAATGTCTGTTTATTGGGTCACGTTCCTTTTTCCTTTTTGCCGTTTCCCAACCGTCCTCTTTTTTCCCTTCTGGTTTCTAGCCTTTTTTTGGAGGGATGCTTCAATCCCCGTTTTTGTAGCGTGTGCAAGGGAATTTTTTTTTTGACCCTTTCTCTTTTTTTGGTTGGGGCGGCTTTTTAGGACAAACTGGCCCGCTTTCCGATCCACAACTACCCCGGTCAAGACCCATCCACCTGCCCCCCCGGTTGAACCCTGTGCTTGTTTGGCGTGCCTTTAAAGGCCCCTTTTCCCCCGGACCACCCCGTTACAGGTGTTTGACCTCGACGCTTGGGAGGCACTCCCCCCACCCCTTTTTTTTTTTTCCCCTTCCTATTCGCTCCCCCTTCCCCCAATTCTTCGCAGGCCGTTTGTCGGCTCCCCCCGATTTTTGGCGCGCGGCCCTCGTTCTTTCCCTGCTTGCCGCCCACACCGGACTCCTCTCGTCTTCCTGCTTTTGCGGGAGACTTTGGTCCCTGTTGCAGGGAGCTTTTGTGTTATTTATAGACCCAAGGAAGCTGTTTTTCCTCGTTGTGAGTCGCTCCCCTTTCGTTACACACGTTGCTGCGTTTGGTCCCAATCAAAAAATTGGCTCGGACCTTTCCACACCCCACGATCGAGCAACATCTTTTGGATTCGCGTGTTCACTTGCTACTGGGCGTCGCCCCCCTTCCTTACGTACTCCTTGACCCCACCCACTGAATCCTGGTCTCAAGCTTTTTTTCTTTGCCCTCCCTCCCCCCTTAATTGGCTTGATCCTAGGGTTTGCCCCACTATTTTTCCGTCACCGGATGTTTTATCCGCTGTCACGTTCCCCCCCCCCAGTCTTCCCCCCCCCCCCGGGTTGATTATGACCCCCAATTCTTTTTCCCTCCGTAATGTCTTGGATTGAGTCTGCAAGCAAACTTGTTTTTTCCGCGCTTGTTCTTTTTTGGCCTGTGGCGTGTTCCCCACAGTGGGCCTTCTTTTTTTCGGCGGCTTCCGCCTCGTTTTCGATTGGAGCAGTTTTTTTTTTTTTTTTTTCTTTTTCCCTTTTCCTCCCCCCCCCCCCCTGCCCCTATTCGCGCTTGTTGGATTTGAAGGTTTTGGCTGCCCGAGGGCAATCTCTCCTTCCTGATGAGAACTAGACCAATTCCTTCCCTACCCGGTGGAGGGGTTTCTAGAACCCTCCAGGTTTCAGTTTTCGCCCACCTAGTTGTGCAGTTGCCAGGTAACCTAGCAGTACCCCCCCGTCCCTTTTTTCCGAATCCCCTGAGGTAGCACGCCAATAAAGAAAATTCCTTTGTTCACTAAAATTTTGCTATGGCTGTTTCGCTCTTTTTCCATTTTTTTTTCTTTTTTCAATCCGGTTTTTTTTCTCCCTCCTTTATTTTTTTGTGCTTCACCTTCCTATTGTATTTTGTTTTTTTCTTTTCCTCTTCGCACTCGGGCCTACCCGACCTGCTGAACGGCCTTCCCCCCCCACGGCGGCGCAGGATTTGGCTTTTGCTGTTTCACCTGTCGGCCGCCCTTTTTTTTATCCTCTTTTCCCTCCCCCTTTTTTTGGTGATCTTCTCAGTGCTGCACTTTTTCCTTTTCGGTTGCATCGGAGCCATTGCTTTCGCTTTTTGGAGATAAGCTTTTTCGCAAATTCTGAAGGGTAGCTGCCCCACCTGCTTTTTTTTTTTGCTGCTCCCTCTTCGTTGCCCCTATTCCGATCTTTTTTTCCCCCCCCCTGTGCCTATGGCTAATGCCGGCGACGCCGCGTTGTTGAGTGACTTTTCCCGAAGTTTTCTAGCTAGTTGCTCAATACCTCCTTCGTTCCTTCCCTTTCCTCGGGTCTTGCCAGTTTTTCGGCGGGAAGTCGTAGTCGAAAAGGCATTAAGTTTTTCCCCCTTTTGCAAAACTGCCAAACTTCTTGTTTTCTCTCCCTACTCCCGTGCCCCCCCCCTGCTCTTCGCAAGGAAGCCGTCGAGCGTCGTCGTATTGGCTTAGGGACTTGCGGAAAAATTCCTTTTTTCTTCGTTCCCTCCCCCCCTTTTCCTTGATTTGGTGGTGTCTTGCGAAGTTTTTCGTGGCTACGGAACACTTGCTCTTCTTTTTTCCAAGCGGGTCTGAAACTAAGCCAAGTTTTGTCTCCCCTTCTCGTCCTCAAGCTTTCCTCAGGGATCCACCTTTTATGACGACCCGGGAAGGGCTAGTATTGTCAACCCTACCTTTTTTGACCTGGCTTCCTTCGGGATTCCTTGTGTGCTTCCTCCTCTTTCCCCCCCCGTGGGCAACATTGACTCGAGGCCAGGGGCGGCTTCTGCCACCCGGCGTCGTGGCGCCGTTCATTTGTTGTCCGCCTTATGCAACCAGTCCTGCCGGCCCGAACGGCCCCACCCGAATACTAATTGTTCATCTTCGCTTTCGACTCTCCTTTCCGTAATCACATTGCCGAACCTTTTGGTACGACTTGCGTTTTTCGTCTCGTCCAGACGTGCTCGCCCGCCTCGAGATCCTATCGAGAATACCCAATTGACTAGGCACTTTCAGGTTCATTTTTTTCGGTCCGTTCGCCCCCCGGAAGCCCGAGGCGTGGAGCCGTCGCAAGTAATGTCTCGTCCCCTTAGCGACGAAAAGGCGTTCCTTCCCCCTTTTTCCTGCCTCCCCCCTGGGGTTATCCTCGGCCCGTCATCCAATGAAGGCGCGGGTCCTTGCTGTTTTATGCTTCCCCCTCAGGTTTTCCCCCTCCCATTTGCTGGCCGGTTTTTTTTTTTGCTGGTATTTAACCGTTTCTGATCGTTGGACTTTCCGGTCCTGTTTTCCTGCGGGCGGTTCCCCCATGCCCACCCCTTCTTTTTCGTTTGTGTCCAGCGTCATATACCCCACCTTAAGACTTCTTTTCCCCCCCAACGCGTTTTTGTACCGACGCTTGGTTTTCTTCTTCCACAGCAGTCCAGTCTCCAGTGCCCAAATTTTCATTCGCCATCTTTCGCCTGGCGGCCCGCCGTTTACCACGAGACGGTTTTTCACACCCGTGACAAGAAACCCCGCTCCTTCTTTTCCTTGACACCCCACCCCCCCCATACTGTTTACTTCTTATCTCGCCCTTCCCGGGTTTTTTTTTTTTGGGTGAGAGATTATGCCCTCGAACTCGACCTTCTTCGGGGGATGGACCACAGGTTTCAGTAAAGGGGGAGGAGTTTGAGGGATGAGAGGTTCCTCGGTTTCAGGATTTTATAGCCCCCCTAACATTTTTTGTGTTACCGCACCCGTTTAGTTAAGCGTTATCGGCCCTCTCGAGTCGCAATAGTATTGTGCCCCTTTGCTAATTGGACCGCCTGACCTTGTCTGTTTCTTGGGTTTCCCCCTTTTCCCACCGGGGGATGTGCCAAGAGGTCACAAAACTCTTTTTTTGTCCCCCCCCTGGTTTACTTCTCTTAGTTTTTTTGAGGCTAGGGACGAAATCCTTGCGCGTTGCCCCTCCCCACCTCTTTTTGTGTTGTGATCTGCGTGTTGTCTTTATTTTTGACAGCGGCGCCTTCTTTTATAGATCAGATTTTAGCCCGGTTCCTTTCCCTGTGTTTTTGCCCGTCATTGGCTTTTGCGTTTTTTTAGAAGGCCCCCCCATTCCGTTTTTGTTTGGATCAGAACTCCCGGGATTTCTTCCATCACAACCTTTTTTACCTGATTCCAATGTTCCCTATGAGGGTCCTCTTTTTCATTGGAGTCCTGAGGTTCCACCCCCTCTTGCCTCAACTTTTTTTTGTTCTCCCCCTCCCACGGACCCTCCATCCGCGCTCTTTTTCTGCGTTTCTGTAGCGGCTTCCTTCCCTAGTGACCCGTTCAAGAGCCCGCGCAGCTTGCTGTCTTTCTTTCCCCTTCCCTCCGCCCCCCCTATTATGGACTCTCTGTGCGGATTGAGATTGCCCGACTCAGTTTCCAAAAGTTTGGGTGGGGGGGCCCTTTTCGGTCCGCGGGTTGCCTTTGTTCTCTTTCTGGCGTCCCGGTCCCCTACGCTGACCCCAAACCCCCCCAGGAACCGTTCCTTGCGGGTCCCCCTGCGTTCATTTTGATTCCCCCTACCCTTGTGTCTCCCGAGAATGTCTTCTCTCACCCCGGAGGTTATCGCCTAGCGTTTTTCTTTGTCCGCCTCCCCTTTCCCTAGCAGCCCTTGGGGATTGAAAGCCGTTTTAATTTTTGATCGTCATTCTTTCCCCCCAAAGATTTTTGGGCTTCCCCCTCCCCCCTGTTCCCGTTTTCTTTCCGGATATCCCATTGCCAATTGTTCATCTGCTTCCGGCTTCTTTCTGGACTTTTTTTTTCCTTTTTTTTCAGACTCCCGACCTTTTTTCCTGGCTCTTTCCCCGTTAAAAGTCCCCCTTATACCTCCTCTGGTGAGTTACAGTCACGAGGTCCCCCCTCTTTCTCCCTCTTGAGAATAATCGTTAACTCCTAAGTATCTTTTTCTTTTTTTTTCAGGCTTTGTTCCCTTTAGTTTCTGGCTTTAGCCCTGGATGCCAAGGGTTTTTTTTTTTTCAAGTTGACTTTTACCCAGATGATTACTAGCATTGTTTCTCCCCTTCCTTTCAGTCCTGACGACCTCCCCGCCACATTTATGGGGTAGCTATTGCCCGACTTGTTCTTTGCCATAGCTCTCCTCTTCTCTTGCTTCGCTTCGTCTCCTTCATTTGCATTCTCTTTTTCCCCTGTGTTGCTGCTCTGAGTTTTGTTCTATGTTCTTTTTCAGAAGGCTATTACTTCTCGGTGGTTCCTCCCCCTTTTTTTTTGATCACAACTCGCCAACGCGCGTATTCGGATTTTTTTGCTTGATGGGCAAGGCGTCTTAGGGTTCCCTCCCCCCTGCTA
>Ga0179591_1380376_pt1 | contig 10976 bp, 13 predicted proteins | sample CZOMad2_1_08_16f_FD_182891 | JGI IMG/M metagenome (GOLD analysis project Ga0179591, IMG submission 182891) | Vadose zone soil fungal communities from Angelo Coast Range Reserve, California, USA - CZOMad2_1_08_16fungal (PacBio error correction) | ecosystem: Environmental > Terrestrial > Soil >... | reverse complement strand
CTAAATGCCGTCCTTCTTCTTCTATAGCGCGCAGCAGATCGGTCTTCTTTTCGGACGAGTGGCGTTCCCTAGACCCCCTCGTCCTGTTCCTAATTCGGTGGCGCGCAACCTTCTCAGCATACTTTCCCGTGCCTTGTAGCCGGTCCTCTCAGCGGCAATTGCCCTCGAGGGATTGGTCCGCTTTTTCGGCGCCTTCTCCTCCCCCCGACGACATGGGTGTTTTTCCCGACTTCGTTTGGTCCCCCTTTCCCCCTTTACCAGACGCAAGAGCCTGCACGCCCGCTGACTAAAATTTATCCTGGTTGCCCTTCTTTTCGCAGCCATGATGATGTTCATCTTCCCCCTTTCAGCGTCCGCTAGCAGATACCTCTTTTCTCGGATACGCGGAGGAATTGGCGCCTCCCCACCCAACTTCGCAGTCTTGTGCTTTGGGGGGCAGTCGCTCCTCTTTTCATATCTTCTTTTATCCTCTCTCAAATCTTCCCCCTTTAAACGAATCGAGGCCTTCCCCCCCTTCCGAGATTTTTTCGTGTCGAAGTTCCCCCCTCCCATGAGCGCCGTTTGTCACCGACTTTGCCTGGCCCCTCGCAGCCTCCTTTCACAACATAGACCCCCTTTTTGATTGCCGCTTTCCTTTCATTTACGGCCGTCTGCCGACGAGGGATGTCCTGCTTCTTCCCCCTATTTTTTAGGTTCTTCCTCGCAAGGAATTTGAACCCGCGGGCCCTGACGGGCATTTGGCTCAGTTCCTCGGCACAAAGGGATTTCCAAGCCTTCAATTGTAACCGTCCGCACCTGACTTTTTTTTATTCCTTCCCCCCACCGCCGCAATTTCGCCTCCCTCCTCTCTGCGCGGTGGGGACCCTCCCGTTCCGGGTTTTATTTTCCTTTTCTTTTTCGAGCTTTGCCCGCCCCCGAAGTCTCTTTTTTTTCTCCGTCTTTTGACTTTTTTTGCCTCGAGCTTTACTTCGTTCACCTGATTGACTTCTCCGGGAGCTCCCCCACCCGGGGGACAGGGCCGCCCCTGGACCGAAGGCGGGCCCCCGCCCCCCTTATCTGCGGACTTTTTAGACCCGTTTTCTGCTTTGCGCTGTTTCTCCAGACCCTTGACTTTCAACTTTCCACCTTTTTCGACAAACTTTGGTTCACCGGCCACTCCTGCATTCCCCTATCAAACATCTTTTCCCCTTTCCGGTATTTCAAATTTTCAGCCGGACACCGTTCCTCCTCACGTCCCTCCCCCCTTCGCTTCTTCTTTCATCCCTCGCCGGATAGTAGTGCTTTGGGTCCCCAATTTGCCCGCCCTCCCCCCAGGGCGCCACCTTTTTGGTTGGTCGGACCCCGCAGCATCTGGTTCCTTGCCTTGGCAGTCGGTTACGCTCCCGCTTCCTGCATGTCCCTACGGGCGACAGGCCGCCCCTCGACGAAAAGTGCGCTCTTTGGGCCAACTTTTGCGATCTGCCAAAGGCAACGTTTCCCCGCGCGCATTCCTCCGGTCCCCATAAAAGGCATTCCCTTTTTAACCTGGTTTCACCCAACGCCTTTGTTTCCAGACTGTCGTCCCTTCTTTTTTTCGTCCTTTGGGCCTAAACCTGCCCCTTTTCACCCCTGTAGGATCCTGGAGCGCCTGTCCCTGCCCTTTCCCCACCCTATCAGTCATCGGATTTTCACCCTCTTTTGCCTATCGACAATTCGATTATGACCGCCTTTCCTAATCTCGGGCTGCACACTTCTCTTCTGTTATTAAACCCCAGAATTGAACATAATCCTCTTCCTTTGTTGTGAGAGATTTTTCAAGGTTTGTCCCATTGGTCCACCCTCTTTCCTTTACTCCGACTTGTTTCGCACTGACGGAAGTTCTCATCCAATTTCTACCGAGGCATGAGAGATCTTTCTGGACTTCCATTGACTTTACTCCAGGACTTGTCAAGCCGCGGGCAGGTCACCCTCGCTAGCCTTTAGGGGGTGCCGGATCCCCCCGCTACTTTGATTCCCCAGAAACTCTTCCCCCCCCCTTTTCGCGCACAGTATGCTGCGACCCCTTGCGGGTTGTCGCCCCAGGTTCTTCTGGGCCTGCAGTTGATCCTTAAAGTGGCGCCTGTCGCTTTCCCCTCTTGAATTTTTCTGTTCTCAAAAACGCGCTCTCCTTCCCGATTCGGTGAGTTTTCGTCGACATAGCCATAGGCCTCGGCAGCTTCCCATGCCCGGAAACCGTCTCCCTGTGCACCGATTTCCGCTTTTCCCCTTGAACCATCCGGGCCTTGGAACACCCTGCTGAGACATTTTCTTTTCTCGTCCCAGGTGAATTGCACCGCCTCTATCGGCGTGTTGCTCCGAGAGGAGTTACACTCCTTTTCGACGTTCGTTTTATGTTCATGCAATGAGGTGACCTTTTCTTTTTTTGGAGTTTTTTTGGCCTCTCCGGTCCCATGTCACCCCTTGATTTTCTCTGAGAAGGCCAGCCCTCCGGCTTGACACCGATGCCTGGTTAGAACACCCCTTTGTGTTGAGGTTGTCGTATTTTTCCTCGTAACACTCCCGTGATAGCCTTATCGCAGTCTTTTGGCATGCCAGAATTAGGTGCCTCCTTTTTCGCTAGCCCTACAGATGGACCCCGTGTTCTCTTGCCGCGCTCATCAGGTGTCCTTCTTCCCCGCGGATCCAAAGCTCTCCTTCTGAAGCAACTCTCGTGCTCGTGCGCACCCTTTCGCGCTCTGCAGCTGCGAGACATTTCCTTATTATTTAAAACTGGATCTTTGAAAGAAGAGAAGGCTTCAATTTCTTTTTTCTCGGTGGAGGAATCCCCTTCGGCGATTCATCATTTCTCACGCTTTAGGCTTGTACTTATCAAAATTGGACAGTAATACCTTGACGACACGTCTTCAAAGAAGAGGCTTTACAACCCTCTTGCTTCTTCCTTGCAAAAGAACCCTTCCCCTCCAATACAGAACCACCTCACTCCCATTCCCGTTAACTTCCAAGCCGCGGACCCTCCCACCGTTGATTTCTTTTCCGGATTCGATGGGCAGAGACGGCTTTTCGGGCTCCCCCACCCTCCAGGCGTTGGTTTCACTTCCCTCCGGGGACACGGCCCCTGCTCGATCTCGGCAACTTTTTCTTCGAGTGTTGAACTTTTTCCATTTCCTTTTGAGCGTTTTTTCGCTTCGACCCTCTCTTTTCTCGGACCCCAAAGACCTCGCTCTTCCCATGCCATTACGGTTGTTTGTCGCGCTTCCGCTCTTCTTCCTCTTGCCGATGTTATCGCCTTTTCTTCCCCCCCCCCTGCGGCCGCTTGTCTTTTCTTTGAACATATCAATGGCGGTCCCGCCTAAACCATTTTAGGCCCTTTCTTCTCCCCTCGGCGCCAAGACCTTCGCTTTCTTCGCTGCTCCCAAACCTTGGATCCTTCCCTGAAACAGGGCCGGCCACATCCTTGAGGGCGGTCAGAAACCTGGCATTCCGCTGGTAGTAATGGCCCCGGCCGATACTCCTACTTGCATGCTTCGCTGGATTGAGCGGCTCCCCCTCCATTCTTCCAGTCGGCGCTTTTGAGAACAAGCTCCCCGTTCAGAACAGTCCCCTCTTTCCTTTTGCCATAGGCTCCCATCGTCTCTATCTCCTTTTTTGTCATGTCGGAAGAAGACATATCTTCTTCCCTCCTCGTTGTTCTTTTCGTATTCCGCATCTTCTCCCCCTTCTAGTTGTGGTTTTCGGCCCAGGATACTTTTAGCTGCTTCTCTAGGCGTATTGTTATCGCCGTTCCTCGCCGTAATTTAAGCCAGCGCCCTTCCTTTCGCAAGAAGTGTATCCTCTGCCGTCCCGAACCGCTGTTGCCCCGCCGACGGAAATTATCTCGAAGCACCGCAGTGTTTTTTCAGGAATTTCCGATGGTGTGCCAAACTTCCTAGAGAAGAGAATAAGCGCTTTTTCTACGACCATTATTTCCTTCTTTTGTCGGCGGCACGCCCGCCCCTGTCCCTGCTTCCTTTTCCGCCCCTCCCTCGTTCCCCCCCCCCCCTCTATACACTTGCGGCGGCCTTTTCTCTCTTTCCAAACGAGTAATTTTGGCGTCTTTTTCTGATATTGTGGTTGTTTTATAGATAATTTTCGTATACGTCCTTCTGACGCCCTTCGAAGAGACTCCTCAACCTTGCCGTTCCCCAGAAGGAATTTTCCTCCTCTCATAGAGCGACGTGTTCTCCTTCCCTTCCACAGCCAGTTCTTTTAGGAGAACGAACGGTTTCGTCCTTCTTTCTCCAGCACCCCATAGACCTAAACGGTGGTATTTCCCGGGCTTCCGGGCCGTATTTCCTACGATGAGATGTCCCTATCTGTTATATTCTTCGGTTCTTTCCCGTATTTCCGCGCGAAAGGTCCCTTTCACGCTGGCCACCCTTGACGTTTTTTCCGGTTATGTGCGCCCTATTTTTTAGGACCCCCCCCCCCCCCCGTTGTAAGAATGATTCGAATTCCCCCTTCCCCCAGCAAATTTTCGCCTGCTGAGGGTAACTGACTCTTTGTCCCTGTAGAAAGAGGAATGGTTTTCTCTCGACGTTTACCCCCGAGGACCCTGGTTATGTGAAGTTCAACCTCCCACGATGGGCCCCCGAGCCTCTGCTTAAACCTTTTGCTCGGCCATTTTACGAGACCCCCGGCGTTGTCTGGCACGAGGAGACAAACTTTCCAGGGTCTGGAGAAACGCCCCATCCCTTAGCGTCCTTTCCCGGCGACCCTGCTCTCCTGCCCGACCCTTCCGCCTACTCAACACAGGGTTCTTTTCCCAAAAGCGGCCTTTTTTCTGGCCCGGCCTTTCTTCTCGATACCAAACTTTTACTGGCGGTCTTCGCGCGGTCCCCTGGAAGAATAGTTCATTACGCCGATTTTTCTTCTGGTACGCCGGCAATCATCTCCTGCTCTTTTCATACCGGCCCCCCGACGTGGTATTACATTTCCGCCACAGGTCTCCCTGGGTGTGGTCCCTTCCTGAATATGTTCTTGGAAACCCTGCACTTGCCCCTAATCTCCTGTTCCGTATGGAAGATGCCTAGAAGACCTTTTAACCTATACTTTATGTTCGACTCCTCGGAAAAAGGTTTACCACCGTTTACAGAGAGTTGTGCCTATTCTGCCCGAAAACCGTTTCCGACTTCAATTTCGCCAGTCCTCGGAAACGTCCTTCCGTCCTTCAAACCTGGTTCCCCCGGCACCAACCTCTTTTGGTCAAGACTTTTTTTCCCTTTGATCTTTGTGGCTCACCTCGGCGAATCCCGATTAGTCCCGATTTAAGCCCGCGACGTGCACCTCCTTGATTGACCACTTGCCACAAATATAGCAGTTGGACTTTTCCCTCGGCCCGATCCATTAGATTACTCTCCCCCCGGTGATTGCCCCAAGGCGACTTTTTTTATACTCTGGGCCCCCCCCAACGAATGAACCTCTATATATGCGCTTGTTCTCTCTGATGGTGGGTGTCCCGCTCTCCCCTAATTTCAAGACCTGGTTAATAGAAGAGTCTCCGCAAATTTTAAGTGGCCTGAGCTCGGCCTTGCTTTTACCTGCCTGGATGTGGAACAGTTTCGGTTCCTTCGCTCGAAGTTATACTCTTTTTTCTCAGGATTTCCCAGAAAAGCGTCACCCTCCGAGACAGTTTCCCCCCCTGAGTTTTCCCTGGTCGTATCACATTTTCCATTGTCCGTTGTTTCGCTGACGGAACCTGGTTCCCCTCCATGCTGAACGCGTTGTACTCCGGTCTCCCTGCTCGACCCCCCCGATCGCTTGGCCAGTTCCCCCCCCCATACCTTTAGAAAAGAGACTCTGGTGCGCCACGGCAGCTTCCGACTTAAAGGGCCAAGCCCTGTGCCAACCCCCAATTGGCAGATTCCATTCTTCGGACTTTTTTTTCCTTTGGTTCCCCCAGGGCTTTCCTCCGGTTGGGCTCTTCTGGTTTGGTCCGGCGTCCTGTACGATGTTGTGATTGCTCATCGAGGGCCCAGAAGGCCCCCTCTTGGCCCCTGACGAGCTAGTTTCCCCCGGCTTCCTCGCCCGAGGGCGATTGCCCAGGCCATGTCCTTTGGGCTTTTTGCCGTGTAACCTTGTGGCCGTTGAACCCCAAGGTCGAACCCCTCTGTGGTTGCCTGGCCCCTTCGGCTTCCTTGTACTTCCTGACCCCCCCCTTTTTTTCTGCTTACGCGATCTCGTTCTCTTTAATCCGTTTTCCCCGTCGGGGCCCTGACCCTTGGTTAAGTAGTTCTCCTGTCTTCAACCCCGTAGAGCTCAGCCGGCCTAGTGAAGTTGCGATGCCGCAGAACCAGATGGGCTTTCTCTTTCGCGCGAACCCCCCTGGCGAACATTCATATTTCCCCCCATGGGCTGCGGCCTGCCCCCAGCTGCCTTTTGGCGACATGTCCAGAAAATTGCGGCCCATTGTTCCCTAAATGGATTTGGAGAACCCCCCTTGCTGAAGGAATTCTTTGGTCGATTTTCAACCTGGAAAAATCTACTGCTTTATTCCAAGTCAAGGCCCCCTCCCCTGTCCTCTCGTACAAATGTACGCCGTTAGATTTTCAGCCCCCCCCCTGTCTAAAGAAACCTTTATTAACTCATTTTCCCGAAATTATCTACTCTGAAAATTGTGGTGCTTTCTATTCGAGGGAAGCGATTGGTCTGGGCGCCCCCCCTGCTGCCTGATTCTGTTTTTCCTTCGCGAAGGATGCGTGATATCTCTTTTGTGCTTGAACTCGGTGAACTCGAAATTTTTAGGTATATGGCTTCCTGAATCGAACACTACAGATCATCCTCGACGGCACCCCCCCCCCTCTCAGCTCAGGCCATTCTCTTTTTTTTAGAATGAGCAAATGTCGGGGGTCTCGTACCCGATGTCGCCGGCACATCGTCTTGACCCCTTTGCCTCTTGACTCATCACTTTTGCGTGCAAGAAAAAACCCCCCTAGACTTACATGCAGGGCGGCGACCCTCCCTCGCGGAGGCGCTGAGATGCGTGTCCCTTCCACAACTTCCGGCCCACCCCCCAAGTAGGAGACTTGCTTCTTTCTCTCCCTCCCTGCCGTAGGCGGAATCCCCCCCCTCAGTTCGTTTCTCGGCACTGACCCTCCCACGGCGGGCGCCTTTCTGGCTCTTATTTTCGGCCACCCCAAGGCTTATGGCGGCCCGAGACCCTCTCCTTCTGCGTACCATTATCTACGATATGGCGGAGAGCCTCCTTTCTCCCTCTCGAAGACTTACGACAATCCTCCCCCTAAATAAGTTGTTTTCTCTAGATATTAGATCTTTCCTCTACGATATATTGGTCTATCTCTCCCGGCCAGAATTCGAGTTCGGAACGATTTTTTCTTTTTTCCGCCGCATAGACATCCCCCTCCTTAGGTGGCCGCTCCCTCCCTCCAGAATAACGGCTCCCCTTTCCGTACTTTTTTCAATGGACGAACTCTCTTTTGCTGCGTCCGCCGCTTCCGGGCCGCCCTTACAGTGGTTTGTTCCAGGCCCTTTCCTTGCAATGGTTTTCAAAATTTCCGATTCTCCATTCCCCGACTTGCTGAGGAATGATCTTGTCCATTTAAACGACCTCGTGAACTCCTTTATGTTTAATAATCAGTGCCCCCCTTATGCTTCCGCGCTTTCTGGCACTAATAGAGATTACAGCGTCATCCGATCCGCGGAGGAATTGGCTCTTTCCACATATTTGAGACTCGCCGTTGGGGGTTGACGTACCTTTTATTGCTTTTGACCTTCAACCTGATTTTTCTTTCCATCGAAGAGCGTCCCCCCTATTCGCAGTTCATTCGAACCCTTTTTGCTCCAGAGCGAAGTGTCGAATCGCTTTCCCCCCGACTATATCTTTTGTGGTTCTCCCTACCTCCCCGAAGACGAGGCCCCCCTTCCTCCATTCTCGACTCAACCTTTTTGCCGAGGCTCTTGAATTTCACTCGATCCTTGGTGTAATTATCTTCTAAGTTTTTCCTCCCGCCCGGTTCTTGGCCCCCCCGGCGCGCCCATCAAAGGTGAAAGCTTGGTCGTCAGGCTCGTGCAGGTAGTTTTTCCCAGGTTGATCTTAGGTCCCATCTTCCTTGTCACAGTCTCGAAATGACTCCGCACAGTGTAGGCCCTACACCTTGAATCATTTCCGGAGATGATGCTCGCTTTCTTCCAAAGGCAAAGAAAGCCTCCTCGGGTGAACCTAATGTAGAAATTCTTTGGTAGAGAGCTGAAGTAAGATTTCTTTATGAGGACTTTCGCCACCCGATGGACCTTTCAGAGCATTGGAGAACTATTGAGATCGGCCCTTCCTACCTCAAAGCCTGCGTGGTCCATATTGCGCCGAACTTAAACTCCTTCCTGCATTTTCTTCCGCCATTTCCCCGAGTCGATCCCGGAGTATTTGGCGCTGTCCGCCCTCCCTCAAAGGGGAGCCTTGACAACCACACAGGCGTTAGACAAAAGAGGCCCGGTTCACCGCTAAATCCGGAAGGTACTTTTATCCCCAAATATTTCCCCTCGGTATTCCCATAGAAGAGCCTCGGCCATTCGGGCATTACCCCTCCTCGGCGCTGGTTCCCTCTTGCGGCCACACATCGACAGTATCTTTTGAATTCTGCCACAGTGGTCGCCGGACGCCCACCTTTTTTTCTCCCGACGTTTTCTCTACAAAGTCCTATTGCGGTCAGCGAATTCCTCCGTTTCCCCCTGTGCGGTTTTGCGCATCCCGGACGTTCCATGGACTCTGAAGGGCGAACTCTTTCTCCCTACGACACGTGGGTTGGCTTCCAAGCTGTCCTAGCGAATAGTCTTAGCCTGTCACGAATCCCCTCGTTTCCCTTTTTTCTTGACGACCCAGCGGGACACCTTTCAACGGCCGGCCCGTTCCCCTTGATTTTCGGCACCCACCTCCCTTTAGTGGTAAAGACTGTCTTTTGCGTGGAGATGATGTGGCTCAACCTTCGCGGCGAATAAGGTTCTTCTTGACCCCCCCCTTCTCGGAGCCTTTCGGACCTGCGAGCGTGAAAACCTCCCGAACGTTTTCTCTTAATGCCCCCCCCAATTCGCATTCCTGTCCTTACGCAATCTTCCCTCCCTGCCAGCTTTTCATATAAGGTTTTGATGCCCAAGGCGACCCTCGGGACACACACGCCTTGAACCTCTTCTTTTCCTTCCCCCTTTTTCGATGGTTTACAAGGCGTTTCCAGAATTCTTTTTAAGCACCGGCGGTCTCAGGACCCTCGCTTGCGTCCGACTTCCTGAGCGATTTTTCCGGCCTTCTCCCCGGATCATTTGTGGAAGCGCTGCCTTTGAGAGTTCCAGGTTAGACTGTTCTATTTGCAGGATTCGCCGCTATTTACCCCTCGATCCTACTGAGCCTCTGGAAAAACGATTTCTTTTGTGCTCTTACGCCGCCCCACTCGACGGGCCTTATTTCTTCTTTATGTCGTTTACGCGTTGAATTTTCGTTAAAGGCCCTGACCTCTCGAGTTGGCCCCCCCCCTTCGGGGAGCAACCTCTTTTCCTTTCCTGAAGCATATGTTCGCTGGGTTCTCCGGAAGTTTCCCTTCCTTCAAGGACATCCTTGAATCGTGCCTGACACATTGACGCCCCTTCCACCACCCCTTTGGAACGACCACACACGGCGGTCCTGTTTTGGTCTCCCACGGTGAATGGTCTTCACATCCCCCTTCCGATTTTTCTTTCTGTCCCCTCGTACCATGACGTCGCCGTTCGGAGTCGTGATGTCAGGAAATAGGTTCGCGGACGCCCTCTTTAATACCGGCCCCCCCCACCTATGAGTCTCTCTCTTCGGATTGGCCCTGGAACCAGAAGGTGGCCGCTTTCCGCCTGTTGAGGTTTCTTCTGCTTCCTTCTGCCCTCCCAGAGACAACCCATTGTGTGTTCGCAGGTACTAGACTGGACGCTATGGCTTTTCCTGAGGTGATCCCTGTGAGCGTCGTTACCACGAGTTCGCGGTGAATCCCTTTTTGAGGCCTTCCCGCGGCTAGTCCGGCCCAGTGTTCCCCTTTGGAAGAAGCACTTCTTTTCAGTAGGTTTTTCCGCAACATCCGCGGGGCTTTTTTGGCTTTAGGGATGGTCCCTTCAATTATTTTCCCTGCTTTCTTTTTTCCTCGACGCGCAAGCAGCGCCCGTTAGTGTTGCGGACCAATATCATCCAGTGGTGTTAAAACTGTCTTTATAAGTGCGTACTGCTCCCTCCCCTTGTTTCTGAAGGATTGTTCCGAAGCTTTTTTGCTCTACGACTTTCCTTCCCCCTCGCAAGCCGAGGGTGCGGTTCCCCTTCCCTTGTGTATTCCTCCTCCCGAAACGCCCAACGTAGGCCCTCATGAATGAAAGCTCCATCGTCGACATTACTCGTGACGACCATTCTTCTCGGTTCCCTCCCAAAGTTTCTTTTTTTCTCTAGGCCTTATGTGCCGCGCCCGTATGCCTCCTTTTTCCACCGGAGCGCTTCTTCTTTTTGTGGACTGCGCTCCGAGATCCAAAGGGGGAGTATTCCGTCTAGGCGTTATTCTCTGAGGAGATCGGGAGACTTTTTTTCTTTTCCACAGAAGGTTAACACCCGATCATGATCGATCAGAAGGACCCACCCACACTCATTCTCCTTGCCATTTTAGGGGTGGCCTTCGCCCCCCTCCTTTGTCCATTACGACTGCCTTTCTTCTCTATGTCTTATTCACCTTGACGATGCCTGTCTTCCCATAATTTCCTGGAGGAGTTGACCCTCCTACCAAACAATCCGGACTCGTTTCATCCTGTCTGGTACGGCGACCCTGTTTCGATGCTTCCACACCTGCTCTCTCACTGAAAAAGTGACTCCCCCACACCAATGTTCTCCGGGCGGATTCGCGCCGCTGATTTCTTCTTAGTTCGTCCCTGTCTCATAGGAATCTTCCACACGGCGGGCTCGACACGTATTCAGTTGATGCGCGGCAGGATTTCTCTTCTTTCCAAAGAAC
>Ga0179591_1334930_pt1 | contig 10976 bp, 12 predicted proteins | sample CZOMad2_1_08_16f_FD_182891 | JGI IMG/M metagenome (GOLD analysis project Ga0179591, IMG submission 182891) | Vadose zone soil fungal communities from Angelo Coast Range Reserve, California, USA - CZOMad2_1_08_16fungal (PacBio error correction) | ecosystem: Environmental > Terrestrial > Soil >... | reverse complement strand
AACCCTTCTCTGTTCAGGCAGGAAATATTTAGGTGCCGGTTATCTCCCCCTTTCGCAAGGCAGCAGGAGAAGCTGCGAGTGAAGTCTCTTCCCTTCTTGGTTGTTCGGATTTTGATGCTGTGAGCTGGCTCGTCCGACGGCGGATCGGTATCAAATGTTCTTCATTTTGCGGTGTTTTCCGGGAAACCACACCCCCCCCCGTTGCGTTTCTTTCCGCCTCAAAGGATTCGTTTTTTTCTTTCGGCTAGGTAGGTCCGGATGGCAAAAAGGAGGTCTTTCTCCCCCTTCGGTTTTTTCAAGAAACCCTAACGTCGGGCGAAACGTCTGTGGTGAAGACCAAAGCGTCCATGCGCTCTTAGCCATTTTTGAGATTAGGATCTCTTTCGTGATGGCTTGCTCGGTTTATGCCTTACTGCGGGACCAGCAGCTTGTCTCGCCTAAGGTACTTTTTCAAGTTTTTCTTCCGAATGAATCGTCCTCGTTGTCGGAATCTCTTCTCGCCCCCCAAAAGTAGTATTTTTTCCCCTCATTGGTTCTTCCGCAGCCCTTCTTCCTTCCAGTCTTCCCCATTCCAGAGCCATTTCCCCCTTTGCAGATACGGCTTGACTCTTCGCGGTAACTAGGTTTTTTTGCTTTTAAGAAACCTGACCCAGCATCTAATCCTGGGGGGGGGTTGCAGTTTTTTATTTAGTTCACTTTGAGTTCGTCTTTCCATGTCCCGGTTAGATAATGAGCTGGTTTTTGTTACGAGTGTTTCCTTTTCTTTTTAGTTGGATGTCTTTTCCTCCGTCCCCCCCTCCAGTTAGTATTTTTCCCCTGCGCTGGATATGCATTAGGAATGAGTGATCTCGAGCTTTCGTCGTTTAATTCTCGATTGTTAAAACTTTTTATGGAGTCTGGACCCGAACTTCTCTTCTACTTCCTTTTTCTAAGCATTAAGATTCTCCTCTTCTTTTTCTTGGGAGATCAAGCCTCCCAAAGCCCCGAAAAATGTGTTCCTCTTTTGTGCTTACCGTTGACCTTTCCTGGTTAATCCCCCAGTTATATCAGGTGTTTTGGATTCTTTAGCCTTTGTCAGCCGATGGCCCTCCGTTTTCTTTTAGGTTCGGATTTTAAGTGCGATGTCTTCGTTTTACGACTTGTTAGTCCTCTTGATCCCCCGCTCCTTCTTTTTCCCCTCCTGAATATCGAGTTCTCACCGCGGACTTTCATTTGACTGTCGGAATGAGGGCTTCTTCACCTCGGGTTTTCCCCAAAACGTTCTTACTTCCCCCCCCGCTTTAGATAAGATAATGCAGTCAAAGAGTACTTCTCTTTTTTTTTTTTCACCCTAGGCCCCCATAACCTTTCGCTTGCATCTGCTTATCGGCGATGCTTTTAAGACGACCCTAAGGGCATTGCCTCTCGTCCCTTATTTCCTTTTTAGTTCTTTCCGGCGAAATATTGATAATAATCTCCCTCCCTTGCCGGTCTTCCCTTTTTTTTACTAAATGACGATGAGTAGAAATTTTCTTGCCTCTGCCGGCGTCCCCTTATTTATCGCCTTGTAAGTTTCTCTTTTTGATTCCAAGTTTTTTCTGATTCCCCTTCTTTATCCACCCCCATTCTTCTTTTTGTTAGGCCGATGTGTATGACCTATTCGGCTTGGTGTTATGGTTGTATCTTGATCTGGAGGTTGGTACTTTTCCTTCTCTGGGTCCTGGCAGCAATGATATTTTCTGCCTATTTCGGTTTGGTGGGCCCCGAATGATTTTGTAACTTTAAACTATTGACCGGGCCCCACAGTCTGGAACTTAAGAGATTTCGGCGCTAAATCCGGCTCCCCCCCTCTTACTCTCCTTTTCAAGTTTTATTGGTCTTTTTCTTTTGAGCCGCTGCGTCTTGATCCCGAGATTACTATGATTCTCTTTTGTTCTTTCCCCCCCCCGAGAATCTCTCTCCCCTTTAAAACACGTGGCGGCGCCGATCCTCCTGCTCCCCCTCTTTTTTCCAAGTGGCCTCAAGGGCAGATCCTCAGCTCTCCGCATCTCCTCGATAGTTGAGAAGAAGTCGTTTATCGGACCTATCCCGGCCTGAGATAATTTCCCTTTTTTCGTCTTTTCATTCCCTTCGTTTAATATGCCCCCCTTTTCTTTGGGCGACCCCGTTTGATTCTTCTGCGTTGCCGGGGCTCGAAGTTTGCCGGTTTTAGGTAGTACTTAGAGTTTTCCTCTTTCTTTTCCTCCCTTGATGACCCCACACCTATAGACCTTTCCCCGGCGTTGCCTTCCTTTTGGAATGGTTTTTGATGGCGGCACTTTACCCAACTTCATCAGCCTGCTCCCGAATGTCTTCACGTCTTTGAACTTCCTTATAGCGCTACGATCGTTAACTCGGCCCCCTCAGCATGCCCACCAACTTCCACGCTTGCCTCGACTCCCCCTTTTTTCCCTCATCAGTTGCGATCCGGAGCTCCAGTTTTGAAGCAATTTTTCCTCCATGATGACTGCCCCCCCCGCCTTTTCTGAACGTTTGCCCTCGAATGTCAGTCCGCTCCGTAAGGCTGATGAATTTTTACGTTTATGCTCCTCTCATTACCTTTTCACAGCGCTCCGAATACCGAGGTCTCGTCATACGGTTACCCCTTTTCTCCCCGAGAATCTGGCTCGACACACTCTCGACCGGCAAACCGGCAGCCGGGACCTTCAGATCACCCTTTCGTCCAAAGCTTGATTCCTCAGTTGGTCCCCCAAGCGCTGACTCGCCTTGGCACCATTCCGCTAGTCCCCTTCCCGCCGGTTTATATGTACCCCTATTCCGTCTGCTCCACAGTATCCCTGATGATGAAGTTTTTTTTTTTTTTTGAAGTCCCTTCCTCCTAGGATGCATCCATATTTTTTGATACCCTGCGCCTCCAGGGGTTTTCTTGACTTCTCGTCCTTCATTTCGAGTAAGATCACCCTTTCTCCTTCTGCATCCCCAACGATTGAGATCCTCCCCTTCCCTCCCTTCCATTTTTCCCTTCTCTTCTTTATGGGTAGTTTGTATGCTGATCTGCCCAACGAAATCCCCCTGCTACCTTTTCAATAAGGATACTTTGTCTTTCCTCCATGAATGTTTTCGTTAAGTTCCTCCCAAGTCTCTCCACCTCTGACCAAAGGAAAATGCGCGTTTTTCCACTCTCCTTGCGCTGACTGACCCGCTCTCCGCCCACATTCCCTCTGATCAAACGTTGCCCACTCCAATATTGCCTCCCCCATTTTTTTCCCTTTTCGCCTACCCCACCTCCATCCATGGGTGAGGAACTCCGTGATCTCCCAATAGTCTTATGGATCCCATTCGTTTCGCCCGTGAGTCTTTCCCGCCACTGAAGGCCGTACAATTCACTTTTCGGTCCTATCACCAAGGTAGAAACTAGACAGCTGCGTTGATGATCCCTTTTTCTTCCGCCCCGAAGACCCAGAAAGAGCGCCTCCTGTCTCAATCATCATTTCTTCTCTCTGGCAATAGAAGAATAGTAATCTCGTTGCCTCTCCCACCTCCCAAGGTCTTACTAGGGTTGAGCAACCCCCACCACGTTCCGGTACCGGGTGTCCTTCATGTATGATCTAAAGCGGTGACCCGTTTCCCGGTTTGGAGCAACACTAACGTTCGGTTAAAATCCCTGCGGAATCCCTCTGATAAGTCGGACTTTTCTCCCACTCCGAGTGAACGTCTTCCGCTAAACCGCCTTCTGTCGAATAATAAGTACCCGCGCTCTTTTTTCTTCTTTCTCTCCGCTCAAACTCCCAACGATGTTTTCGTAAACCCCCCTTATATACTTGGGTTTCTCTTTTTAATCTTGACGCCTCGTGATTCCTTTTACCCTTTCGTTTTATCATCTCCTCACTCAGTGCTATTGAAACGCTTGCCCCCCATTCTTATGTCCCAAGTTTTTTTTTGGACCCTCGTCAGAGCCACTCATCGAAACCTCCCCCCCTTTTTTTTTGAAGCCCCCCTTCTTCCCTCAGAGATTCACGATTTTTTTTCCCGTTTTTAGCGGAGAGTCCCCCCATCCACCATATGAAATCTTTTTCGGCGTGTTTCTTTCCCCCACGAAGATGCCATCCCCCGTGTAGGTAACCCCGAGACGACGTCAACCCTTCAACCCGAGAAGCCGACATTTTTTCGCCTTTCCATCTGCCCCCCCGCCCATTCTGCTAGGTTCCTTCTCGTTTTATTTTAAACCTTGGAGCGATGTAATCCTGTATCTGCATTTTTTTTTTCCCCTTTTCTCTTCAGTCTTTGAGGAATTCCGAATCTTCCGTCGCCAACTCAAGCTCTGTTCTGACCACTTCTCCCTTGGCACGTTTTCGCCGCGTCTTTTCCACGCGGTCCGTTCGATCGCATCCCCTTCACTCATGATGATATTTCGCGCCGGTTTTTTCCGTCTTCCCCTAAAATCCAGCGCCGCCCCCGACCGGATTCCCTCTCTCCATTCAAAACAAAACTCCTGCATGGATTCCACCCCTTTTGTACTGAGATTTATTGTTTAGGCCCCCGCCTTTATGAGTTTCCGAGAATGCGTGGGCAGATGCCGCATGATGTGACGCCACGTCCTGATGATAAGTTGATGAATGTTACTCCCCCCTTCCAACTCCCAATTTTTTAGCCTCTTTTCGCAAGACCCCATCCTTGATAGAGCCTGGCAGCCTCTTTTCCTGTGTTTCCCGTCTGCGCCGCACGCCCTTTACATTTTTGGAAATCTTACGTCAAGCCTCGGCATTATTTTTCTAGAAGGTTTATAGCTCGTCCCCGGTTTCTTATTCACAAGCTTCTGGCCCGGCCTCCACTCAGTGATGGTGTCAAGGCTCCTCTTTCCCCTCTCCGTTTGGCTATCTTGCCATACCCACTTCGATGCACTTCCGCAATATATTTTAGTTCTATTTCCTTTTTGCTTACTGTCCCCTCTTATGACCTCGAAGTTTCTTCCGTGTCCTGTATTACGGAGTCCTTCTTCCCCTAACGCTTTTTGATTCGTTGGATTTGATGCTTTTCCGGCCTTCGCTCCGATCGATCGTCCGGCGGAAACCGTTCTTTCCGTATTTGCTTTCTTCCCCTGGCTAAACCCCAGTCGTTTGGCGAATGATTTGAGAATTCTGTTCGACTCCTCCCCACCTTTATTTCTTTGACGTTTGCGAGAAGGATCTCTTCCCCCCTTATAAAGGGCCCCCCAAAGGAGGTATGGACTCTAAAGGACTTTTTTCCTAAAGACCTAGCATCTTTCTTTACGGCCCCATTGTGTTTGTCAGAGCTTGACCTTGCCCTATTCGGTTTGAGTTCCTTAGGGCGGTCGGCTCTTTCCTGCGGAGATAAAGGTTTATGATTACGAGTTCCTCTCCCATCGGTTCGGTAGGAATCGTTTAGGGTTCCGATGAATCAGGTTTTGATTGTAAACGCCGGCTCGGTGGAACCCCCCTTTCCCCGGATTTCTTTGTACCTAGTGATTCTTTTCGTGCCGCCTCTCTTCACATTAAATCATTCTCGAGCTTCCCATGGACATATCACTTTTCGGCGGGCCTATCGTGGTGTGAGATCATAAGCACGATCGCAGAGTTTGATTTCTCCACTGTTAGGTTCCGTTGAAGGTCGGATTCCTCATGGTTGGGCTTTTTTGTCCCTCCTTAGTCGGTCTGGTTTGTTGTATTTGTGGGGAGTGAGGCCCCCCTTCTGCTTCGTGTCTCATCCACTCACCTGAGTCTATTACTTGGGATGCGCTTTGCGAACGGGGCCTATGAAGAAGGCCTTCTTGATTGTAGTGACGATTCTTGTCGCTGTTAACTCGCGCATTTTTATCTGTCTATCGTGCCCTCTTGGCAACTCTTTGTTCCCCCCCTGACAGCCGTTTTTGCTCAGTTACTTCGTTCCCTCATCGTCTAGAATTTCTTGGTTTGGGGCGTCTGCGTAGACTGGCCCAATTCCATGGACCCTTAAGAAAAATTAACGTTTCTTTCACCTCCTCCTTACCCACCCCCCCCAGTCCCCTTTTGCGTTGGACTGTCTGACGTTTTAGATTCAATACGTTGCTGGTCTTAAGAGCTGGCGCCCTTTTTTCTGATGATTTCCCGTTTTTCTTGCGCCGAGTATGGAACCGTGCCATTTCTCAGATTGTTCGGCCTGACTTTAGACGGTTTGCTCCCACGGGCATGCCCTTCCTCTGCTTTTTCCTCTATTCCCTCACTAACGGCGGGTTTGGGTTTGTGTTCTCAAAATCCCTTCGTAACCGTAGTGAGGCTTTACGGCCTAGGTTTCCTTTCCTTCCCGAATTGAAGATCCCCCGACGAAAGGACAAGTTTAATTCTATTTATACTTCATTTTCAGCCGACCTTTTCCCCCCGGAGCGGGGATTTTTGCTGCGAAATCCCCTGGATCTCCGAACGTGCTTTCTTCCCGTGTTTACCCTCCATTTTAGAACGAGGTTCTCTGTTTTTAGGCCGAGCTGGCGGTGCGGTTTGCCCTTTTTTCTGGGCGTCTTCAACGGTGGTGAGGATCTCGCCTTCTCTTTGTAGTTGTCGCTTCTGTCGCTGAATTATGATGGTGCGGCGGTTTTTTCGTCAGGGGGGATTTGGCTTCCATGCGTTCTAACCAATCTTTCTTTTTTTCTCCGCTCGGGAATGATTTGGTTTGGTGGTCCTTCCTGCCCTTCCTGGGCTTAGCATGGTCGACATTTCTCCCAGTCCTTGATGGTGCGGTGGGGATTGATACCCTTTCCAACGAAACTCGTATTACCCCAAAATCTCCTTCTTGTCCCCTTTTTTTCAGGCGCGATTTCGTTTGCGTACATCAGGATTTCCAGACTCCGTCTTTCCCGGTGATTATCTGCGCTCGATTTTTGCAGAAGAGCATAGGATTTCCGCTCTTTCTTTCTTACTACGATTCCCCTGCTTACCAACCAGGGGCCTTTTATCGCGATACCGTGGACCCATAGAGTAGGCGGCTCATCCTCCCTGTCATCCTCAGTGATAATGTCCGAAAGTTCGTATAGGCCCTCTCTAACTGCGGGGGTTCCCCTAGAAGATCTCATTTTTTTTGATCGTCCAGGAGCGTTTCGCTTGGGTTCAGAGAACTCTTTCTTTTACCTTTTTGATATGATATTCAGTGGTTTTCTTCCTCCTCTTCCGGTTGTTTGGAGCGTCCTGAGGGGTCAAATAAGGATTCTTCTTCTGATCGGTCCCTGTTGGTAGCTCGACCCACTCCACTGTTCCTCCGCTTCCCACGTGAAATCAACCAAATCAATTTTTCTGTCGCCCCCCATTATTAAACCGACTTTGTCTTTACACACGCTCTTATCACCAGTGCTTTGTGTTTTTTTTTGTTCCCATCTTACCCCTCTGGCGAGCCATTTCGTGAGAATTACCTTTTCATTCTTCTACCTTCCCCTTTTTGTTTTTATCTTTTCCTATTCCGTCTTGTGGATTGCCGCACGGAAGTGGCCTGGCCTTACCACGTCTTTATTTTCCTTTCCTCGCATTTTCGGGCCTTCCTCTCTTCATTTGTAATGATTTTCACTCCCTTTTTCGACACCGTCTTTGTATTTCAATCCCTTTTTTGCCCCCGGTGCCCATTTTTAATCCTTTTTCTTCCTCTCGCGGCCGCTACTAGACGACCGGCCTCTTTCTCCCTCCCCCCCCGGACGCTTTTTTTGCAGATCAACTAGGCCAAAACTGCCCTCCTTTCCTCTTAAAGTTATTTTGAATTGATATAGCTCTGGAAGAGCCCTCTGTCCCATGCTATTTATAACTGCTTCTTGTTCCTAGACGTGGTTTGACAATATCAAATTCTGCTCTTGCTTTGGGATAGAAAGTTTTTTTTTTTTCGTCCTGATGAATAAAGTTTCCCTCTTTCTTTCGATTTTTGAGGGACACATTTTGTGTTTAGGTCTCTTTTCTCTCGGGTGACCATAGAGATACTTCCTCCGACCCCCCCCGTCTCTCCTTACATCATTTCGAGGCGGCTCACGCCCTCCCCTAAACATTCTTTTTTTCTTTTTGGGAGCCACCCCCATGGTCTTTTTTGATCCTATATCCCTTTCCGCTGACTTCCTCCGGATAATGGTTTCCCCTCCCTTTTTTTCTTCTTTCCTCGCTTGACCACCTAGACCCTCCCTGCCCGGCGACTGCCCTTCCTGCTTCCCTCCGATCGTCAGTCTTCCCAAACTCTTGAGCCCTCTTCCTTTTTCCACATGTTTTTGCACGAACCTCTGCTGAAACCAATACGGCCCACCGGCCTCCCCCGTCATCATGGTGTAAAGCTGAGAACCAACCTACTAAGTTCCTCACCAAAGAAATTCCGACCCCGACAATTTGATGACCCAATGCTCTTGGCGCCCCCCCTCCTCTACCTCGCTCTTCAGCCCGTTTCAAAAGGTCCCGCTCCTTCCCTGCCGTTTCTTTTATGAGAAGTTTTCTAAGTTATCGCCTACCTCCTCGTCAAGCTTCGGTCCCTTTCGTTCCGCCCGACCATGTTACTGTCTTGAGATGAGAGACTTTGAAGATTTTCCAGAAGCCCCTAAGAGTGATCACTAGGGGAACACAACCCCCCAAACCTCGCCGCGCATGAGTGAATGCCTTGTCTAAAGACGTTGCCCCCCTGTTTTTAGCAAAATTTCCCAGTCGGTTCCCCTCCCTGTGCTTCTCTTCTCATCCTGCTCACTCCGACTGTAAAGAGGAAACGCTCCCCCCCTTCTTTCAACCCTCCCGCCCGCGAACCTTCTCAGTGTAACCAGTCCACTGGCACTGGAGGATCCGCACCACCCTCCACTATCCTCCTTCCCACCACTGTGAAAAACCGCCCCCGTGCTTCTTTTGTTATTTACTCCTCCCCCATCGGGACTTAGTTTTGACCCCTTTTCTGTCCGTTCTTCTTCTACCATCCTCCCCCTGCAGTTTCTCTCCAGATGATCCTTTCCCATTTTTTAAAAAACTTCTTTTCTCGAAGATTTGCGCCATCTTCGTTTTCATATACTCTTTTTCCCCCACTCGCTGCGCGTTTTTTCCCTCAAAAGAATAGCCCTTCCTTCCTCCGGCGCTTTCTGGAGCGCCCATCCCACTTCCCATATCTATGCGGGTGTTCTGACCAACGTAGCCCTCTTTCCCCTTCAGATCCCTTGCCCAGCACGCCTCCTAAAATCCCTTTTCTCCTGCCCCGGATCGATCCTCCCCTTCAATCCGTCCACCTACCTTTAACCCATCACCAAACTGCTTGCAGCGGTTCTCTTCTCAACCCTTTCTTGACATCTCGTCCTCCGAATGAATAAGTGCTCCTGTCCTTTGGAAGTCTATTGACTTCCGAGGACGGCGACCCTCATAGAGGTGCTTTGGACCCTCTTTGTCAGGTGTATCGAGACCGACTGAGTTTCCCCCTCCTTTTAGCAGTCGGTCATCCCACATTCCACCTTTCTTCATTGCCTTCGCGCCTGAGGGCTTGTATCTTATACACCCAATCCCTGCTCCTCCTCTTACTAGGAGAAGCCTCTACTCTCCCATTCTCCATCAACATTTAATCCCCCTTTTGATTTTTCGAAAACCTTTAGTCCCTCCCCTTTCTTTTATCACGTTTTCCTATATTCCATGAAGCACTGTTTTGTGCCGGGCATCTTGCTGATCCGTCCTCTCTGAGAAGATGCCCTTGCTACTTTGTTGTCTACGCAAGAACCCACCTCCACTTTTCTCCCCCCAAGACTTTTTTTAGCCTGTCCTGACCCCTCCCCTAACGCTCGATCCTCTGCTCCTTCTCCCTCCGCCAGCTCCCCCCCTCAACTCTCCTCCGTGGCCAGTCCATCTCTGCGTTCCGCCGGGAACGGCCCCGCTGCCTCGCCGTCATAGGGTAGTCTCACTTCTGCTAGTCTATCCCCTCTTTAACGGCTGCAAACTCGGTAGTTCCAGATCCCCTTCCATAATTTTTTTGAGAGCCTCCATAGGCAGTTCCGAATCCCTTTACGTTTTCTTTATTTACTCCTCCCCTTTTATGTTCCCCCCTCGCCCAAATATGGCGGGATCCTCTCACGATTCTTGAGTGACGTAGTCACTGTCCGCGGAGAGGTGGATCCCCTTCCGGCCCTCTGCTGAGACTGGATCGGTATCCCACTGTATAATTTATTGACTATTGCTAAAACGTTGCGATTTCTTTGTTTTCAAATTCTGTCGCCCCCAAGATTTTTCGGTCCTTTTTGGGAGGCGTTTTTTATCGAGCATTTCAGATGGCACCCCCAATGTCCTGACTAGTCAAAGGGGTGGTAACGGCCTTTTTTCCACCCTGGAGGCGCGCCGGTTTGAACTTTAAACCTTTCTTTCTCAATTCGATTTGTAGTCATTGGTTCTTTTGAGGCCCAGTTTCCTAAGGTAGTATTCACTGCCCGGTTTGCTTGACTAAGACCAGTTGCGCTCAGGATAGGAATGTTGACAGTTGTTTGTCTCTCGAATCGGCCTCCGTTTTTTGGCCCGAAATCCCAGCGCACCTCACACAACGTGGTTACAAGCCATTCTTTTTCTTCGTTGCGATCCTTCTCCACCTTAAATGTCTTGAGCTTTCCCCGGATTACCGGAGGCGTCGGTCTCCCAGGTGTTTGTAGAAGAAACCGCCTTTCCATGTTGGGGTGGGTGATTTTTCCCTGTTTTCGGCCCAGGTTATGGATTCCCCTCTTTGTAGGTGAAGTAGTAGGAGGTTTTCCTCAGTTGGGTCGTTGCTTCTGGCGTTCTCTAGTTTTTTCATCCAGAGACAGGAGAGATGGATTTGTTTTCCTTTTGGCTTTTTCTCGCCAGGGCAGGAAGTATGCACTCTCACTGAGTGCGTTTTTCAAGTCTGCGAATACAGCATTGAGCGTTTCACCCATGATAGGCGCTGACCGATCTGGCCCCACAAGGTGTAGGTCCTCCTGCCGTTTTCCTCCCAGCATAGTGCCTATAGGAATGCCTTTTCTTCTTCTTGTATCCTTCGTCAAAGGTTTCCAGAACCCCCTT
>Ga0179591_1298908_pt1 | contig 10976 bp, 10 predicted proteins | sample CZOMad2_1_08_16f_FD_182891 | JGI IMG/M metagenome (GOLD analysis project Ga0179591, IMG submission 182891) | Vadose zone soil fungal communities from Angelo Coast Range Reserve, California, USA - CZOMad2_1_08_16fungal (PacBio error correction) | ecosystem: Environmental > Terrestrial > Soil >... | reverse complement strand
TTCCCTTTTGGATTTCCTCCTGGCTCCTTAGACGTTTTCATTCCCCCGACAGTCTATCTCTCTTCAGCAGACCGATTTTCGTTTTTTTTTCTTTCGAGTTTAGTAGAGGGACGCTTTGATCCCCCCGTTGAGCTTTACCCGTTCTTCTCATGAGTTAGAGCGTCCTTTGTCATTGTTCATCAAAAAATTTGAACCCCCCATTTCCTCTTAGGGTCTCCATCCGCCTTATAACCCCCCTCCCCATTTTTTCCCCCTTTTAGAACCAGGTGAAAGAGGCCTTTAACTGCAGTCCGGTTCACTACATCATTGCAGCGAGAGCCCTTCCCCCCCCACTCTTATGACGTGAATCTGTCAACCTTAACCTAGAATTTATCAGATCAATTGTCCGATGCGTTTTCCGCCCCCTTCCAGCATTGAAAAAGACGCCTAGGGAACAGGTAACCGCGATGTAGAACCCTTTCTTCTTCCTGCCGACTTTTTCCAGTTTCAACCCGCCCTGCTTTCCTTTTATATAACTCTTCGGTAAGTCTTTCCTTCCCTTTTAGACGAGTTCGAGAATATTCTAAGGGCATGGGGAGATTCTCCTTCTCCATGAAGTAGACCCACCTTTCAATCGCCCTTTCGCGTTTCTCTACAATCCCCTTCTTTAGTACGGAGATCGTTTCCTTTTCCTTTTCCCCCCCGATGTCAGATAGGGAAGCGTTCGCGACGGAGCGGCCTCCCGACTTTAGTTAGACGTCGCCCTAATCTTCCTCAGGAACCCCTCCTTTCGTAGGAGCCCCGGGACTCATTTCCTTTCCCCCCTTATTGTTTGTGTGGATGATATGTGGTCTAAAAGGGCGTAATAGATTAGGTCGAGGTGTCTGAATCTTTTCCTTAATGTTCCAATACGAAGAAGAAGGAAGTCCTATCCCCCTCCCCCTTTTCAGGTCTGAGACCAGGAATTCTAAAGTTCCTCAACGCGTATACCACCTCTCTCGAATTTAGTTCTCTTCCTGACCCCCCGAAAGTCAAGCCTTTCCTAGCAATTTCTTCTTTCAAATAGGTTCTGCGCGCCTCTCCCTTATTGGCTTTTTCCGTTTTTGCGTTTCGTCGGGCGGCACCTTCCCTCGTCGGTCAGTTAATACTTCTTTTACGATATATCGGTCACATCGTGAAGGAACTGACATTCACTCTGCCTCTTAGCCAGCCGTGTCCCGACTGTGAAGCTACTTACTTTTAATAGATGCCCCGCCTTTTGAAAGAGAAGTGGCTAGCTGAGGTTAAGACCCTTTCCAATCGCCCCCGTTCACGACTCTTCTTTCCCCTTTTTCCTCGTCCTGAGAAACACCTTTCCTTTAGATCAGTCTCTATCCAGAAGTTGACACATGTCGTTACTCCAGGCTGGTTTTTTGACGTTCCGATTAATTTCCCCGCCCCTTGTGCCTTTATCTCTCCCTAGCCTTTGAGGGACCTGATTTGATTTTTCAACCATAGCAGCCCCCGTGCCCCCTTTGAGCCTTTCATAAACTTAATGACTCCCTTTGTCCCATAGTCCAGGCCCTACTTTTGCCCTAGGATTTTGAAGCCCTCCCCCGGGTGGAAAGGTTGAGCAAGACATCTTCTTTTTCCCTTCCCCCTCTCCCCCCCTGAGCAATTCTCACACGGAGATCCTCCTAATCTAGCTTCACTTCCCCTTCTTGTTGTGTTGACAGTTTATCTCCGACGGTTCTATTTTCGTTGGGGAGATGGAATTGCCTTCCGGTTTCCTTTCTCTTCCCCAAGATGGAACCCTGTGTCAAAGTTACTATTTCTCGCGGCTGGTGCTCTTTCACAGAGTCGGACTTCTCCCCACTCTTATGCCCTTTTACAAGGGCGATTGTTGTCTCCTCCTACGCCTCCGTAACGACTCTATCTCTTCGACCGTTTTGGGGTGCATCCCTCTTTCCTAGAACAAGGACATAATGTTTAGACCGGAATCTTCTTTCAATATAGCTTCTCTTTGTTCTGGATTTCGAATTTTAAGACTTCCCCTTCTGATGCCGATTCTCCCTTCGGTCGGGGAATACTTTTATAGCTCAATTCAGTCGCTCCGAAGCCCCGGTGACCTTTCTCCCCAATCTGTGGACTCGACTTTTCTTAGTCTTTTGTCTGAAGATTCTTCCTAGTTACTTCGGAGACGCTTCCCCTTTTTTGATGAAGATACTCACTCTTTTTGATGAGAAGCGCCGCCCTCCCTTTTTTCCTCCCCAGCTCGATCTGTACCTCCCTCCCCTTCCCTCAATATGGTAATCACTTATAGTCGTCAGTACTCATGGGGTTCTCTAAGTCAGATAAAAATGTTTTAAGTTCTGCCCCCTTTCCCCCCTCCCCCATCTCTTCAATTAGAATCGTTGTTCTTTTCGTCCTTTGGGCTTTAGAGTTGAAGAGACACCCCTTTCTTAACGTTCCCCCCGATTTTAGATTCCTCGGAACTTCCTATTTCCCTCTTTCCTTCCCCCCCAGATTAATAGAAACTCACCCTGGCAGGGGAGAGGATGATCCCTCGTATGAACCGAACTCCAAACCCCCCCGAATAAGCTTCTCCGACCCTCCCCTTTTTCTCAGAAGCCATTACAGCGTTTTCTTTGCAGGCTGTATCTGGGCCTTTCGTTATTTCTCGGCTCCGCTTCCATTCCTTCTCTATCGCAGAGGGTAGTTTTTTCCTTTCTACCTGAGAAGGACTAAGATCTGGGTATATCACTCTCCGGTAGCCGCAGATTGTTTGGCTCCCGCACGTGCTTCCTCTCTTCGGCACCTCACCGAAATGGCCTAACTAACACGTCTCCCTTTTCGCGCCAAGCTTCTTTTATCGGTGACGTCCCTCCCTTCCTCTCCGTTCGTGCTAGAGACTGGCTTTCTTTTTCATTACCTACGTAGGTGGGAAGGTCATAGCACTCTTGATTTGTCTTTAAACATGTCGGCTTGGTACAATCCTGTGTACCCTTCTCTTGGGGGGCCTCGAAACTGCAAATGGTGACTTGCTCCTATTCTTAAAAATTGGTGGTTTTTTCCGAATTCTACGGTCGCTGACGCATTTATTGGAGACAATTCTACATACTCCTTCCCCCTTTTTTCTTTGAGGAGACACTACGTTAGAGTTTTTCCAGCTGAGCATATTAATATATGTTTCTAGAGTTTGATGAGGCTGACGGCCTCCTTTCCTTCCCCCTGTAATGGCTCCATGGGTGCGGTCCAGATTCTCTTGAGGACAGTACGAGCTAGACGGGTACTAAACAAACTTAAGACCCGTTTTTTTCTCCTTTTTTTAGACCATCGAATACTCGCTTAGCAGCTCTCATAGACCTCTTCGTTGAGAGGCAGAGACAGAGAGACTTATTTCTAGAGATGAGAGAAGATAAGACTCCAGCTAACGAATCTTCCTTATATACCTGGGTGAGTATCTTTGTGTTTTTTGGTTTGGTTTGTTTTGTCTTCTGGTGGGTGGTTTTTTTGGGTTTGGGGGTGGTGTTTTTTTGGGGGTGTTTGGGATTCTTGCTGTTTCTTTCGTCTTTCTTTCTTCTCGTTCCTTCCATTTTTCTGTTTTGTGCTTCTTCTTGCCTTTGTTGTTTTTGGTAGTTTTTTTTCTTAGTTTGGTTTTTTTTGGGGGTTTTTTGGTTATTTTCTTCTTTTCGTCCGGTGCTATTTCTTCCGGTGGTGTTCGTTTTTCTTTCTTTTCCTCTCCCCTTCTTTTCTTTTCTTCTTCTTTTTTTTTCTCTCCTTTTTCTCTCTTTTTCTTTTTTTCTTTTTTTCTTTTTCTCTTTGTTTTTTTTTCCCCCCTTTTTTTTGTGTTTTTTTTTTTTTTTTTGCTTCTTTTTATTTTTGTTGGTTTTTCTTGTTTTTTTTTATTTCTTTCTCTTCCTGGTGGTTGGGGGGGGTGGTTTGGGGTTGCGGGGGGTTTGCTTTTGGGTTTTTTTTTTTGAGTTTGTGTAGGTTTTTTTTTTTTTTTTTTTTTTTCCTTTTCTTTGTTTTTTTTTTTTTTTTTCTTTTTTTTTTTTTTTTTTTTTTTTTTTTTTTTTTTTTTTTTTTTTTTTTTTTTGTTTTTTTGTTTTTTCTTTCTTTTTTTTTTTTTTCTTTCTTTTCTTTTTTTTTTTTTTTTGTTTTTTAGTGCTCTTCACTAACTGATCGTCGTTTTTTTTTTCCTACTCCGTTTCTCGACTCTGGGAGCTCTCGTTTTTGCCAAGAGAGAGAGCTTTGGCGCCTCTTCCATAAGAGTTGTATGGTCCTCTCGAGCGGCGCTTTGCTGTGCGTCACTCGCGTTCCTGACTTTAAACCTTTCTCATTTTTTGATAGGGCGGTCCGTCCCTCCCCCCCTCGCTTCAATAGAGGAAGCCCTGACGCCCTGGAATTACCTTACGTGTTCCGACAGCATTTCCCTCGAGTATCGTCCTCTTTGAGTATGACCTTTTGTCAAAAAATAATGGCCCCATTCTCTCCTTCTTCCTTCAAATGTCACGGGCGTGCGCCATACCCTTGCGGATTTGATTTGACAACGCCGCTTTGTTTTTCCCCTGATCGCTATGTAGTATTCCCCCCCTTTTCCCCCATGATCTCCCTCCGGCCTGGAGCTCTCCCTTTATCGTCCTTGATGTACATAAAGCGAGCCCGCTTTTTTGCGCCCTCCTCCCTTCTAACGGTTTTTTCCTTTCGTTCTTTTGGCTGTTCGGGCTTTCTTTTTTCACTCCCTTCCAGCTCTCTAACCCAATCCCCCATTTTTTTTTATCGTAGCGAGATATCGGTAAGGCCTGACCGCCGAGCATTTCGCTAAAACGATCTCTCTACGCGTCGTCGCGGAGACTCGTTTTTATCTGCCTTAGTAGACCGTGACTCACCCCTTTTCATTGAAAAATGAATGAAGTTTTTTCCTCCTTAGGCTAATCATTCGGCAACCGGCATATGCTTCGATGTCTTCCCCCCGGGAGTCTCGCGCGCAGCCGTTTCCCGGTTTCTCTTGTCCTGTTTGCCCCCTCTTTACATAGTGCGCCGGCCGTCCCCCTTCTCCGCCAAAGCCGGGTCCCAGGGACGAGACGTCTTCGTAAACCTGCGAACCCTCTTCCTATAGAACAAGCGTTTTCTTAGTCCGGATTTTCCCTTTCGCGACCTGCCCTATTCCCTTGTTTTAGATAGCGAATTCTTTTTTCTTCCCCCTGACCCTATTGGGCGGCTCCGGAGTCTTTTCCCCCTCGAAATTTTTTTTTTCTTAGAGAAATAGCCTGCCTCGATCCCTAGTCTTGGCCACACCCCGCGCCCTCTTAATCCCACACTCGTGCAGATTTCTCATCTAAGTTGAACGTCCAATCCCTTTTAACTGCCTTATTGATGTCCCCTCCCCCGAGATCCTCTCACCCCCCTCTGACGTCCAAAATAGAGAAGGGGCCCCGGAAACAGCCTACCTCTTCATCCCACCCCCCCATTCCCCCCCCCCTCCCTTCATTCCTCCCCCACCCTTCCGTCCCGTCTCACCTTCCTTGTGGAGATTGCCTTCGTGAGCAGTCCCCTGTCCCCCTCATGACACCTGTAACTTAGCAGTCTTCTGTCCCGGAATTTCTTTCATACATGGCAAGCCGCCTATCTATCTTCCATCAAGCGCCCGTTCGTCGTACTGACCTTTCTTTTTTTTCTTCGTACTCGTGAAGTTTCCCTGCTTTTTCTTTTCTAAGATCCTGGTGAGGATCTGATTTTATCGTACCCCCTAAGACTGAAGGTGAAGTCGGTCATTTTCCCTTCCATGGAACTTGATTTCCAGATTTCCTCTTTCTCCCAATATTTCCTGGCAAAAGATCCTCCCTTTTTTTCCCAGCTGAGAAGAATCGGCGAGACGTCCCACAAACCTTTTCACCCTTGAAGCGCTCCTCGGTAAATCCTCACCCTCTCCGTGTTTGCTGAGAGATGTGGCTGATATAGGCATTTTTTTTTTTCTTTCTGTGCAGCAAGGTTCTTTATTCTCTAGGCTTCCTTTCTCCCTGACTTCCCCCCATGGGAGATTTGTGGCCCTCTTAATATGTGAGGAGGATGGGGATCTCCTCCCCAGCTTATAGGAGTAATGACCGTCTATTCCCCCTTCCCTGCACCTGAGATTTTCATTCCCTCAGAAAGTCCCCTTCTTTGAGTCTATATTAGACTCCACGCGAGATGGCTTCCTACTTCTTTCCTTCCAACCTCCTTTTCCCTACTCACCTTTTGACGCTCGACTCTTCTTTCCCCCCTTCGGGTCGGGAGAATGTCTACTCCCGCGCGTCTGAGAGGTTGCATACGGTCTCTTAATCCCTTTCTTTTCGCTGATCCCTTCCCCCTGTTTTTCGCTCAAAGGGTGTCTTCCCCACGAGATCGAGGCGGTGATCTTTTCTCAGTTAATGATTCTGGTCCGCCTGTGCGATGTGAAGATTTCAGATTCCCCCTACTATTGAAAGGCGGGTGAGTGAGACCCCTTTCGGGTGTAAACTGCCCGCTCTCCCCCCCCTTCGTAATCTACGAAAAAACCTCCTTCCACCGAACGTTTTCCCCTTTTCCCAATCCTGGGGATTCGAGAACTCGCCCATACCCTTTGGTAATTGTTTTTTATCTCCCCCCCACCCTCGAGAGCAATTCCCCGCTCCTTTTTTTTTTAGGGTCTTAGCGTGGAAACAAAAACCAGACCGCGGTTCTGACAGATGAGCGGTTTTTTTGAATTCAGGTCCCTTTCCTCTTTGGGCTGGTAATCTGGAAACCTTCTTCCCTCCTCTACCTCTAGTCAGGGAGAGGAGATCCCCCCCCCCTTTTCCTTAGCCTAAAAATAAAAACACTTGACGCGTTTTTCTGCTGCACCCAGCTTCTCTCCTCCTATGATGTGGTATCTGATTTGGACCAGGAGGGCTTCGTCCTTCCAGGCGGAGTCTTCTTGCGAAGCGGAATCCTACGAAAGCTTCTTCGCGGCTCCTTTGTCTTTCTATCGATAGCTTTTCCCTCTTTTCTCGATTCTCCTTTTCCGAGGCCTTTCAGATTTTAAGGAGAAACGCCATCCACCATGGTAAGAAATGCCCGTCGCATAAGTAGCCCTTTACATCTTCCCGTTCGATGTATCTCTTCCCCCTTGATGTTAATTGTGCCCCCCTCTTCCCCTTTTTTAGCTGGGAGAGAATGATTCCCATAACGGGGAAGTCTCGTCGATCCTTTTCTCCCCAATGGGGATTGTCCGCTTCCTCTTTCTTCTCATTCATTTTTTTTAAAATTCAATAGCCGTTTTCCCCCTTTAGTCGGTGGTTACTCTTTTCCCTTTTTCGAGTTTCCCCGGCGCTCATTTCTTCCTGCTTCCTGCACTCAATTCTTTTTTTACGCGCCACTTCCCCCTATGTCCTCCGAGAGTTGATTCTGGAGCACAGCATTCCTATCCTTTTCCTTGTTTCTTGTTCTATGACTTGATTCCCTACGCGAGTTCTTCTTGAGGTATAAAAAAACTACTCGCCGTTTTCTTTCCATAGCCTCTCAGATCCAGAGCTACGTTCCCCCCCTCCGATTTGATCAGAGCTCTCTCTTTTTTCTAGTCCCATCCTCCTCGCCGACTCTTGAAGTCTCAACTTTCTTTCTAATTGCACATCCCCCCACTATCTCTTTTTCTGTTGAGAAGAGATAGGTTCTTACAGCGTCCCTTTTAGTCGCCGAGAGGCGAGAAGCCTGCCTCTCTAGATTCAGAGAGCTATCTTTCTTCCTGAGTTCTACTCTCTTATTCTATTGACCTCCTCCTTCCATTTCTTTCGGCTAAAGGATTTATAGAGCGGCGCTAGGCCGCACTAATAGCGGTCAAGCCCTCCCCCAGGGCGCCACCCTCTCGATTCCGCGCGTTCCAGCCTCCTGATTTTCCCACCCCTCATTTTTTCCCCACATATCTTCCTCCGGTGAAGCGTTTTGCCTCCTCCTTCCCTTGCGAAGGGAGCAGACAGCACGTCGCAGCGCCCAAGCGCCTTTTCCCGGCTTCTGCCCCCGCTTTTTTAACCTCGAGGCATTGTTCTCCTCTACTTTTTTATTGAGAGAGCCAACGGCTTTCCTCCCTTTTGACAAAGAAGAAATTGGTTCCAGGTCATCGCTTCGCCTCACCACTTCTGATAATGCGCCTTCCCTGTCTTTATATCCCCCAGTCGTGCATCTTAGTTCTTCTCTATACCCCTCGCCAGGATTTTTTCCCTACTCTGCTTCTGCATATCTGCACTTTTTTTGAGTTCTCCTAGCCCTTCTCTCACTCGAATCAGTAGAACCCCCCCGGCGTCCCCTTTCGAGTTTATACGATTCCTCGCGTTTCTGAAGACGATCAACCGCGAAGTGCGATCCCTCCTGTAGCAGGCCAGACGCATCCTCTACCCCTCTAAGCTCTTCATCCCCTTACCACTCCTTCTTCTGCCCTTTTTGCCCCCTATATAGCGTCTCCCCTCCTTTCTAACCGGAACAGGCATTTTGAGGTGGGATATTGGGACCACTTCGCGCGCCTCCTTCTCTCCGATGTTCATATTACCCCTTTCCCCCTTTTTTCTCTTTCCTCCCTTCTATAAACGGCCTTTTTCCCCCCTTTTTTGACTCTTAGGTCGCTACGCTTCTCACCTCTCTTACTAATTGATCTGCGATTCCTTCCACCCCCATTCCCCCCCCAGTCCTGTTGTCGTCGTCTTTCCAAGACATGATGAGGAGGAGAATAGACGGTTCAGCTTTGAACATGCTTTTTCGTAGTATGACATTCGTGATTTACCCTCTTTTTCTGTCGTCCCCTTTTTTTCCTTTTCCCCCCCTTCTTGAAGGTTGCCCCCTCCCATATATTAGAAAGAAGGGAACTGCCCTCACCTTTTTTTTTTCCAAGCTCCTCTCCCATCTCCTATTCCACGACTTTCTCCCCCCCCTGAAGGTTGATTCGCCTCTATCCTTTCGACAAGTATTTCCCCCTACCTAGACATCTCCTTCATAAAGACTCTTCTCAATCTCTAACGGCCCAAGCTACTCATCGAGATCGTAAGCGGCCATTTCGTAGTCCCATCAATGTTTGCGTTTGCGCCTTCCCCCCCTAGTCCTTCCATACCTCGACCCCCTCCGCCTCCTCCCTCTGTTGCCGGGGTCTGGCTTCTTCTTCCCGCTTTTTCCGGTGAAGGACGGCCGTCTCCTCCTGCCCCCCTTTTTTTCTTCCTAGTCCGCCCCCTTCCTAGACACCTCGTGCCGCCCCCCCAAATTCTCTAGAAACGTGCCCTCTTTTGAATCGGCGCGAAGCCCCCCCCCCAAGGAGAAGTCGCCAGCGATACTCGATCTCTTCCTTACCTCTTCCCAAGTTCTTGATCATCTCGATGGAGTATTCGCGGTTATAGTGGATGTGGTCTCTTCTTGCGGATTAGGATCCCAGTTGACCCATTTTTCCCCGATCTTACGTCCCTTATTCATTTCTCTGCGGCTGTTCTTATCAAGGCAAAAGATATGCCGGGGTCTCCCACTTTCCGTCAGGCCCCGGCCACTGATGAAATTTTTTATTCCCGTCCCCCCTCCTTCGTCAAAGATTCCTCCCCCCCTTCAATCAGCCGATGGCGGAAATTCATATGCCTTCGACCCCAGCAATCCCGTCCTACGAGTCCTCTTCTGGGAACCTTTCTTCTTTTCCAGGGGGGAAATTTTTATCTATCCTTGAAGGCGATTCCTTGTCCTTTGCATACTTGAATCTTTTTTCTTGTATGAATCCCCGTCCTTCTTAGAGGACTTTAGAGTTTCAGATAAGGCTTGTTAAACCCTCCTCTTGACTTATAGAGGCCCTTCCGCTTATCTGATCCTTCTTTCCGAGGACCTCTTCCCATGTGCTGATGCGATTATTCCCCCTTGGCCGATGATCAGGGCCAACTTACTCGTTCTCCGAGCTTTCCACTCACCCCCCCACTTTAATAGACCAGTACTGCTCCCGTTCTCAGGGGTGCTCTTATCTCCATAGAGATTTAAACATTTTTCTGGTCTGCTCGAAAGCCCCTCCCTATCCCTTCCTTTCAAGCGGACATGTTCTCTTGTTATTAGCGTTCCCTCCCGAGAAAATCCCCCAATTCTTTACGTGATAGGACGGTCCAGGGACAACGATTCCACAGAGGGTAACAAGCTTCCTAGAACCCCCTTGCCCATGATTCGCGAGAATTCCGGTGTCTTTAACTCTTCCAATCAAAAATGAAGGTGAACTGATGATTCGAAGTCTTCCCTCCGCTTTCTGTTTTTGCCTTTTTTTTTCTCTTCGAGTACGCCACTTCTTCTTCTAGAGGCCTTTTTAAATAAAAGTCCTCCCCGAGCGTTCTCTCCGATTTTGAAGGTGCCTCTTTCTGAGCGGCAGCCCCTTTTCTCCTAGAACGCGTGCTATGTAAAGTTTTTTTTTTAGCGCACGGGCCGACCGGCCCCCCTTGGCTCCCTCCCCCTTCCTCGAAACTCCTTCTCAACCGCCTTTTCCACAACGGTCCCTTCTCTGTGTGACGATTCCCCCCGTGACATGGACTCCCCTTTTGTCTCTCCCCTGGAGCGCTTAGCGCATAACTCAAGGGGTTGGGATTTTCCTGGGTCAAGGACCCCCCCCGGCGGCTTCTTTTTTTTCCCCCCAACTTTTCTCTTTCGTCTCTCATTTTTAATATGCTAACTGCTCTTTCCCTTGGTTGGGGCAGATGCCGGCGCGTCGCGGCGGGCTTGACCTTTTCCCTTCCTCCGGACTCCCAAGTTCTGTCCTGTTCTCTTCTGATCTTTTCCCCCCCGACAGCCTGAGTTTTTTCGGAGGCTGGATCCGGCCCCAGATCCTTTGTGTTTCTCGGTTCGAGGCCCCTCCTCTATTTGGCCCGCTCCTCTCCCTTACTTGAGAACAAATAAGTCCTCGCTTTTTAGTAGCCCATTACTACCGATCTCATTCGTACTCTCCGACCTAGGTCCGATTCCAGAGCTCTTGTAAGTTTTCTCTCCCTCCCCTGGTTCCTTCTCCCTACTTCGGGACGCTTCCC
>Ga0179591_1335727_pt1 | contig 10977 bp, 8 predicted proteins | sample CZOMad2_1_08_16f_FD_182891 | JGI IMG/M metagenome (GOLD analysis project Ga0179591, IMG submission 182891) | Vadose zone soil fungal communities from Angelo Coast Range Reserve, California, USA - CZOMad2_1_08_16fungal (PacBio error correction) | ecosystem: Environmental > Terrestrial > Soil >... | reverse complement strand
CTTGTTCTTAGGTTATGGAGAATCCGGTGCGAACGGGCGTGCAATCGTGGCAACGACAAATATGCCCTTCCTCTTGTGTCTGTCCTTTTCTAAAGTATTTCGTGATGTTTGGATAAATTGGCGATTCCGGATGCCCCTCAGACGGCAGGGAGTGTGTTGTCCTAACCGTTTTTATCTGGTTTAAACTTTCCGCGCACGCCCTTAGGTATTTCCCGGTCCGGTGCGCCTCAGACCGTCCTTGTAGTTGATTCCGTTTGCACAAACAGTGTGGATCCCACTGTTGCCATATTCTGCGGAACATTTCAACGGCCTTATGACCTGGGATGAGTCGCCTCCCTTTTGAGGGGCAACGGTTTTTCAGTGTAACGACCACCTGTCCTTTTTCGATAGGAGGCTTGTGACCACACACGTTTTTCGACAAGGTAATGGTTGCTTTGACCAAGAGGTTGACCTTCCTGGGGATTGGTTGAGGGATCGGTCGGATCGCTCCTTCTTTTATCTAGATAAAGTAGATTGTTGACAGATTCTCAATTTTTCACAGGTGTATTTCGCCCTGAAGTCTTCCATTTTAGGACCCCACTTTTACCGTTCCTATCTCCCCCACAACCGGTAGGGGCTTGGGCGAACGTGCATGGGAGCCAGTTGCATTTTAGAGGGGTTGGGAGGAATGCCCCATTTTTCCAGATTTACCCCCGCCGTTCCGTGGAACTGTTCGCCGTTCTTTCCCAGCGGTTTTGGCCTGATACCTCTGGACAGGCGTTCTTGACAGGTCTGTGACCTTTCCCTCATCGTGACGTTCCCATGATTTCACGTGTGCCAACGGGTTTCACGGGCCCAATCTTCATCTTCCGGGGTCCCTCCTTTGGATGGATGTTTCCTCAAACCCGTCGAGGACCCCACAATTCCACCTTTACCACTGGGGCGTTGCTTCTTCTGGTTGGGGAGGCTTTGAACAATCACCCCCCTCTTCAGTTATCTCTCCTCTGATGGGCGGCCCCTTTCTGTATGGCGACAAGCCTTAAACAGGGATTCTCCCAAGGCCTTTTCCCAACGACTTGCCCCCCCGGCAATTTTGTGTGTGCCTTGTCCTTGGTCTTTGATTGTAGCGTTTTTCAAAGTAAAGTGGGTGACGGAGCTTCCGTGTCTTTTTCTTTTTTTTGCATCGGCCTTGGCCGAGCAACATCTCCAGAGGTTTTTCCACTAGGAGGGACAGGATTTGCCCGGTTCCGACGTTATAACTTCGATTCTTTTTGCCTGCCCCCTCCAAGCGCTAGCGGCCGGATTGCCTCGGGATGTGAACTCAAGTGAGGCCCCAAAGATCCCTTTCATTGATTGTCCCCTGGAGTTCTTTCCCAGGGTTGTGAGGTCTTTTCTTTTAGCCGCAGGCTCCAGTGGCGGCTTGATTGGAGCTGAACGTGCCTTTCCGATTGAGCATTTTTTTTTTTTGCCCTCCCCTGGCGGTAGGTTGCCGTTGACACCCGTTGAACCGTGTTTGCGGAGGAGACTCCGAAAGACCAAGTGCTTTCTTTTTCCTCGTGAAGAATTAATTGGGTGGCCTCGCGCATTGATGTCGAACCGTTATGGTGCACTCAGACGGTCGCTGCTTTTTCCAGCACTGGGGTCAGGTTCAGTCCCAACACCTTCTTTCGGTTACGACTGCCCCGGTGTCTCTATGTGTCGTGGCGTTGTTCTTATACAGTGAGGTCTCGGTTACTCGGGCTTCGTTGCCCCTTTCGAACCGACTCTTTTTTCTTGGAAGGGGCCGATTGGCATCGGCGGTCCCCGTTTTTGGTGGGGATGGCCCCACTGGTTCCCGTCTTCTGTTCGTTTCACCTGTCATGGTCCCTTCAACCGGCTTTTAGGAAAGGTTTTGGGCTTTCGTTGCTCGCGTTCAAGGAGAGGTTTTTTCCGAGGAGGTAGTTTGCTTCCGGTTGGTTGGTGCCACGGAAAATTAGTCCCCTTAAGCGCGGTAAGAGGCTTTGGCCCTTTCTGAGTAGTGCCCGTTGTAGCGTCCTTCCCGATAAGGTCGCCGGCCCGAATTTTCGTTCTTTAGTTCCTTGCGTGGTGCTAAAAACTTTCCTGATGACAACGTGCGTCCCTGCTTTTTTGGAGGTCTGATTGGTTCCTTCATTTTTTTTTTTTTCAACTTTTCCCGGCCCTTTAATATTGCCTTTTTTTTCTCCTTTTCCCCCAAACTCTCTCTTTTCCCCCCCCCCCTCGTTGCTGAGCTCCCACCTCTCACGCAATCCGGCAGAGGAATTGCCTTTTCCTGGAAACACAACCCTCCCCCTCTCCCTATAGCACTCTGTTAGTTCATGTTTTTCCCCCAACTACACGTTCGGAAATTTCGGCGCCGTCCGAAGGACTGAGAGACTTACTTACCCTCCCGATCCCTGCTTCACACCGTCAAGTGCTTTGTCCCCAGTTGCCGTCCCGTGTTGGCAACACGCCCAACGGAAAAAAGGCACCCCCCGGTCGTCTAACCTGTTCCCACTCGTCACCAGTTCCCTTCCAGAAGTTTGTAACCATAGAAACTTCCACACTACCACCTCCGTGGAGACCTCCCGCAATGAATTGCTTTACTTACCTGACCCTAATTCTTCGGAACCCGACAGGGCCAGCCCCACAATCACGGATTGTTAAAGCACCGTCACGGGCCCCTTCCTTCCCCCTTCCCCGGCTGGAAACACTCCCCCGGTCCTTGAGGATATTTAACTTGACGGCTCAAACCAACAAAAGACCCAGCCCAGGGTTCCCCCCCTCCAAATAAACCGGGGACTGGACCGTGAAACTACATCCGTTGAACACAACCGTGGTCTTTCCTGCAAACTTGTTCGGAAGCTTGACCTCACGCTCGTTCGAAACCCCCTATTAACGCTCCCGCCCCCCAGCACCGCTTTGCTTTTCCTTTTGACCTCTTCCACCTACGGGCAAATTTCGATGGTCAACTTCCCCATACCCGTGGCCCACACCCCCAACCTAGCCTCTTCTTTTTCCCTTGATGGGAACGCCCCCGCCCAACCTCCGCCCCCCGGTCTTATTCGCAATACCAACCACCCCGTTTGGTTCCCACACACCTAACCTGCGCACCTTTTTCCGTCTAAGACTACTGTCACCACCATCTCACCCTCAATCCTTCCCTCCCCTAGCCAATTTGGTTCTTGCGCAAACACTCCCGCGGAACCGAGTCCCCCTCCTCGCCACCAGTGTCGACCCATCTTTGTGATGCCTAGCACTCCCGCTTTCCAACCCCCCGTACCATCAACTGATCCTTGCAGAATCTTCCAATCCTTCCACCCCCCCCCCTCTACCCAACCTCCCCCCGGACACCTTCTCACATGCCGCCCGGATTGTTTTTGCCAGTGAGTTGCTTAGCTTCTCTAAAGCCTATTCGATTTTCCGATCGTGTTTTCCCACCCTCCCTCACCAAGCTCCTCTTAAACTTCATTTTTTTCTGTGAATACTTTACACCACAATACCACGAACCAGTGGATAAAATGGTTGAAGTGGATTTCCATTAAATCCTTAGTTCCATCAATGCGTATCGTCCCTTGGACTCTCTTCAGTCCCAGCCCAAGCCTTTCACTAGGCTGCCTGCCTTTCCCGGGTTTTTCAAAGAGAGTTCAAGACCCCCTTACGTTCAAATACCCTTCCCAACAGCTTTGCACTTTCGAACAACATTTCCCCTCATCTTCAAATGATAAAGAGGGCAACACTTTTTAAAGCCGCCCTCACAATGTCGCAGAATTGTAAGCCTCCCAAGTACAGTTTGGCTAGGACCCTCTTCCCCGTTCCAATCGTACAACTGTACACCCAGTTAAGGTAACGCCGATCAACCCAACCGCCTCAATTCCCCCTGGCGGGCTCCCGGCACGGCAAGTTGCATTTTGATCGACGTGTATTCTTTCTAAGCCTCTTTACTAATTTCACCGAGTCCCCCCTTTGCACATCTTCTCCCACCCTCTTTTTTGAGTCACCTGGTTCATCACCGCCATTTCTCCCGGCCATCATTTGGGTCCCACGTCTCTCCCGTGTGTTCTGCGTGCCTTTACCCAGATCGGCGTCCTTGCCTTTCCCCACAGGTACCTCCACACCACACCCGGTTTTTCACGTTCCTCGTACACGGAAATTCTTCCCTGAATTCCCCCCCAAATAAACCCCCCTTCTCTTTGCTTCCTTCAACCCTCTAAATTTGACCCCCGGCGTGTCCTAACCCTGCACTCTTTACAGTGGCCATTCCCATAATCAATTTCCCTCCCCCTCAGATTTCACCTCCCAGTCTCCCCACTCAGCTGGCGGTTCCACATATGGCACCCTAACTTTTCTTTTCAGTCCCAGACAGCGACCTTTCCTATTGAGAAGAAGGTTTTTTCTTTCTCTTTTTACCTTTGGTTGTGGTTCTCTTTCCTTTCTCGTTTTTACTGACTCCGGCGCCCTGAAGTGGCGTGACCCATCCTTTCGTTTGTTGTCAATAATAATGGTTTCCTTTCCCAGTTAATAGTGATTTTTGGTCGTCGGAGCTTTGAAGTCCGTAACTCAGTGTGCTTCTATTCCCCGCGTTGTTTTAGAGGTTTGCTTCTCCTTTTCGGAGACGACATTTTTCGTGGTTGGAGCTTCAGCCCCCTTTGCCGGGGGACGGGAGGATTTCCGTCCAAACAACCGAGTGTTTTTAGCCTTACAACTAGGAGTTTTCCCATAGGTTGCTGGGGACCATGCCCCGAGAAACCGCCACACTGGTCCCCCAGGCTGGGGTCTCCGAATGATTTAAGTTGTCTGGGCTTTTCCCAACGAGTTCTTGGACCCCTGAGAACTCTCATTGTTGGTTGAAGAAGAGGGTTGGCCTTGCCTCCGTTTTCACATTGGGAAGTACTCGGCAGGAGAAGGCCCCGGCGAAGGTAGGTAGATCGTCTTCCTTGACAATCCGTTGACAGAGTGCTGTCCTCCGCCGCCATGACTGTGGTCTGCAGGTGTGTTTTCCATTCCCCCCCCGCGGTTATTTCAAGGAGCCCATGTGTTGGACTTTCGAGACCGGTTGCCGAAGCTTTTTCCGAAAACACCCTTTCTATGATCGGCCGGCCCGCCATGTGGAATTGTCTTTCTTGTTGGGAGCCCCATTTTTCTCTTCGTCCTGTCGATGGTGGTTGAAACTGTTAGACTATGGCCGATTTTTTGAGATTCGGTCGTTTGCCTGAGTTTTCCCCTCCTTTATTTCCTGTACATCATTCCGTCAAGGAGTCAATAGTCCGTCGTGCAGTTGCCGGACCCTGTTTGACGCCGCCGATCGTCTCGAAGAACTTCCCTTTCTAGGGAATTCCCTTTTTCAACCGCCAGCCATTGTGACGGGCGTCGTGGTTCTGTTTCCCTTCCCTGGTTTTTCCCCATCCCACCCGTGACGTACGTCCTCTGACTCTTTTTCCATGCGGGCTCTTTCGACACTCCCGTCCGCGTCTCCTCCCTACAACAAAGAACGTCCCTCCCAAATACGCTGTAATTGCACTTCTTCGGTCTCAATTTGTCTTGCTGTGATTTGTAGATAGATTGGGTAAAGTAAAGGACTCGGCGTGCAGCACTTTCTCTTCCTTTACTGGTCTCGTCTCGAAATTGCCGTAGGCATCCACTGCTTTGAAATAGGTGTGCAGGACCACATGCTAGATGAAGGATTTTTCTACCGGTCGTAATTGTTCTTCCCCCCACGCTCGGATTCCGGAAGGATTGAGTTTTGGGGTGTGACACGAATTTTCTGTGTAAAAGCCTCAGCAAGATGGCTTTTTTGTGTCAGGTTGATTTTTAGATTTTTTTTCCCCGAATCTGACGTCTTTAGGGGATCTTGCCGCCAAGAGTGAACCTTCCCTTTGTGATCCGGGTGATTGGCCGTAGTCAGGCGTTGCCGTTTCGATTAGAATATTGGCACCCGTTTAAGGACCGTCCCTCCCACGGACACTTTTTTACTCTGCGTTTAGCTCACCCAATGGGTGGCGTAAAGATTGAGTGGTTACCTGGATGGTCAATTTTTTTTCCTTCCGGTTCACGAGTGAGATGTTTTTTTACCCTCGGGGGTGAGTTTCTCCCGGACAACCGGGTCCTTTTCATGGGTTGGAGCCCGCGTTCTTGGAGTTGTTTCTCTCGTCCCCTTCTATAAGTTCCCCCCCTTCCTTCCAAACCTGTCTTTGCCCGCCGCCTCAGTTATGAAGGAATCCTTTGTACGCTGGAACTAGGGTAAGCGCGTTGATGTTTTTTGGCCGGCTGGGTACATCCCTTTATGTGCGCACCGAAACTTCTGGTCACCGTAGTATCCTGCACCTTTTCTTTGATGTCTTCTTTCCAACTCCTCATAGTTGCGCTCCTTTCACACGTATAGGTGCGCGCTTTCGTGGTTTCCTGATTTGCTAACTAAAATTACTACCCGATAGGAGGCCCTTCAGGTGGAACCGACCGATTTTGACCAGTTTGGCCGTCCCGACCCCTCTCCACCACCCCATTTTCGCGGTTAGTAGCCGAATGCGTGCCTTGCCACTTTCTTTGAGACGTGGCCCCGTACAAGGTAGTGGTCGTACCAAAAAGGATTTACACTTCCCGTAGCTTTTTCGTTTTAATTCTGGATGGTTTCCTCCTCTCCCATTACAACTTTCCATTGGCCACACCCGTTAATATTTGCTGTGAGATTTCGACTCCCATTAATACCTTGTCTTCTCTAGAGATCGAAATATAAAAGCACCCTTCCACCGGGCCACTGGCCTTTTACCCTTTCGCCTTGTAACCAATCAGGACTTCTCCCTACACAGTGTTCAGTCAGGTTTCAACAGACACCGTTACTGCCAGGCTCCCCTCGGTCAAATTCTACCGGACGGTACCCGCGCTATACCAGTCCAAACGCTCGGTGACCCTTCACGGCCGCGATTCGTCTTCTTAGAAGGTTCCGTGGTCCCCACCCACGAAACACGCTTCTCCCTTAAACATTTACCGCGCGAAACGCACCGACGTTTGTACGAAGCACCACCTCTTCCAGAAGTGAGATACGTACCCCCGATGTGGTCGTGACTCACGCACCGACTTCTTATTCCCACCAGCATTTATGACCTAAAGACTTGCCGATCTAGCTCAGGCACGGTTAAAGTCTCTTATCTTGCCAATCTGTTCATTGGTCCTGTACTTGGGCTCATTCCCAATGTTTCTTCTGAACCCGTCACAGGTCCCCAAAAAGGGTACGAACCTTTAATAGGTGTTTCTTTCCTTTCTTCCTCGTTTTTCCACCGCTTCTGAGCTGGACCCCCCCCCCGTTTCTCCTCTTTCCCCTAAGGCGACACCCAAGACGAATTCGAAAGACCATCCCTTTGCATTACTCCCTCCTGTTCCCCCTGACGTGATGATCTGTTTTCAACGCACCCCTGCCGAAACATTTCACATTAGCTTTTTGAATTTTGCAAGATGATGTCCCCTGCGAACGCAGCCACACGGTAATTTTGCAATATACACACCCCAACGTGTATCGAAAAACCTCCAGGCCAGACCCTGTTTTTGCGTGTCGCCTCCCTGCGGTTTAACCAATACACCCTTCTTCCAAGCCGTAAGAGAAATGGATTTTTCCTAAACGTAAGCTAATGTTTCTCAGCGCCCCAATTCACAGGTGCTGCCTCTTGGGAATTGAATAATTCCCCCATAAAGAGGAGATGAACACCTCCCCCATCACGACTTTCGCGCAAGAATTTGGTAAACTCTAACAAACCCTCGGTCAAACAAATTGCCGCCCGGATTGTTTTTGACATTTTTCCATGATCCTTTCTTTTCTCTGAGTATATTCCGCATAGAGACCTAATTGCCCCAATCCTTCCCCGTTCCTTCGCTGGTGGATGTTGGCCGAAGAGACTTTCCACACAAAAAGACACCTTTTCCTAAACTTGGTGCAGCCTGGTCATCGACTTTCCTCATCCTTCCATAGGTCTTCTTAATTCTGGTCCCGGAATTACACTCGGGAAAGTCTGTTGATCCCTTTTTTTGTTCATCCCCCTCCCACCCCACGACGGCTACGATTCTAACCCCTCCATGGGACCGGCGACCTTTTTCCCCCAACTTCACTCAGGAGGCCGGAATCGTCCCTTTCTTTAGACCCCCCCTTCCACATCCACCTCCCCCGACCTTCATCCCCTAGGTGTGGGTCTTCAGCGTATGTGCAACGTAGTTATCCCCCCCCCCCCTTCCGTTACTTCTACACACTTCCGGTTCACCACCCCAAACGGGGCGCAGAGTTCCCCATGTTCTTCCGTTATCGCAGCTCTTGAAACGGCCGGCATTCATAACTGCTTACCCCGAGTACGAACTCCCGGTATCTCCCCCAAAAATTCCCTTTTGGAAAATAAGTTTCCCTCCCCCATTATATAAGTCCCTGCGGTCCGACCCAAGACTCCCACTCCCATTTTGCTTTAGTTTCATCCAGCCGCCTTGATCAGTGGAAGTCTAGTCCCTTTCCCCCTTCAAACACAGCGGTGTAACTCCCTATACCTTTCCACGTTATTTAAGGAAGGCCAACGTCAGAACGCCCACAACGGAGCTGGCTCCCTTTACTGACAACCTCCCTCAAAGACTGCCTCCTCGGAGTGAACTGGTAGACATAAGACGCCCAATTCACAGTAACCTTCCGATGAAGTGTAAAATTAACATCGGTCGACAAACCTAGTGCTTTAACATATGACCCCCTTCGTTACGATTTCCAGTGGAAATCCCTGAGAGTGGAATCAATCCCCCTTATGTTGAGAGGATCTTGCTTGTCACCCCCCCGGAGTTTGTAATTTCAAATAGGGTTCTTTCACCTCATATGGTCCTACATAATTTGGTTACTTTCCTAATCGTTCATGGTCTGGCATATGCGGAAGCATCCGGGAACGACATTTGAAGGTTGATTTTCCCTTTTGGTCATTGTAGGTTCTCTAGTTAGCCAAGCCTCGGTTTGTAAAGGGTTGGCTTCCTGCAGTTGACTTTCAGGGATGAATTTTGGACAACCATCTTTGTTGTTGCTTCCCATGTTCGGGGACACTACGGCCGGTGCTTTGTAAAGTTGACGCCTACTGGGTCTCTTTTGACGTGGGTTCTTTGCCCCTCTTCGGACATTAGGATTTGTGATCACCCCCCGGAGGATTTGACCTTAACCACTGCAGTTTTTTTTCCAGTCCTTTGAACGGCCAGTGGAACCCGGTGACGTTCTCATCCCAAGCATTAGGAGACTCCTTTCTTGCCCGGATAATAGGCGCCGACTTCAGCGTGACTCAGTCAAGAAAGTTGCCTGCGACAGGTTTTCCCCCCTTCCCCCCCCCCGCTGTACTTTGACCCCGGTTGTTATGATTCCTGTCATAGAAGCTTCTTGGAACCACCCCTGAGTGAGTCCGTCTCCGGAATGGCGCGTGTTGTGGGCGTTTTCTGGCGATAGACCAGTTGTTAATTCACCAGCCCTCTTGTATAAAACTTTTTCTCTCTTCAAGCGGTTTGCTATTGGTGTGCTCCCGGCGGCCTAGGAAATTCACGTTGGACTTCTCACTGGTAAGCCGGTTAAAATCGTAAGGATGCGACGGTGGAATTGTTCCTTCGAAGACGATTTTCATGTTTGCTTCCTCCGCCTTATTGCGAAACGAGGATTCTAAAATTCACAGGTAGAGTTTTCCTTTTTCCTTTTCGGGCTGGGCCATCCCCCCTCTTAATTTTGAATGATTGAGGATTGGGTTATTTCCGTTAGGGAGATGGAGCCTTCCCCGGCATTCCTCTTATCCCCCTAAGACGTCCACTGAACCACGCGCCTGGCCGTCACCTGTTTGTTCTCCTTTTCACTTGCAGGTGGATTTCATGTGTCGAGGGTGTTTCCACGTAATGACTGGCTTTGGCGTTGCGTTCTCTCTTCGTGTGGCTCGGCTTTCGGACTCCCTTCGCCTCCCTATTACATTTTACAATCTTGTAACTGGGAGCTCTTTTTGAACGGGTCGAGGTACACGTCTATGACGTTCTGCACCCAATACCCCATTTCTCGGACGTTAGGAGTTGATTTAGGGCTGAAGTTGTGGTTACCGCGTCTCTTCCCTTTCACGGCATTTATGAATTTTGTTTTTTTTTTGACCCCAGTTCTTGGTTGATTCTGGTGAAAAAAAAGGAAAGGTGGGAGGAGGTGGGTATTGTTGAGATCACCTCCCTCGTGCCCCCAGTCCACCAAAGACTTACCCTCTCTCCTATCACCAAATTGTTGTTTTCTGTTGTGGCCTTTTTTGTTGATTTCCTTCCTCTTCTTCGAACATCACGGTTGCAGGGCTCTAAACTAACGTACAATTTTATTTTGTCGTTCTATAGAATAAGTAACCTTTTTTTGGCAGGCGTCCTATTTATGGTATTTTACTCTTTGGTGCAAGAGACCTCGATGCTTGGTCCACCGTGGTTTTTGTCCCGTTTACCGCGGTGATGTGTTGCTCCTTGTTCACTCTCTTTCCTTCTTTTTTCTTTTTTGTCTTATAGTGAGATCGTCTTCTCCCCTCTTAGGTGTTGCAGAGCCTGAAGGGTGAAGGAAGTGGGTTTCCCCTCATTGTCATTCGGCAGCTGTTGATGGTTGGCTGTCCCCCCTCATGCTTTCAGCAGACGGTGTGTTCCGTAAAGACAAATCAGGGTAAAGTCTTCTTCCTGAGGTTTTAGCTCTCCCTTTTCTTTTTTTTAACCAGGATGTAATCGTTTTTTTGATCTCTGTAAACTTCCTATTTTCAGCCGGGCACGTGGGTGAGTCTTTCTGTTCTTCCCTTCCACAGGACCCGGTTGCAGAGCAGCTTTATAGGGAAGAGCCCGTTGATTTTTTCTTGTCAGGTCGAAGCGCTGTTAGTGAAATTGTTAAAGGTTTTTTACGTACCTTCGTTTTCTCCACCCACTTTTCATTCCACCTTTTCCTGCGCTTGTGTGACGGTTTGTTACGTTTCCTTAAGGCAAATATTAAATGCCCTTGCGGTTACCATTGCTGGG
>Ga0179591_1290538_pt1 | contig 10977 bp, 8 predicted proteins | sample CZOMad2_1_08_16f_FD_182891 | JGI IMG/M metagenome (GOLD analysis project Ga0179591, IMG submission 182891) | Vadose zone soil fungal communities from Angelo Coast Range Reserve, California, USA - CZOMad2_1_08_16fungal (PacBio error correction) | ecosystem: Environmental > Terrestrial > Soil >... | reverse complement strand
TATGAGAGTTTCAGCCGTTGACTTCTTTTTCTCATCGTGCCCTTTTTTTCAACTCCCGCCGGGCATAGTTTTATTTTTTTTTGCATGCCTGTCTGCAGCGAGACTTCTCCTTTTCAGCATGAGTTTTCGGAACCGCTCGTGATGACTGCTCCTTTTTTTCTCTGCTGCTGTCAGTTCCCTCGACCCTTTTTTTCTCCGGCCGCCTTGTCTTCCTTCCCTATTTCGGCCGAACGTTGCAGCGAGTCGCAATTCCAGACCTTTCTTCTGTTCATGCGCGTCACGTTTACCTGGAATTCTCTTTTTTTTCCGCAGCCCTGCCACTCGGTCGAGCAAGAAGGCGGAGAATGTTTTTCTCTTTTTTTCTGACTCTCCCGGTTTTTTTCCGATTCTCCTCTCCTAGCGGCGTGTGCAATCTTGCGGATTGGACCCCTTTTTTTTCCTCCTTCGCCTTCTTTTTCGTCTCCTCTCTGTTCGCAGAGGTTGTGCGAGCGGTTTGTCATTTTCGTTTTTTTTTTTTGGTTGGGCGGCTTTGCCCCAGAGTTCTTCCCTACGTCTTTTCGTCCCAGCGAACAAGTCGCTGTTCATTTCCTAGCCCTCACTCCAGCCTCCCGTTGCTCGTCCCTTTCGTTCAAAGCCGTACTGTCTTGACTCAGCGGCTACTGACTTTTCCACGGCTGGCCTTTCCCTTCCTTCCGTCAGTCGCTTGAGTCGTTTGCGTTTCAGTCCGGCGGTCCCCCCGGCCCTGCAACGTATTCTGGAGACCACGATGAAATTTCGTTGTCTTTTTCGTCCTTCTCGTCGATTGACTAACGTCGACGCAGCCCGGCAGGCTTGTTTTTAACGGTTATGACCCTCCAAATATATTTACTCCCTCTTCTTCCCTCTGGATAACAGCTTCGTTCTTCCATTGCTGTCCCCCTTTTCTCAGCCTCATCCAGGGTCAAATCGCGGGCCGTGCTGTTGCATTTTTCCTGAGATCGCACCAGTTCATCTTTTGCCTTTTTTTTAAGTTGTCTTGACCGGACAGGAGACCCCCCAGGCTCGACTTACATGCGGACCTTCGGCGCTAGTGCAACTTTTTCCCTTGCTCCGCCGCCCCTTTTGTCTCACTCACACCGTCTTTAGGATTCGATCGTCTCTTGGAGTTTCTTTTCACCCTCCGACGCTTCACATCAGGGACTCCGATTTGCTCACGCCCTAATGTTCCTCTCCGCTGGGCATGATTTGTCTCACCAGCATTTGGCGGCGGCCCCAGGAGCGATCCCGACCGTCGTCATGTCTTTTTTGTGGGCCGGGTTTTCTTGCCTCAACTTACGGCCTTCCGCTTAGTTACGACCCCCCCCTCTGATTCGAAGTCTTGCTACCCACCTGGCGTTTAGTAGTTTTGTGGTTTTTTTTCGTGTTTTTTTTGGGGTAATGGAACGCCCTTTTTTTTTTTGAACACTTTTTCACCCCCCATTTTTCAACCAGTTCTTTTTTTTTTTCCCTTTTCAACCTTTTGCCGACACTGGCGGGACCGGAGGTTTTGTGTTTGGGTGGGGGGTTTTGTTTTTTTTTTTTTTTTTGGGGCCCCAATGAACTTTGATCGCCCTGAGACCCATCCTCCTACTCTTTTTTTGTTGAGAGAGATTGATTTCTTTCGTTCGTGCTTGACTGCACACCCTTGCGGTCCCGCCCCCATTCTCCCTTTTCCGGAGTTTTCAAGTCGTTTTTCTTGACAAAGTATGCTTTCACACGCCTGCCAGGCAAGTTCGTCGTCCCCTGCCCATAGCCTTTTCTCGTTGGTAGCAGTGAAATTCTTCCTCTCTTGCGTGTCGCGCGCGGACTGTCCGTCCTTGAAGTGCCACCGCGGCCAACGCGGGCATGGGTTTTGATGCCCTCCGGACGGTCGGGATCTGTTGCGTCCTCTGCGTCCCTGCTTTCCTCGGGTTTGTTCCCAGGGATCTGGGCGCTGGAAGCGTTTTTTTGCCGGATCCTTTTCGTCCAGCTTTTCAGTCACTTGATTTTCGACAGGTCGGAGGTGTACCCCCGGGCTTACCCTCCCCCCGAACCTAGGCGACGGTGTAGTTCCCCGTTTTGCGGCGTTTCTTTTTCGCCGTGTTTTCTCAGGTTGCATTCCAGTCGAAGGTGCTTCTTGTCTTATCGAGGTCGGCTTGTTAGGCGGGCGTTTTTGTTCCCGCCTGTCCTCCCCCTTGGTCTGCGTTCGTCTTTGGGCGTTTGGACGGCGATTCTCGTCCCTACCTTTATTCCTCCGAGACCGTTTTTCTTTTCCCATTTCCGGTGATGTCAAGGTTCGGGCCCCATGACCTTCCCTGTTATCCCCTCCTGGAGTTTCGAGATTGCGATCACTGGCGCGAGGTAGGTTCAGAAGTAGATTTTTGGTCCCATTCCCACCGATCCTTTTTCTGGTTTTCTGCCGGTCGACTTGAGGGCTTGTTTTTGTAGGACGACTTTGAGCTAAGAGCAGCCTTTCCTTCATCGTTTGTACCTTCAATCTTTCGTGGGTTCTGGTTTTTTCTTTTTTTAGTGCCGCCGGGGCGCTGACGTTCCCCTGCCGCCTAGCCCCTGACGGTTTCAATCAGGTGAAAGCTCCCCTTTTTGGACGTTCGCCTGCTTAGGGCGCTGCTTTTCTTTGACTTCGCCTTGACATAGGATCTTCTCGGCAAGGTTGATGGATTCGTTGTAAGCGGGAGACTTTTCGCCTGCCGACCCGTCTTCTCGTCCTTGTCTGGGGCGAGCCCGTCCAATCGCAAACGACTTCAGTTCGTCTTTTTTTTTTGCGCCCCCCCCTTTACGGTCGATCTTCCCGGATCGAGCGAGAGCAAAAGTTACTTTCTGTCTTTTCCCGTTCTCCGTGCGCTGGACCACCTCGGCTGGAGCTCTCCCGCTTCACCGGCCGAAGTTGTTTTTCGCTGGCTTTCCCCGATCATTCGAGTCGTCCGTGCCTCTGCGATTTCCGCCCTTGATTCGGTACGTGTTGCGAGTGTCCCTGACTTTTTTTGGAATTGGCGTTTTTGACTCGCGGTGTTCGAGCCTCGGATCGTGCCGAACCTAGAGACCCCTTTCGCCTTGCTTTGGTGTCGTGTTTTTTCTGCTCACAGCCGTCGACGGAGGTGCGCTGCGCGTAGTTCCTTTCAGTTCATGCTTGAGTTTCTTCGCGCGGCAGGTCGCCTCGCTTTGTCGCCTCTGAGGCCACGTGGCCTGTCGACACGCTCGGTTTTTGGATTGCTTTTTTCTCTGCTGGCTTGCTGAAAAACTGATCCTGGCAGATTATCCGCTTGGCTTTTGAGTCTTTCCTTCTCCGGCACAGCTCCCCCTTTTGTACTAGCTCGTTCATCGGCCGTGATCCCACCTCGGTCTTTTTTTTCTTTTTTTCAGGGCTAGTCTGTGTCTGTCCTGATGTGTTTTTTTCACGTTCGTGTCGGGCCAAGACACTGATTCGTAAACCCGTTTATTGTCCGGCTTCTCGCTCCTTGAATCCTTTTCGTCGCGCCGCCGCCCGACTCGGCCCGACTCTTGAACTCCTCTTTCCCCCCCCCCTAAGGGGTTGTTGTTTCCTCTTGAGGCTTACAGTGTGCGCCCCTCGGTGTTTTTTTGACTTTCGCCCTTTTTTCCGGCTCCGGCGTTTTTATCCAGGCCTCCCGGCGTTTTTTTTGAGTCCGAGCTTTTCTTTTGCCGACCCGCCGTTTTCCCATTTTCTTTCGCGTCGAGCTATTCACGTTCTCTTCCCTCGCGCCCCCTTGTTCCCGTCCATGCCCCGATCTCGTCTCGGGGAGCTGTTCCCCAAGGCGCGTCATCCTTACCTCTTGAACTTTCCTTTCCATCGAGCGTTTTTGCTTTAGCTTTTGCCCCTCGAGCGTGTCTTACGCCCTTTTTTTTTCCTTCGCGGTCGCCTCTGGATTAGGCAGCCGTTTGCCTCTTCTCGCGCTTCTTCTGTGATGGCGCTTGGACCCTGACGCGGGCCTGATCCCTTAGCGTCTGTGTTAGCTCGCCTGACTCGCCGAGTCTGGTCTGGGCTCGGTCGCATCTCTGCCTCCTTCGCTATTTTTTTATCTCAGTTCCTGCCTTCGGCCTTTGCTCGTACTTGAAGTCTCCTTTTAGTGCTCTTTCTTTGCTTTCCTTCGTGTTTTCTTCGCATCTTTTTTTTTTCTTGATTTTTTTTACCCCTCTGGCGCCGACTGTTTCCTTCTGCCGGGGGACGATTGTCCTATTTGGCTTTAAGTATTGGTCCCTCTTTTCCGCAGCCTTTAGAATGTTTCTTCTTCGATCCGGGTCCTTAGACGAGGAGGATTTTTTCCTGACCTTCTTGCCTGTCGGTTGCGCCGTGGGTTGGTTACTTTTCCAGAGATGCCTTCTGAGCCTTTTTTCGGCTGACCACTTGCGGGCCAATTTGCGGCACCTCAAAGCGCGCCCCTTTTTTCTTTTCGTCCGGCAGAAGGTCCCGTTTAGTAATAGACTCGCGGCCCTTCTTTTTCCTCAAGTACCTAGGTCCTATTTAACCATGATACCCCGTAGTTGGAGCCAGTTGCGCGTCAGTTCGCCCGGCGGACCCCCTCTCTTCAATCGAATTTGCCTGCCGAACACTTTTTTCTTGACCTGCAGGCTGATCGAGGTTTCTTGTAGCCCATGCCCCTTTGTGGCCTACCTTCCTTACATTGCACATTTTTTTAACTTGTTTTCCTTTTCCCCTCGGTTACCTCCCTCGCGCGGTTGAGAGAGGCTCAGACCCCCGCCGGCTCCCTTTTTTCTTGCCTGCAACCGTCCTTTGAACCCGGGTCTCCCCGCGGTGATGGGCAGGTTTTCTTGACGAGTCTAGCAGTTCCGAGCCCGCCCGGGTCCACGGGCTTTTTTTTTCCGGAACATCCGTTTTTTCCTTCCGCGCTCTCGATGTGACGACGGACGCCGGGCCTTTCCCTTCCTGTCTCCCCCCCTCAAACGCGTGGTACAAACAATACCTAGTTCGGATTCCCATGCTGACGTGTTTTCCTTTTTTTTTTACCACCAGACCTTCGTACCTCTTTTGGCCCGCTTGGACGCAGGACTTTTTGATGCTTTTTTCCCCTGCCTGCCCGACTTTCGACTTTGACTGTTCTTGTACGCCCTCGCGCAGATAAGATTTTCTTGCTTTATCACACATGCCGGGAGTGGGCTGTTCCGTAACTGAGGTTTCTTTTTTCTTTATTGCGCGTCGATCACCTCGCCGATGGCGGTTTATTCACCAACCGTCTCACGGTCGATTTTTCATGGCGACGCTGGCCGGGACACCCGTAGTTCTGTTTTACGTTCTCTTCAAATATGGCTTACATGGAGGGAATGACTTGTTTTGAACTAGCCTTTTTTCCTGCCCGCGTTACATCCCCATCTCCCTTTTCTCATAATCCGTTGTTGGTTTGATCGTCTTTTTATTTCAGATTTTAGAGAAGTGTGTTTTGAAAATTTTTGTATTCCCTTTCCTTCTTTTGGATTTTGGTCAGTAGACGAACCAGTCCTGCTCCCCCCCCCTTTTTGGGGCCCCAACGACGGGTCCCTTTTCCAGTATAGTAAATTTTCATTCCCGCCTGCTTCTTTTTTGTAGAACTCCGTCCATTTTTCTCCGTCTGTTTCATAGCTGCGAGCTGACCGTCCGTCCTCATTCTGACGTCCACCTGAGGCCAAACTCTTTGATTGGCTAAGCCATCCTGACCGGTTTCGTTTCTGCGCATAGTCGACGATTGCCCCTCCGTTCGCCGGTTTCAAGTTTAATGAGCTTCTTCTTCTTTTTGGCCGGATACCACCTTGCCTGCGTAAGCTTTTTTGAATTGCGTCCCGCGACGAAGGTTTTTCCCTTTTGTCCCCCCTGTCCACTTTCAGCCCGTCTTCTTTTCGACTTCCGACCTGTTCTTTCAGCAAGAGTTATGATCCTAATTAGCCTCCTTTTTTTCCCGTCGCCGGCGGTTCCGTAGTCGCCCGAGTTTACCCATTAGGCGGTTCAATTTCTTCCTGGCCGTCCGCCCAGCAAAGAATATGGAGTTTTTACAGAGCTCTCGTGTTTTCCTTGCAGGCTTTATCTCAGTCCCAATTCCCATCCGGCCAGTCTTTTCTTGTGCTCGGTTCCGGCTGCCTCGACGCCGCACTGACTGACTTTTTTTTGTTATGATTATCACCGCTTTCAGAGGCCTTTTGTTTTTCCTCATTTTAGGTTTTTTAATCCTTACCCCACTGATCGGCCTGGCGGATGCTAGCCTTTTTTTTTTTTCGCCCCGTTGAATTTTTTTTTTTCGCCTGCCTTATCTTGCTTCCCGTTTTCATGGCCGGCTTTGCTTCCTTTTTCTGTGACCTTTTCACTGTTTCTAGCCCCTGACTTGAAGTTTTTTTCTATCAATCCTTTTCTTCGTTAGGGCGTTTTTCAGGTTATTGATCCGGTAGTGGAACTTATTTTCCGACGAGGCAGAAGTTCCCCCTTGTCTCCCGTCTTCTTTTTTGTCCGCCATGCGAGGGAGTTACTTTTCTCGTTTTCCCGATTGGCCGTTTTCGAGGCTTCTGGGGTTCGCCTGAACAGACTAAAAGGAACCCCCGCCTGATTTTCTGCTCGCAGTTTTTGCCCTTACAGTTCGCGGACTTTCTCGATTCCAGCGGACCCAGGCCCCCGGCGGCAGGCTCGTGCCGCCCGTTTTTTTCCACCGCGCTTTCTCGAGGTCTCTTCGCCTTCCCTGACGCGCCTTCCTCCCATCGCTTTCTTCCTTTTGCTCAGGGATTCCTTGCGCTGCGAGCGCTCGCGGACTTACGTTGCTTTGTGTGAATCCGATTCTTTTTTTCGGGGTCTTTTTAAAGGGTTCGTCTCTTCTTTCTCCTGCCTTAAATCCTCGTTCCCCCCAACGTTTTTGGCCGGGCTCGGCGAGGTTCTTTTTTTTTTCCCGATGATTTTAGCAGATTCTTCGTCCTTCGACCTCCCGTTTTTAGCTCAGCTCGCTCTTCCCCCCCTTTGTTAGCCGACGGTTAGCCCGTCTTCTGGCCCCGCGACTCCCGGTGAGTTCTCGAACGCTCGTTGGTCTCTTTCGAGCGTTTCTTCGGTCTCCCCCCCGCTCTCCTGTGAAAACGACTTTCTGATGTTTTTGGACTTCCGACCGTTGAGACGACGTTTTTCATCGGCCGGAAGACCGACGGTCGCCTTGACTGTAGGATTTTTTTTGGTCTCTACGCGGTCTCGTCCCCCCTTTTTTTCCCTTTGCGGGCCCTTGAAAGAATCTTCTCACCTTTAGTTTCCGGCCTGGTTTCCCGCCGGACAGCTCTCGGTTAGTTTATCCTCGATTCCAATGGTCCCCGAACCCTTTCTTTCTCCCTTTTTGTTGAGCGAGCTCCTGTCACGTTTTTTTTCGGTGAGTGCTTTCTTGAGCTAGACGAAGAATTTTTTCGGCGTCCTTCAATCTACTGCGTTTGTGTTTTTTGATCGTGTCTTGCAGTTTTCCACACGCCCGCCCTTCAAGGTGCCGATCTTTCTTTCTTTATTTTTTTGCCGCTCCGCCCGTCTTTGACCTCTTGCCCGGCCGTTCTTCCTTTCCTCCGATGGTTGCTGTCAAACAGGCGTCTCCGACCAGATTTTTTTTTTGTCCCAGATTAGCGTTCCGCCGCTTCTCTATTTTTCAGCCACCTCTTTTTTCCGTCCTCGCCGTTTTGCTCCGCTTCTTCCTCCACGCGCTTCGCCGGCCGGCGCGTTAGTTCCTTTTCTAGATTCGGGCGTCCGGAACCCCTTTCCCGCAGCGGCTCCCCGCTTGACGAGCCGCTGTAGCTCCGCATTTTTGGACCTCGCATTATCTGTCCCGTGGGGTGGGGGTTTTTTTTGTTGGTGGTGTTCTTTGTCTAGTCCCGGATTATCCGCTTCCTCGCCCCCCCTGCAGCGTGTCCCGAGCGTTATCAGGATGGCTCCCTTTCGTACTTTTCCCTCTCCGCCCGAGCGTCTCCGCGCGAAATTGATTAGAGCCTAGTTTTTTCTCCCTTTTCTTTAGCCTCGTTGCCCCCTCCTTCCCTGGCCGTGGACGAGATCCTGCTTTTCGCGTTTTCCCATTCCTTGTCGACAGCGTATTTTGCGAGCGTTTATTCCGGTCCGAACTCCCGTCGGGTTTTTGGCGGCCTTTTTCCGGTCGTGCTGGCGTGGGCGAGGGTCGTTTTTCCCCTTTGAGCGCTCAGTTTTTTTGCTTTTGGCCCCCCAAGTCCCGCGTGATTTCGTTCAAGTCCCTCCTTGTCTTCTTTTTTCTCTTATTTTTTGTTTAGACCCGTCAAGGAAGCGCCCTCCCCCGTTCGTTAAGCGTCCCTCTCTTTTGAGATAAGCTGGTCATTTCCTTTTATTCGCTCTCCTTCCGGCTCAGTGGCTTGCTTCCCTCGCCCAGTGTTCCCCCCGGCATAAAAGATCTGTGTCTCACACCCCCCCCCCCTTCCCCCTGATTTTTGCGGGCTTTTAGATCACTAAAGGCGAGGTCCCGACCAGTTGCCCTTTCCTGGGTTGCTAACAACCCCCCGTTCAAGAAACGAGAAGTTTTGTTTTTCTTTTACCCATTCAGGCGAGTTAAGTTTGGCGAGGCCCCTCCTCCACGATTCCCCCGGGAGCCCCAATAGAGGAAGTCTGTGCCCCTTGTAAGGCGTCTATCCCCGTCACGTTTTCGAACGTTTCTCCTCTTGACAGGAGGTGTCCGTTTTTTTCCAGCCCACTTTCGAAACATCCCTTTCTCCCTAGATGCAGAGACGGAAGAGGCGCCATCGTTCCCCCCCTTGAAGGCTGCAGCATCCGTTATCCCAAAGCCTTAATAGGCCCGCTCGTGGGTCCCTGGGGTTACAACTTCATAGATGCCACAGGGACTTCGATGCGAGCTAGGTGATCCTGTGCCCCCAGCTTTCAAGGTTCCTTCATTTCAGCACGCAGGAGGAGTTCCACCTCCTTTTTTTTCCCGACTTTCTTTTCTGGCCCTCTCACAAATTAATTTTCGGGTGCATCGGTGGCCAGATTTTTTTTTCGACCTTGACGTTCCCGCTTTGACCCGAGAACCTCGATTCGTCTGTTGCTTACTCCAGGGGTCCCAAGGGAGTAGTCTGACTTGCGGGACCCGTCCGTTGACGATAGTAGGTTAGGCGACTTCAATAACTGCCTCGATTTTTCCGTCATTGGGTGAATGCCCGACCGGCTACGCACATACCGACCCCCCTGCGTGTTTCCTGTCGGTTGGTGTTTGGGGTAGTGGTCTTCTTTTGCGTGCTGTGTGTGTGTGTGTGTGTGAGTGTCCCCCACCTGGTCCTCCTTTCCGAGGCGGATTTTTGAAGTCGCCTGACTTTACGCGCTTGGCAAACTTCTTTCCCGGCAGGACGTTTCCATGACCCCTCGCTTTTGTAGACGTGGTAGTTAGCTACATTGTTTTGAATAGAGGGTGTCGCTTTCCCTGTCCCAACGTCCTCCTCCTTCGTGGACGTCCCCTCTGCCCACGCCCTTGCCTGTTTCCTCTCCGGTCTTTTCGGGATTGAGCGAATTCTGTCGTACAGGCCGCGGTTTGACTTTCATCCGCTTGGTCCTTTTTTTTTTTCGTGCTGTCCCTTTTTTTCCCAGTCCTGCTGTCCGCCCGAAGTGTCAGGTTGTACCCCCCCCTTCTCCACGTCGTCCCTACGATCTCCTCCTTTTCTTTTTAGTACTTTTAGATGTTTCCTCTTTGCCTTTGCCCTGACTCTGGGGTTTCGCATCGATTACTTTGAAGTCCTTGCGGGGTTTCACATCCATCTGTCGCCCTAATCCGGGAGCTTACGGAGTTGTGGACCGCATTTTGCGAAGTTTATCAATTGTCTCCGGTGCCGGCTTGCCCTACCGCCCCTTAAGAAACGTGCGGGTTTCGTTTTTTCTTGGACCCTTATTTCGACTCTTTTTTTCCGCTCTTTTTTTCTTCATCACCGTTACCACCGCTTCTGTGCTTTTGTTTGATTGATTGTTTTTTCCCTTTCGACGCGAGTTACACGATGCCTGTACTTTCTCCATCTTTTGTTGAATGTTGGTGAGTGTCCGCCTTTTTTTTTACTGATACTTTTTTACGTCCCCCGGCGTGCAACGGCGCCCTTTTCACTAGCCATACTGTTTTTTTTACGTTCGCCTGCTCTGTCCGTTTCTGTTCGATTTCGTTTGACGACGGCCCTTGTCCGCCGTTTACCGAGTTTGCTCCCCAACGGGCGTGTTTTTTTTTCATTTGCCCTTTTTTTACGCGTTTGCTTAACTTGTTTTCTGAACTACAGTAGATTCGCTTTTTTTTTTGTTACGGCCCCTCCGCCCCGTCTCAACCGCCTCTTTTTTCCCCGTCGGGGTTGGCCCCCATTCCCTCGGCGCGGTCCGTTTATTCCCTTGAGACGCTTTGTTTTTTTCCCCGGTTCTTTCCGAGGCACGATATGGACCCCGGCGTTCGATTGGAGCTCGTCCTTCCGGACCGAATTAGTCGCGCCCGAGCGTCGCGCGTTAGATAATTGCCCTTCGTCTCTTCCCCGGCTAGCCCTAGCGGAATCGGTAGCATTTCGAGAGATTCCGAGTTTCCTTTGCGACTCTCGGGCGTTCTTCGCAGCGTTGATGCCGACTGAGACCGGAGGCGTTTTTTTGAGTGTGTGATTCTTCCATCGTCGTCGGTCGAAGTGCTTGTACGCGACTCTCATGCTTTTTCTCGCCCGCGCGCTGCAGGAAGCTTGGAGTTCCTCTTGCTTACCGTCTGAGTAGTCGCACTTTTTTTCGCTCTTTCCCCAGCGGTTAACCCGCTCGATCCTGGCGATCCTCTTTCTGGGCCTTGCCTTTTGACACCTTCTTCCTTGGACTTGCCTTTTCGCGGAAGCCGAGGTCTCGGCCGTTTTGGCTCGTCCCCGGGTTTCGCTTTTTCTCTTGAAAACTTGCGGGTCAGGAAAGCCTTTTTTTTTTCTCGTCTCCACGTCTTGCGGGTGCTCTTGCCGGCTCTTCGTCGAGCTCGCTTTCACTCTTTGTTTTGACGACCC
>Ga0179591_1288353_pt1 | contig 10977 bp, 12 predicted proteins | sample CZOMad2_1_08_16f_FD_182891 | JGI IMG/M metagenome (GOLD analysis project Ga0179591, IMG submission 182891) | Vadose zone soil fungal communities from Angelo Coast Range Reserve, California, USA - CZOMad2_1_08_16fungal (PacBio error correction) | ecosystem: Environmental > Terrestrial > Soil >... | reverse complement strand
GACACGCGCAGGCGGCGCTGTTCGCCGTTATCTCTTTCCGGCTTAGACTGGTTTGGGGATCCTTCTTCTATCTTGCTTTAGCCCTTTTTTTTTCTTTTCACGAGGGCCTTTCACGTTTTACGACCTTTTTTCCTTGGTTCTACTACCCTTTTTGGCCTCCGAGTTCGTCCCCCTTGATCTGGGTCCGTCCTTTCAGTGAAACCCCGTCACAGTCAAGGCGTTTTGCCGCGTCTTCTTCTACTTTCCCCACGGCTGATTAAGGTCCCTCCCACTATGGCACGGCTTGAGGGAGAGCGCTTCACTCCTTGGCGACTCTTCGTACCTTCCTTCCGGATCTTTTTCCTCTTTTGTGACCCTTCAGCAAACTGCTGTCAGGATCTTGTTTGTTGGGATCGGTCCGGTTTGATTAGCGCGCTTCCCATCCCTTTTCTTCTTTTAGTTCGAGGCCAAATCCTCTCCCTCTCTGTCTTCCCTCCTTTTCTCGATCACGGCCCCTTTTGGCCGAGGCTTCTTCAGGTCGACGAGATACGTTATATAGTAGAGCTCTCTTAAGACGAGGCGTGTACGTACTACCTTTCCACTCTGAGAAAGCCCTTCCCTCTTGATTTTCCTCGAAGATCTTTGCGCCAAACGCGATTGCATCGACGAAAGAAACCCCGCGAACTTGCCCCCTCCGATTTATTTCTTAACCTTCTCTTTCCCCCTACGGCTCTATAACATCCCCTGCCGCTTAAGAATCGTGCAGTTCTCGGTCGGGATGACGCTCACGCACCCCCAAGTCCCTAGGAGCGCCGTAGCGTGCGGATAGCATTTCCTGAGCCCTTCCCTTCCTTTGTCTCACAAGGCTTTCCCGGTCACGAAGCCCCGTTTTCTGATCGAAGAGCTCCACATTTTCCCACGCAAGTTTTTTTGACTTTAGGACGTCTTTCTCCCCTCTTCTTCGCTCACTTTCAGTTGAGTTGCAGCCGGTCACGCTGGCGAGATGCAGGGCACCCGGTGAAGCTCTTTTCTTGGGACCGGGCTCACATTCGGCTCGACCAAGAACTTTTCCCCTTCCCCCGAAGACCCCTTTTTGAGTAGTGCCCTTTTCTTTTAACCATCTGCTTCCCCCCATCCCACCGAAATCTTTTTTGACAGAAACCCCCCTTACCCGCGCTACACCAGCTTCCGAAGCAGGGGCCACCCTTGGATTTCCAAAACTCCCTCCGCCTTCTAGGTAATTTTTTTCGAGAACCCTTTTTCGCGCCCCTCTGCTGTGTGGGGACGTTGTTCCACGAGTAGAGTTTATGCTGACAACATGGTAGCTTTTCAAGTTCTTAGAAGGGCTGGTAGATCATCACAGCGATCTTCTGATCACTCCTGAGACCTTTCAAGCCTGGGGTTCTCCCATCTTCTATGGGGATATCGTGGCGGCGTCGGATTTCGCTCTCTTAGCGTAAGAAAGTGGGCGCGCGTTTTCAGTGCACACTTCATGGCGCCCTTCTTTTAGTATTACATGCAGCACCTCCTCAATGCTCCTTCCTTTTTCTCCCCTCAGCGTGTGATGCATCTGGTAAAGCTCTAGGTGGGCAGTTGACGTCGCGGTTTCCGGCCTGACAACCCTCACATAACAGTAAGTTTTTTTTCCCCTTCCCCTTCTGAGACTCTTGCTCCCGGATCGAGCCCTTTTTCCCACGAGATTGCCCTCACTGCCGATCGCCGTCCTCTTTGTTTTTCTCATGCGCGACCCGGCGCAAATGAGATGCTTTCGGTTGACCCTCCCTTACTTTCTGATGGTTTACCCTCAAGCCGTTCCCTCCTCCTTTCGATCTCTCTTCAAATGACTCGCGGCTCAGGCTGGGCGACGACTGAAATAGAGGTCGCTCTCGAGACTCGCCTCTTTTTCGTACCTTCATGAGAGTTCACCTCCAGTCATCCCCCGTCAGCCCGTCTCCTAATAATCTTTCTCCCTGCTCGTCCCGGGGAAACTTTTCGAGCAGGTAGAGCCTCCGTCACTTTCTCGCCTTCTGGCTTCAAAGCATTTTTCTCTTCTTGACCTTTTGGGAACCCCATACGTTGTTTCGGGACTCTTTCCCGGCCACGGCTTCCGAAGACACTCCCCCTACGAGGTTCAACTCTCATCTTCTGGTACTTTTTTTTCACACTCCCTTTTCTCCCGTGAACTCCTCATCTGTCCGGTATGCTTTAGCGGAACAGAGACTTCTGCGTACGTCGTGCGAAACTCGCCCTTAGAAGTGGACGCAGTGTCGAACACTGCTCTTCTGCAATGTCGACTTATTCGATTCTTCCTTTCCTATCCTCTTCTTTTTTTTTTTTTTGAGAGAGATCGGGACATGGACTCCCATCCCTCCCCCTGCGCGAGTTCGGAAGTGCCGCTTCAGAAATGCTTTCCACTCTCCTTATCCTGATTCGTTCGCGAACTTCTTCCCCCTCCCCGCTCGGCTTCTTTCTCTCTTTTAAGTGGGCCCGAGCAGGTTGCAGTCACCAGGTCGTCGTGTGTCACCTTTGCGGGGGTAGGTCGTTCCCGCGTGCCGATGGACTCCTTGAACCTATGCTTTCCTTTTTGGATTGCGTGCCTTCTTTCTCCCTTTCGCCGTCTCCTCCTTGTGATGCCTTATGTCGATCACGAGTAAAATCCGAGTGGCCGAAGAGCTGTTTGAGTCGGGATGACGGGGCTTTTGCCTTTCGACTTTTCAGCTCCGTCGCCCCCGATTATATGTTTTCTTTCATCATCTCTCCCGGTCGCCCCTGTCTACGCGATGGATGTTCCTCGCGGCATCGACCGATCGCTCTCAAAGGAGGCTTTTGGCGAGCACTCTTCCTTCACTCCGCTAGTTCAGGGAATTCCGACTTGCATGTCTCCCCTCCCTTTCTTCCTCCTCTTCTTGGTCTGGGACGACCATCATCGTTTTAAGTGCTCGGAAGACTTTCACAGAGGCTCCGAAGTGCCTTTTACATCGCCCTTATTTTTGCCCTTCCTGTCTGGACTTTTTTTTCGGAAGCCTATGTCCCTCTTGAAGACTTCACGATGAGGGCGATTTGCCAGGGCCCCATAGGGGGTACGGAAGGCAAAGAATTCTATTTTTTGATGACCTTTCTTCCTCACACTCCCTGTCTCCCAACATTAGTGATCCGCTGAGCGAATACGTCGGGGAACCAAACAGCCAATTTTCGATGCCCCTCTAAGTCATCCCGACAGTCCTTTTTTTTTTTTTTTTTTTTTTTTTTTTTTTTTTTTTTTTTCTCGTCTTTCCTTTTTAGTGTTCCCTACCAACGAAGTCTGGTGATCCGTCATGTAGAAAGAAACCCCACGACGACACATTTTCCGCTTCGATTCCGTCGTGCCCTTTGAAATTTTTTTCTCCTTCTGCCCCCATTTTTACAAGTCTTCGCAAGCTGGCTTGATATCATTTTTCATACCGAGATCCCTTCTTTTTTTAGTTTATCCTTCACCTTTTTCCCTTATTCGAAAAGCTGGTGCTGATCAGGGTTGATTTCGGTAAAAACGCGGTTAGGTGAGGTCAAGTCCCCATTTTTACTTCACCTTTTCACTTCCCCCGTCGCCTTTCTTATGTCTTTCTCTCTGTCCCGGTTCCTCCTTCTTGGGAGATCGTGAGAAAAGGTACAAGAAAATTTGGATTAACGTGAAATACTATACTCTTCTTTTTTGGTTCTCCCTCCCCCCTGAAGAGTGCGACTGAGGGAGCAGCTAAGAAGAGCACATCACTTTTTGTGAATTTTCTTGTCGTCGTCCTCGTGTCCGTATTTTACAAGGAGAAATGTTCACAGTACTCCTGCTTCAGTCCACCATCTCCTCGCGCTTGTCTCCGCGCCTCGTTTTGTGGGGGGGGGGGTTGGCGCTGGTTTTGTTTTCTCTATCCGATCTTTTCAGTGGCACTCGTCCTCTCAGCGGGTCCTTTTCTTTTTTCTAGCTCTTAGGTGAAAGCGCATGGGCAGCTCGGCCCCCCTACGTTTCGGGATTTTCTCTTGGTGTGGGGCGGTCGTTGCGGAAAGAGCGCTTTGGCGCGCGAGCTCGAGTACCCCTTTTTAGTCCCAAGTTTTTTCCCTTTCGACAGTTCCGTCTTTCTTCCTTGTCGCGAGCTCGAGATCGAGACAGAAGTTTTCGACCTTCGGCAGCCGAGCAATTGGGATCGAGAAGCGTCCCCAAGATGGCTTCCCTTTTTTTGTCTTTCGAGGACTCCCTTTTACGAGCGCTCGCCCTCAGGCCAGATCCCTCCTCTCCTCCCCCAGTCATTTTCGAAGTCGCCGCGGCAATAACAGAGAATTAGTCCGATGCAGACGAAGATACAGCCATTTTCAGTTCTCCCCTTCGAGTGACTTCTCTTATCTGCTGAAGCTTCCTTCCTTTAGACCTCTTTTCCCCCCTCTTCCGCACCTTTTTTTGTGACGAGGTTGAACGCGACACCCAGATACCTCAGCTCTTCCCCGACTTATTTCCGAACCGCTTTAGTTTTTCTTGCCTAGGACTTCCTTCCTTCCTCTTCCTTCCCGCTGAGCCTTCCTATAGACGAATCTCCGTCGACAATGTAGACTAAAGACGATAACCGAGAACAGCAGACAGGCGAGGCCGTGATAAGCTTTATCCTACCTCAGTTTAAGTCTCTCCTATCTTGAGGAAGTTTTTCCCTCCCCCCCCCCACGATCCCTTTCTCCTTCCCCGTCAACCAGAAGTTCCGAACGTTGACAATGGAGAGACCGGATGTACAATGCAGGCTCCTTTTCCTTCCCAAGTCTCCTTTTAGACTTTTTCTTTCCCGCAGACCCTTCTTCCGTAGTTGTGCTCTCGGGAACGGCTTCGCGGACCTAGGCGGCATATGGCACTATGCTTCGCTGACGCCCCCTCCTACTCCCCTCTTCCCTCCTTTACTCTGGACCGTGACGGAGGTGACCGTCCGGATGCACCCCTCCGAGATCCCTTCCCTAGTCTCGCTCGTGGCCGTCCCTCCCACCTTTTTTTTTCTCTTCCGAGATCTTTTACGCCGACGAGCCTTCGGGATCTCACGAGTCGGCAACCACGTTTCGAGGCCGCACGAATTCCTTCCCGCATCTCTTCCTCTTCCCCTCCCTTTTTTAGATCGCTGAGGATTTATGCCTCAGACTTTTTTCCCTTCTTTTTCCTGAGGAGATCCCGCCTGCTAGTCGGCGATAGTCTCTTGATCGTCGAGCATTGGCTGCTTCTTCTGACAGCTTCCCTTATCCCTAGAGTTTCCAAGGCGTCCTTCTAGGATGCCTGGGCTCCGGACGTCTCTCAATAGCAGGGCTCTCGTCGGTGATGAGAGGCGAAAGGGGAGACGCGATCGTGCATTTATTTGTTCTCTTTCCTCTACAGCCCAGTCAGCCCACCCCCCCCTTTGCCCCTGGCTCTTCCCCGCTCCCAAAAGGGGAACGAAACCCCCTCCGTGAGTTTTTAGTAGGCGACTTGAGGCGGCATTGTCCTCTCCTCTACTGTCCTGCCCGTTTTCTCGTCGTCGCCTCTTTGTGATTGCGTCCCCCACGGACTTCCATGCTATCCGCGCGGGAAGAGTGACGGCCCAGTTCCATAAAGCTGATTCACTCTCCTGGTGGTTTTTTTCGAGTAGATCTTTTCCTCCTGGTCTCGGCGTCTTCCCTTTACGTTGAAATAGTTATTTCGCCGCCGCAGCGTACGGAGGGACATGAAGTTCCTACGGACAGGGCTTCGGGTTCGCCTCCTCTTTCTATCGCTTTTTGATCGGGGTCTCTTTTTTCTTCCCAAAACCTTCATTTACACAGGACTCTTTCCCCTCGGTGATGATCTACTCATCATCAACAGCGGATTAAGGATCGTCCCATCTGGCCACGGCCCCTTTTTTCGATACCACTTCATCTTCGTCTCCCTCTCTTCTCTTGATCTTTTTTTCCAGCAGGCAGGCCACGGTCGGTTTGCTCTTTCGTGTGGATAGGAGATTCGAGCTTGAGAGCTCCCCGACATCTTTCGTCTTTCTCGTCATGCCGCTCTGTTCCTTTCGCGATCTCCCTTCTTGTTCCGGTCATGAAGCTTCGCGAGCTCTGTCTCAGATATTCATTTTTTTTTCGCTCAGAGCCCGAAGAGGCGGACCGGTTCGACCTGTATCCTTTCCGGTGCCCGAAGAGATCTGTTAAGCGTCAGCTCGCGCGCCACCCCTTCGACTAGACTCCGCCCCACAAGCGTCAACTGCCTTCCCAGATCTGCAGGCTCCCCCCTGTTTCTCCTTAACCTCCGTCCTTCAAATCCCACTTTTATCGACATCTCCCCTGCGTCTTCACGCACCCCCAGGAAACGGCTGATGCGCGGAAAATTTACAGCGATTTTAGAGGTCGTTCGCAGGGCCATTGGTTTTTTAAAGTCTTTTCCACGACCCTTTTCAGAGCTCGACGCCGCAATTCTCCACGCCAAGCCCTTTTTCGATGTAATCGGTCGGCTTTGCAGACTTCGAGGTCAATCTTTGCGGTGTCTTCCCCTCTGGTCTTCTTCACGGGCCTGCTTAAGCTCACGGTTGGGGACCGGGCCCCTCGGCAATTCGTCTTGAGCCCAATCTGCATTCCCTCCCCCCTCCCCTTTCTCCACCGATCGTGAACCCAGGTTTGCGTACCCCGGACATTGAAATCAACCGGTGACATACACACACTTCTGCGCTTTCAGGGTCCCACCCATCCCTCCCATCCTTTGACGTCGGATAAATCAAATGGCGAGCACCCGCCGCCTCTGAAGCGAGAGGGTGGTTGGCAGTTTTGTTTCCCGGACGTTCGCGGCCGTCATTGCCTTTCCCTTTATCCTTTTTTTCCCCTCTCATCCACCTTTCCCTTTTGTAGTCTCCACAAATACACGTAAAATACCACGCCGCCTGGGGTTTAATCGATCGGGCATCGTGGATGGGCTTTTTTTTCTCTTTCATCCCTTTCGTTTCTTCCCTCATCCCCCCCCCCATGGAGGCCCGGCGATAGGTCCTTTTTTGGAAATGCAGCCAGATATGGGCCTTTTCATAATCGACCTCCGCGATTTGGGCTTCGGTGGATTTCGTCGGTTTTCTCCCAAACCGCCCTGCTTGACTAACCTACGGTCTATGTCCACGGCACGTCTATCCTAGGGGATACGGATTGCTCTTCCGACGAGATTTTTTTTAACGACCAGTTTCTCCCCCCCTGTCTCCCCTAGAGTCCTGTTATCCTGCACGGAGAACGGCCCGAGGAAAAGTTTCTCGGTGACCGCTTCTCCTGTGGAAAGGTGCTCGCCCCGGTGTCCTGAGAGCGTTCTTCCTCTTATCGGAACCGCCCTCGCGGCGATGCCTTTGGACGACGCGGTGGTAGCCCCTCGAGGTCGAGAGCGAGCATCTGGGGGTCGTCGACGTCAGATGTCCAGCTCGTTACGCATCCTTTAAAGTCTTCTGCGGGGCCCCGATCGACAGTAGAAGTCGCAGGATCGATCGAATCCCTTCGAGCATCAGCCTTCAAGCGGCTTCCCTTTTGCGTCTCTTCAAATAGGAAACTTCTTCCCCGGACGGACAAGAAGTCGGTGTACCCACGACGAGCCTCGGGACAGCTGATCGGCGACCACGTTTTATAGACTTCCTTCTGACGCTTTTCCCTCGCCCTTCCTGTACAGTGAGATTTTTTCTGAGTCGAGTTGACCCATTTTCTAAAAATGCGCGTGCGTCTAAGGGAGCGAGAAATAGCCTCTATCGCGGCAGGGCCCTCTCCCTTTGATCGTTGCCGACCTTCTTGTCGCTCTCCTCTTTTCGTAGACCGTTTTCTTACCTTTCTTTCAACGTCGTACGTCCTGGCTTGTACGCAAGGACTCCTCTTTTTCCGGCAGCGGTGAATCGCGGCATCCGCGCTTAGGCTTTCCTACAGTGCTGGTACCTCGAGGATAGTAGTGTTCCCCCTTTTTCTCTTACCTGCCTTTCTTCCTGGACGATCATACCCCCTCTTGGTTTCACCCTCCTTTTCAAGGTCTTCTATGGCGACCCCGCCGGATAGATCGAGTCTCTTTTTAGACTATCCTTGGTACCAGCCTTTTTCTCCGCTTTTCCCATTAGTCCTTTCTTGGCACTTTTTCCTTGCGCAGTGGCCCCCTCGCGAGCAGTCGACGACCCGGCGAGGCTCGCGCTCGTCCGCGTCTACCAGCTTTGAGCCTCCCGACGTCTCGCAATTCAATTCTCTTGGTCTAACTCGTATCGTTCGGGAAGAGAGTCCGCAGATCACGTGGCTCGGCCGTTTGACAACCCCCTCCCTTGTTTTTTTTTCCGGCGTTTTTTCCCCTCATAGCTTCTCTCTGCACGGCCTAGTCCAAACGAGGTTAAGACGTGCGTGTTCTGCCCTTTACCCCCTGTTTTCCTCGTTTTTTTTTTGTTTAACACTCTCCTTTGTCAACGACCCTAGAGATGTTCCAGATGAAGAGCTGAGGGAGATGATGGCCCCGCTTTTAATATCGTCACTCCCTCTTCTTTAGCTGAAAGGCCAAAGTGATTAAGACCCTCTCCCCCAGTATTAGACTCGAGAGCGGAAATCAATCCGCAAAGACAAGATGATTCCATCATATGATAATTGCTATATTGTACTTTTTTCATCCCCCACTAATTAATTCTGTGTGGATCGCGGACAACCTTTTCACTTCGTGAAACCCTCGAGTTCTATTCAAAGTACTTTCCCGCATTCTTACCCCCCCCAGCGGTCCGTTTTGCTAGCCCCATTTTGTTACATAATCTCCCAGGATGGAGTTAGTTTATTCATCTTCCTGCTTTTTTTTTTTTTTTTTGCTCCGGGTCCCCTCTTTTTCTTTTCCAAGAAAGGGTTCCCCCTTTCTCAACTCTCGTGTCAAGAGCGGTGTATTGCTGCAAAGGTCATCCGGCACGTTCTTGGTCGAGCCTTTGTTTGTCCCCCCCCCTTTTTTCAGATCGTTAGCGCCTTTGGGTCGTCCCTCACCCTGCGCTTTTTTCCCAGACTGCGACTCCGCGCGCCCGATTACCCTCCTTTCTTTTTTGATTTTTCGTTCTGGTTTTCTGCTTCCTACTGTTCCCCCCAGGACGTCCCTTTTCCGGCGATCTCAAACAAAAACAAATTTACGAGCGCTGGACCTTTCCGCCGTGGCTTGGTTTGAGCGGCCGATCCTCTCCCTTCACGTGCGGCCTCCTTCCTTATACGGGGATGTATCTCGACCGGAGGTTTTTCTTGCATCATGGGCACTTTTCCCCTCAGGCGTTTTTTTCTGTGGTGTCGCCGCGAGAGGTTTGGCGCGAGCGCTTTTCCCGTTTCCAACGCTAGCTCTGGACGTTTATAAGGCATTTCACCCTTTTCCCCTTCGCCTCGCTTTCCTTGATTTACTCGAGAGACCCGAGTAACCCTTTTCGGTGATAGCCTTTAAGCGGTAGACAGAGGATTCGTTGAAGTGCCGCGTAGCTCATCACCGCTGGTGTCGAATTCTCAAACGCTTCTCCCCTGAAAAGACCCCAGTGTGGCCGAAGGCTCCGGAAAAGAAACTTAATCTCCGCCGACCCTCCCGCTCGATTTCTTCCCGTGCAAGATTTTTCGATAATGACCTCCTTTGTTGAAGTAGAAGCTCCCAATTCTCTTCCCATGTTGTTTCCAAACGAGCCGACCCCTTATACCCAGAGGTCCTCTAGAGCCCCCCAGAAGATGTAGGAGTCCCTCAAACCCCGACCCCCTGTTAATGGCCGGCCCTATAACCCTTTTCTCAGAACACCTCCGTCGAGACTTTATTCCAGTCGGACAAGTACGTATCCCCGCCTGCCACTTCATGACTTTTCCCGTTGCTCTAACCATTTGCCGCAGCCTTCCACGGATCCTCCTCCGGGATGCTTTTCCCCCCTTCCCTTTTGCGACAGTTCCAAGTGTACAGTCATGGCGAGGTCTGTGCAATGCCTTCCTCAGGTCGCGACGCCCCCGTCCCCCTCCCGCTCCTTTTGTCCTTTTCCCCGCTAGGGGGCTTTTCGGGTATGACGGCCCGGGCGGCGTCCAGGCACCCGGCCTATGCCCCCCTGTTGTCCTTCTTTCCCCCCCTCCGGTACTCTGACGGCTTTTTCGCCGGCTCTTCTTCCGAGAGCCCACCCCAACGTCGCTTGATCTATTTCTTTTCCCACCTTGATCAAGACCTACAGACGGAGGCGGATCCTCTCCCAGAACCATTTCGCGGACAGTCACGTGCTCGTACAGACTCATACTCCGGGGGTTCTGGTCTTTCCTGACGGGAAACTGGTCTCGTAGCTTTCGGAGATTCTAGCGGACGTCTTTTCTTTAAGTTTCAGCTCGAGAGTTTCCTTGAGTCATGCTCCCGTGCATGTGTGAATTCTCCCCCAGTTCTATTCCCCTGATCTTTTTTTTGAGGCATTCTACCGGGTCTGAGGAGATAGTTGCCTTGACGTGTGAAGATTTCGTCGTCTCCCGTCCCTCCCCTCCTCCCTGGAGCCCCCACGGTCTGCTTTTCTTTTGTTTTGCAGAGACCTGAGGAGCAGGCATGCACCAGATGGTCTCCCTGTTGTTTTTCTTTTGGGTGATGTTTTTCTCCCTTCTCTTGTGAGGGTTTTTTTTTTTCACCCGGCCGGAGAGACCTTCTTAGAGGTTACTTTAGTCCTTTTTCCCCCTGATCCGCGTCTTTTCTGCTTTTTTTCCCCTTGGTTTTGAATGGTACGACTGTACGGCGTCCCTCGTATCATGCCCGGCATAGTATTGATCGGCTCCCGCTTTTCGGACCGCTTTACGCCTTTGTGTTAGACTATTTGGCGCTCGTCGTTAGCGGTGCCGGTGGTCTTTTCGGCGCCCCCTCGGCGTTTTCTCGGTTTCTCCTTCCATCATCAAAGGACTTCCCCAAGTAGACGACATCATCCCTTTCCGTGTGCTTTCCCTTTCAACTTTCTAGCTTTCGTGATGCTTCTCGGCTTGCTTTTTCGGATCGGAACCCGGGCCCTTGATGTCTTTGGATCTTCCTCCGGGTATTTTAGGCTC
>Ga0179591_1258817_pt1 | contig 10977 bp, 14 predicted proteins | sample CZOMad2_1_08_16f_FD_182891 | JGI IMG/M metagenome (GOLD analysis project Ga0179591, IMG submission 182891) | Vadose zone soil fungal communities from Angelo Coast Range Reserve, California, USA - CZOMad2_1_08_16fungal (PacBio error correction) | ecosystem: Environmental > Terrestrial > Soil >... | reverse complement strand
TCTCGCGCTTTCGCGTCGGCTAAGACCCAGTTTTTGATTCAACCAGGACAACTTTTCAAATCTTTTCCCATGTCCCTTTTCCGGGTTTGCTCCGGTTCTTGTCATACGCGAGAAGCATGTGCCTGCCCAGCTCTTTCCCTCTTACGTCACATTGCCTGGTTGTCACTTCCCACTCAAGAAGCTTTGGCAGTATGATGATCCTGGTCCGACACAGTCTGGATGCCCGCTCAATTGCCAGAGATGATGGCCGCACCCGGCCCCCAAAGCCCTCAAGACACCTCATGTTTTCATTTATGTCTGCGTGCGTTTCTCGTTTTCCCCGAGACCTGAGACCCCCCCTTCTCCCAAACGAGCTTCTCTCTTTGTACGGTCCCCCCCTTTTCCCAGAGTGGCCCCTAGAGGCAGTCTTCCTGCCGACCCCCTTCCCCCTTTTTTTCTGCTCGCTCGTCACGTTGCGTCGGATCTTGCTGCTGTCTGGCCCTTTTATTTGATTGCGGAAGTCTCAAGGTCCCCATTCCCCCCTGAAAAGAGAAAACAGGCGTGTCTGTCCTCTTGATCCTACCTAAAACAAGCTTTTGAAAGAGGGTGGATCCCGTTCTCTGATTTGATCCCCTCTCCCGTTGACGTCCGGTCTCAGGGGACGAGTTTTCCTCCTCCCCCCCCCTTCCTAGTCATTTTGGACGTACTCTGCATTGGACCTTTTTACTCATCTTTTTTTGCTCCCCCGGCCGCGTTACATGTACCCTTGTTGTTCGGACGTTGTCGTGAATCCCCTCCTGCACTCGATTTGGCATTGCGACCGCCCCTCCCAAATAGCCCTTCGAGACCCCCCACTTTCCATGTTCCGTATAGTCTCCCGAGTCCCCTGTTAGCCTGATGTGGTGATCTTGTTTTTTTTTTTCTTTTGCTGTTTGAGCCTGCACTGTTTTCTTACTAATGACTGCCGAGCCCCGCTCGACCCTCTTTTCAATGCAGCCGTTCTTGACCCTTTCCAGTTTGCATGTTCCGTTTTTACTCTGGATCAAAATCGTTCTTTTTTTTTCTTTCATATCTGGATTCGTTTGCACCATAGTCCTGACCTTGATTTTTCCCTCCGTGGACCGGAGTTTTGGTGATGCGGCTCTTTTGCTGACGCCTTTTCTCGGTTCCTGCGCTGTTCCCACCGACCGAGTTTTTGCGGCAAGCCCTGGGTTTTTTGACCGTTTCACAGTGTTCCGGACCGGCCGTTTTCTTTTTCGCGAATCCCCTTTTTCTTTGAATAACACGTCGATCCACAGCCTGCCGATTCTCCCCCCTTGACGCCGTTTCATTCTCCCGCTTGCCATAATTTCGAGTCCCAGGTGTGCGTTTTCGTCCCTTCCGTACCGATTGCTGTCTGTGCCCTTTGCCTGGTCTTCTTTTTCCCACCATTTGGACGTTACTCTATCCCCCCACCCAGTTCCGCGACCGCCCCTCTTACAGCCTCTGTCACCCGAATCCCGGCGCGAAACAACAACATTAACCTTTCGACTACCAGTGAAACTCGTCTTTCGGTCCTTCTATTCTTCTATCCTATTCGAGTGGCTTGAGATTAGCCGGTGTTTTTCTCATGCTGCAGTCACTGTATGTGATTCCTACCCTTTCCAAAGGCTCTTGATAATTCAATCATGTTTTCCCTCCCTCGGTCGCAGTGACTTCCCTTTTACTGGCCCACAGGCGCCAGGCCCCATTGTTGAGTGGATTTTCGTAATTGAGCCCCTACTTCCCTTCTCGTCTTGTGTTTCCTTCGAAGAGATGGTTACCATCTTTTCACGCCGCTTTTTGGCCCCCTAGCCCGCGGGGCCTTCCCATGCGGAACTTTCCCTTACTCTCTCTGTTTTAGGCCCAATCGGTTTCTGGCTGAACTTTAATTCACAGTTGTGTACAATCTTTCGTATGCCCGCATATTTCGGGTTTTTTACAATCCTCATATAGTTCGACTCCTCAAGTTGTTTTTGTTCTCTCCACAACCCCCCACCCCCCCCACCCCCCCCTTACACCCCCTTTCAACACCCATATTTTCGTTTCTTCCCCTCTCCTTGTCCCATTCTCCGTCTCCCCCTGTCAGCACAGCTCTTACCCCAAAACCCCCCCCAAAAAAAAAACCACCGACCCCACCTGGCCCGTGCAACCAAACATCTCGTGCTTTCTATACCTCTGGTGCCGACGTTTCTTTTCGCCGTTCATACCAGTTAACCCTATTTGGGCCTCTGCGCTGGACTTTCCCCCAATGCCGTTGGGTGAGTCGTGGCTACCGGGGGTGAGCAAATGAGACAGAGCCTGTCCTGGAAGCTGCCTTAAGTCCACTTCTCGCTGGCAGTGCTACCCGTTCGAAACCAGGCTAAAGGGCGCAGTCTATATGGCGAAGGCCCGCAGTCAAGAGGCGCCGGGACTGCTGCCCGCTTCCCAGTGTCTGTTCCGATACTCTTTTCAGTGGTAGAATGAACCCCAACCAAGCACGATACCCCCTTTTTAAGAGCGTTCAACTCGGCACAAGAGAATCCTGCCCGGGCTTTGAAACTCCCTGATGTTTCAAGATTGCAGGTTTTCGCCTGATTTTTTTCTTCTGGTTTCTGCTTTGATAGCAGCCCCCTTTGTACAATTTCTGACGATCTGCGTGGGTCGAGCTTTTTTGTTTCTTTACTTTTCGTCCCAATGGCTTACGCCAGACATGACGCCCCCCCAATCTTACTCCTTCATGCCATTTTACTTACACCGCAGCCCCCCCCCCGCTATCCCATTATTTTAAGAGGGCGAATACTCCTGTTTTCACGATCGTTTTTCTCGTGGGAAGAGTGGATTTAGAATGTCATCCCCACTCAACCCCTGCCTGTGGCAGCCCCCCCTATACTGCCCCTTAAATATGCCGGTGCCCAACAAAATTTTTCTGGTCGGTCCAGCGGCTTCCCCGATACCCGCGCAGCCCCCATTATGCCCCCACAGAGCGTTCCAATGTACTTTCCCCCAATTTGGCATTCTTGCTCGACTCCCCGTGATTATCGACCAAGAAATCCATTGTGTTCACTCCCTTTGACCGTTACTGCACATCTCCCTGGACTTGTTTTCCATTTTCCCATTTCCATTCCAGCATTTTCTTGGTTCGTCTTGCAGAATAAAGCTGACCCCCCCACCCCCCCCTTGGGGTTTTGTTATTCAGCACATCAAGCTACTTCCTTCTTTTTAGAACTATAAGGAGACTTCCCCCCTCGGTTTTCGCCGGCTTTCTACTTCACGGCCCAATCCGTCGAGCTGCCCGCGGATCCTCCCAACGTAGAAACCCGGATGGCTCACCAGTCTTCTGTTCGGCTTCCACCGGCTCGGCCCTGTCAATGGACAAGGTGGAGATCTGCTTCCCCCCATTCATTGCCTTGGGAGCTCAATCCCCTTCTCCTGGTAATAATTTTCGAGGTGATAACATTGAGATCAACCCTCGCCAACTCTTTCCTCCTTTTCGCGACCCATGTCGTCAATTGCGGAGCCATTGCTGAGGCGTTGCTCGACTTTCTCAATCCCTTCCTAAATACCTTCAGTCCTTCCCTTTTTTTGGCTAATCCAAAGAGCTGCGCCTTCCACTAACCCTTGCACCAGGTCTCTGGGGGCCGTGGTGGGTGCTGCGGTTTTTTGGACGGCAGTGAGAGATTTGCAAGAGGTGTTTGTTGGACCTTCCCCTTCGTCGACCCAGATCTTCTGGTCCTCCAGGGGTGGCATTGTGGTTTTCTAGATGCCTTGCTTCCTGATCACAAGCTTCTAACATTACATTCCCCGTTTGTCTCTTTCCTTTGATTCTTGGTTCCTGTGTGGACCACCGCATCTCTTCCTGTCTTGAGCGCATCTTCTTTCCTTCCCCGGAACGTCGCCTCTTCCACCCCCCCCACGTTGGTACCCTTGGAACGCTTTGACGACCAGTCTTGGGCGCTCACAGCGGTAGTTGCATTGGCTGTCTCGGTATAGCTTAACCCGGCTCCCCCTGCAGATTTTTGACCGAGTTTGAACGTGGCCTTTGAAGCCTTTTTCTGAGTTCCCTTGATCTCTCTCTCTCCCCAGAAGTTGTTGTTGCTTGATCTCGCTCGCTTTCCCTGACATTGTTCCCCCCCACCGGGCCCAAACTTTTTTTCCCCATACGTTTTTACCCTGAATTCTTCTTTGCCAGGTGTCATCTATACCGATCCAGCTGTGCTCCCTTTTTCCCTGGAAGCGAATTTTCTGGTCGTCCTCGTCACCTCCAGTCCCGTGTATGATGTCCTTTATTTCCGGTCTGGGCAGACAAGAAGCTTTCTCCACCGCCTCAAGCATTGAGCGATTCCCTCCCCTTTGCCCAGTTAACCTTCACACGAATCCACCGACAATCATGGTTCAGATTTTTTCCCCTGAGTGGTTTAGAGTGTAAGCTTCCCACGGAGACCATCCCTCCTCGAACCAACTCTTTCTCCGCGTGATGCAGGTTCGCCATCAACGCCGTCCCAATCGGAAGATGCGGCGCCGTCTTTTTTGAGTCTCCGAGGAATCCTCTCTATTTCCCAGACTACTTGAGGCCCGTATTGGATGCGTGCGGGATCAAGAAATCGCTTACCTCCATGAAGGTTCCGGTTTGATCCGTCCCCCCTCTGCCAGCTTTGGTCAGTTTCTCTTCCATGACCCCCTATGGAGTCAGTGGATTTTTATCGGTCATCTACAGTCTAGTTACATTGTCGCCTATAGCCTTTACTTGTAACTGAATGCTTTGCCGCCTCCCTGCCGTCCTCTCGCCCTCCTGTCTGTCGACGTTGTTTGAGCCCTTTCAGAACTTCGGTCCTTATTTTTTAAGAACTCCCTGCGTCCGACCCCTCTGACGGCTCCTATTCGTGGTTACTCCAGCCGCAGTAGCTAAGGTGCTTGCCGGTGTGGTCGACGGAACTTTGATTCCCTTGAGATCTCCGATTCCCGAAACCCCTTCTCTAATTGCCGAGGTTCCGGTCCCCCTCTCCAAGGGCTGTTGCCGTAACGTTTTGATCAACTCGTTGACCTTGGGAGTTTCCTCTACGTGCAGAGATCCATCTGATTGACGCCCCTTGTCAATCGGTCGGCTTTTTTCTGTGATAATTTTCTGCGCTGATAGTTGCCTGGTGATTCGCCGCCCTGCCTGATTTTGACGGCCGCTGTCCTGTTCTCTTTTAGTCGGTCGTCGCAGTTTGGCGTTGTCGTCTGTCCGAAATTTTCTCTTTCACTAAGTTTCCGGAACACAGAGAGAATACTTTTTTTTTCCCCCCCCCCCACCACACCCCTTCTTTTTTTTTTCCCCCTTTCAAACTTTACCCCGTGAGTTCTTTCATTAAATTGAATGCGGAAGTGTCCCCCTTGAAGTTTTTGCGATTCCTTGTGACGATGAGCGTGTTTGCTTTCATTGTTTTTCCTTCCGCCAACTTGTGAAGTGACTCGAGACCCACTTCGTCCCGCCCCGGAAGTCTGGGCCTTACTTCACCGACCACAGTCCTCTCCCGGCCCCCACCAACGATCCCCGGCTACGACCCCCCGCCTTGAAATGGTCTGCTTGGTTCGTTCCCTTACGTGATTCCTCTGTTTCTGATCGATTCAGAGGATTGGCGGTGGGATATTCTTCCCTCCTGAATGTCCTGTATTCGTCCATGCCGTCGGGATCCTGCATCTCCTTGCCGCTGGCCAGAGGTAGTTCATTGACTTGCCTCCGTCTTTTCAGGTTTTCCCTTTTCTGTTCGACACTGGGATCCCGAACTTTCGATTTTTTTTTCCGTCCCTGGCGTACATTCTCTTTCAATATGCTCCCCTTTAGCAGCGGATCCCACATGCGGCTTTTTTGTTTGCGGGCCTCGCTCTTGCCCCCAATCCCCTTTTCTGGCTAGCATGCCTCAAGTGCCCCCTTCTTTTACGCATATCGAGGTTTTTGTACCTGGCCCTTTCTCTTTCCTTTCCTCCTTTGTGTGGAATCTGGGCCAAGGTCCAAAGAACAGCCCCCTGATCTGTCCCGACGCTTTGTGCCGATGTCTGGAGCAGTCTCCAGACCCCCGTGTTTTGCCGCGTCGCGATGCGCACGGTCCTCCCTTTTTTTCTCCCGTAGAGCGGGGCACCCATCCCTCAACCATGCGTACCCCACTCGACCTTCTCGTCGACACCCAGCCCTCGGGGCACCCCCCCCTTCTCTCTCATGTTCCCTCCCTCCCCTTCTCTCTCACAACTCCAGTTGTTGCGGCGCCTCATTAGCCCCGCCTATCACCCAACGTGGGTGGTCTGCCCTTGGGGGGGGGGAGCGTGGGGGTTACTTCACCTCTATCCACTCCCCTACCCATTCCCCACCACCCCTCCCTACACTACCCATCCCTTTCCCACCGTACCACCCACCAGGGGGGGCGGTCCGCCAACACCACCTACCCCACTTGGGCCTACTCCTTTCCTCGTTACCTACTCTACCCCTGTGGGGGCATCATCAAAAAAAAACAAAACAACAAAAAAAAAAAACTCCAACACAAACAACAACAAAAAACACCAATTCACCACCCAAAACAAACTAACACAAACAAAAAAAAAAAACAATAAAAAATACTAACAAATTCCACAAAAACCAACCCCCCTACAAAACGCGTTGGGCCCCGTGGGGAATTTGGCGAGGTGGGGCGGTCCGGGCGAGCGCCGTCGGCGGCCGGAGGGGGGGGGTGGATCCGAGCGAGGAGGGGGGTGGCTCGCCTTTCGCCCTGCCGTGGTGCCTCGGGGACAAACAACACAAAATCAAAACCATTTTCCCCCATCCCCCATAATAAAATACCCCCTAAAATACCACACCCACCCAACCCAATACCTTCCTCAACAAAACCCACCACAACCCAAGACACACCTAAAAAAAAACAACAAACTACTGATCACCCAACACCAAACACACCCCCAACATAAGATACTCCACTTCTCCCGCCTAACCCAATAACAAAACCAAAAACATTCCACCAACTTACTTACACGACATCTCCAACACAAACACCTAACACCAAATCAATACATACTCACTCCCACACCAACAACCTCAAAACCCAACCCTAAAACCTATTCAAAGCCACTCCATACTCTAGCAACCTACACACCCACAATAATTACCACAACCATAAAGAAACATCAAAACACACAAAACCTCAACACCACCAAGCACTGACACCACTACCCAACAACCATCACAGTACATAACCACAAAACAAAAACACCACCTAACCATAATCACCCTCAAACACACATCAGTACATATCCAATCAACAACTACAAACATATACCTCAACAAAATACAGAGCTCTCAACAAACCAACGCACAACCATAAAAACCCCCATACTAACCTCCCACTCAAAAACCAACCCCCCAAAAACAACTCACACCCAATTCCACACCCCCCTACAAAAAACCCAAAACAACACTAACACAATACTAACCATCCCCCCATTCATCATAACACCCACTTCACCACCTCAACAAACAAACCCACCCCACCCAACAAAACCCACAAACCCTCCAACCAACAATAACAAATAACTACCAATAACACCATAACACAATCCAACGCAAAAAACCAACCAAAACATGCCAACCCCACAAAACCACAAAAAAAACAAACCAAAACACACAAAGCTTGGGTGTGGTTTTTGGGCTGTGCGCTTGGGATTGGTTTGATGGGGGGTTGGGTGGTTGGTTGGGCGGGTTTTGTTGGGGGTGTGGGTTTTCGTTTTTGGGTTTGGTTGTTTTTTGTTTTTTTTTAAAACAACCCCCCCCATTGGCGAGAATTGAAGGCCGCGTAAGGCACGCCCCTCCCGAGCGACGTCTGGTCTAGGTCTCTCGGCGTTTTTTCAACGTTGGACTCTGACTATTCTTTTCCTTCTTGCAGTACGACGAGGTATGTTGCGTATCTGATCACCCCCTCACTTACTTTCGATCCGTTCCCATTCCTAGAAGGGTGACGTCCCACTCCCCATTAAGCCTCACGATAGCATCGGAACAAGAAGCCGTCCGGGTGGACCGAACACAGGGCCTTTTTCGTTTTCAACTGTCGCGTGATGTGTGGTTTGCTGTTTTCTCCTGTTTTTTTCAGTTGACGTCGTGTCACGGCGGTCCGATCTGGTCTAGCTTCCCCGCATGTTCCCAAATGGGCGACCTGCCTCCCATGCAGCCCCATATCACTAGACTCGTACACGCCCCAGCACACACTTTTAGTAGCGGCCGCCTTCCCGACAGTGCAAGGTTGGGATAGAGAGCGGTGGGATTCGTTTCCTGAAGAATGTATTCCGTTTGACATCCACGGCACAGGGTCCCTACCCCTCCCACCTGCACGATCAAATTTCAGATGCGCCCCCCCCATCTCTTCGTCACTGCCCCCGATTTCCGCTAAAGTCCCTTCTCCTCATCACACCCCCCGCACGACTATTTACTTCAGGGACCATGTTTCCATATTGCTCGGCACTATCTCAAATCATCGCAATTTACCCCTTATTTGGCCTCCGGTGTGGCTCAATGAACTGGACACTTGTAAACCCGACCTCTCAAAGTTCGTCTCTGAGTATTTCTGCTCAACCCCCCGTGCTTACAGATCCCATAAAGCTAATGCGGTGAGTCAACTATCTCCCGTCAGATTTTTGTGTTGCGCGTCTATTTTCTCGGTTTCCCCCCCCTTTTTTGCAGCTGTGTCATCAGCAACGTATCCCTCCCATTGATGATTCCTGGCATGGAGGCCCCGTCCCAAGGCGTGTGATTTTCAGTTAAAGGACAATTCTCTTCTTCCGGCCACAATGTAAGGCGTGGACCTAAACTATCACTTTCCCGGTGTTTACTCCGGAGTCTTTGAGCACAATTCCCTACACTCGGCCCAACTTTTGCTTTTTAGATTGCATAATTCCCGGTGTCCTTTGGCAGTTTTACCCTCGTGCTAATTTTATTGATAACCCACGCCCTCACTACGGCACCAGATTATGGTATAGCTTTAGCTTATATCCCATAATCCGCTGTGCGTGCATTCTTCTTCAGATTTTGCCTCGTGATGTTTCCTGCCTCTTGACCATACGTTGGCCGCGGGAGGTTTCTCGATAGCTGTGCACGACTTTCTACCCCATACCTTTATGGTAGGTAGGCTTACTTCTTTTTTTCCCGTTTGTTATGGAATTATATTCCTGCTTGAGCGCGAAGATTGTCGTCCCCGACCATTGCACTTCATATTACCACCAATCTCTTGGGCTTCCATTTGTCAAGACCGGCCTTCGACTAAGGGGATCGCCGTGCACATTTGCTGCTCCCGGTATAGATGTACAACCCCCTTCTTCCCCCACCTCTCGCCTTGAAACTGGTCATTGACGCACTGGTTTATGTGCGCCACGCGAGATCCTACTAATCTCTGGGTTGTTGTCCGTAGCGATCGCGGCGCCTCAGAAACGTTCCGTTCATTCCCCTTTCCACGTTTATGCATTTCTTCGTGAGCGGGGTCAAATCGCTCAGGTCGCAGTCTGACGGCATGCCTTTTGTGGTCATCTTCACCTCCGCAGAGGAATATTCGCGGCCTTTTGTTGCAGTCAAGGACCTCGCTCAAGCGGAGATGATTTCTTTGACATTTCACGGAGCAGCGTGTTCCCGACGCCCCCCTGTTCTTATTTCGCTGTCCTTTTTCTCGGTTTAAATCTGAGACCCCCCTTCTCCGCGAACAACGATGCAAGCGAAGGCGGACCAAAAGCTGACCCAACGATCCCTGCTTTGCCGACGTAGTGGTTTATTGACTTTTAGCTCGTCGATCACCCAGAGCTTTTTTTTCAGTCCTTGATTTCGGACTGTGCTTCACGAAACTTCGCGGGACTGCGTATTGAGCTGCGAAGAAACCGTGGCCGATTTGTTGCCCGAAGTTATCTCCCTGTGGATTCACCGTGAGTTAAAGTGGTCGAGGGGTAGTTTTCAATAACCGGTCCATTTAAGTTTGTCCCCGATGTTGTCCTTGGTAAAATGCCAATTCCTTTTTTCCTCCCTCCATGGACGCGGACGACATAATGGATAGTGTCGATTGAGCCGGCGCATCGACCTGCATTGTCCTAATCCTGAGATGGCCCACTTCGGCCGGCTCTTATCTCCGCCTAGTTTGATGGGAGGTGGGATCCCGGACCTGTGTCCTGACTCCGTCAGAGTCGAACTAAACTTTGCACTTGACGATGGTCGATTCCCCGTTCCCAGGCATGTTGCCCGTACCGGTCAATACCTGAACTTTCGTTTTTTTGTCGTATCGTGCCGCGTAGAAGTATTCCTCCCCCCCCCCTTGTGATCAGGCGTGCGTTTTGTGATGTTTTTAAGGGCCGACGTTATTTCGGCTATTCGACCTCCCCGTTTTTTCCGCATCTTTCTGGATCTGTTAATGTCCCCTCGGCAGTTTTTGCTTTTTTCTTTCTCCCTTTTTAATCCACGTAGTCCACCTTCCGATTGTAAAACGATCGTTCCTCCATAACTTAAACCCCCACACTTGTTGTGTTTCTGCATGTTTGCGTAGTATTGTTTCTTTCGCTTGTCGAGGTCTTAGCCCCCCTGGGGGTACCGGTGACATATAGAACCCCCTTCTCTCCCCGGCCGATAATTTCCGCCTACTGTTATCAGAACCCGATCACGTACGAGAGAGTCATTCTTGGTCGGGCCGCTTCTTCTTTTCTGCCTATTATATGAAGGCGGAGCTTTCGTTTATAGTCATTTCGATGAATCATCTGACTTAACAGGTTTTCACCGAGCCAGTATTCGCTCTGTTAAGGAACTCCGTAGTAAGGTCTCTGCAGCTTCGCGAACTGTATAAAGAAGTCCCGCTCCTAGTTTGACTCCAGGAAGTCCACTCCCCGGGATTTGAAACTCCACTTTATCCATCTATCCAATGCTTTTTTTTCTTCGCAGGAGAACAACCCCTTGTCCCCGGGATGAATGCCGAATCCCCATCGTCGTGAGCTCACAACGTGTCCGTCCGTGTA
>Ga0179591_1232532_pt1 | contig 10977 bp, 10 predicted proteins | sample CZOMad2_1_08_16f_FD_182891 | JGI IMG/M metagenome (GOLD analysis project Ga0179591, IMG submission 182891) | Vadose zone soil fungal communities from Angelo Coast Range Reserve, California, USA - CZOMad2_1_08_16fungal (PacBio error correction) | ecosystem: Environmental > Terrestrial > Soil >... | reverse complement strand
AGACAGAGATGATAATTTCCACCCACCTGCCAGACATTTTAATCTTTTAGCGTTAAGAGTCTCACTAGCTTCCTCATGTTTTTTCCCATTTGTATTTCCGTCAGAGTGTTTATTTCTTTACTCGGTGCTTCCCGATTGCCCCTTAGAATTTTTCTTGTTGTTCGGGCTGGTTATTTTCGGTGACAAGAATTCCTGATATGCCCTCAAATTCTGATATCTTACCATCGGAATTTTTCTTTTCCACCGACCGGACGCTCTCAGTTCCAATGAGCCCTGGCCAGAGCTTGTTCTACTCACACTCGCGCGGGATATCTCCCTAGATTCGGGGTGCGGAGCCTCTTATTTCGAAATGAGGATCGCCCTTTTCGTCTGAGTGTTAGGAATGCTGCGTTTTATGTCAGTTGTTTGTTTGCTGCTTCGGGATTTTCTCCCTTGAGCTCCCTTCCTTACGTTCAAATAGAGTTGGAGAAACTGTTTCCCGAGGCCGGATTTTAGTGGTTGGACGTATTTACTTGCGCCTGAATTCCCAAAGCCGATCCGTTCGTTATGTTTTGACCTTCGTGATTTCCGATTTTGTTTCGTTGATTGGGGGCCGCCTGCTCCCCCATCCAAGGTCCGTTGGCATCTTTCGTTATGTTGAAAGGCGCCGGTGAGAATGCATTCGTTTCGGGGCGTATTCGCACCGCAGAATTCTACTGACTTTCTTTTTGAAAAAACCCCTCCACTAAGAGCATCGTAGACTCTTAATCAGAGAGATGGGGAATAGCATTCCGCCCCTCCCCCCCCCACTCCCCCCGGATGTAGATTCTTTGACCCCCGAGTCCCTCTACGTAAGCTACGTCTTTCAAACCTTCTGCAGAGACCCTTCTTTTAATCCTCGCGTTTTTTGTTTTAGCAATGCTCACGACAAGCGTATTTTATTTCCCCCCTTGATTCTTTTCTCTAGTATCCCAAGCGAGGGTTCTCCACAAGGGGCTCTGCCCGTGTCGCCTCCTGGCCAATTGCCAGATCCGCCACCCCCACCAATGGCTCGGCCTTTCGGTTGGCATTTTCAATTACTTGAACCCCTTGTACCACTCCCACTTTTATCCTATATCTCGTCTTTCGTTATTTACCCCTTTGACTCTGGCGTCCCCACTCGAGTTGCCTTCATTATGGCGGCAAAACAGGCAATCATCGACCCCCCCTTGAAGCCCCTCCTAGCCCCCCTCCCCGTCAACCTTACCTCCTGATGATATATCGCTCAAGGCCTTCTTGCCGTGAGATCCCCCAACGCTGACTGTTCCATTTTGACCTGACTTTTGAACTCAGCAGTTTTTCTATGCTGATTGCGCGGCACACAAGTCACGCTTCTAGACCTGCCCGCCCTAGGACTCCCTCCCTGTTTGCAAGACGGCCGACCGTATTAGCCAGGTACCTCTAAGAACGGGTTTCCCCCTTTCTGCCTTTTCCCATGGTCCTCTCTTTTTGCCCGTTGCGTTCGCAGCACCCGAAGGATGGTCCTTCTTACTCGAACTCTTCATCAAGGTGTGCTGTGCACAAGGTCCCGTTCCGACATCGCCCCTTCTTTCTGCGGCCCCCCCTTTGATAAACCCCGCTGTTCCTCCCTTGACGAGCTCGCAAGCTGGTGGCCTCTATCTTATTTTCCTCCCCACAACCCTCCCCCAGTGCCTCGCAGTTTTGTAATAGACTGCCCGTCGGATCGTACCAGCGCGTTGACTGCCGCCGTCGATGTTCACCGCAAGTTGATTTAGGTCCGAACCGCGGCCGAGGTCTCACCTTTCACCCCGCACGGCCCCATTGTTCTATTGGTTGCCCTTGCCCACCACATTGCCTTTTTATTCCCCGACCCCGTGACCCCGATATATGGCTTATTTCGTTCCACCCCCCCTCAGCCGATTCAATGTCCATCTGCGTCGTCCGGCAGGCGACCTTCCAAGTCCTGGCACTTTCGCTTTGACGTTTACACCCTTTTCCACCGAAGCCCTATCATATGGCGTAATCCGCGCCATTTCATTTTTTGGTCCTTGCCTTGGATGAAACAACCGCCTACTTGCCCCTTTTAATTACGAGATGTGATTTCCTTCATGATGGATCTAACGGCGGCTGAATCAGACACAATTCCCGACCCCAGGATGTATTATAGAATGGATCTCTCCTCTCCCTTATAGCAACTGGAGATGGCTCCTCTCACCAGATGTCCTGGGCTCCCCGCAACCGAGCTGGCTAGAGTCTTAGGACGAGCATGTTCCGGGACATTTTCCACAAGTGCCCCCTTCCGTAGAATCTTGGATTTTCCTATATTGCCTCCATGCCTAATTTATACAGTAGGGAGGTTTCTCTTCCCCCCAGATCGGTTCCGCCAATCGTTACTAAAGGCTCCCCCTTCGTTAAGATTTGGGATTCTTCATCGGTGTTACCGCGATTCTTCGAACCCAATTTTCTCTATTGCCCCCAATCAGATCGCATTCCCACCCGCTGAGACCCCCCCCAACCATGCATAAATCCCATGTGATCGATCCTCTCCAGGATCTTGATTCATTGTATCTCTCCATCTGTAGCGATTTGGTGTTCAATATTTTAAATTTTGAGATTAAAGGATTTTTTCATTTTTCTTTTCGATCCTTACGGATCCTATGAGTGCCACTGGGGGATCCCCCACCAATCTTCCTAACAGACCCCCCTTAATAAGTAACCCTCTCCCCCGGTCTTGGGCCCATTGATTAAGTTCCACCAGATTTCCCAGCCCCCCTTCAACCCCCCCCCCCACACACCCCCCCTTCCCCACCCTGCCGTTCAACGCGCCTTTCAGCTGACAAGGCTCACCGTCGTTAAGCTAACCCGCCGAAGCCTGAAATTCCCCTTTTCTTCGGCGCCGAAGAATGGACCCCACGGGCGCCCCGGTTCCCCGTGCCGCCCCAGATCATGGCCGCCGCCGCTGTCCCCCTGTCGTGTGTGCCTCTTTACCCGACCACCCCTCCGTTTCCGTAAATTCCCCCCTGCTTGCCCCGCTCGAACGCCACCCGGAAAGCTGGGACTGTTCCCTTCCCAAGGATCCCTCTCAAGTCGTCTTGTTCCCCAAATTGCCACCAATCTGGGTTTGGGCCCCATCCGCCCCGCCCTTGTCGGTATTATTTTTCTATCTCCTCCATTCACTTCTTTTGATTGCGCGATCCCGAATTGCTTGATTTGTGGACCGTGATTCTCGGGAGGGGTCACCTTTTCTTTCCTTATTTTTTCCATCTTTTTTTCTTTTTTCCTCCCTATGGTTGTTGAGATCATAACGATTATCTTGTTACCTGGAAAAGGCACCTCTCCCACACTACCTGGCTTCAACCCTCTATTCGTCTCCTCTCGCCAATACTCTGATTGCCTGGCGCTCTCTTCAAAAAAAGTACGCGGCGTTTCCCCCTTTGTTTCTTTGTCTTCTTGCCTGAGCGTTGGTGCCAATTTGCCCACTCGTTATTTCGTTTCTTTACAAATAAGTCCTTTGTCGTTCAGGAGGAATTTTTTTAGCCTTCTTCCCCCATTTCGGCGTCGGGTTCCGTTAACGAAGACATAATCTTTACTTAGGTTTTCCCCCGAACTCTTTTGAGAACCGTCCTGCAAGGGCTCAATTTTTCTTCGGATTTCAAAGAGTCTCTTTGTCTTGTTTCTTTCTTCTCGCCGGGCTCCTTTTGTGACGGACTTTTCTCGTTTCTCCTTTTTTGCGTTGTTTTGGTTGATGGTTGTTTGGTTTTTTCACTTTTTTCTTGGTCCCTTTTTTGTCCTTCCCTAAAGGGGAAAGGTGCCCGGCGACGGTGTTTTGTGTTTCCCTCTACGTTGGGTTTCTTCTTTTCTCTTTCCCAAAGGATCCTCCTTTTGACCCCTGGTAAGGCCAGTACCCCAAGGCCAACCCTCCCCCCAACGTTATTCTCTCTTTCTTCTTCCCAAGCGCTACCCCGCTCTTTCTCTCTTACAATTATCAATATCTGGCCTTCCCATTTAGTACTCCATGTACTGCTCTCTCCTGATTGTTTTGGCTTCTTCGCTCACCGCTTCTTTGGTTGCAGAATCGTAGACCTTTTTTTTGTTCAGTAGCGCCAGATCCTTTTCTGAACTGATTCTTGAAACGCCTGGACATTGAGGTTTTCCATGAATGTCTTTTTTTGGTGACCCTTTCCCCCCCCCCTATTTGTTTGAATGGCCTCCCTGACTGTTATCCCGTGAGCCGGACTAGATGTTTAGGTGAAAGGGCTGATCCGGTCCTTTTCAGAAATTCCCCCCATGTCGTTTTCGTCATGCTGGAACTCTGGATTTCCTGCGCATTTTTTCCCTGTCGTCTCACCTCTTCCTAGCGCACATATTCAGATGTCCTTTTCACGCAGTATCTCTTTCAGCTGCCTTTTTGCCCGTCGCATTCCCGTCATGATGCCGGTTCCTTTGAAGGCTTGGATTCAGTGGTTAACATCCTCCAGTATTTATCTCCTCCCCCATCACGTGACGATGAACCCTTCCAGTAGGGTTTCCTGACCTTTTGCCGTTGTGCATCGGGCAATTCCAGATTTGGGTTTTTGCCATCGGCGAGGTGTATCGGATGTTTACCGAATCGTGAAAGGGCGACCTGAGATTCGGACGCTCGGTCTTTACGCCGCTCTCTCCAATATGCTTTTTGTTTCCCCTCTCCCTTTCTCTTCCTAGGGTTGCTGGACTTGGTCTGAGTGCCCTTTTTCTCTCCTGCGACAGCCCATAGAACCCTTTCCTCACTTTTTCCTTTTTTCTTCCGCTGAGGCGTCCTATTTGTCGATACTTTTCATAGCACATGGTTTTACCCGCTAGGCCACCCTTATTTATAAGAACGTTGCTTGATAGCGAAAAAAGGTCCATTTCCGACAAAACCGAAACAAGAGGTCTCGTTTCATGTGGGGTGGATTTGAAATAGAACCGCCCCCATTCGCTTGTTTTTTGTCGCCTTTATCGATCTTCGCTCTTTGTTTTTTTGATCTCCCGGTGGAGCATCTTCTTTCTGAACGATCCGGGATTTTTCCCTCTCCCCTCGCGCCAAGCATTGCCTGAGTTGCTATGATGATGAATTGAGACAGCCCTTAGCTGACGTGACAGTAGGCATCGGCTACAACTTGTCAGACTTAACCCCTTCGTATCGGGCCTAAGCGTTATATATTTATCAAAGGTCTATGAAGGTAGTCGCTTGACCGCTCTAGGAGTTTTTGAGTATTCTTTTGTAATCCGGACCTTTTTTCCGCTTTTTTTGCTTTTTGCCGTCTCCCCAGTCACGCCAACTCGATCCTTTTGGCTCTTTCCCACCCTGTTGCTCAAACCATTTCCCCTGAGCTTGCTCCTCCCCTTTCTCGTAGCCTTGAGGATATTCAATCAGGCCTGAGGGTATCTTTCTTTCCTTTTTTATTACCTTTTTTTCCCTTTGGGGGGGGGGTTGTTGTTTTGTGGGTTGTACTCTTGGGTGTGTGTGTGGGTTTTTGGGTTTGTTTTTTGGTTTGGTGGGTTTGGTTTTTTTTTTGGGTTGTGGGGTTGGTTTTTGGTTTGGTGGGTTTGGTGTGGTTGAGCTCGATGATCCCGGAGCGGATCTTGTTATTTTCCTTTCCCCCATGATTCCATTCGATGTTACGTGTGCTTCACTCTCTTTATTGCTCAAGTTTAAGGCGTCTCGATATTACTTTTTTACTTTTTTTTTTTTATCTTCAAAGTATTTCCATTTAACCTTTGGCAGGAATGTTCACCCCTCCCAGCTTGTTATATGGGTTTTTCCTTTCCATTTCAAATCTTCCGCTGAGAGCCCCCCCGGTAGAAAGTTTTTATGGATCTCTCTGTTTCGCCCTCGCCTTACCTCCCTTCTATACCGTTTTGGTCCTTTCTTTTGTGCGAAAACCTCTTTGATTTCTGACCCCCTGCTACAGAATGTTTTGTCCTTCCTTAGATCTTTTCCGTTGAGGGGAGTACCCCAAAAGATGCTAAAAGCGTTCATGACTGTTTCTGAGGATGATGTCCGAGCCGCACCTGCGCTTCTTTTAACATCTTAGCCCCGATTGCCTCTTTGCGGTGTGAACCTCCACATCGCCTCATTCATAATTCTTTCAACTCGCCCTTTCGCCTTCCTAAATGCGTTGAACCCAATACGTTTCCCATCCCCCTCCTTCCTTGTTCTTCTTTTTTTGCGTCCGAAGCAGTTCCCCCTCCCGACTCCCCCCACCCTCGTCATCATCCAGAAATTTCTGCCCTCTTTTGAGAGGATCGGTTTGCCTTTCTCCCTCAGCATCCAACCCCGAATCTTCCCTTTTAACCTGTCAACCCCCAATTTATCTCCTGCGATTGGACGTTAGGAGGGAGTCTCATCCCTTCGTCCCTTCCCCCAGCCATCCTCCTCTCAGCATTCCCGAAACAGCCCTCCAAAGGATCCTTTGCTCCTCCGTGAAGAACAGCCTTTCTTTACCCCACCATCCCCACTCAACCCCCGTCAGCTCCTTCTCAACGTACCTTCGAGGTTCTGCGCGCTCGTGGCGCGTTCTCCCCCTTTCGCCCCATTGCATCAAATGGTATGGCGCGGGTTCGTCCCCTGAGGGAGACTACTGGGTGCCGACCTCCCTTTCCGTAATTTAGTCAGATTCGTGAAGTCTTTCTACCTAGTACATCCCTCCCCACACCTAACAATTTGATCAGTTTCGAATTTACTCCCTACCCTAAGCTCCAGAAGACTCGCTGTTCACCTTCCTCCCCCCCAACTTACAGCTATGCGAAATGCGCCGCTCCGGGATGACCAGCTTTTCATCGTCTGTTCAATTGAATCTTATACCCCCCCTTCGTATTTAAACCCGCGTATACAAAAATCTCTTTCTTTTATAATCCTTTTTTTGTGTGAGATCCGATTTTGATTCCCCTTTTGGACCACGAAGATTTCTACCCCCCTTGTCCTTTCGATTCAACTGCGGGTTATTTCTTGGAGGAAATTCCTTTATTTATAGGTTAGAGATTTTCCACCATGTTTGGTTCTGCGCGGCCCCTCGACTTTCTTCTGTACAGGTTCTTCCAGAATGACTGTGTCGTTTGTTCGGGGATTGTCTTTCTCTTGTACACCCCTGACCCTTTTTCTGACCCAAATCGCCGCGCTCTTTCTTCAAGTATTCGTTCTTGACAGGATTTTTTTTCGACCCCCCAGTGCGCAAGGAAGCTTGTCCCCGCACCACCCTTCACTCTCTGCACGACCTTTGAAGTTTCGTGGATCTTTATTCTTTTTTGGTGGGCTGTGGCCTCCAGTCGTTCCTGCCTGAGGAGCTCCTTGTCTCTCCCGGTTTTAGGGATCTTTTTCTGCATTTCTGTGCTTTATTGCTTTTCCGAGGCCGACTGTTCCGCCTCCCCTCCCCGACCTTTGACTCCCCAGAATCCCTGGATAATTTTTCTATGGCAGTTTCTTTTTTTCGTTTCGCTTGCTGCCGTGACGTAATTAAGACATCGCTGTCTGCTGTTAAAGGCCCAATGACATGTCTGTGTTCTTTTTTGGTTCTTATTTTGGTTCCACGTTGCTTTTCTCTCTTTCGGTTGGAACCCCCTTCTCTGTTGTTTCAATTTCTCTTTTGTTAGACGGTGAGGGGCGGGATCTCAAGAGACTTATTCTTTACTTTTTTTTTGAGCCCACCGCCACCCCAGTCAATCGTTCTCTCTGACATCCTCCCTGAGGCGGCCTCGGCCTCTCGCCTTCCCCCCCCCCAAGTGTGCCAGGCTGTTTAGAAGCTTTGTAACTCGCCCTCCGAGAAGACGATAAAGGAGTTTAACATGCTGCCTAGTTCGGCCCCCTGGCACAGATACTTTTTCCTAGCTAACTTTTCTCACCGGCGTAAAAACTTTCCCGCCTTTCTTCGAGGAAGTTCTCCCCCCCCAGCCGGATCTCCCATCAAGAGATGGCTCACGTGGTGGCATAAGAGTTCAGGCCTACCTCCGATCAATGCCCTTCCCCCCCCCTTTCTAGTTTTCGTTGTCGTTGGCGAGGCCTCCCCCAGGTTCCTTGCCCCCCCGCCGAAAGTCCCCCCCAATCAAGTCTTACTCCTGCTGCCCCCTTTTTCCTTCCCGTTATAAATCGAGTCATTTTTAGATCCCTAGAAGCTCCCCCGGCGGGAAGCCCCACCCAAGATACCTCTATTTCATCCTTCCAAGACCCCCCTCGTTGCCTCACGTACCCGCATTTCTTCCGCCCCTTCTCACTATCTTCCCCTTCCAGGTGGCCTGCGTTGGCATCTCTCTCCCCCCAATCTGAAATTCCTTTTTGATTCGCTGTACTCCTCTCTCTTTTTCCTTTTCCGCTGGCAAAAACGAACAAGCGGCATCTATTCCGTAACCTATCTTACTGAGCCGCCCTCTCTCGGCACTTCGAGCCTTCATAGGCAGTTCCCGATACTTTACCTGCTTGAGAATTCTGAATTTTCCGGTTAGCTCGTCAACTTAGTTAGTTTCTCCTGTTTTGGTCAGAGATCTCTTTTCTCCTCTGCGCCGAACTTTTCACACATCTTTACGAGCGGAGCTTCACAAGGCCTCGACGGCTTCTCCCTTTCAAGATTTGCGGCGTCACAAAGGATAAACCCCCCAGGGGTATATCTCCTTTTCTCTCTATTGACCATGAAAATATTGGTAGACTATGCTTTGGATGGTATCAACACACGTCCCAGTCCCCAGTGGTCGTATCATTAAGTGCGGATCTAGATAGCTTTTTTTTTCTCTAGTGTTTTTTCGCTTAGGGTCCCCCCTAATCGATGATGCGAGCCCCCCTAAGATCTCTCAGCCTTCCTAAAGGAACACGGGTCTTCCTTCCTCCGCCCTTTCGCTTTTACCCTGCCCTTTCTGCCTCGCCGATTATTGCAGGTTCTTTCCCTTTCAGCAGATTTTGAACTTCTTCTCTTCCTCGCCCAGATTCTTCCGCTCCGGTTCCGTACTGGAACTTAACTTAATTCGGCAACACTCTGTCCCCCCCCTCACACCTGCTGACTCTCCCTTCTTGGCCATTTCCCCTTCCAAAATGGTGCGCAGGTGCCCCCCGCCTTCGCTGTCACTTTCTTTGACGTTTGGCCTGGTTCTCTTCTCTGGCCCTCGGCTTCTGAATCCGCCGTACCCGTTAGTGCCTCGTTGGCTCCTTTGAACTGGCCTCCCCTCGCAGTTTTTAAGAGATCGGCTCGACAAGTGTGTTGCCCCCGATGTGCGCTCGTCAGTCTCGTTTTGCGTCAAAACACACCTTGCTCCCTCTTGGCGCGAGGTCGGCGGCATGTCTCCCCTGCTTTTTTTTTACCAATCCGGAATGTCGTCCCCTTTTTCCCAGTCATCCTTCTCCGGTTCCTGAGCCGACCACTCATGGCCTAGCTGTAAAGTCCGGCTTGATGAGACGGATTTCATGTAGCCCTCCGAGTCAATATCCTAAGGAATTCAACCCGTTGCTAGGGCTTTTTCCTTTTTGTCAGTGCCGTTCCCGCTACTTCCACAGGTTTCGCGTGCAAACGGAACAGACGATTCAAGTCTCTTTTGTCCCCCAAAATTCTATCCAGTCCCTGGGACCTTACGTAGATTTACCCCAGGAGTCCATAGAATTGAAGTTAAGTCAGAGACACTTCTTGCTTCCGAGGGATTTGTTGAGTGCCGTCGTTTGCCTTTTTCCCCTGAAACCGGATCAAAGCGCTTGTATAGCTATAAACCCCCTCCCATCCAGACGACCCCGCATACTACCCACACGACCCTTTCCGCCGTTCCGTTCTTTTCTCCCTGGTCCCCCAGAAAACACTAAAACACGGAAACACCCCCCACCCCCAAAATTTCCCCCCCCTTCCGAAACCTCTCCGAATCTACACCATTCTCACCTTCTCAGACCAAACTCCCCCTCCCCCGACCAGCAAAGTCTAAGTTCTGTTCGTCAAACTTTTTTCACTCCACGGGAGGGCACGTTTATCGCATTGTATCTTATCTGAGGGGAAAGCTCTATGCCATTTCTCTTTTGTGTTTGAGGTCCCCCTACAACGACGTGGATAAATTTCGCCAGCGCCTGCCTTAGCCGGTATCACCCCGTTCCAAGTGAATTGGACTTTTGTCAACGGTCCCCTTCGTAAAAACATTGTCATAGTCTGCCAGGCCCAATAAAGCCCCTTCCTTGTGTAATTGGGTGATAGCCTCACCTCTCTTCCGCGCCGAATGAGCTTGTTCCGCCGGATCGGAAACCTGTGAATCGTCCACTGTCATATTTCCTGAATCTACCTTCCCAATCGGCTTTCCCGGTAGGGTCTTTACGATGTCCCCGTTCCTTCTGTACCCCCCCTCCTAGATTCTCGTGCAAAGAAAGAGATTTTTCGCCTCCTCCTGCGGCAATTTATGTCTGGCTTTCCTGGAGGCATCGGGGCATCTTAACTCGTTGTAGCTTTTTTACGAAACTTCATTTTCCTTTTTTCGTTCTTCTTCTTAAGGACGAGGACATTTACGTAACCTTTTTCGTGAAATTCGCCCCCGCCGCAAGAAATGGCACGCTTCCGGCCTTTTCCCCCTCAGAGACGTCCTCCCCACGTCCGAAGTGGCTTAGGCATTTTTTCGAGAAGTACCGAACGTCGATGTGGACTTGTTTTCCCGGGTTTTTTCTTCCTTCTTTTTACGACTTTTTCAGAGGCTTGGAGCGTTTTCTCCGTTGGTCTTTTTTTGATTGTTTTTGCCCGGTCTTGTTTAATTCTGGTATCAGTGCCTGGTCCCAGGCTGGCCCTGTGCGACGGTTTGGCTTATTACGATTTTTCTTCTTTTCTGCACCCACGCACTCGGCGACGGTAATTCGTCGGAAAATCAAAAACCCGTTGTCTGTCCCCTAGGATGATTAGGATAGATTGAATTTTCAACCCCTCTCCCACAAGTCTCTTCCTACAATACTTCAGAATGCTCCCCACAGTCTGAACTGTCATCCCTGGTTTGTTTTGTCGCATGGTTCTCTAACACCTTTCCCCCCTCACTTCCCCC
>Ga0179591_1389738_pt1 | contig 10978 bp, 11 predicted proteins | sample CZOMad2_1_08_16f_FD_182891 | JGI IMG/M metagenome (GOLD analysis project Ga0179591, IMG submission 182891) | Vadose zone soil fungal communities from Angelo Coast Range Reserve, California, USA - CZOMad2_1_08_16fungal (PacBio error correction) | ecosystem: Environmental > Terrestrial > Soil >... | reverse complement strand
TACCCAATGCATACTTTTTTGGTCCCGGGGTCCCTTGACTACCCCCTTTTCCTTGTTTCACACATTTCTTTTGTCCGGATATAGGAGGCTCCTGTCCCAATTGCAGCCGGTCGGCCCGACGGGATTGACAGATATCTCTCTTTTCCCTGTTGTTGGTGATCGCTCTCTTTGCCTTTTCTTTGAAGCGGCCCCTCTCCGATATTTCCGAGACGGTTCTCTTTCCCTTTCTTTGCGTCGGGCAGTCCACCGGGCCGCGCGCATCTAGCATTTGTTAACATTTTTGCTTTCACGAGACAGCCACTTTGGCTCCTCGTTTCCCCCCTAACAGTTGTATTTTGTCCGACCCCTTCATCCCTAATGCCCCTTTCTCTTTTTGCCCTTCCCTCCACCGTGATGAGACCCGACATTATGGGGGTTCGTCAAGAAATTTGAGTTTGCAAGATGGCGTGCATCGTCCTCCCTCTTTCCGATGTGGGTCTTGGCAAAGTCCTTCTTTACCCTCCTTTAGAGTCCTTTTAAAACCTTTCCGTCGAAGCTTCTTGGCGTCGTCCGTCTTTCCAATAAGCGGATATAAACCGTAGAGTCCTTGTCTCTTTATTGCAGCTACCTCTTTCCCCCTTTCCTCAAAGATTTTGGTTTCGCTTCGCCTCACTGAGCGCTTCCCTTCTCCCTATCTGTTCGCAAATGGAAGCGCACCTTGCTTCTTTTTCTTCACCCGCCTGATCGAGCGCCGTCAGTTCGGGAGGATCTTTCTTTCAGCTTTTCCAGAGTTCCTTTGGGTGTTACTCTTCTCCCACGAGCCTCCCCCTTATTAGGCTTTCAGGATCGATCGTCGGTACCGGATCAATGTCCGATCTTGAGATCACGCCTCCCGTCCTTTTGTGCCCCCCCTCTGCTTCTGGCCAACCGTACCTCTTTTCAGCCTCTCTCCCTTCTCTCCACCCCCATCGGCAACACCCCCTGACGATAAATCGTAGAGGTCCGCGCCGGCTTCTTCCCAATCCTCTTGGGTACTTCCAAACATGCCTCCCCCCTCCATAATGCTCTTCTTCGCATATTGGTGCCACCCGAGCGCAACACGGCACTTTAACCGTCTCGGCCGGTCCCAGCGAATGTGTCCCTTTCCTTCCTTCTCCTCTGCTTGGCAATTGGGCATCCAGGGAGAATTCTTTCCTTCTCCAGCGGCACCGCCGACGCGACATATTCAGCCTTTGCCGCGTTCGCCAAGGACTTCCTTGATGCTGGCCGACGAGTCCCCTTCATATCCTTACTTCCAACTCGGCCTCTCCCCTTCTGCAGAAGCTCCCTCCTCCCTTTAATGATTGGAACTAGCGGGCCCCCACAGCCTTCGCGCGCCGGAAGGTTGATTTTCTCAGCCCCCCACCTTTTTGTCGGGTTTTTGTTGCGTTTTTCGATTTTCCCTGTGTCTCATTAGGGTAAGACTCTATACAGCACCTTTTGCGGCATCAGTCCCATCGAATCGATCTTCCTTCCCATGTTGTTTTTCGGTCACTGTAGGGTTTAGTCCAGCTCCAACTAAATCACACCTTTTGACCTTTTTGTGAAAGTCCTAAAAAATAAAGCCCCCGCGGCCGCGTGCCTCGTCTAGCTTGTCAAACCTTTTCTTCGTTTCCCCCCACGCCGTTAAAGCCATGAGTTTTCCCGGGGCCACTCAAGTTCAGGTCGGCCTGCGGGCCCCCCCATTGGTTTTCCAATCCCCCCTCTTTTTTTTCCGAAACGTATCTTCTATCTCGGCCCCCTCTAAGTTGGGCCGTCTCCTGTCAGTTTGTTCCGCGCCGGCTTTTGAAGAGGCGGTTTGCCTACCGCCGGATGAGCACGCCTATTTAAGTTTTCCGGACCAAAACGTCTTAGCAGGTAAGCCACCAGGTTCGGACAGATCCCCCCTTTAGTAGATAATATGATCGCTTTATGGTGGCGATCCGGCCCCGCTCTGGCACAGACCGTATGGCCCTTCTCCCCTCCGATCCTCGCTTTCTTTGGATTATCAACAGCCGATCGGAATGGCTGCCAGCCCAATCGGAATAGCACACTAATCGACATCGTCCCCTGCGTCTTTTGGAGCTGGCTGTTCTACAGGATGTTTCAAGAGAAGCGCCTCTCTATTCGGTTGGACTGGCTCAGCTCATAGACGAATTCGCAAAATAACCTTTTCATGGGATGTGGAGATTACAATGGTTGCCTCTTTCCCGGTTCTGCCAATTTCCCTTCGAGCCTTTTTTCTCCTGGAACAATGATTCCTTTTCCCTAAAGCCAAGCCCGAGAGCCCCATCGTGGTTTTTTCCATTTCCCGCCGTCTCGCAACCCTCCGGCATTTAGTCGTTTTGTGAAGGACGGGAACCTCCTTCCGAACAATCCTCTTGCTTTCCGCCGCTCTTGGTTTTTTTCTTTTTCCGTCATTTCTCCATTATTTACAATTCTTCTTCCCTTTCTGTCGGCTCTCTCGTCGCATTACTCGGCGTGAGGCTATCACTCGCGTTGCGTGGTCCATTTCGAATAAAGGCCATCGTCCCAAATCACCGCTTTTATTTGTTCTTAGCAGTCGATCCTCTTCTTTATTTCGGTCGTTTTCTTTCGCTCGTACTCTGTGCCGGAAAGTTCCGGATCTTGATGTCTTCCCCGAACATGGCGAATGTTCCCTCCGTCCCTGTGTCTTCACCTCCTTTTGAACCGGTTCTAATCGCGGCTTACATCTGAAATATCACCCGCCACAGAAAGCTCGTTGCAGTTGACCTTTTCTCATTTGGGACAGACGCGGACCCCTCATGGCGGCAGTACTCCCTTATCCGTTCCCTTTCCGACCCTGACACAGTTGATGTTCTGCCTTGTTCCAAAGCAATGTGATTTTTCTCTTTCTATTTCTTTCCGATGTCGTTTCTCCATCCATTCGTCTCTTTCATTGCCGACCTTATAGCACCAGATTGGCATATCCGACTGGTTGCGCAATACGCGGTTTCTATCTGAAATCTGCTGTCGCCTCTTTCTGGATAACCCGCTTGAACCTTTCTTGCTTTTCCAGGCAAATGCAGTGAAGCCCCCTTCCGGATCGTCCAGGCGATTCTGTTTTTTTCGATTCTATTTTGGTGATCCCTGACTATTCCTAGGGTTGGGATTGGCATGGGGTAGGAGGAAGTTGATTAATCCGCAAGCTGATTTGCCTAAACACCAATTCTTCCCTTATTCCAGTGTTCGGCAAAACCAGCGGCTTTGAAGCCCTAATGATCTCTTTCAAGTCCCTATCAAGTAATCGTACCGAGGGATGTACGCTTAGAAGGGTGCCCTGCACCCCATAACCCAACCCTGCGCCCACTACATTCCCTGCCGGATTCACGCAGATGCCCGGCTCCTACCAACTTCTCGCCAGGTACTATCATAGGAACCTTTCTTTTACCACTTCTTATGAGTCCTCCAGTCTGAGCGTTCTTTCGGTACCTGCCCAGTTATCAAAGTTCCTGGCTTTTTCCTGCGTGATCCGCCTGAACGCCATACCAGCCTCCTCCCCCAGGACTGAAGCCTCCCCGCTTTCCAGACCTTTCAATGATCACGCCTTTATTAATACTGGGGCCGCGCAGTCGTCACCCCTGTTTCCTTTCAAATTTCGTCGGCCGGTATGTTTCTTCAGTAGTTTTTTTGCCCTAAAACACTGTCGGCGAAGATCAGGAACCTGGCTTTCTTTGCGGCGCTGCACTCTTTAAAGACGGCCGTTCAAGCGTAGTCTGCCCTCCTTCCTCTTGTGCCCTGAACTCATCTTCTATGGGCCTGTTCCCATCCAGGACCCCCGGCACGAGGAGGACTGCCGAAAGTCCCAGAAAATGGACTTCCCTTTTCCCCCCCGTTCAGCAAACCCCCGTCTCCTCTTGAGCTTCTACAGGCCCGCACAGCTTGCGTCCCCCGGTTCAAGCTAGAACGAGCCCTTTCTTCAAAAGACCGTTCAAGACTCCAGTCTCCCCGTCCTCCGATCTCAGGAGAACCTTCCTTCCCTCCCCACTAGACCCCGTACTCCGCGCAGCCTTTTGTTCCCTCTGCGGACACCACACCCGGTACCCCGATCCTTCTAACCCTCAGATCTTTTTTGATAAAGGTTGTTCTCTATCGCACGAAGGTACCTTCCTGGAGTCAAACCAGCGGCGGGACGGCCATTCAATCGCGGCGAGTAGGTTCGAGAGGTGACCTGACCTGCGTTTCAAACCCTGCGATAATTTTCCCACCCCCGGATAATTTTTTCTTTCCGCACACCTTCTCCGTAATACTCCTTCCTCTCCCTAAAGACCCAATCTCGGAGATAAACTTAGGAGTGCCCCCGCTCTCGAGGTTTTCCTTTAACCGACAACTATTCCTTTCCTTCGACGTGCCGTCTCCTCTGGACCTCCTGAAAGTTGACTACCGAACATTCCACGCCCTCGCTAGGGATGCTTTCCCGGATCCGCGGCTTTCTTTTTACGGATTCTTTTTTCAGCCGAATGCGGCGAGTGGGGTAAGGCAGTTACGCCAAGAGGACGGGTGATCCTTTGGTTTACTCCCCCCTCTCACCGCGACTTTCTTCTGGCCCATTCTCTTGTCTGATTGGTCCCTTCTCTCTCTTTTTTCAAGAACTCTCGACTAAATTCCTGACTAGACGATTGAGAGGCGAGATCTTCCTCGTCTTTGGATCTCACCTGGGCCCCCTTCGTGGTAAGACTGTTTCTGCGAACCTGTTGACACGGCGCTGGCGAGACCAGGGCCTTGGGCCAGATCGAGGTCCCCATTTTTTTCGATTGCCCTACCCCTCAGTTACATTTCCACACACCTGGTCGTAAACATTTCGACAACGCTTCTGCCAACACAAAATTCAAAAAGGTTTCTTAACCTAGGTCTCGCCGGTTACCCATTCCACCACCCCCCCAACACAAAAAAACCTGTTTTCACTCTTTAAAACTGCCGTTTTCTTTTTTCAACATGTCCCCCTACTGGCTCTCAGTACTTTATTCCCTGAGACAGGCTTCTTTCCCCAGGCCGCAGACGCTGGCCGCGTAAAGGCCGTAGCGTTATCTCTTACGTTTCAGTTTTTTCCGAGTCGGCCCGCAGACTACGATTTCCCCCTCTGCAGCACCTTCTCCTGTCCCTTTCAAACGTGGTCCGAGGTGATGACTCTCGTGGTAAGCGAGACCACATGGACTCTTTTCTTTTACTTTGGATTCCTGCGTCCCGTTGTCCCCAAGCAGATCACTACTTCCATGGACGGGCGGGTTATAACTGGTCGGCAGGTTCAAACGCACCTGGTTTAAAGGTGATCCCGCCCTCTTTCCTTTTTGTTATACCTTCAAAGGCGATTTTCACCGCTGATACCACGCTTTCTTTCCCCTTGAACGATCCTAGAGGGAACGCAGAGGTCCGACTCTGAGGTGGATCAAAAGTCATTGGCGTGATGGCTTGTCATACCCCTTCTTGGGCTTTCCTACCTGATTCCCTCTTTTCGACACGATCTCTATCACTACATACTCCGTTGTCGAGAGAGGTAGATCTTCTTTTCCTCTCCGTTTTCCCAGTCGGCCCAAGCTTTGAGTATATCCCTGTACTAGTACCCAAGCGCGGTACCCTTTTGTGCCATAAACCTCCTTGGCGTCTCCCTTTGCGTCCTGTTCTTAAATCGTTTCATACCAGTAGCCGTGATGCCCAGTCCGCCGTTGCTGTTCTGGGAGCACTGACGGACGTTTTTCAGCTAATGACAATACCTTGATGTCTTTTCCCTGGAATCTTTTCCCCCGCTGCTAACCTAGTAGTCGGCCTGTCTGGGTGGACTTTGGGGGGATTTCGGTATCCAGTAGCCTCTCCCATTTCCCTTGGTCCTTCTCCACGGCTTCTCCCTCCTTTCCCGGTTTGGAACCGCCATGATCCCTGGTGAGCAGCGTTCCTCTTATAGGTAGGCGAGGGAAGGTTCCCCTCTACGGCTGACTGAACGCCGTACAGCTTTTTCGTTCCTGGACGCGGCCAGCTTTCTATTCCTTTTAGAATCTGGCGAAGGGGGGGATCACGATCGTCGTTCCCGTGAGTGGTGCTTCCTTTCCCCCCCCCAGCACCCCTCCCTCCAGTTGTTGTTTTGAAGTTCTGATGAACCCCTGTCTTTTTTTTTTGTACCTTCCTACCCCGCCTTTTGAAGAAACCGTTGTTCAGGATGTTGTTGGTGCGACAGCGTCCATTGGGGACCCTTGTGCTTGGTCCCTGTGGATGTTCTTTGAACTGTTTGTCATGCGCCGATCGTGAGGGGCCATGGTCTGGCCAGAGCTTCAACACCCCCTTGCCCGACCTTCCCATGTTTTTTTTAACCGATCTTTCCCTTCTTAGCCAGTTCCCTCCTTAGATCAGGCACTTCGATCGTATTGAAGCTATGATCTTTGACCAGCCTGTCAAGCCGGACTGTTCCATTGCCCCTCCGTGCTAGGGTTTTATTTCCCTGATCGCTTTCTTTCTTCCTTCCAGAATTCACCCACTTCTCAGCATGGGAGACCAGATCCCTAACGTCGCCATTGGCTCTCCCTGAATCCGCGTCGTTCTTTTTTTGTCGGAGTCAAGATGCCTTTAAAGAGGCTGCCGGCTTGACCACGTCGACGATTTGCCCCTCTTTAGTTACCGCCATTATTTCCCCGAGTCTTTCTCTCCTTTCTGTTCTAGTTCGCTGTTTTCTGTAGGACGATCGGTACTTGCTCCCCGTTCCTTCTGTCCTTGTGCCCTCTTTCACTTTTCGGTGAAGTTTGACTTATTCTAAGACCCCCTCTCCCTCTCTGGTCAGAGGCCGTTCCTCAGCGGAGGGTTTCTGATCAACGGTTATAGTCTGATCACCGACGACAACCCCCCCCCTTTCTCCTTCCCATTTATGGTTCTCCTTCCCCTGTTTTTTCCTCTTCTTACAAAAGGCTGTGCGCGGCGTTCTTTGAGAGCGGTAATGCGTTCGCACTTGGGAATTTTGTTCTCTGGTAACGTCCTCCTTTTGCTTAGAGGTCCGATTTTAGTAAACTTTAGATAGCGTTAAGGGATTGTTCAGTAGGAGCTTTTTCCTTTTGCTTTTCGTTCCTCTTGGTTGAACCTTTCCTCCGTTCATTCTCTTTAGTCGATCTTCCTTCCGGACTGGGAAGTGGCCACCCATCGCGATGCGTCCCTGTATTACCCCTTGCTGCGTGACCGTCTCCTCTTCTTCGGGCGTCTGCCTTTTCTTTTGTAAACTGAGGCCCGAGACTGAAGGAGGCCCCCCCTTGAAGGAATCGGAGCCGACCTTTCGTGCTGCCCCCTCCTCTTTCCTTCATCCCTTCCTGCTTGGATTTCACCTATCTGGTCTCTGACTGAGTCTTAGTACCCCAGGGAGTCATTAAAGGGAGCGTGATCCTTTTTTAGCAGGGTAGGGATCTCGTCGTCCATCTTTTTTGGTTCTGATTCTTTATTCCGTTCTTATCTGTGACGCTTTAAGTTCCCAGGGAACGTGTGAGTCTTGCCACGTACCAGTTTTCTTCCTAACCGGTTTTTCCCCCTCCTCCCCTCCCGGTTTTAGAAGGTAAAGCCTTCGCACTGTGAGAGAATTTTCCTCTCCCCTCCCAAGCGCGTTACTCTCTGTCGACCTTTTCGTTGGCGCAGGCGGTGGTGAGCTTGCACCGCGGAGTTCCATCCCGGCACTTCCCATTAGTTATTTTTGCGGCCACTGTGCGATTCTTGAGGGCCCGCCGCTGGCGCGCCGCCACTTTCGCGTTTAAGTGACGTTTTCCCTTTTCGCGGATTCTTCCCGGGACCTTTTTCCTCCCTCGTAATCCTATCCATCCATCGCACATCACCGCCCTCCTCTCGGCAGTTCAGACCGGAAACCACGCTTCTTTCCCTCCCGGCCCTTTTCTTCCGGATGAACTGCTCCTTTACCGCAGTCAGAAGAACCAGTTTCTTATGCGAGAGGTTTTGACAGGGATCGTCGAAGCCGCTTTTTTTCCCTCCTTTGGGTTGTGTCCCCCACCCTGCTGTGCCTTCCCCTTATCTTTTTTCCTCATTGGCAGCCTCGCCAAATGGCGTGCTCAAAGACACTTTTACGGTCTTCCTTCATCCCTCTTTTAGCTGCCCCCCCACAACGTCTGTCTTTTACTCCTCCCATCAATTGTCATGGTCGGCCTGAATATGAACCCTAAGAGGGGATTTCAGACGGCGCCCCTTCCGGTGTCATGCAGCTGGGTCCCCCCCCCCCTTTCAACTTCCCCCCTTTCGCGTTTCGGTGCGGTTTATGGCATGTCCCAGCGCGTTCGCGTTTATTTCCGTTTTTGAGCTATGGCTCTTCACGGAGTCCCACGTCGACCGACATACTCATCAGTCAGCTGAACAGGCACGGCGCGCTCAGCCCGAACCCTTCCTTTCTCTCGCCTCTCCGGGCCTACGTGCTATTCCGTCCCAACTTCCCCTTATGCCACGGTGATTTGGGACGATGTTTGATCGATCCGGTGGACACAACGCACTTTGATAGCCATCCTCCGCCCTCCCTTGACGCATGTTTCCCCGCATTACTTTTTTTCTACAATAACTCTTCTCTCTTTCATGACTTCAGGACGCAACCAGCCTGGCATCCTGATCAAGCACTTGCGCGATGGTCGGCGTTCCCGTCCCCCCCCTTTCCACTACGTTGTCCTGGTTGCTCTTCCTTTTCTGGACTGACTCACATCCACCGCAGATTGGTACCCCTTCGGCGGGCGTTTTTGGTAGAACCTTCCTGTTTCTCTCTCCTTTACCCTTTTTTTTTTTCTTCCGCCTTCAGTCCCGTTCCCATTACGGCCGCTCGCAGCACAAGGGCGTCTATCTACAATCAGGAGGTTAGTTCCAGATGCCCCGGCCCTCTGATCCTTCCCAACCGATCTCTCGCGGCCGTCTTTGGTCGTCTTCCCTGTCGCGTCGAATCCCTTCTCCCGAAAGCGCTGTCTGGCGTCCCCGATTCTTCATATTCGCTTCTTCTAAAGCCCTCTGGTGTGCTCCCCCGATTCAAAGCGCAACTCGGCCGGCGCAGTGCTGGCACGGTCATCTTTTCTTGCTGCATCTCGGGAACCTCTCTTCCCCCCATCAATAATGATCTATCCGATGACCCAAGAACGGAAGATCGTCCGAACCGGCGTGGTTACCGTTTGTTGTCTTTCCCACCAACGTTCTTTGTTAGTCCCCCGATGATCGGACCTTGCGGGCCACCGGAGAACGCCCAAAGAGTGCCGCGGACATCTTCTGCCTTATTTCAAATTCATGTTTCTCGTCCCCCCCCCCCTTTTTGCTTATCTGTCGTCCCCCACACTCTGGATAGCCGCCGCCTTAGCCGACGGCCGTGCTTTTTTTCCTCCCACTTCTCGTTTGGCCAAACGGTTGCTCCATCATGGCTTAAACGGCTGCAAAACGACCCCCTTTTCCCAGCGCACTATGCGAGCCTTTCTAAGCGCCCCCCTTCTTCTTTTTTTTACGTTCCCACTCCAACATTTTCGGTGGGATTTCTTGCGATGCCCACACCCACACCCTCCTCTAATCGACCCAACATCGTTGGGATTTTCCCTGGGAGCTCTTCGATTTCCAGACATGGAGATGCGTGCTGTCGGCCTTCGACGTGACATTCAAAGCTTTTTTCCCCCTCGCGAACTGATCTCCTCGTCCCCCCCTTAAACTTCTTTTAGGTTCAGGTGGTATGCACAAGGCACACGGGGCGGCCTACGAAGGATGTCTTCTATCCCAATTATTTTCAACTCACGTTATGTCGGGATGGGCCCCCCCTCGGGCCCTACGCAGGCGGGGTTTTTTACCGTTTCTTTGGGCTCATATCTTTGTCACCGCATCCAATCTGCCTTGGCGAGCGGTCCCTATAGGAATATGCCCTTTTTGTGGCACGCTCTTATCCTCTCTTTCTTCCCTGACAGATGCCGCCGCGTGATGCCGACCCCCTTCGATCACCGCTCAGCCACATTCTTTCCTTCTTCGAAATCCAGGCCCCCCTTTTTCTCGTAACTCCTCTTTGTTCCCCCTTTCCTGCGATCCCTTCGCCCATGATGGATGTTTTCCGGGTTGCCGCGACCTTTTTGCCAGCCAATTCGATTCTTCCCCGCCGGCCTCGGTTTCCTTCTTAGGTTTCTTGGCTTTTCTTCCTTTTCCTCGTTGCTTTTCGATCTGGTGGTTGTATCCTTGGGACAGGGAAGCTTTCCGAAGCGGTTCCTGCCGTCCTTATCGAACATTGATTCACAGATCTTCCGCTCCGGCTCTCCACAGCATTTGCGTGCGCGTGGTTTCCTCGATATCCAACCTCATCCTCCTCCCTCTGCTCCCGCATGGGGCCCCTTTCCTTTCATCCTGCTCCCTCAATGACAGATCCCTTCTCCCTCCTAAGGCGGGTAAGCGCCCTCGCAACGTTTTTTGGGCGGGCATGTGCGCCCCAAATGATAGGCTGGTTTTCAACCGCTTTGTTCCGGTAGATTTTTGGGCCTCCCCTCGTCCTTTTCTCCCCCCCAGGGAAAGGCTTGCCGAGTGTCGATGCAATTTCCGGAAAAGGACGCGATCCTCTTGTTTATATCCGATATTGCGATCTTTCTCCCCCCCTCTTCTACCAGAGGAACCGAGGATTTCCCTTCGATTATACGCCTCTCTTTCCCCGGCGATCAGCCCAAAATAGGGTCTTTGATCGCGTAGATTGCCGCCAAGCTGGGCTACTCCCCCCTTCCTGGTCCTCCCAACACCTTCTGCCATTCTCCTTGCGCGACGTTTTCCTTATTTTTTCCTTACCCTCTTGGAGTCCCCCCTCATTTCGAGGACGCCTTTATTCGACTTTGGGGCCAGTATGAAGCCACTAATTCGAAACAGCGATTTAGTTTCCCCACTGCGTCCTGTTCCCCGAAGTTTTTCCTTGACCCCGCCCTCCTTCCTATTTACCCCCTTTTCCCCTTCCGGGGATTTTCTTTTCGCGTCCGGCGAATTGCATGTCGGACCCGACGACATGCTG
>Ga0179591_1358224_pt1 | contig 10978 bp, 9 predicted proteins | sample CZOMad2_1_08_16f_FD_182891 | JGI IMG/M metagenome (GOLD analysis project Ga0179591, IMG submission 182891) | Vadose zone soil fungal communities from Angelo Coast Range Reserve, California, USA - CZOMad2_1_08_16fungal (PacBio error correction) | ecosystem: Environmental > Terrestrial > Soil >... | reverse complement strand
TGACTGCAGCTTCAGATGGCACATAATCTTTCTCGTTCTTTTCTTTGCCTCCTTTTTGAATGGGTCGCAGAATGTACCTTCTTTTTATCTACCTTCTCGTATCTTCCGGACCCCTCTTCAATGGTAGAAGTTTTGCGCATGTTGACGTAGGTCTCTTTTTCTCCCCCCCTGCGTCTTTCCCTTTTGTTGCCCACTCTATCTTTTACCTTTTTTTTCCTTTCCTCCTTTCCTCCCTAGATTTTTAGGAACCCCACCCAAGGCTTCCTCTGGTCTTGATAGTCTAACGCTTTTTTTTTGTTTGCCCCCTCGTCCTTGGCGCTTTCTCGTCTGTTCTGGAGACCTCCTTTCTTGGTTCTTGATTGTGTCCCGTATTCCTCTTTTTGATGCGATGGACTCTTGGATCCTCCAGTTTGGTTCGCCGTTGTTCGCTTTGCAGAACCATTGAGGGCCGGAGCCTCCGGTTGGTTTTAGGTATTAACTCCCCAACTCCTTATCTTCCTCCCAGCCATCCAACTTTGAGGGTATCGATACCCCGGAAGGTGATCTGCCCCCTGGCAGTTCCACCTCGTCCGATGGCATTTCAGTCTTTATTTTCCCCTCCTGTTATGGCGTGAAGTCATGTGAACACCTTTGGTCGGAAAGCGTGGTGTCCGTGCCGCTTCCTCATGTTCCTCCCTTTTCCACTGCCTTCATACGTCAACTCCTGGATGTGTTTTCCTTCCATCTGTCTTTTTCTCGTCCATTAAAACCTGATGAGCGTTCTTGTGGAGCATATTTCCTCTCTTTGCTTATTCTGATCTCTCCTCCACAGAGGAAGACAAAGAACAAAAAGGTCCCAGCACTCTGGTGTCCTTCTTAGTCCCAAGTCAAGTTCTTCGGCCAGGACATCTCCCCGCGGCCCCGTCCCAAAACTTTTTGGCTGCAAGAAGCAGATTTCCACATTTCACCTTTTTTACCAGCAGGTTTCACCTCTTTTTTTATAACGATTCCAATTTTCCCCGAACCTCATTTTCCTTCCACCTCCATGCTTTTCCGATACCTATGCCCACCAACAAACCACCGCCCTTGCTGGCGCACAAACCGGTGGTATCACTACACCCAACTTCCGTGCTCCTGTAAATTTCTTTCGTGTTTTCTCTACCCAAAGGCCTCAAACGTGGCGTCTCGGTCACCTTGATTTCAATTGCCATTTCACCCCTCTTCCTACAGCACATACCGCACCCTTTTTTCTGGGCCCCCCCCCCATAAAGACATCCGCGTTCCCGAGGGACCCCCCTCTTATTCTATTCCCCCCCTGCCCTTCTTTCCTTCATTTGTGGGTTGAAACGTGAAACCCCGGGCGGCAATGAGACAGTCTTGGACCGTGGTTTTTCCCCTCTCTTCTACCCTCCCTTTCCCGTCTCATCAACTTCTTAGAGTTGCGGTGCTTCAGCCCCCCCCCTTATTTTCTCTCATCTATCCCTTGGCTTCGGCCCCCATTCCCCCCACTGCTGCCCACACCCAGAAAAGCATGCCCCTGTATTTTCCCCTATGATGTTCTCAGCCAATTTTACTGGACCTTTTCTTGGTCTCGTCTTTCTTGGGATCTTTTCTTTGATTCTCGTCCTGCACACCCCGTGAGCACGCAGGCTTCCAAGTGATTGCAAACCCTCTTCCTTGCTCCTAGTCAGTAGTTATTGCGGACTTGCATTCTAGTCGATTGCGCCTATTCCGTCATACTTCCTTCCACTTGATTGGCCCCCTTGAGTCCTTGTTTCTCTCCTCCTCACAACGTCTTGTACCTCCCCCCCGCAAATGGTTTGATCCGGGCGTTTTCCTCGACCACGAAGCTGCTTTTGTTGCCACCTCTTTTCAGGGTTTTCTTTCGGCTGAAAGGCTGATTAGCTCCCGGCCCCCGTTTCCGAAGAACCAGCGGTCGGTTGTTGTACTCTCTTTTCATATGCGTTCTAATGGACTATGCCACCCCCATTACTCCCCATCAAGAAAAGGTCGCCTTTGGCGGTCGCGTGGTGGTCTTTTTCTTCTCTCTGGTGGATTTAGTGTGGTTTTGTGATGATCAGCCAGAGCAGACGGCCTCTCCCAGGAAGTTCGGTGACCCCCGCGTCCTCCAGCTCCTCCTCCTCATCTGTGTTCTTTTTTCGGGAACATGGACTGAGCACTACCCAGCGTGGGTAGCATCAGAGGAATACCTTAATTTTTTGCCTTGAAAGCGATGCCACGACCCCTAACCAAACCCAGTGAAGCATCTAATATGCAGCTTTTTTCACTTTCGTGACTGACACCTATCGGAAGGGACCCCGCCTTTTCATCCCCCTTATTTGAACCTTCTTGTGCTGACCCCCCCCGCCTAAAACCCTTCCGGGGATTGGTTTCTGTGGATTTCTTGTGGTGAGTTTCAGTTTTTCCGAGTTCTATTTTTCTTGAGGTCTTTCTTGCCCCGACCTTTTTTTATGTTCCAAGAATCAGAACAAGCCGCACGCATGTCTATGCGGCCGTTAAGGTATTCTTTTCCTTTTTATCCCCTCTTTCTTATGAGCCCGCCTTTCCATTTTTCCTAGACTTAGAATTCTGGACGGGATCCGCGGTCAACCTCTCCCTTAGTCTATTTTCCCTCCTCCCCCATATTTTTCCCCTTCCCCCCTCTGAAGAGATTAGTTTTTTTCGATAAAATTTTTTACATATTTGCGGCAATATTCCGTATTAGCCCCCAGTTTTATGTCCGCTTTGATCCTCCTTCCACCAATTTCAATGTACCGCGCTCCCTGTCCCCAGATTGAATCGCTTTCCTTCCTTTCGGGTTCCGCTTCGAGATTAACCTTTTTCGGTAACGTCGCCGACCTTCCCCCCGAGTCTTTGAACCTACCACACACCCCCCCCCACACGCCACTTTTTTTCCCCGACCGGGAAATGAATTTGATTAATTGTCTTAACCGCCCATGCTAGTTTCGGGTTGTATGCTCTTTTTCTCCTCTGTTGTAGGATCTTAACCCCTCCCCCCCTTCCACGCCGAAGTGTTCTAGCTATGTTTTTCTTTGCCTTTATAATTTATCTTTCGCGTTCCTACCTTCCCTTCTTCCCCCGAGCGAGATGTTGTTTGGTTAATCGGTTTTGTTGGACGAGGCCAGTCAGGACTGGTGGCACCCTTCCCACATCCTCTGATGACATTTTCCTCCTTCTTCTAGACGATTGGGGTCTCTTTGGCGCGTTTTCGATTTTCTTCCTAGTTCTTTAGTGTCATGGATCCCTTAGCTATCCTTAGTGTGCACCTTTTTTTTTGCCGTTTTCAGTCTCTCCATTTTCAGCTGCAGATTGCCTTGTTTCTAACTCCCCCTCACCTCTCCTCTCCTCCCCCATTCAGACGACAAATTGTTTCTTTTTTTTTCTTGTGTAAACGACTTGTTTTGTCTCTCGGTTTTTTTGCCGCGGTTGTCATCCATCCATATCCCCCGTTTCTTTGCTTGGTCTTTCTTAGCTTTCGTCGTGATTATGATTTTCTTTTGAACCCCCCCGCAATTTTCAGTTTTCTTCTGTGGTTTTCCTTTCTTCGCACTTGCCTTCCCGCTGTTGGAGTGCGTGTCCGTTCCCCCCCTTCTGACCAACCCCCCCTTGCAGAGTCCAACTCCCCAGGATTACCGGCTTTCTCAATTTGAAGTGTTCGACTTCTTATTCTTTATTCTCTTCGTTCGTCCTTTTGGTTTCATTCAATCATTTTCCCCCTGGCTATTCCTTCTTTCTCAAGAGGCACCGAAGTTGAACGCCACCATTGATTCCCGCTCCCCCCAATCCCTCGCAAGAGTTGGGAGATTTTGGTCATTGCTGTTTTCTCTTCACTCTCTAGAGATTCACGACCCGCGCATATCTGTCGGTGCTCGAGTCCCTCTTCAGAAACTTTCCCTTTTCCCCACTTTTTAGCTGAACCATACAACCCCCTTCGTTAGCGCCTTTTTGCCATCCTAAACGCCAAAATAAACCTTCCTTCCTTTTTCTGTTCCCGGTTGCCTCCCGCTGTTGTTTTCGTAGATGCCTGCCGCCCTCTTCAGCTTTCTTTTTTTCCAAGTTTTTTTATCCCGCTCCCTCCTTTTTTTTGATGCAGGGTTTATCTAAAGATCTGAAACTTTTTTTTTTTTCCAGTACTTTCTCTGCGCGAGCGCTTTTTTAGAGTGTCTTGTTCTAGTTCTCGATATCCGAGTCTGAGGTCCAATGATATAGCAGATACCTCCCCCTCTCCTTTAACCAGCCCTTTCCTCGCCATGGAGTATTTTTTTTGGCCCTAGTTTTTTTTACTGCATCCCTTTTTGACCTTTTGCTTTTTCCCTGAGGGACAGGTTTATTCCGCCTCCCCCTTTGTCTTTTTTCTTCCCGAGCCTTCAGGGGTCCTTTCTTGGCCTAAAGTTCTTAGTCGGCATGTTTTCTAGATCCCCCCTTTCTTATTTAATCCTTTTAACCTTTTCTTGCTAAGGTTTTTTGAAGCCTTCCTTTTAAAAGCGCAGCCCAGGACCCCGCTTTTCTGAGAGAATGCCCCGCAATGTGGCCGTCCCCCCCTCTGATTTTGTTCTTCTAATACCCTCCTTTTGTGTGCGAGGCCTTCGAGCAGATATTTGATTTTCTTTTGAATCTTTTCCCTTCAAACCAGTTTGTACTAGCCCCTTTTTCTTCGGTCATCTTCTTCTTCCTGCGCTTCGGCGAGGCCGTCTATTTTTTTCCACTTTCGCCATCCTCGCGGAACTTCTCTCGATTTCGACCCCCTTCCCCCCCAAAGGTTCCCTGCGAGCACTCATCGATCAAGCCCATGCCCCCAAATCCAACTCCCACATTCGTACTTCTAAGAACAGTTCCGTTCCTACCCATCGCCCTCCCGTTGCTTTCACCAAAGGTCCCCTCGCCCTTATTCGCAGCCTTGACCCCCCCAGTCCCATTTCTCCTGACAAACTTCTGATCCCCCCCAAAACAACCTTGTATGCTGGTTTTTTCCGATTTCCCTTCCCTTGAAATAGGCCCCTTTCTAATCGAGAGCGCTCCTTCGTCCTCACTCCCCCTTTTCCCGCGGCTTTGAAGATGTGCTTCCTCTGGCGGTTCGTAGACCACAAAGGATTAGTTCCCCCCTCCCCCCTACCCCCCCCTCCTTCCACCCCGCGCATATGCGACGCAGTCTCCCGTTCCTCCTGCGTCCCCCTTTGAATATCGGTTTATGGTTTTTTTTTTCTTGGTTCTTTCTCTTTTGTTCACCCTTTGTTTTCTCGTGTACCCCTCAGGTTTTGACCCCTAACTTGTTCCCCCTGACCGAGGTGAATTAGTCCATAGCCCCCTTTTTTACCCTCTTTTTCTTTTCCCTCCTCACGTTCCTACGCCAGTAGCTTAGACAGTTTCTTTTCTGCTTCTTGCGTTTTTCTATACGAGTGGAGCCGAAGTAGGCTATCGATTCCCCCCTCCCCCCCTCGTCAACAAGCTAGAGCTTGCCATAGTACCACACATAGCGTGTAAACATATGTCTTTTTTCCCCCCCCCCATCTCCCCCTTATTTAATTTACGGCCCTAAACGTGCCTGTCCTTCTCGTTCTGTTCCAAAGGTTGCTGACCTACTCCTTTAGGAGCCTTTTCTCCTCCTCCTCACGTTGCGCGCATCTAGGAGGTCCTTTGGTTTTTTTTCTGCACTGTTTCCCCCCTGAAAAGATTGCACAGCTCCCTCCTATTCTTCCTTCCCTCTCCCTTTTTCCCCATCCGAAGCTCCTCCACATCAAACCCTCCCAGAGGAAATATGACAGCGTTCTTTTCCTTTCCCTGACTTTTGTCCTCTATCCTAGCGATCGCTTTCTTTGAGCATGTCGGTTTAACGCCATGCCTGGGTGTAGGGAAATGGTCTCGCCTCTGCTTCGTTTCTCCAGAGTCTTCTCGTACACGATCTTGAGATAACCTAGCTCTCTTTTTGCCCCCCCACCTTCCACCTTTTAGGTTTAAATTCGCCGTCTCATTCGTTGGCCGTTGCTCTTCTTTCACTCCTTTCCGCACTCCCTGCCGGCCACAGCCTCCCCTATTTTTTCCGGAAGACAGCTTCTTTAAAGAATAAATGACAGAAACCCTCCCCACGAGATGCCCCCCTCGCGTTCTTTCCTTCACCTCCTCTTCCAAGTTCTTTTTATTTCTTTCCTATAAACAGTGGGCATGCGAAATTATTTTAAACCCTGTTTTCTTCTTTTTTTTTTTAGACCGCATCTCAAAGTTTTAGGGAATTAACCCACTGTTTTTTTTCCTTGACTTTAGTCTCACCCCCCTTTCGACTGTTCCCCCCCTCCGTTTCGCTGTGTTTCTCCCATTTGAGGTGTAAGAAGTCCCCTTGCCTCCTTACGCACCTTCCCCTCCGAGTTTCCCTTCACGTTTTAATCGCTTTCTTTTATGAGCATTTGTGCCCCCTTGTATTTTTTCGTCAGTACGATCCCCAATAATCCACAAAAAAAATCTTCCTCCTGTCTCCCATTCCCCCTTTTCCCTTTTCCCCCCCCTTTGCGTTGCCTCCTGACCCCGAGAGTACCTAACTCTAGTGGATTTGTTTTCCTCCTTTTGAATGATCGCCCCCCGAACATTCACTTCTTCTTTTACTCTTTTTCCCCCTACCCCTTTTGATGCTTGGTGATTGACCCAGTGTCTGTGAGGCCAGGGCGGTGCTATTTAGAACCCCTCTTCTTACTTTTGTTTCCCCCCTGTCTCGGCCCTTCTATTGTCCCTCCCTTATTTTATTAACCTTTCTACCAAAATGATTTTTTTTTTATTTATGAACTCCCTATTGGTGCCATCTTCCCTGTTCCTCTTCTTCGTTATTTTTTACATCCCTCAGGTTGTATTGTGTTATTCGTTATGATGGCTGGAAGTACGAGAATTTCCGGCCTCCTTCCCTCCGACCTCCTAGAACCCCCTCCCCCCTTCTTCTCTTCCTCCCTGGTTGTTTTCAACGAAGGGCTTTAATCCCCCATCACTTGTTCTGAGGTATACCCGGCATGGATGCATCTTGCCTAGTGCCTTTTTTCCTCCCCCCCTCTTTAATTCGGACCTCTTCACTCCGGATGGAGTGTGCTCCTCCCACATTCCCCTGGACGGATTCAAACTTGGTTTTCCGTGCCCGCTTGTAACCTTTTCTCTTTCCCTTTCTCTCATAGGAAATCCTTGTGTTTTTTTTTTGGTTTTTTTTGAAAGACCAGCGTCTCGGTGCTTCTTTTCATCCTCCTCTTTGTTTTGTTTTCTCTTCTCCTTCCTCCGATCCCTCTTTCCCTTTCAGCCCTCCCAAGGCCCGCCCCGCAACTTCAGGTGCTACACATGAACGCCACACCCGACCCCCCCCCCACCGCGTACGTCACCCATTGCCGCTTCCCGCTTCCCCCCTCTTTCACCCTGTGACTTCCTCCTCTCTACCCCCGTCGGTGCTAAATGCCAGTTCCTCAGTAGAACTAATCGTACAGCTGCCCACGCAGGTTTCATGTCTTGCTCCGGTATTCGTTGGGTACTTTTCTTTACCTCTACCCTCCTTCCCTTTTTTTCTTCCCCAAAGTTGTTGTTCTTTTCGCCCGCTACCAACCTTACGCACCCAATCTTGTCTTCTTTCCCTCATTAAGGTCAGCCATCACTCGACACCGAACAATCAACTGAGTTTTTTCCCCCAAACTTTCCGCCACCATCCGTCCGCCGTTAACGGTTTGCACAAGCGTTAGTCTGAGATACTCTCCCCCCCTCTGGCCTGCATGCAGTTAGGGTATCATTCGGTGGAAAGTGCTCCCATGAGAACCTAGTTTTTCCACCCCGCAGACTTTCTACCTCCATCCCCTCCTCTTTTCACACCCCCCTTGTCCCTGTCTTTTTCCCGAGAAGACGTCTCCCACTCAACCCCTCTTCCCCCCCCTTTTTGATCACCCCGGAGCAAAAACCAACCAACGAATTACGTTGTGCTTACCCATTTAGTTCGCCCCCCTGACTTCCCCGGGCAGGTTCTGTTTTGATTTATATTTTTAGGCCTCGTCCAGTTGACCTCCCCCCCCACCTGTTCACCACCGCTATGAAACTTTTCTGCACTGGCCAGACATTCCTTCTAGCCGCCCTACGCGCGCTTGGTCCGGCCGAGGACCTCGTCCCACCCTGATTCTGTTTGCGAGATAGGTTTTAATACTAGCTTTCCCGAGACTTTTTTGCCCTATCACCCAACAACCATTTATTTATAAACTGAACGCCAAAGTGGTTCTGCCGACGGAGTTGCTGTGCAGGGTGTTTTTTTGCCCCCAAGGCGGACCACACGTTGACACAGTCGATAAAGGGCCTCTCCTTTTACCCAATTTCGGTTGCTCTTGTTGAGTCTCCTGGTATTATGGATTCGGATCCGCTCCATTCCGAGAGGCCCCTTGTTCGGGATTCGGCTTTCTTCTTTCCTTCGAAAGAGTTCAATTTTTTTCCCTCGAATGATTTTCCCTGAGCCTCATTTGACCCTTTCCCCTTTTGTTGGTTTTGAATGACGTATTACCGAGTTATTCATTTACCCCCGCCCAAGCCAATATTCCCCCTTTTTCCCCATATCCCTTCCTCCCTAGAGCTTGGCTTTTTCGACGGCCGTATGCTGACGCGATTTTGCTCTCCACATCGCCCCGTGACAATGGACGGGATGGTTGGATCTCCTTTTTTCTCCACTATCCCTTTATTCTTTTTTTCCTTTTATTTCACGACCTTTTTTTTCTGTCGATATGCTAGTGTTGACCCCCCTTTTAAATCAAGAATCTGTGCAGTCTATCTCTTTTCCCCTAGTTTCTTCTTCCCTCCTTTCCGCGTCCGACTATCGCCTAAGGCGGAAGGGGACCCTTGAACGTCCTATCCAGGCGAGACCCAGATTTTTCCTCCAAACCATCTTCCAAAGGTTTTGCTATTCCTGTGAGAACGTCTCTCGGACGGCTGTCTCTTTGCGGCTTTTCATCAGTCCCTTTCTTCTCCTCAGACGACTTCTCTTTCCCCCCTTCCCGGCTAATCCCCCCTGTATATGCAATGACAGTCGTCCATTTTTTCACTGAAAGAATGAAGTTCCTTTCAATTCCCAACTGTTCTTTTTCTCCCCTCTCCCTCCACCCTTCCCCCTTTATCAAACCCTCCAATCAACCACCAAAGATTCCCCTCCCGTGAAACATATGTAGACATGCATTTGGTCAGCATATGGCGGGTTTTTCTTTTTCTTTATTTTGTGTGTACCTTCTTCTTTAGCCCTTTTTTTCTTTCCCTCCGACCAGATACGTTTTAAAGACGTTTCCGGTATTCGCGCCTTCCCCTCACTCCCCCATTTTTTTCAGAACATCGGCCCCTTCGCGGACACTGGTTATGGACCTGGTCTTTTGATTGGGTACTCTGGTACCCCGCGTGGCCCCTTTTTTTCCACCCCGCTGCTATTTTGGAGACACCAGGTTACCTCCTTCCGTATTTGCTACGAATTTAGTCTCTTTCTGTGTCTTTTTTCTTCGAAACTTTTGTCGGTTTTAGCGCCGGCTCGTGCTCGGCTTGCTCTCTTCACTTTTGCTCCCTTTATCAAGTCAGAAACGAGCATATGACCGAGCTTTTATCTTAACATTGATTGAATGTTTCTTTTTTGGGTGGTCCCTGTTCGCACATTCTACCCTGGACGTCTTCTATAAAGGCGAGTCGCTGTCTGTTTTCTGCCACTATCATTCTTATAGTCCGACCGTGTGCTTTCTCTGCAAGCGTTTGTCCTGGTTGCTCGCTTGTTTTTCTCTTCGGGAAGTGTCACCAAACTAGGAACCCCATCGTCAGATAAAATAGTGTTTTTTTTTATTTTCCCCTACCAGTTCCCTTTTCTACCCCATCACCAGAGCATGACTTATCCTTCCAGACTTTTATTTTTTCCCTTTAGTCCTTCCCAAGGGATAGCTCAGAGATCTTCAATGACCTACCAAGGCTCATCCCTAATCGACGGGAACCCCCCTCTGTTCCATCCCCCTTGGAAATGAAGCGAATACTATAAATTGCCTTTTTTTTTCGGGATGGCAGATGTTTTCTTTCTTCATGCCTACTTGCCCGATGGTCTCGATAGCGAGACTAAATCTCCCCTATTTGCTGATAGCGCCCAGAAGCACCCCCCTTTCTCTCAATTCTTTTTAGAGCCTCTTCCCCCCCAATTCTCTCAGCGATCCTTAGAAGCCGTGCAGAACCAAAAAAGTCTGTATTTCGGTGCGTGTTTCCTACTCCTCCGGTGTATCGATCTCCTCCCCCCCTCCCCAGTCTCAGCGTTTCTTTTCCTTTTTCTGCAGGCTTTGCTGGTCAAGGCTTCGATTTTTTTAGGGGAAAGTGCTTTACAATCCTTTGGAAGAAACTTTCCCTTTGAACTTTTTTTTTTTTCTGGCTTCGCCGTTCTCTCATCGATTCTTAAGGAATAGCACGATCTCCAGACGCCGTGACCCCTTTAAAAAATAGCTTCTAATGTCTTTTTTTCGGGGCATATGTCTATGGGTTAAAATGAGACTTTGAAGGCGAGCTTGGGGGACTGTTTAGTTCTTAATTGATAATCTGCTCGCCCTCTCCGTTGGTGGGTCTTGTGAAAGTAAGAGGGAGGACAACTTTTCAAGTGGATAGGAAATTCTTTAAGAAGACCCGCTTTTTATGTCCAACACTATTTTCTCTAAAGTCTTTTTTTTTCATTCCTTTTTCACTTTCCCCTTCTTTACCTGAAATCCTCCAAGAGGAAACGTGAGAAAAGGCCCCCCTTTGGGCCGATACCTGACCTTTGTGTTCTTCGGGGTCAAACCCTCCCCTCCGACTCCTATCTCCATTTCTCCCCTTTCTTTTTTCACCCTTGAGATTCTGTCTTCTGAGCGTACAGTGACATCCAACCAAAACCGCGCTCTCCCCGTTTTTCTTTCTGCCTTTTTTCCTCGGAATCTGCTTTCCTGGATTGCGTAGTCGTCGGTGTTTCCCGTGTGCACTTTTGAAGAGCAGCGCCATAGTCGTC
>Ga0179591_1333721_pt1 | contig 10978 bp, 19 predicted proteins | sample CZOMad2_1_08_16f_FD_182891 | JGI IMG/M metagenome (GOLD analysis project Ga0179591, IMG submission 182891) | Vadose zone soil fungal communities from Angelo Coast Range Reserve, California, USA - CZOMad2_1_08_16fungal (PacBio error correction) | ecosystem: Environmental > Terrestrial > Soil >... | reverse complement strand
CTTCAATGACCCACTTACCCTCATTTATATTTTTGTGTCTTTCGTGATTTTGCTATATATATACCCCAGTCACCAACACTGTTTTGGCCTGTGCAGTATTCTAGATCTTCTTTCATTCGGTCCAAGTTGAGTTATCGGCGGAGATTGGTCAAGGGGTCCGGGGCGTGCAGAGACCAGCCCTCAAAGTCCGGCAGCCCCGGCCTTGAGCTCTAGCGCTCACCCCGTGTCGACACAACCGAACCCCCTCAAACTGATGGCAACCCCAGTTGCCATTACAACTTGGAACTGAGAAGCCCTGGATTGCATGAACCTACTTTCCCCGATTTGTTCCGTGAAGCTATTTAACTGTGTCATTCCCATGCAGGATCTCTCCTTTTCCGGTATCACCGCACTTGATGTGTGACATTCATTGGTTCTTTGTTCAGCCTCCCCGTCCCCAGCTGTGCTTAGCGTGAGGTCCGATTGTCTGCATTACTCGTGACTGCAGGAAGTTTACATGAGTGCAAACGTCTGCGTTCCCCTCGAGGTTGAGTTTGGGTTGGATTTTTTCGGAACGAAGGGCAGTGCTCGCCAATTGATTGACAGATGGATGGAACGCTCTTTTCGCCTTCTAACAAGACATGATTATAAATACCTTTAACTATGTCCCACCCAGAAAAATTTTTTTGATCAATATTTCACTATTTAATTAGACCTGAGAATGAAGTTTCTCTATTGTGTGTGTTGGGCTACCCCCCCCCCATTTCGTTTTAACTGCTTCTGGTCCCCTCCTTGTTTTTACCCCCAGCAGTTTTGTTTTCAAAGTCAGTGCTTGTTTTCCTTTGATTTTTGGCTGGCAGACTGCGGGTTTTTGATAGCCATTTACCCGGTCAGAGTTCTTTACCGTCCTTCAACCTGGCCTGTCCGTCCTTTACTTTTCTTAACCGCTTGATCGGGGGTAAGTCCACTTACCCCCCAATGCAAAGTTGCTTTGAAAGACGTAGTTTTCCCCAGGCATAATATATCTTGTCTCTTTTGAATGCGACCCATATTACCTGGGCACATGTCCCCCCCCGATCAGACTTCACCTTTTCAGCAGCTAAATAGTCGAAGGTGAGGAATGATTTAAACCCCCCCCCAGTTTTCCCGGTTTGAGTGATCCTTGTCCTAACTGTGGGTTGGGCACCCCCCCTCTTTTGCACAGTTCTTACCACTCTCCGAGTCGAGGTCACAAATTCATGCTGTCACCTTATTGTGAGATCTAGTCTCGCATGATTATATTCTACTTATACTGTCCTGTTTCCGTTCGCTCTTGACATGTTCTAGTCTGAGATCTATACTTTCAATATGGTGATCATTTGTGCAATTGGTGTCAACCCTGCTTCTATTCTGATTTGTCTCCCCAAGAGTGCTTTTCCGTGTCTTGAGGTCAGTGTTTGGCCTCCCTCTTATGTCTGCCACCCCTGTGATCCATTATTAGCACCCCCCCCACATCTCCCCTATTTTTTCAAGCTATACCTTTCTTTCCCCCCAGAGGGGTCTAAGAGCACGAGTAATTCCTTAGCTCCCTTCAGCCCTGTTTTGTTTTTTTTAGTATTAGAAAGCCCCACAGAATTTTCATGCGTATCCATTTTTTGGTCCTTCGTATTATTGTATGTCTAGCTCGGCTAACCATCTTTGCCCTTGACTTAACAAATTTGCATTCCCCATTATGATGCTACATGTCCACGCATCCCCCTTTCCTCTGCTTTATCGAGTGTTCTCCAATTTTTTTTCCCCACTGTATTTAACAACTGTCACATACCCCCCCCTGCTCTAAATCCCCCAGTTACTCTACAAACTTCCCACTCCAAGGATCTCAGAATCTCCCCTCCTCTCCTTCTCCTCTTTTTTTTCCTTGATTCCCCCCCAGTGAAAGTTTCCCCCACCTGGCAGTGGTGAACCTCGTTCTTCTTAATGCCCCCTTTTCCTTTCTTGATCGGCTTGTGGTCCACACTTACCCAAACACGGATCATCACCATGTGGTTTTCGATCATCCTTCACCCCCCCCTCGTATCAGGGCTTTCCCCTTTGTATAAGCTTGTATTTTACGTCTTTTTACAGGCCCAGTCTTGATACCAGGTCAACTACCCCACCCACTCCTTCGTACGTGCGAATTATTTTCAATAAAATTTGCTACCTTTCCACAGTTCCCCTGGTCCCCGCTTACTCTTTTTCTGATTTGCTCAACAGCTCCTTCACAGTTTGGCCGGATTCATCTCGTTTTTCAATGTCACAAGACCTCTTTTCACTCCCCCCATCAGTTTCAACCTATGCCATTAAATCAGGTTAACCCCCCTGGCTGGTTTCTTTTTTCCCCCAACCCCCCACTGAAACACAGGCTTCTTTTTTCTTAACCACCAGGTGGACTTTATGGGGTTCACCCCCCCCCTTTTAAGAGAACCATATGTCTATTGCCCATTCATTCGACACACCACATATTTGCTTTTGCAACAATTCTTTTGTTGTCCCCCCATTCCATGTCCTTCTCACGAGGATTACCTTTTGGGTAATTGAAATCACCGGGGCCATTCACGGTAAATTTCTTACTTTTCTTCCACCCCACAAATTTTCCCCTCCAGCTCATGATAAATACTGTTGTTAAATTCACATGAATTTTCTCTGCATCCCTCTACATCCTCCCCCCTATACTCTTACGATCGCAAAGTGTGGCCCCTTCTTTTGCCGAAGTCAAATTGGCACCCTTTAACCATGATGGATAAAACCAAACCTTTTCGGGCGGTCCCTGTCACGTTAGATTTCATGATTTTCCACCTGCTCCTTACTGAATTCACCAGTAATCTGTTCCCTATTGTCCGTCCCATTTGATCCTTCTTCCCTTTCCCCTCCTGGCACTTTTCCAGCCTCTTTTTTTTTTTTTTTGGATTGAATTAGGTGCGTGATTTCTATCGTACCAAATACCTTTTCTTAGTTCCCTTCTATGACCCCCCTTAGAACTTGCTTCCCTAATTACAATCGCTGTCATAAATCTGTTCAAGCATTCCTCCAGAATACTGCTTGTTCCCGACCGCACCAGTTGTTCTTGATGTGTATATCACATGAATTTCATAACCGATGTTGATAGCCGTACAACGACAAGTTGAGTCGAAGATCTGCCTATCGCGACCATCCCATGCAGTCAGTGAGCAGACTGATGGTTTTCTTGTCTTGCCCCCGTTTTGGTTCAATTCGCGCCCTAGGATGACTCACACGTATTGGGGGGTTTTTTTTTTTCCTAAATGAAGAGATCTCGCGTAGTTTCCCCCTTCTTATGACGGAAGCAAGCAGGATATGTAGGAGCCTCCCACCGGACGCCATCTCGCCTATGGGAGGCTTGCCCACCCCACAAACCCAGCCCTAGAAAGTACTTTTTTCAGTGCTCATGCGAATGTGAGACTCCGACGCATTACCAACGATTTGTTCCGCGTATGTTCCCAACTTTACGCCGATATCCTAACGTTCGCCTTGTTCTTTTTATCTTCTCCTTCGCGTGAGCAGTCCCAAGAGTCCCACCAAGTTGGTATTAGGAAACGGGTACAGTTTCCGATTGCGCATATACATCCTGACATGAGTTTATGTCCTGCCCTTTAGTCTTTCTTCTTCTTTTATTATGTACCCAGTTTAATCTGTATGCGATTTACGTCTTTTTAGTTATATTCCCTCTTTGATAGCCTCTTGAAGCGCACACACTACTCCAAAATGATCTTTTCTTTTTTATCGTGCTCTGATAAACATAGAACGTCCCGGAGGTCACACGCATTTGGAGTTTCTCATATTGACCTTTTTTTACCCTCCTTGGTAGCAATGATTTTCCAAATAAGGGACCGTCACACACCCTCCAAAAATTTCCAAAGCTTTCCCTTCCCGTTCCCCGTGGTTCCGTTCTTTCTCTTTCCTTTTCAATTATAGGCCTTTGGCTTTCGATAGCTCCCAGGTCGCCCGATCCTGGAATGGTGAACACCGGTTTATTTTGCTTCGACTGTTTCCATTGGTTTCGTCCTTCTCTATGTTCCTCAGTACCTGCCCCTCGGGTCCGCAATATCTCCATGCATTCGATATGTTTCCAGATACATCCCGGCCCCAGAACTGACTGACAACTCCCCCCCTTTTTGGGAAGGTGAACCTTCCTTTTTTGACATTGTTTACTTTCAGCCAATCCTTGGCTTTTGCCTTAACCCCTTTTATGGTACCCCCCCCAAAATTTTGCACGCACCCAGGAGGTTTTTCCTCCTGACGTTTTTAGTATGCCCAGCTTTCGCACCCCTCTCCCTCCCCCCCCACTAACCCTCTCCCACTCCCCTCCCGTCCTTGCCCCGCCCCTCCCATCCCCCCTTCCCTTTTACCTGTACTTCTTAGACGTCTTGCCCCACCCGCTTCCCACCCTCGTAACCCCCCCCCCCCCCCCCATCCTCGATCACTCCCAGACCCAACAGCCCCACTTTCCTGTAACCCTCTTCACTCTTCAATCTTCCACTCACCCTTCTACCACCCCCCTACCCCCCCCTCGCAACTCTCATCAGTACGGTAGTCACGTCTCCCACTCAAATCGGATTCGAAAAGGGAGATTTAGTTTTTTTCTCCACTCGTCTATCTCCTCGTAGAGCGTAGAGTCCCCCCCCAACTATAAAATTTATCTTCTTTACAGCTCCTCTTTTTTCACTAGTACCTCACCGAAACCCCTTTCCCCTTTTTCCTCCCAGATTATCCAACTCAGTGATTCTTCTTTTTTCTCTCGATGACATTCAGAACTGTCCATGATCACATGTGTTTCCGTCTCGAAACTTTACCTGCCTTCAGCGACACGTGCCTCCAGGAAGCCTTTTTAGCGGGTTCTCCCCGGTGTCTGCGATCGGAAACGTGGTACAACACAAGATCCTCACCCCTTTACAGACACATTTCCCGAAATGCCTAGGGGCCATTTGCCCCAACAGAAAAACCTCCCCCGGTATGACGTGCTTTACGGCACACGAGGTTGCGCAGAGGAACCCAGTTATGGTTGGAGATTTTGGTATTGGCAGAAGACGTCTTTGTGGAGCGCTCTGGCACCCTAGAACCATTGCCGTGGCGTGCATCCCCCTCTTTGCCACTCCTGCTCTAGGAGGTCCCTTGTGTGTTGGGTGGCGGACCAACACGGCTTGCTTTTGTGTCCAAGTCCGGTGGGATATTTTAAGTCACTCGAATGCAAACCCACCCCCCCCCCCCCCACCACCCCCTCCCTTGAGTTTTCCTTTGGTACTCTTTTACCACTTTTAGAGATTATCAGTCTCTTCACCAAGAGATTACCCTCGTAATGTAATTATCACGCCAGCCAGCAAAACTTGGATCTTCTGCGGGTCCTATACTTTTGCTAACACCCCCCCTAACCCCAACCTTGTGCTTGTACCCTCCAGGAAGAGTATTGATGTCTCTGAGCTTGTTTTCTTGGGAGATTTTGAAAGGGTTTCCCCAGGTTTTATCGACATTAAGATTACCTGGAGTTGATTTCCCTAAGCAACCCGTTTTTCTCTACTGCCACCCGACCTCGACAGCTTTTTCCCCCAGGTGCCCCCACATTGTTTACCTACTTGCCTTTCCCCCCCCCCATTGTCACTTTTACCAGGTAACAGTCGGTCCATGGATGGTCATAGGGCAGCGTCAATTTTTTCTTCCACTGGCCCAAAGCCCTCCAGGCGGGTTCTCTGATCCAATCAATTGAAATTTCCATTTTTTCTTTTTGCCCATTTAAGTGTTCTTTGAGGGATGGTCTTTTCTTTTTTGAGTTTTCCCCCCCAAGTAGTAAAGACATCATTTTCCTCCCCTCGTTTTTCGAGGTTTTTTTTTTGTCCAGCTTTTGTTCTGAATCCGGGGCCCCCCTAGACATGGTTTTCCCTTCCTCTGAGTGAAATGCCCCATGTGGATCAATCTTTTTTTCCCCCTTGGATGTACTACCCTACCATGACCTCCCCAGCGTAAATTCCCAAAACCTCGGTCGCCCATTTGCTCCTTACAGCGCCTAATCATCTGGTTTTTCCCCAACTTTTTTTTCCTGGTTGCTTTTGCACGCACATGTTTTCCCGTTGAAGTTTTTCCCACTCACTATGCCCCTTTTGTACATGGTCATGTTCTTCCTGCCTTCCTTTCTTGACCAAATGAAGGTCCCGACGGTTCTGATCCCTCTGAGATCATAATCCTGAAACTTTTAGCCTGTCCCACTCCTAAATTTTGAAGTCAATTCCATAGTCCCACTTTTTTTTGAAAAGTGCCCCTTCTCCTCATATCTTGTGCTTGGTTTGCAAGTTAGGGTTGCGCAACTATTCCCTTTTTTGTCACTCACAACCACCTAACCCCAAGTCCCCTTCTTCCTTTTTTCCTGATCCATAAACGGGCCCCCCGAACACTATACGTTTTCGGTGTGATTTTGAAGGCCACTCCCGCGATTGCGGGCCCGCCTTCTAAGTCGTCTCAACAATAACGGCAGAAAAACCACAAACCTACTCCTTTTTTTAGTGCACCCAGATCCCCATCGAGTACGTTCAATCTCTTGCGTCCGCGTTTCCCAATGCAAGTGGACTTTAAGGTGCGAGATGATCTCCGTTCCACTCGATACTGAGGATGCATTTTTGGAGCACGGTATATTTGTTCTCTTACTATCTATTGCTTTGCCCCGTATCCTTACCTTCTCTGTACTCTTTTATATTACACAGGTTTTTCATCATCCGTGACCCCCATTTCTCCCCCTTGCTGATTCCCAAACAGGAGTGATCTTTATTGCGTGCCTATTCGCATTTCCCCCCTCCTCCCAATACTATCATCAGCCACCCCCTTGGCTTGATTTACTTTATCTAAAGCCCCTTTTCAATATACCGTCCTTTTCACCCCCCCAAAAATTATCTGAGGTTTTAATCTTCTCTTTTCCAAGCCCTGCTGAGGATCTTTTTCGAAAGCTTCAGTGTCTTCTTCTTAATACCCGTCACAGCGTAGGTTTTGGAGATTTGTGTAGGCCCCCCCCTCCATTCACTGTCCCCTTGGATATAGGACGTGAAAAGGTATGCATGCACAGATCGCAATTAGCAAGAGTGTTATCTCATTCTGTAATTTTTGCCAAGTAGGAGCACAATTGTTCACCCCAACCCTAAAGCAAAAGGCCACCACCACGCAACTATTATCGGGTGAGAAGCCATATTTTCCCCCCAAAGGGTAAAGACCGCGAGGTCCCATCGACTCCCAATCTTTTCAGCTGAATTCCTCCACAGGCTAACCGACCAAAAACCCCAACCCCCCACCCACCCCCCCCCCCCACCACCCCCCCACCCCACCCCCCCCCCCCCCCCCTACCTATCTTTCGTCCCAAGTCCCCGTTTTCCCCGTACGCCGTTTGAACCATTGACTCCGCTGTCCCCCTTTTCTGCCTGCCAACGAGTTTTCAGGGTGGGTCCAATCCACACCGTGTTTCACACGCGCCAAACTCACCCAGGGACCCTCCTCCCATTCCCCCTTAGTATCTATTGCTCTTTCCCATGCTTTTTTAGTTAAGTATTTTTTGATGGCCCAGGTCATGGTCCTTGCACGATTCAAACCCTCTAGTTTCTATTATCATCTTGAAATGTCTTATCCCCCGACACGGGGTTCCTTACTTTCCACCTCCCCCCAGGTTTTGTCAATTCGTGGTGAGCTCCCTGTGATCTCATACTTGCCTTCTCCCTGATTCAGCATGTCGTATACCTTTTGTTGAAACCCTTTGACTCTTTACAGGCACACCCCCTCAGTTGGACATTTCACTCCCTGCTTTACCCCCCCAAATTGACCTCCGGTGAATTTTACTACCAACTTCCAACTGGGAACCCCGTGCTTGTGTCAATCCACAGGTGATGCCCCTATTTTTTGGGTGAACACCACCACATGAATGCCCGCCCCCCATGCCTTTTCCTGTGCTCTGTTAATTCCCCGCTTCCCCCCCCTGTGAGCAATATTTCGATTTGATTTCCATCGTCACATTATTAGCTCTCCTCCAGAGGAATCTTTTTCGACTTCCCCTCCATGTCCAGCTTCAGTAACACATTTCCTCGAGGTGGCCCCCAGGAGTACCCCAACCAACTTTTTTCCATGCCGACAGTGAAGGCAGCCCAGAATTGGGCATATACTGCTTCTTCGGATTTCCCCCCCCCCGACGGAAACCAGCACACCTGTACGTCCGGCTCAAAGCCCCCCTCACCGCTTTGACAGGCTGCCCCTTTGAGGTAAAATTTAATGAAAGGAGCTCTCAGAAACAGCCAACTCGTTAAGGTCATCAGCCTCTCGCCAGGTAGCAACGGAATTGGAGCCCCCCATAGGAGTGATCGCTTCCCGTTTTTCCAAAGTTCTTTCCTTTTTGGTGTCATTTTGATTTTTTTTCCCATTCAGTGGATGAACCATTTGGATTTCACCCTTTTTGTCTGGGTTGGGAGGCCCCACTTAGTCCCTTTGTTCATGCTACGACGTGTCCCCGTCGAGACAGCTCTACCCCGAACACTTGAGGACAGTAAAGAGGCGAATGTTCCCGTGGTGAACGGAGAACTCACACCACCCCCCAGAAAGGAGATCGAATGTCCTCTATGACCCTTGGTTGACAACACCGCGGAACGAACGTTAGACAGCCCCCACTTTTTTTGTCTATCGTCCCCAAGATTCCCCCCCACCTATTCCCTCCCAAACGATTTTTTATATTCACTAAGTAGTTGTCCGCTCATCGCTTGGGGACCCCCTTGTACCATAGTAGTAAATTTCCCACATCACGGACTGTGTTGCTTTCGACCGATGAATTTGGAGCTCTTCCTTTCCCCCTTTTCGTTCTCTAATGCCTTTAGAGCTTTGATTACAAAGCTTCGCGAGTAGTAAACCCTAGGCCTTCACCTCAATGAGAAGTCCGCGTATCACTTTTTTCCTTGCCTATAGATTGATATGTAGTCTGAAACTCCGTCCCCCCCCCCCCTCTCTACCTTTTTACTTCTGCCTCTGGTTTAGTACCTTTCCTTTTAAAGGGTCTTGTTTAGGGGAGGCTTACGCGCTACCCCCCTATAAAGGTGCTCAGCGCTTATTTGACACTTCGGGATCGGTTCCGATAAAACCCCCTTGGCGGAACCACGTTCTAGTTCCGGACTAGGAGCCTCTAAGGACCAAGGTCGTTTTTTTCTTAGTGAATGGCTAGCGTTTGGTCTTCCAATTTTAAGCCCTCTCCTGTAATGTGTATTTTTACACGGTCAGTAGTTTGGTCCGCCGCTTCTCCCTCTTCTTATGTTTTACCCATGCCCCACCACGCAAACTTGGACTACCCTTGTTTGAGCTCTCTTTCACTCTGTGCTTGTGCTACCCCCCCCCCTCTCATTTTTTTTTTTTCACTTAAGGCGGGAACCGCATTGTTTTGAGGGCGATTTGGCATTTGCTAAATTGTTTGAATAGGCCCCCCTTTCCTTTCAAAGGACTGCGTGCTTGCCCCACCCATCAACCCCCCCCTTCAAAACGTTATCCCCCTGGAAAATGTGTTTCCATTTCCCGTTCATCGATGAATCTCCTTCTCTTGCAACATCTGCGCCGAATGGAGATATGAGTTTAAGGTCGCCGAGGCCTTTACTTCGGTTACCCCGTCTGCCGAGTTGAGTCTAGCATTGTTGAATAATCTTTTTTTTTGCTTCTCTCCGCCGGATTCATCATCTTGCCAAGGTCCCTCGGCCCCCCTCCCTTCCGTTCAATATCTCAACTTCATTCCGCAATATGTTCGATACTTATCTGATTACCGTCACCACCTTCCCAGGGTAAGGTCAAAGCCCCCCTTTTTTTCCTTTTTTTTGTAAACAAGTAACCATTTCCCCTTCTTTTCATACCAACTTTTCCCTATTGGTACCACACTTCCCTCTCACTCAACCACTTTTGTTCCCCAGCCTGACGGTTTTAGTCCATTTGTTAGTCGTGAGCAAGTCCGCCACATTTTTTTTTTTCCCTTTTCGTTTACAACAAGGAGTTCTTTACCGTTGATATTTTCGGAGTTCAACGCCCCTCGTCTTCCTCGGTTCAACAGTACTTCCCATTTTTTTTTAGGACCAGTACTCTCTTCAAACTGTACATAGTCCCCAACGCCAGATCTCCCCTTTTTTCGAACGAGTCCACCACCTACCTCTTTCGTAGTATTCTCCCCTGGTCCTGCTCCCCCTTTGTTTTCCATCTCTAAATATCACCCTGCATCACTCAAAGGCATAGCCCTAATCCTCGCCCTTTTTTCTTCTGTCATCGTAACTCCCCTCACATGTCCGATCAGCCCCCCCTCCTTTCAAAGGCCTGGTGACCATTCGCCCAAATCCGTCACCCCGGTTTAGATTTAGTGGTGGTCTTTAGTGAAGTCCTACATACTTCACCTTAGGCCATTCACAACTCTTCCCTTTTTATCTTGATCATGACAGAGGTGGCAACCTATAGGAGAGTCTATAATGCCCCCCACTTACTTTTGAGTAGTACCCTACTAGTTCAGAGTTCACCTGTAATTTGAAATAAACTTAACACCCCCCAATTCCCAAACAATAAGAGGGAGGGTAATGTATCCCTTTCTGCCAAGGTTAACAGGAAGGATCTTCCAAGTTCTAAGCCAGAATGGTTTCCTCTATTCCCCGTTTTGAAGTTTGTTGCGTGCCCTTCATTGCCTTCTCCCCCCATCCAATGGGAATTACGCAAGCCTTTTCTCTTACGACCTTCTTCCCCTTTGAACCGTTCTTCGACATGATTAGCACTTTCTCTCTTTCTTCTTGCGCAATGTTTTTCCCCAGTTTTTCTCATTGTCTCCGCTATTAACTAGCCTTCACGACAATTTGGAGTCCTTTTCTCATGTAGAATTTACGTCCCCCCCCAACCGCCCAGCTGAGAATTGCCAGGTGTCCCCCCATTGTTTTTCTTTTTATTTGTGGTTATTTGCCAGTGTATTTAATATCATTGGCCAGTGTTGTACCCTCTATGATTT
>Ga0179591_1311081_pt1 | contig 10978 bp, 10 predicted proteins | sample CZOMad2_1_08_16f_FD_182891 | JGI IMG/M metagenome (GOLD analysis project Ga0179591, IMG submission 182891) | Vadose zone soil fungal communities from Angelo Coast Range Reserve, California, USA - CZOMad2_1_08_16fungal (PacBio error correction) | ecosystem: Environmental > Terrestrial > Soil >... | reverse complement strand
CTGTTTTCCCTCTCGCTAGGAACGAGGAATCCGCGCGCTGTCATCACGGCTTGTATCACTTTTCTCGTTGAAAAGGCCTTCCTGCCGTATATATATATACCTCCCTTTTTTTTCTTTCTCTTTTATCGGCGGAAGTCCTTGTTGTCGAAGTGGATTTTTTCTTCTTTTTCACCCGTTGCATGAGAATCATTCCTCGGCAACTTCTTTATAGAGTGCCCGACCAATGATCGCACTCCCCTTTAACTTTTCTCCCCTTCTTTCTGAAACCCAGATCATGAGAAGGCGGCCTATGATTGCATGTTTTCCCGGCTTGTTCGTTCTCCCTTTTTTTATGCAGTCTAAATGAGACCAATCACTCCCTTCCCGGAGGCGTTCCCACGACGTCAACTAGGCGCCTTTATGTCTTTTTTCGTCACTTCCATGGTTCTCTTCGATCGTTCGAAGCTTTGACCCTCCTCCTTCAGGTCTCTTCCTCTGGTAGGGCTTTTTTCCGCCGCGGCGGAATACCCCTGTTGGGTTCGGGCCGGGATTGCGTCTGTCCCTCTGTTCTGCACCCCTCGAAGCGGGGGACCCTTGCCCAACTACCGAACTAATTGTCGCCGTCGCGACTTTTTTATTTTGCCTGACTAACCAGACAACGGGGCGCCCTAGCACCCCTTTGCGCGATGAAAAGAGCAGCACGGTGTTTTCGCGACAACGTTTGCGCCCCGCCTAGTTTTTCCTAACCCGCTTTTCGCTCCCAAACCCTCGAACCTGCGATGTATGATAGCAACCTTCCTCCCTAGCGAACCCTTGTTGTCCCGTTTCCCCCTGCGAGCTTGATGATTCACGTTCTTTTTTCTCCATTGGACGATGCTCTCCCTTTCGCTCCTGCAAATTTGGTACCGTCTCTCGCCCTCTCTCCCGGCCGGGCACTGCTGAAAGAAGGATTCCCTGCTCCCCTTCCCCATGTGCCAAAGCTAGAGCCTTTGTCCCGACTGAGCCTCTCTCGCAAGTTTTCCCTGTACTTGCTGAGCACGACGCTCCGAAAGAAGTTATCTTTCCCTCTACCGCGACTCCGGGTCCCTGACTTCTCCTAAGACTCTCAGGTTTCAAATTTCCCTCGACTGCGATCTATTTTTGCACTTATACAACAACCACCTTGCGTTGGGACCGCCCCCTTCTAGACGGATTGAGACCCCCCTCTCACAAACAGCCTCTCTTAGCGACTTTGACCCCCCTGGCCCTCGCTCTCTGCTGTTTGCCGAAATTTTTTCTCACGCCATCCTCGACATTCCGGGTCCTTGTTTGAACACTTTAGTAATCATGTCTTGTCCTGTCGTCCTGTCTGAAGAGACGTCCCCCTGCCTGTGCGCCTCGCCGGTCGGCAGCCTGACACGAATTCGTCTGAAGTCCAGGATCTTGATGCCCCTGAACATGATCGCCCTCCTTTTAGAGATCCCTGCTCGACACTGGAAGATGAATTTTCCACTCAGTGGCCGAGCCTTGGAGCACTCGAGCCTCGCAGTCCACACGCCCCCTCCCGTACCTCTTTTCCTCAGGGTTACTTTTCCACCCCTGCGAGGGGAAAAAGCCCCCCGCCGCTCCTGCAGTTTATCTACACTGAGTGTTACTTCCTATCTTCTTATGGTTTCAACAAAGATTCAGAAGAGAGACTGACAAAAGAGTTCTCCTCCCCCGATTGCTCCTAACATTCTTTTCGGCGTTTCCGAGACTTACAGTCCAATCCTCTTCTTCCCTTCCGTTCCCCGGAAGTGCCCGAGCCGTGAAGCTTGTGCCCCGACACATACCAGAAAGAAAGGGTTAAACCTAGCCCTCCCTATGAGGCCGGACTCCAGCATGCGACCCATACCCGCCCCTGGTTCCAGATCAAGCCGGTTAGCCTGTTCCGCCTGTCCGTTTGATAGAACCCCCCATGAGAGACCCTTCACATGGGACCATCGGGTTGGGCGTTTTTTCCATTCTCCCCTTTGCTTTGCCTATGGATTTTTTCCCCTGGAGCAGTGTTCCTATTGCTAGTGCAAACCTACGTAGCGAATTGGACAAGAACGGCCTTAGATGCCGCCCCTTTGCGGCGCTCGCTTCTTGGTTGCTGTAGGAAATTGATGCCATCCAACCAATCACCCCTTTGTATTAGAGAATTCAACCCTTCGGTTTTTTTCCGTCGCCGAGAGCTCCACTCCGGAATGGGTTCAATGTTCTCTTCCTCTCCTGTTTTTGTCCGCTCGATGAAATTGAAACTCTTTGTCGCTCTCGGCGACTGCGCCGCCCGTTCCCGGAATGTGAATGTCTCGTTTTTCCCCCACTTTTTCTTTGGTGGAATAGCGGCTTTCCTTCCCTCCCAGCCGGCACCTCCTTGTTCCTCCCTCCTTGGGGGCACTTACTTCTGGGCCATTCTTTGAACGCCAGTACTGTTTGGATAATGACAAGCTCAAGTTGGTTTCTTTCCCAAAGCCAGGTCGAATGACACACAGTCCACTTCCCCCCGAGTTTCCCTGTCATTTTTCCTTTCCCAATCATTTTCGTTACAGAAGTGACGAAGGTATTTTTTTGTTGCACATTACCACTCCTCAATGAACTCGTCCTCCAGTGTTTTTTTTTTTTCTTTCAGTTTGGTTCCTGAATAATGGGATCTGTTTCCTTCGTGTTCGTGATGGCCCCCATATCATTTTTCCTGGCCTAGGTGGCAACGCCGGAACGTGTCTGCCTGACGATAGTTGGTTGTATCATTATGATCCGTTGACCCGCCGAAGTTCATGATCCCCCTGCGATCGCTTTGACGAGGTCCACGTACCTCTCCCCCTCGTTTACTTTCCCTTGCCCATCTCCCCTCTCGATCTAGACTTGAGATGCCCCTGTTCTCTCAAGATTTCTCCTCGCCGCTTACCCGTCATATCCCTCGGTTTCCCAAACATGATCCCGGTCCATTCTCCCGAGATTGTTCGTGTTCGTGCTTTTCGGCTTCCTCCGCCACCAGATTTTTTCTGCTTTTAAATTACGTTTTTCTAATTTCTCCCCTCTTTCTCCTCCTTCCTTTTGCCGGTGTATTCAATCCGTTGATTCCTTAGACATCGCGATCTGTATCTCTTTTACGCGAGGAGAAGGTTCTCTTCGCGCGACTGTTCTCCGGCGTGTTGAATCTGGCACGCCAGATGATCTTGTTGACCGATGGAGCCCGTGGCCGTTTTCTTTTTTCCTTTTCACGACTTGAGCAAAACCAGCCAGAGCGTTTTTTTTTTTGTAGCGGCCCCAAAGGAGCGCCGTCTTCTTTGGCGTCCCGCTTCCAAGGCGATTCTGAGCGCTGTTCCAAAGATTTTTTGGCCTTCTCCTTACCTTCAGCCATAGGGCATCAGCCGCTTTTTTTTTCTCGGAGATGGCATGCTTCTTCTCCCCATATCTACCCTGTAGCGGTCGTGATAAGGCGGTGGCTTCTATTCCCGGGCTCCTTCACTGAAGGCGAGATTATTTCTTGCCAGACTCGAGTCATGTCTCCTATGATTCTCCTGTCTCCGGTAGTGTTTCTTCTCCATCCCTCGGCATTGCGTCCCTCGAGAGCAAAAGTGAGATCGACCCCTTCCTCCTCTTACCTGGATCCCGTCTTTTTCGCTCCCTCGTATGGGCAGGGAACCCTTTGACGCACACGGTAAGAGTTGGACTTCGCATTTATTTTTTAAATTGAAGGACCCGAGTCTTTCCCCAACGACCTTTTGTAGTTTTTCCCCCTTTACCTCCTTTTTGCCGCTCGTTTGTTTCTATGTAACACCCCCCCCCGTAGTTGTTTTACTTTCCATCAATCCTGTTTGGAGTGCTACCCCCCCTTATGATCTTAGTTGCCTTTTCACATCGGGCTTCTTGTTGTTTGGTTCCTCCTAAATCACGCCCGGCCCGCCCGGTCTGTTATCGTATGGCCGCCAGAGGAGATTCCCGCCTAAAGAGATTGCCATCCCCTTTACCTCCGAGTTGCTCTTCCCGGTTTCACACTCCGTAGATAGAAGATTCCATTTTCCTCGGTTGTTGCTGGGGTGGTGTGTGTTTTGGGTAGTACTTGCCTATTGAGGAAGACTCCTACAGGATTTACGTTGACGAGCCATCCTTCCTTTGGACGCATTTAATGCCCCGTGCCTCACACGCCGGTTTCGACAACTAGGCCTCCTTTTTCTTCTTCTCCTCGAACCTTCTTCTTCTACAGCGCCGACATTTTGTCAGTTTCCCGGAGATCCCTGGTCCTATCATCTAGTTCACGCCCGCTCGCCCTGCCCAGCCGTTTCCGCGTCTTTCTTGCTGCCTCAGAAACGGCGTTGACAGCTTCACCTCCAAGTTTTCAATCGACCAGAAATTCCCCCCCCCGTCCGATATCTTCTTTCTTTACTTTTCTTTTAGTGATTTTCCGTCCGGCAGTTTTTCTTGACCGTGGCAGTTCTCGCGCATGTCACCGTTCGTTTGCCTTTTCTAGCCTGCATCTGCAAATTCGGCGCGTACTCTTCCTTTGACTTTCCGACCATGATGCTGGCCTGGCCTGCGACCTCCCCTGTCCAGATTTCTAAGAAGAAGACCCAAGCTTCGCGCTCGTTAGAGAGGTCACTCGGGTCCCGTCCTTTTTTTTCCCACCCCTTCTGTCCGTGCAATGCCCGGATTTTCAGTCTCAGCTAAACTGTTTCCCCCAGGATACCCATTAATAAAAACTGCCTTCCCGTCTCTACAGCTGTTTAACAAGTCTCATGAAATGGCACCTTTTCTTCCTCCGGCCTCGTGTGAGCCTGAATCAATCCTCGATTAAAGGTCTTCCCCCTCAGCGCCTTGATTCTAGGAGCCTGATTTTCGGTCGTTCTGGGGAAGATTTGAATAGGCGATCAACCCCCCGAGCAATTTCCCCCTTACGACCATGCCAACCCGCGAAATGTTCCCTCACTCGTCCCTGCCAATGCTTTCATCTTTACAATGTCCCCCGGGACGTGGTGTTATTTTGCCAAACGAGCGGTCCCATAGCTTTCCCCAAGTGCGGAACACCCCTCTCGCAGAGACAGAGCCTTTCGCCCTTCATGAACGAGTTTAGAATAATTCCAAAAATCGAATGCGCCCGTGACCCTTCTGAGAAATTGTGCCTTTTCCCAACTTCTTATTTTGCGCCACTTTGCCCCCCGCTAGATTCGAGCTAGAGCCTTGCTCAAGTTCTTCCGATCTTCGAAGCGAATTGGTCCCGCCCTTTTCCCGCTCGGGGGACGGGCCCCTTTTCAGGACTTTTCCTTCTTATAGCTCGAAGACAGGACCTCAGGCTTTCTTTTTAAGTACGAGATTGGCTCTCCTGACTGAAGCCCCCATCATCTCGCGTTTCTTTCCGTTCTTTTCAGGAACGCCGAGCCGCCCCCTCCGGTTCGAATCCTCCTTAGGCGCCGCCTTCAAAGCAGACTGCATCTGTGATCCACGGAGATCTTGACGTTGTCGTAAAGGACCTTCCGTCCCCCCCACTTGGCGTCATCCGCGGACCCCCTCCCCCGTACCGCCGCGAACGCACCGGGATCCCGTTGCGTTTCTCCTTTACCCGGCTAAGGGGTTGTCAGCACTTTTTTTGCCCCCGAATAATATCCGTACCCCCTTTGCTCCAGCAGTGAAAAAACTCGTAACTGGGCCCTTCAGTCAATGGAAGCGCGACCCTTTCTCAGACCACCTGCGCCGATGCTTAAGATCGATAGGTCCCTTTCCCTGCTTTGACTGATCAGGATCTCAGAACCCTCCCGGCAAGCCTCTAAGCGAAGGAGCCCCTTCATGACTCCAGGATGGCCCTCCTAGTTTTTTCCCCCCCGAGATGTGTGGAGTGCAGCGCTCGCAGACCCCCGCGATCTCTTTCCTTGCCGGTCTCGTTGACAGAGCGACTTTTTTAAACTTCCGATTCAGGCCTATAGATGTCTCCCTTTTTTTGTGCTTCTTTTAATGTCTTGATTGACTGGGCACGGCGCTTCTCACGGCCCTTCATCCCTCCTCCTACCCGCGTTCCGATCGCGATACAGGTCTAAGTTTCCTTGCATTTTCTTTTTAAGAGATCATCCGCCAACCCGCGATCCTTGCCTGCGTTTTTCCACGACCCGCGAAGGTCCCCCCCTCGCCGTGAGGTGTCACGAACTCATTGAAGAAAGCGCACCTTACCTCCTCCTTATGCCGGACAGGAACGGCACCCTCCGACCCGACCCTGGCTTCTTCCTCTTAACCGAGGACTAGAGGCGTTTTTCAACCCCGAAAGATCGTCCCCAATATTGAGAGACCATCCTTTTTAGGAGGAAACCTCTGGTGACATGTGGTTTTTAAGTCGGTAGTAACGTACCTTTTTTTTGCGCGTGGTTACTTGTCTAGTGTTTCTATTCCTTGGCAAACAGATTGGCGAATGAGCCCTACCGATATTTCCCTCCCCGGCGGCTCTCCCCTCCGCTGCTGGAGAGTGTTGACATTCTCCCACACCAAGGCACTTACTGCTTCCAACGAGGTAGTTCAGGACCAATGTGGGGCGCGAGAAGCCCCCCCCCCCCCGGACGTGTTCATTCTCTCCTTTTCATTTTGTTTTTCGTCTAGATGACATGTTTTAACCTTTGATGGTGTAGAGATTCTCGGAACAGCCTCTTTCCTCCCCCGAAGATAGTGAAGTAGCGACCCCTCCCCCCGTTGTGTCGGACTCGAGGTAACGTCCCCAGCCCCCGCAAGCTCGGAGCGCGCCCCTTTGCATCTAAGTTTCTGGTCCAATCTTTTCGCAATCCGCTTTGAACGAATCATTCATTTCCCGTGTGCATCTCCGCCCCACTCCAAGGTAATGACTACCTTACTGACACCGCCCCCAGGCCCCACTCGGTTTAAAACCTGGTGTCTATCATAGTGGTTTCTCCCTCCAAGTAACCATCTTACTGCTATCCGGGGGCTCTTTAGCGAAGCAGTTTGCGGAGGTTTCGCATTCGGATTAGTTTTCTTACCCCTCTTATGGTTGATATTCCTTGCCCATTTCTGGCGCATGTTTGGTCGTGCGTCCTTCGGCGTGGGGGGGGACAACGGTACGTGCCCTCCGCGCTTCGGGTTGCGCTCTTGTTGAGCTTCTCAGGAAACGCAGCTGACTTCCTTGATACTATGACGCGGCCCCCGTAGCGATCCCCCTTTTTTTTTCCCGCGTTTGTCCCCCCCCCTTTTTCTCAACATGAGCTCTTTCGGTCCCCCTGGCTAGAATAATAGATAGATCCCCGGTTCCTATGTTACTAGAGCTGTTCCCCCCCCCCCTGATCCCCTGGATGGGAGTTTTCTGACCGAGCGAGATCCCCAGGTCTGCTGAGATCCCTCGGCTGGTTCTTCCTTCTCTCTTCAGCGGCTTCGGCAATCCTTTATCCTTCCGCTGATGAGTCTATCTCGATGCATCTTTCCCAATTTGGCGAGCGCCTTAGAAGAGTTCCCGCAATGATGGACCTCAGTTTGCAACGAGCTTTCCCTTCCCTGTCCTGGAGGCCCGTTTCCGACCTTGTCTCAAACCGCGAGTGTAAGGGGACTTTTCGGTTTTTTTTCCAGTCCCTGGTGGGGGGCTTGAAGGGTTGTTTCGGTTTTTTTTGGTGTGCAGCAACTACGCTTTCCGGTTGGGGATTTTGTCTGAGGCCATCATCCCTCTCTTTCCGAGGTTTCCCCCCCGCCGTGGTGGCCCCTGAGATTCTCTCCCTTTTTACCCCCACAGGTCAATAGAAGATGTATAGCCTAGTTCTTCTCATCCTGTGGATAAACGTCGCCCCCTGTCGCCGACCTTTCCTGGGAGGAATAGTGGTTCTCATCACCTTCCCCCCTTCCCCGAGTAGATTTTTTCCCTCCGCAGGAGCTGCCAGGGCGCTATTTCCCGGAGCGGTAGGGACCCTTCCTTCCTTCTCACTTTACTACCGTCTCCCTGACCTTTCTCCCCGCGGACCCAGTGCGATAACCCTGACTGCCTCATGATCTTTTTTTTTCCAGATCTCTGGACGCGGAGAATACCCCCTTTGGACTTGCACCTTAGGCATGTTGGCTTGTCCCCCCCCCCTTCTACCCTTCGCTTTTTGTAAATTGAATTTCAACCATCGTTTTTGCCAACGCGAAATTGTTTTTTTGCTCCTGATTGTCGCGCCCCTTTAGAAGCCTTGCGCCTCTCCAATTGCTATTTCTTCCCCCCCTTCAGTGGGTTATACCCTGTCAGTCAAATCATTCGAAATTTTCTCTCTTTTGGTCCCATTTCCTCGTTGAATATCCCCCCGTTTGGCGCAATTGTCCTCCAGACCTCGAAGGCACCTCCCCACTGGCCCCCTGCGGACGGTCTGGATTAGCCTGAGTCCTTTTAGAGAAATGGCGCGTTCTGCTTTCCCCCCTTTCTCGGGTCCTCGAGCTGTTTTCCCCCGAAAAGTAATGAAGTTGTCATAGTTGTTTTCTTTTCGGACCCTTGATTTCCTTGAAGCTGCCTCGCTTCACTTCCCTCCTTGTCAGAATGGCGACTGCTGTAGCCTGGAACCTTGACAAGCTTTTTCAGAACTACTCAGGGATTCAACTTTCTCGATATGGGTCTACTCGCTTGGTTCCCTCTTGGTCAGTACTTCCAGAACGTCCTTTCTCATTTCCCCGGCCGCCCTGAGCGAAAGTCTCAGATTTCCTCCTCTGCTGCTCAAGGAACTTTGGTGATAAAGCCTACTCCAAAGCTAGAAAAGGCCCCCCTTAAGATAATCATCCTTTCTCCTCCTCGTTTATGATGATCGATATCGACGGACTTCCCTCTGATGAAGTGGCAGTTTGATGTCCTTTTTTCCTTAGATCATAGAGGACATCGATCTTTTTTTTTTGCTTTTTTTTTCCATTGAGCCCCCTTTCAATAGACGAACCTCCAATGCAGAAGATAGAAGAGATTATATTTCTCTCCGTCGGCTGTATGTTGAAGTTTATTTAACCCATTGTAGTGCAAGTAAAGATTCGTGCAGTAGCCATTGGTCTTAAAGAAGAATGAAGTGTTCGAATTTACTCCAAAAGAAGTCTTAAATCCGTAGTAGTTGTCTTTCCCCCCCCACCCCCCCCCCCCCCCCCCCCCCCCCCCCCCCCCCCCCCCCCCCCCCCCCCCCCCCCGCCCCGGAGCTCTCTCCTGCCTCAGTCCTCTCTCTGCTCCACCATAGAGATTCACGGTCGTCTCATGGTACGCGCCCTTTTTCTTCCTTTTGCCCAAATTCTACTGCGTCCTTCGAGTCTGATGGATTGACTTTCTTTGATCCACAAGCGATTCCTTGCTAAAACTGTTTTAATGCAAATCCTCTACTGTCAAATGTCCCCGCCGCCCCCCCATCTTATACGACCCATTTCTATAACGGATAGGTTTGTTCACTTTCTCCCCCCCAATTAGGCGACGATTTTTCCAACGCCCCGTAGGACTTCTACCCTTAGAAACTTCTGTAGCGTTGTATCCTAAGAGACCCATTTCACCCCCCCCCCCCCCCGCATCGATCTTTTTTATGACGGCAGTCAACATCTAGAGGTTCCCCAATTTTTCTTGCCAAGCGAGAGATCGTCCTTTTTCCTTTCTCCTAGGCTCAGGGGAGTTTGCACATCTGAATTTAGTAGTGTTCCCCGGGTAGCTTCGCTCCCGCCCCCTTAGCTTCGGCTTCCCCCAGTAAAGATTCCTGGTAGGACTTTTGCTCCCAGGAACGAAGCTAGTCTCTTGCAGCTCTCGATAATCTAATCCCCTCCAGAGTTTAAGCCTTACTCTTTCCCGACTGAAGCCGCCCCTTAGGATTCCCCGAGAAGGCAGGTCTCCCGACTCTCACCAGTCTGTTCTAATAGTACTAGACAGCGGTCAACCCGTGCTGCAGGTCGTCTGCGTCCACCAAATTGCTTTTTCCGCTCCAAATTGCTTATGTCTCCGGCCCCGCCCCAGTCCCCACGAGAGACGTTGATATCCCTGACAACGGAACTTCCGCTGGTAGTCAAATGTCAGCCTACTTCCCGACCCCCCCTTTCTCGGGCTCCATGCGTTCAAAACTTCCTTGCGGTGCTATTAAAGATGCCGACATCCCCGCGCGCATTTTTCCCCTGTGCGCCTTCCTGGAGGGTTTGGGGGGTTTTGGGTTCGGTTTGTTTGGTTCACATATCGTTCCCTTTCCACCTTAATTGCTGATGGAAGATAGGCCTATTCTTAGCCACTTTCCCGGTTCCCCAGCTAGCGAGCCGTAGAGACGGCCGATGAAGGCGGCCACAAGTGTTGCCCAGAAGACGAGAATGTCTACATGATCGCAGCACGCTCCCCGCCTATGTAACACCCAAACGGGGGGCCCCCCCCGTGGGTAAGGGGGATGCCCCCAGACCTTGGAGGCGATTCTCTTTTGACGGATCCCCCTGAGTGCTCATCGAAGGTGGATTATTCATTTTAGATGGGCCACAGGAGAACCGGAAGTTCATTTCCGTTTCCCGCTCTCCTCGAGGAATATTGAGGCTTCCTTTCCTTTCAATGAGCTCCAGCTGAGTCCCACAAACCGCCTCTAGTCCTCCTGCCTTCGTTGCCCTCCTCCTAAACGCGTGTTGTGCCGCACTCATTAAGAAAGAACCCCCCAAGCTCCCATGAAGATGCCGGCTTCCCACGCGACCCTCCCGACGCCCAAGCTTGGCTTGAATTCCCCCCCGCAATTTGCAGGAAGTAGCACCCGTACCTTGCTTTCTTCCACAAAGGACCTTTTGACCCTCGTTCGTTTCTTTTTTTCTGTTGGGTAAGGTAGTACTTTCTTTGCGTTTTCTCTGCCACCCCTTGATCGTTTAAATGCATCGTGCAAACCCTCCTGGGTTTCCAGTTTTAGTGAGTTCTTAACCCTGACTGGAGGCTGCACGGTAGCAGACTAAGCTTTCTGCTGGTCTCTTGGTCACTTGACCCCCGCGAGGACATCACATTTCTTCGTCCAACGAGGCCTTGTGTTTCATTCCCCTGGCGGCGCTTCGCGTTCTCACATCAGTCATGGTTCCCTTTCCT
>Ga0179591_1297156_pt1 | contig 10978 bp, 12 predicted proteins | sample CZOMad2_1_08_16f_FD_182891 | JGI IMG/M metagenome (GOLD analysis project Ga0179591, IMG submission 182891) | Vadose zone soil fungal communities from Angelo Coast Range Reserve, California, USA - CZOMad2_1_08_16fungal (PacBio error correction) | ecosystem: Environmental > Terrestrial > Soil >... | reverse complement strand
CCGCCGATCCTTACATTCCCCCCCTTGATGGCCTAATGTGACTTTGCAAACCTGCATCCTTTTCTCTCGTAGTTTCATGTCCACAGTATGCATACCTACCTACGGTCTAGACTTTGTACTTACCCTTCCCATGTGTCTGCCCCCCCTTTCATTGGCCTTTTGATCGTACGGAATCCAAGCCTCGCCCCCTTCTTTCCACGAGAGGAGACTTTCCGTTGTCCCGGTGTTCGTCCCTTGGTTCCTCTTTGAATATGCGGGAAGTTAGCAACGATAACCTTTGGTGACACCCCATGCACCTTTTTTTGGTGATGTTGCTGATCAACTGACCTTTTGTGCAGACTCTACCATGTGCCTTCCTATAGCCTCTTTTTCGGGTCGTCCGGTTCTGCCGCTTTGTCCCCGGTTGAGTCGGCTGTTTTGCTCTTTCCTTCCAGTCGGTTCTAGATCTGTTTTCGTTAAGCCGGGATTTCCCGCCTGGTCTAGCCATGGCCCTCCCTTTTTCTGAAACCTCAAAAATCTTTATCCATGGGCGTTCTCTCCCCCCTGAGTCATTTTCTGAGTGTTTTCTTAGTCCTTCCATGCCCCACTCCCCTTAGGGGCTATCTCTGTGAACATTGCTTATCCCCCCCTCGCCTTCCATAACATTCCAGTTTTCCCCCCCAGCAACCCTTTATCGCGTCTTAATGTTAATACAACGCTAACCGTGCCAACCGAGTGGCGATCATTGTTTGCCACCGGGTCTCCCTTACGGGTTTTTTTTTTCCTCTTCACGAAATAGGTGTCTCCTGATTCCTTTCTTCCCCAAAGCCGTTATGTCCAGGTTTCACTTTGTCGGTGAACGATTTCTTTCCTTGCACTCTGATTTCGTTTTCCCGTACATTGGCTCCGCACCGCGACTTTCAGTGACGACCCCAACCTTCTTATATCGGGCTAAATTAGTGTCGATTCAGGGTTTCTCTGCACCATCGAGGGTGGTGCAACCTGACATCGTCAGTTGCAAGCCCCCTGCCCACCGTATGCCACCTGTTTTTCGTCGCCCGTCCACGTTCCCTCTCAAGGTTTCCTTCTCACCGTCTACTCCCTTTTTTCTGACCCACGGTTGTAGTATGTGCGTTCTGGGTTTTTTTGTTTTCCAGGTTTGCCCTGCGAAACACGTTTGCTACCCTCCGGTGCCCCCATCACATTTCCTTTCTTAGGAGAAGCATCCATGTATGTTCGCCGGACCTCTAATCTCTTGCTTACTTGGATTTCCCCACATGACTTGATCATCCCTATTCACTTGCAACGATCCTCGCCAGCCAATTCGGCCAAGGTTTACTAGGACGACTGGTAGCTCATGCTCGGCGTCTAGCGTTTATCCCTTTACGCGCATCTACTAGTCCTTCCCCTATCGGTTTCCGCAGCCCCCTCTGTGTTATTACGTGGGTTTTTGCCCCGCCTTTTGTACCTCCGGTACGCATTCGTGTGTGGATTCGTGCGCTATCTTTTTCGACCAGATGGCCCAAGCTGTATTTTCTGATGGGAACATGACCTCTCCGGGCCCATCTTCTATATACTCTCCCAATATCTGACGATGGAATCGGCCCCCTGACTTCCCTCCCTTTAAACTCGACGGCGACTTAGCAAGTTCTCTTTCTTCTTCCAGTTAGCGTCGTTCGCGTTTTCATTCTCCATCGCGATATCTTTCATTAAAATGTGGATGTTGAGGCGTCCCGACTTCCAACCGCTCCTTTTCCCCCCTCTGGCTTGGTACTCTCGATATGACTCGTTGTTTTCCCCCTCGCTTTTAAGGTTTTCCCCTTTGTCCCGTTTTCGGACATTTTTTTATTGGTCCTACCTCGGGTTTTTCGTCGCCCCGTCCCTGGATGGGTATTGGTTGTCTTATTAAAGCGGTGAGCCCGATTAGATTTTCTCGTCTTCCACCAACTAAGATCCGCTCACCGACGCCGACACGTCTTTCTATTGCCCTTCGTGCCTTTTTTCCCCTTTTTAGGCTCATCGCCCGATGGTTTTCCCCCCACTCCGTCCTTTCAGTCGTGGCGACCGCGTGAGCATTTTTACCCGTTCGGCAGAGGTTTGCGATCTGGTGAAGTCAGGATTTGCTCCTCTCGGTTTCAGCCCTTTTTCCGACTGTCCATTCATCTTTTTCTCTCGTGCCCCCCAACGGCCCGTCCTCTTCTACATGATAGGGCTGTGATTTTTTTTTTGTCACCCAAGCCCGAAACGACTCCCTTCCCCGTCCATCTCCTCGTTCCCCGGGTTGTCTATTTCGGATCCGTTAGGGACAATTGGCAGATTTAATTTTTGGCTTTGTTTTAGCCCCTCATTCCTCCGGCGGCTTTGTGGCTCCTCGTCCCCTCTGCTGTGGTGGCCTCTCTTGCCTACCCTAAGCGGACTGAATGTACTTGGCGAGTATCGGTACTTTGTTGCGAAGTGTCCTATCTTTCCAGGGGTTTTCTTCTTCTTGGGGTATTTTGGTTCTTCCTTAATGTTATACAACCGCTTTTTTTTCCGGCAGCTCGTTATGACCTAGGTACCCCCCGTGCCAGGAATTCTACAACGCCTTCCGTTTGCCGGGCCTTCACCGAATCTTACCGTGTCCCCCCATGGTTTCGCGATCTGTGGGTCCCTGTCGCCAAATCCACGTTTTGACCCATCGTAGAGTCCTTTGTAGTGGCTGCTCAAAGCGGAATGCTTGCCAATGGCTTCCCTTCTGATTAGCAGAGATTCACCTTGTTCCTGGAACAGAACATCGTTCCCTTTCCTCGATCTTTCCTTCTCTTTTTTTTTTAGTCGACGAGTGAATGTCCCTTGATTGGTTTTCTGTCCAGGACCGCGGGTGAAACATCGGCGCATCCTGTTCTGTCAGGCAGTTCCTGGAACTGACAATGTTTTTTTTTTTATATTAAACGTATATGAGTTTTTCTCCCCGGCGCCGGCTTAGTCTTGCGAACACTTTTTTCGTCTTTGTTAGGCGTCCGTTTTCAAACTCTATCTATGTTGCCGTTTGTGTAATGCCTTTTCTTAACGTGTACTTTTTTTTCTACGATTCCCCCTCTAGCGGCCGCCCCCTGCTTGTTGACCCGTTCATACTACTGTTTTTCAACACAATTCCAAAATGCCGCCCTGCGGGCCTCGACTATTAGCCTCTTCGCCCACCATTATTTTACCTCTAAAAACCCCCCGGCCCCGCTTTCCCGGCTCTGTACCCCCCATTTTTTTCCTACGGATCACCCCTCCCCTCTTTTTTCGACTTGCTGTGGTCCGTCCCGCCAATTTCCTGATCTCTCAAAATTCCCCCCAATTTTCTTGACGGTTCGACTTGAACTAGTCAATCAGCGCTCGCCCGGAGCTGGGAACTCAGACTTACTCGGTATTTTTTTTACACCCTGTTTATTTTTGTAGACTTCCTTGTTGCTTTCGCACCCTCCCCCCGTCATTGACACTTTAGACCCTGATGTGGCTACCTAGCGGCCCTAAGCGGTCAACTTTTCACCCAGATTTTGGCTACCATCGGCCGACCTGATAAATGTCTCTGGTCTCTTTTCTCCGGACTTCCTTCTCTCTTTTCCCCATCGGACGTCTCTTTCGGAGCGTTTAGAAGTCCCCGCTACTTTTTTGAGTCTTGTTTGAGCGGATTTCTGTGAGACGGAATGCTTACCGGTGCATACGCCAGCGCTTACCTCGCTTGCCAATCTTTGTTCGAAGAGGAAAAACAGGTAGTTTTCGTTTTCAACGTCGTCGTCCCTCCGCCAAAGTGAAAATTGCTCGCCCCTCGACTACCCCCTCTTCCCTCTCCTTTTAGTCACAGCCCCTCTCCCCGCAAGCGTTGTCAAGTAGTTGAGCCTGACGTTTCGCTTTCATTCCCTCCCATATCGCGGGCGCTCCGTACCTCCCTCACGAACATCTTCCTTCCGTTCTTTCATAGTCGCCGTCCGAGTTTTTTGTTCACGGCGAAGTCAGGGGTTTCGCTTTTTTTTTGCGAGTCGAGCGAATCTAGTCAGTTTCCTTTTGGGATCTTGCTTCCCCTCAAAGATGGTGCTGCCATCGGCCACGAATAGCGCCTCTCCATTCGTATGCGTCGCTTCTTTTCGTCTGTACATTGGAAGGTCACTCTTTCCCCCCTTGGCTGTATTCTAAGAGTAGCTGGCTTCTCTGCCGCGTCGGGGCCGGCCTCCTTCTATAAACGCGATCGACCTCGCATCTTTTCCCCCGTCGTTTTTGATAAGTCGTCCGCTTTGCCTCCCGTAGTCTTCCTTCTCGTCTCGGTGCACTTTCGCGAAGTTGATCTCTTTTTTCGCATTCCCACTTTTGGTCCGTAAGTGCAATCTGCGTCCGGCGACCCACACACGTGTGTTTCGATCCCTAGATTCCCTCTTCTCCGGCACAGTTTTTACACGTGTTTTTTGCTTCTTCTTCACGGCCCAACCCCCCCCCCCCCCACTTCTCCGAGATCCTTTCACTGTAGTTCCCTCCCTTTGACTGAACACCGTTTTCGCGACCTGTGGCCGGAGGATTTATAGTTCTACGTTAGGTTGCCCTTCCCGCGTTCGGCTTCTTTTCCCACCCCCTCGATGGTGGTCTTTCGGTGACCTTCTCCTCCTGAATCGACGGCATTATGAGCCGCTCTCCAGCTGGCATAGTCTATCCGGTTCGCTGGCTCTCGACCCCCCACTCCGACGCAGTCAGTTCTTGCCCCGGGTTCATTCCTTCACAGACTGACTCCTTCAGACTTCATCCCCCTGATTCTGTTTTTGCTGAGCCCCCGGGTGAGAGTGCGCTGAAACCTCTGCATGACTTTTCTGACCCCTCTGATCACGCTTTGCCCTGGTTCAGATGCCTTGTTTCTCTTACATTTTCTTATTCAAGGGATTTCAAAGCTTTGCTTTTATGGGGATTGCCGCTGGCTTTAGTATTTTTTCACTTTCTTCTATCTTCCCCTTATGAGGGCTTTTATGCTTTCTCAGAACATCCGAGGTCATCTTTAGACACACCATGTTGATGTACCAAGCCCGGTGTGATTTTTTTCATTTAGTACCTTCTGTGCCCCCAATGGACGTAGACATGAGGCGAGTTTTTCCAGTTCCCTCCTCCCAACCCGGTCTCCCTTTGCGATCATTCAAGAATATTTATCCCCCCCTCTTTTTACGGGTAAGGAATTCCTCGTTCCCTTCAAAAGCTCTCGCGGATGGCAGTATGTCTTGATATTGCATCATCGGTTTTCAGGCACGCAATCCCAGTTTGTTTCTGTTTAACCCCAACCTTTCTACAGCCCCTTCATCTTCCCCCTAGTTGTTTTTTCTGGACTTAACCGTTAATCTTTTAAGACGTCTGAGCCAGTGCCCCCGTCAATTGGCGTCTAGCGTATGCCTTGACGCTGTTTTCACCCCCTTCCAGTCGGTCCAACATGGAGGCTTTATTATTCAAAGATTCCCTCTTCCAGGTATGTTTGATATTGGCTTCTCGGAATTCCTGCATTTGCATAACTTGACATTCCCTTGTGAGTGAAGCCGGGTTATCTCTTTCCTCCCCCTTTCCTCCCTGTGGTGTTTTTGTCGAGCTCTACCGCCTCCTATCTTACCCCCAGTGCTGTCCTTTTCCATACCTGTCCATAAATCCCATTTTTTACCCCCCCGCGACTAAGACATCCGCTGTCTCTGTCTTTGGGAATCCCCATCCAAACGTCCTTTTTGTTTCACGCCAGTTGTTTTTTTTAAAACGATTTCCTTCCTCCAGCTTTATCCGTTTTTGAGATGCAGTAATCTTTGGTACGGTTGTGCTTACATACCCCCCCCCCAAGGAGGTCGGGAATGATTTCTTTATGTCGACCCCTCTTCTTTTTGACCCAGCCCCCCAGGCCACGCTTGCGTGCGACTTCCCTTGCATTTTGATGCCTCCATTGTCTTCCCTTCGTGCGCTTTCGATTTGCTAATTCTGTAAGGTGTCTTGCTCCGTTCCCCTTGAGGATATGGTTGTACTCCTTCCTGTCCAGAAATTGATTCTTGGTTTCTCCAGCCGGGTGATTCCGCTGTATACGTCCAGTGTCAGACCCGGGTACTCTGAAACCCCACAAACTCTTGTCATTTCCATTTTTTTTTTGTTCAGGTTCCCCAGCGGTCTGGTTTTCTTTGTTCAGGTATGGACAAAATCCCTCCTCCGTAGTTAGGAACCCATCTCAATATGTTCCCATGAGTCTCCCCTCCTTTTCCCCAATTGAAAGAAACCGTAAGCTTCCTTAGATAACTCACCCAGTGCCCCTCTTACCTCCTTTAAATTGCGAACCTTGTCTGCATTAATTTTTAGCGCGCTCCCCGAACCCATTTTGTGCATCCTTCTTTTTTAAATTCCCCTTTTTTTAGGGTCACGTTTGCCGACGCGACCGTTTTGAGCTTTTTCGTCGTGTGTTCGAATTTCTGCTGCTTCCCTCCTCTTTATTCAGCGCTCAAAATGGTCTAGCGGATAATTAATTCCCCCGCCTCTTTTTTTTTATGAACGTCTCCACCCTCGTAGGGTGGTCACCCTGGCCCGCCCGCCCTTCGTGAGTTGCAAACGACCTCTTTCTCCCCCTCCAGACCCCAGTCAAAATCCACCCCTTGTTCTCAGTTTCTACCTAGTGTTCCCCAGGAGCTAGTAGTCTCTTTAGTGTTTTGGTCCAAGTTTTTTCTCCTTGCTGAAACACGTTTTTTTAATCTTACCAGCTTTTGCCCCCCGCCCTGGGAGAACCTGCATCGTTTTTTTTCTACGGTCCTTAACTTTTTGAGCTTACGTATGTTAATTTCTCTTTTGTGATGTTTTATTCACGCTAAGTCTTTTTTCAATAGACTTCTGTCCGCTATTTCCTTCACCTGGACGGAAGTAATTTCGACGTGGTCGCCGGACTGCGCTTGTTCTGAGTGTCTGAATTTCCTTTTCCAGCGGCTCACATAGTCCCCTCAGCGTGCCCCCCGCCCTCCCGGTTTTTTTTTTCGCTAGGTCCCCGGTTTGTACCCGACTTTTTATCTTCTGAACCTATTCTACAAGGGAGAGAGATATATGTCTGCCAGATTGACAAGCACCCCCTTGATCTTTGCTTCACTCATCCCCCGTTAAATCTCTTCTATTCGCTATCCATTCAGACGTTGCCGCCTCCCCCTGGAATCTTTTTTCCCTTCGGCTATCCTTCCTGTTAACGGTATCGTTCTTGCGTTAGCTTTTCCGGCGATCCACATTCACCTCTCTTGGAAGGGTTCTCTGAATCCCGCGTAGTTTGCCCCGGCTTTGGCGTTTTTTTTTTTTCTCCTTGCTTGTTTTCCTCTTTTTTATCCAACTAGGGTTCCGTTTGCACTTGTGTTGCGTGAATCCTTTACCGCCCCCGCTACCACCGGTGCGATAATTCGCACCCTTTCTTTCCCGCTGCTTGTCCGGCTGGTATGCCCACCGTCGGGAGTTGTTTTGTTGCTGCATTAGTTCTCCTACCTCTCAGACCCGACGCCGACACGCTTTGTCTCCTTGCATTTCCTCCGGCCGCAGCTTCGCCTGATGGTTATTCAATTTGAATCAAGTTTTCCTTTTTCCAGGAGATCGGACATTCCCCGTCATGGGTAGCGCTTTGAATTTTTTCGGGTTTCCCCTCCTTGGAGCCATCGTGTATCAGCCTGGTCAGATGCTCGTGTTCGATCCCCCCCGGCCTTCGCACACACATTTGATCTCCCCCTTTTGTAAAAAACGAACCTGACGGGACCCACGATATCCTCCCAAGTTTCTCGCGGATTTTCGTCTGTCTCTATTTCGTATCGAACTGTTCCTTTTCTGATTTTCATGATTCCCGCGTGCTTTGGGGAAGCCACAGAAATCACTCCACCCCCCTGGCGTGTGGCTTTTCCGAGCGCGATGGCGTTTGCTTACACCCTCCCTCTTCCTCGCCGGCTTTGCGAGTCGTACTGGTTTTTTCGCTTTCTTATCCCGACTTGTGGTCTATTGGCTCTGGTTTTTTCTTTATTGAAATGTTCTTACTTCACCTAGCGGTGGTCGTCCGGCTCTGAATCGTATGAACCTAGTACCCCCCGTTCACCTAAGAATACCAACTTGTGCTTGTTTTTGTTCCCCCCTTTCCCGCGAACTCCTGTGTATCCTTGATTTACGCAGATCCCCCCCTTTTGTCGACAAATCTCCTCTCCTGTTCTTTCTTCTTCTCCCCTCTCCTTCTGAGTTTTTGTTAATTCCTCATGGCTCGCAGCGGTTCCTTTTCTTTTCCACCCCTTGTTTTTTACACATCCCCAGATAGTGACTCACTTCCCTCTTCCCCCCCCTCATAATTCTTTTTTTTTTATACTCCGCTTCTGGTAACGAGATTGGTCCTCCCTCCGTATCTCGTGGTCCTCACCTCGGTTACTTGCTGCATTATTTCCCTTTACCTAAGTCTTCGCCTTTGAGCAGATTCTTACCAGTTCTCTTGAATTTTTTTTTTTGCCCCCCATGTGATCTACCTTCATCTTGAGAAAAACCGGTGCCCCTTTCGTCGGCACAGGCTTCTTTCGTTTGGTCATATGCGCCTTTTTCCCCGGAACTCGGGTATATTCGTCGACGTTCGCCCCTTCTCTGTGGCTACCTTCATTCCCTCTTAAACCCCCAATTCCCCCTTATCGTGCCCTTTTGGATCCCTACCGATCGCCGACCCCCCCTTCTCGGAAACTCGCAAAAAATAGCTCTTCCTGTGTTAGAGACCCATTTCCCCCTCTGGACTCCGGAGTCAACAGCTGCATTGTTTTACTTTTGGCTTAGACAGAACCTTCGTAATTCCCCCAAAGACATTCCCGAACCCGTTTTTCTCGCCAACCCCCCCCCCCTCCTAGTATACTCTCCTTTTTTCTCGCTAGAAGTGCCCTCTACTTGGGTTTCCGATTTAGGTGGGTTCAAACTTTCCTTACTCTAGACAGAACTTGGGTTTTGTTCCTCCCCCGATACCTACCCCCATTCTTCTCCGATGGGATCAAAGTTTCCATTCGATACGTACTTCCCCCTTCTCGCTACAATCGGCTACCTGACAGTATCTAATGGTTCACTCCATAAGGATGGATATGTACCCATCGGGCGTCTTTGCTTGCGGAGAGCGTCTGCTACGTCGAGAACAGATTGGTGGCGTATTTGTCTTTCTGATTCGCTACCCTCCTTTTCTCACCATCATCCCCCCCTGAACATGTCCTACTTTTTTTTTTACTCGCCTTTCCATGCGTTTGCTATGCGTCGTCCAACTTTCAATTTTGCGTAGCCCCTTCTTTTTTGAACCTCGCCCAACAGTTGACCATGCCTCTCTTTCTTTCCTCCCACCCGAGGCCCCTCTCTGCCCCTCGCACCCGACTTTTGCAGTCGTGATTCGCACACCAGTTTAGTAGCGAATGTCCATCCTCTCGCTTCTTGCGACTTCCTCTTTTTCGCCTCCTTCTTCCTTCTTTTAAACTTGGCTGAAGTCGGATCTGGGTGTTTTCCCCCCTTGCGAATTCATGTTTCATTCCGTCCTCTTGTAGAGCAAATCCTAATCATGTCCTTGTTTCTTTCTTTCCGTGTCCTTTGCTTCCTTCTTGTACACGATTCTCCTCCGTTTTTGACTCTTGCCGTGCTGTTTCAGGTTCCCACGGGCGACTCGCGACCCCCTTGTCTGGCGTTCTCCACGCATCGCTGGGTCTGGATTTTCCCCTCCCTCCCGTTTTCGGACTTTTCCATCCACCTCCTCTCGAAAGAGAATCTTACCATTAACGTCGTCCTTTTTTTTTCAAGTTAGTTTGCCCTGAATTCTCGGTGCCCGATTCTGTTCTGTTCTGATCGAATAAGCACCTACAAGCGTTACGCCTCGCATACTGCCTGTCTAAAACGATGGCTGGCTGCGTCTCCCCCCAGATTCGATGTGAAGCGGTTTATTTTTCTGCGTTACAACTATGATTCCCCGCCTTGCCTCACTCCTTATTAAGAGACGTGGTATTTGAGTTCGTTACCTTGAACTTGATCGTAACTGTGGTGGATGTTTAGATTCCGGTGCCTCATTTTTTCGTTTCAAACTGAAGTGCGCGGCGTTTAGGTTCCCCCGTTGGGCATGTCCAGGAAGATCCGTAGAAATATTATGCTACTCTCCCTCTTTTCCTCGATGAATAAACGCTTGTTTCTCTGCGGCATCTTAGCCACCCGCTTTTGCTCAGTGCCCTTTTTATTGACGTATTAACGTCGCAAGTCCATGGAAAAGATTGGCCCTACTGCCCTTTTGTATCTCACCCTATTGTGTTAGATTCTCTCTTCAAAGTACCTGTTTCACCCTTGGCCAGGATGAATATGATCGCCGTTTCCCCCTGTTTCGATGCGGTTGTCCATTCCGCGACGTTGATTTTTTTTTCAAGATTGTGTGTCCTGTGGTTTTTGCTTCCTTAACGGTATTTGCAGATTTTCAGTCGATATCCTAAGTATTCCTTTTCTTGTCATGCCTTCCCTCCTGAACCTTTTTCAACCCCTATCTTCTCCGACGGTGTAAAAGTTAGGTTTTGAGTTTCCCCGTTCTGGCCACTGCCCTTCTTTCTTGTCCCCTGCAACCTCTTGACTAGGGATCTTTCCTTCAAATCCTCCTCAGGATTAAAATAAGGGAAGGCCAGTCCTTTTTCCCTCGACACTGTCTCGTCCGGGAAGAATGGAGGCTTTCTTTGCCCTTTTTCTCGTCTCACTGTCCCCAAGTTGCGTTTGTTTCACCCATTTACTCTTTCGCCCTCTTCTTCCCAGCCCGCGTGCTGGCCCTCCCCCCCCGTTCCTCTCTCAGAAGTAATCTACAGAGTTTCCCTCCGGTCTCGGATCCTGATAGCGTCCAATCCTTCAGGTCCACCATGGAGCGTCCGGGTATTTTTCAATTAAAGATTTCATTACCTGCGTACGTCGTTCTCTTGTGCATTCTTCCTTTTGCCATCTCCTTGCCCTTTCAATCTTTTGCCCCCCCCAATATTGGTGCTTGTTTCGCTTACGTCTT
>Ga0179591_1281308_pt1 | contig 10978 bp, 13 predicted proteins | sample CZOMad2_1_08_16f_FD_182891 | JGI IMG/M metagenome (GOLD analysis project Ga0179591, IMG submission 182891) | Vadose zone soil fungal communities from Angelo Coast Range Reserve, California, USA - CZOMad2_1_08_16fungal (PacBio error correction) | ecosystem: Environmental > Terrestrial > Soil >... | reverse complement strand
CCTTGTGAGGCATCGACACCCGCAGGGTTCCACGTGTTGTCAGATTGAGATACACCCTCGCCTTTAGTATCTTCCCTCCCTCTTCCCTTAACCTACGTGGGTCGGCGATGGACGTCGCGATGCCTGTTCGGTCAAGATCCCACACTCGCAAGAAGTCAGCGCGGATGTTAATCTTCGGATCGCGAGCCAGTCCTAATTGCCGCGATTTGGATTTTCCTTTTTTTTTTCTTAAGGTTGAATCTCTCTTCACCTTGTTTGCGTGCGGGCTGGAATCGCCTGATTAACACTTTTTTTACAGCGGAGCGGCCCTTTTCGTTTCCTTTCCTCCAGCTAGGCGCGTGGCCCAGGACTCAAGAAGAGGCCCTTCAGCTACTCCCTACCTGATCCCCTTCCCTTCTCTGAGGCTCCTTTTCGACTTACTCCTTCTTGCTTTTTGAAGCCGCATACGTTGCGAGGCAAAATCTCTCTCGTTTCCGTTGGTTGTGAAGAGATGCCGCTCGGTCTTGCTGCTTCCTCCTGATAGTTGGTACCTTCCTCCAGTCAGAACTTTTTCTGCTCCTCGCATCGATGGCCTGTTTCAATTAGAGTTTTTTTTTGAATCGGGCGTGCCTTCGGGGCGCCTAGATTACCCGACCTCCCCAGGGAACTAACCTTGCCGCTCGTTTCCTTTTTCTCGGATCCCCTTCCCAAGAAATGACGTCCCTTTCTCCCGCGATCCCAAGTGAGCGACCAGCGAAGATCGAGGCGTATCTTCGTCCGCCCCGATTGCCGAAGATGCACGACATGACTTCATGATTCTATTGGTGGATATGGTATTGCCTTCCCAGTACTTTCTTCAGTTTTTTCTCTCCTTCCTGGACCCCCTTCGTTTGAGCCGATTTGCGCGGGCAGAGACTGATGGCTTTGTGCCTATCGACCACACACTTGGGTGTCTCTGTCGATTTGCCTTTCCCCCCCCCCAAAGGAACTTTTAAACTCCTGACAAGGCGAAGCGTTCGTAAATCGGACTCGCGCAGCCTGATCGCCGCGCGGATTCGGCGACAGCGGGCTGCTCCATTCTTAACCCCCCTATGCCCCCTTTATGTTGAATCTCTGCTTCCCCCGTTGTTTCCGCTATCTTCGAGTCGCGGTCGACGTTTCGCCCCCCCCTTTCTTTTTCAGCACTCGCCTCCTCCACGACAGCTCCCCTTTTTTGTTCAGGGATCTCCTATGTTTTGCACGCTGTTTCATGCATTTGTATTCAAGTAACACCTGGGAGGCTTCATAAATGTTGCCTTTCCCCACTAATGCGAATCGTTCTGCCCTCCTTGGAAGCCTCCCAGGCTTTCTTTTTTTTTCGCAATCTTTTCCTCTTTGTGACTGGACGGGTGATGTGAGTTTGGCATAGGAAGATGGAGGGCGGCCGTTGGTGCTCGCGGAGACCCTAGGGCCAATGCGGCTCTTGGTGATTAGTGATCATGGAAGTTCATTTCCTTTGCCTTTTTTTCTAAAGGCTTTTTTATGGCTTTGCGTTTTTTTTTCCTTGGACGGCCTCTTCTTAAGGTTCTGGGATTTCCTCTTCTTTTCTTGCTACGCTTGATGGTTTCTGTTTCCGAAAGCCCGTTAGCGCGCCCGTTTGTGCGCACTGACAGAGATGAAGACTTGCGTTTAGCATTTTTCCCCATCTATTGGTTCACGGTGAGATTTATTCCCCTTTTTTTTTCAATAACAGTTATTGCCTTCTCTTTTCAAGATGTTTGTGAGCGGATCGGCGAGCGGCGCTCTAGGAGGACGTGTGGTAAACGCTGGCTGGCGCTGTTTTGTACGTCCTCTCTGGGCCGCAACGCCGATGGTCCCTTTCTCTTCTGTGTCCCCCAGATAGATCTCTATCTCTTTTTTTGACCTCTCTTTTTCGTCTTCCTCCATCTGATTCTTACTTGTTGTCGCTAATCTATTTTTTCATCCTCCGTTTGGTTTTGAACGACGCCTTCGAGTTGAATCCGAGCTGTGGACGCCAAACTATCTCTAAATCTCCCCTTTCTTCAGATACGATGCAACCCCCACTCTCCCGTCCTTCCTTGTTTTCCTTTTTTCGCTGACCCCAGCGAAAGCCAGCGCTACACACGTCTACGCGGAGAGGCCGGCTCTCGATACGCCCAGGCCGCCAATGCGGAGAATATTGAATCTTCGAGGGAGGTTCAGTGTTCAACTTTGACCCCTTTCCCCCCCTTTCCCCCAGGACTCCTCTTCCACCGAGTCTCCTTTTCCTCTTTCCTAGGAAGCTCACGTGTTCATTAGTTAAGGATTGTCGGATCGGCGTCGGGCCAGTTTTTGCTAAGGTTCGTTGACGGTCCGAAATGGCCATGTCCCCTTTCTCCCAGCCCCCCTCCCCCCCTCTCTTAGTGTTTCTCTTTCCCCTCCCCTTCCCGCCATGTAACGACCTCGCCAATCAGGCGTTGTTTTGGCGCGTAGTATGGGTTCTTTTCACCAACCGCCCCCCCCCCCCCCCCCCGCCCCAAGCGTCCGATTCACCCCTCCCAAAACTTGGAAGAAACTTCTCCCCTTTGTGAGTACGAGCAATGCTCCCCGAATGCCTCGCACGCTAAGTAGATCGCTTGAGGTCGCTCTGGGTATCGGGCTTGATTGGTATCAAGACAACTGTTTACCTCCGCCTCACCTTCCAACCTCTTCCCCCCCCCTTCCTTGTGCTCCCCCTCCGACTTCGTGGTATTCTTTCTCGGTCTCTAGGGCGAGCCGCGAACCGACCGATCGATAGTTTGAACCAGCATGTGTCATTAGGTTTTCTTTCAAGCAAGTTCCCTTTTATCAGTTAGCTCTTTCGTGCAACTTTTCTTCCGCGAGTGCTGCGATCAACGCTTTCTTCTTTTTTAGATGTACTCGCAAGCCTTTTTTTTTTATATTTGGTGGCTAGTGCAACCGTCTCCCCAGTTTGTTTTCCTTTTCCCTATCCCCCAAGCCCTTTTCTGTCTTGTGGTTTCTGCGTTCGTTTTTCGAAAGCGCAGGCCTCCGTCGCGTTTTGCTCGGATTGTACCCTAAGTGGTTTTCTGAGAACGAACGTGATGCCTTATGTCATTTCAAACCCTTTCCTGATTCCTAGCGGCTACTTTCCCCTTTCCTCCGGTTTTTTCCTAGCCAAATATTTTTCGCGGATCGGGCGGCGTCTGTGCGTGCGCTACGGGTGAGGCTGAGGCGTGGCACACGGCGTGCGAGTATAGCCGATTAACACCGGACTTTATTTCCCGTTTCCCAGTTTTTTCTCGTAGGTTTCCTTTCTTCTTGTTCAAGCATTCCACAGCTGATGGAAAGACGCTCGATCGAGCACAGGCGAGAGCGGAGTCCGCCGGTCTGTTTTAATGCCCGCTTTTCATCTTTCCTCCTCAATCCTTCCTATTGAACCACCCAATCTTTTTTCTCCCTAGTTGTTGTTGCTGATGTGCCGCGGATCTATTGCGGCTTTCCAGTCGTTCTTTTGCGAGTAACGGATCAGACTAATACTTTTCCTCTGGACCTGTTTCCCCTTCCATTCTTTTATTGCTGTTTTGCCCGTTAATGGGCCCGAAGCTCGCCTTACTGACATCGTCACTGGGCAGCTCCTTGTCCGGTTTTATAGGTCTTCTTCCCCAGTCTCCCCCGACTTTCCCTTCATAAAGTTCTCAGTTCTTTTTTTTTTTCTCCTTACGATTAGCGTCGCTCTCTTCTGTAGCGCGATGCCGAAGTTCTCACGTCATATTCTCCGTGGACTTGGATTCCTGTTGTTCCTTCGGTCCCTCTGCCACCTTATTTTCCTCTCCTCGTTTGCAGACCCCCCGTATTCCGAGACGTCGAGGCGGAGAGCTTTTGTTCCCGATCGCCTCGCCAACCCGGTCCTCCCCCCTGGCGGTTCTTTTTTTTTCCCTCTCCCCCTCCACCCCCTTTTTTCATTCCGTTTGCCCTAAGCGCCACCAAGCTCGTGCGTTGCCCATAGACTTCCCGCATCTTTTCTCCGCGCTGCGACCCCTGTCTTTTCCCTCAGACTGATTCCTCTCCCCGATACTCCGTTCCCTTCTTTAGCTGCTGCCCAACGGCTGAATTGCGATCATCTCGCTTTCGTCGGTCGACCTTGTTTTCACGTCGCTTTTACGCATCCCCGCCTGATAGTTTTTTCTCTTCTGCTCCCTATTTTTTCGCTTTTTAATTTTCCGTCCCCCGGGATGGCTTGATCACATCCCTGGCCGGCCCGAACACCGCTCTCCCTGCGTCCTGTTTTTACGCTGTCCCGGGCGGTCCTTTTTTCCCTCTGAAGCTTCTTTTTTCTTCCTTCCCTTGGTCGGATGTTTGTTGCTTTGTTTGGGCATCGACGATGGCGAGGCCGGCCGTGTTGGTGCTCGGGAGCCCCTTTCTGAAAGCGTAAAGCTGTCCCAACTCCTTGGTCTTTTTCTTTAGTCCATTTACGTGGTCCTTTTTAAAGTCTCCTCTTTTTTCCCTTGTGTTTTGGCGGGTGCGGATCATTTTTCTGGGCGGAGCGCTAGAATTAGCTACTCGGTCCTTCCCTTCCCAGTGGCTTTCCCCTCCTTAACTAGATTTTCCCCCCCCCTTTGTTCGTGAGCCCTTCTTCTCTTCCTCTTTCGTCTCTCCTTGATTTTAGAGTCCGGGCACCGGTCTCTTTCGATGAACAAGTACCGTGCTTCGGCTTAGATTCGCAAGCCTTTGGTCTGGCTCGGTTCTCTTCTGATGTGAGGACTTTTTTTCACCGCTCTTTCTTTTCCTCTGTTTCTTTGAGCTGGGACGCCCCGCCGTTTGGAACTGGATCTTGATGTTGCAGCATCTTCGTCGAGCCACGAGGATGACGTGGGACCTTTCTTTTTCAGTCTCCTCCCCTTATCGGATCTCTTCCTCGTAGCCCCCCCTAGTTCCTTTCCCCCCCCTTTTTTTTTTGTTAGTCTCTTCTTTCTCGTGCCTTTCTTGGTACGGAATCCGCGCTGCTGTTACGGCCCCTCGCGCCGGCACCTCTTGGCTCGGACTTTTATACTCTCTTCACCTCCCTCTCAGTGTTTTTTTTTTTCCCATATGACCCCATCTCCCTAGGCCTTTGACCCCACGTCCTCTTTATAGCCGGCTCGCCGCTCCGCCGGCTAGACGAATATTCTGCCGACCTCGGGTGGTTTATTTTTTCTCGAACTTCCCGTTTTCCCGTAATCTCCGTTTTCCCCCCCTTCTTTCTCCCGACCTTCTTCTCGCTTTCCCTCTCCAAACGCTTCATCCGGGGCTGGTCTTTATAATATGCTTACTTTAAGTCAGCTTTTGCGTAGCTAATTCTATAGACGCCCCGACCACTTGAAATGCCAGATGCTACATTCCCGCCCCCTGACCCTACTTCTCCTTTATCCTCGGCCTCACTGGTCCCCCTCCCCTCTCCTCCCTATACAATCAGGTCCGCTTCGTCGTCTCGGGGCTCCCGAGCACCAACACTGCGCATAGCCAGAGTCGAGCCCATGCAAATACAACCCTACCATTCTATTACCCTTCCCCCCGGATGGCTCCCAGCGCCCTTAGACCCAGCCCGTGCCATCGTCCCGCGCCAGTCGCTTCGCTAGGTTTTATCTGGGTATTTTCTCTGCCCGGTGTCTTTTCCTTTCTTCCCTAACCCTTTCCCCCTTAACTCCTCTAAAATTCAACCAGCGGGCAAACTCGTCGTTTCGCAGCCCGAAGTTCGGGCGTAGGGTTTGGTGAGTTTTTCTTTGGATCGAACTTGAAATCCGCTCTCGTCCTCTCTCCCCCCTTCCCCGCAGCCTTTTTTCCAGCGCTTTCTCTCCTAATTCACCTTTGTTCATTGTGAGCGCATGTGAGCGCTTGCTTTCCGGCGATCCTTTGCTTTTCACCTTCGTTTCTACTAGTTCATTCCCTCTTCCTAGAGTATTTTTTTTGCTTTTTTTCTTTGACAACGGAATTTCCAGTTTTTTTCTGGCATCGACGATCCCAATTTTGATGACCGTGGTGTAGAGGTTTATCTGCCCCTCCTCTTTTCTGTTCCTCGGCCCCCTCTCTGTAACATAATTCTTTCTATACTCTCGATGACGGTTTCCTTCTTCCCTCCACAACTCGGAATCCCTGGTCGCGCGGACATGTTCCGTGTCTCTGCCCATCGCTGAGACCGATGATAGAAGATGGCGGCGTTTTTCGGTGATTTCCCCTTTTTTCTGACTCTTTCTGCTGGACACTTTTTCTTTCGTTGGAAACTCCTCTTCCCCCACCTTTCATTGGAGAGGCCTTTTCGTCGCGTCCGGCGTAGCTAGCGCTCGTTGGCCATGCACTCCGAGGAAGTCCTTCTCTGCGATTCCCTTTTTTCTCTATCTCTTCTTTCTGCCCGATATTTCCCCTTCTTAACTTTCACCCTTCCTTTTTCCTCCCCTGCACGTGTGAATTTTCACTCTTTCATATTACTACTTGGTTTTTTTTGATTGTGCCGCGGCAGCTCTTGGTGCATGATCTGTGGACTTCTCCCTAGCGGCGAACCTCCTGAATATTTTTTTTTCACTCTCTTTAGTTCTAGTTCCCTTCTTTTACGTCATGGGCCTCTCTATTTTCCTCCTTCAGAGGAAAGAAAATGTTCCGTCTTGTCTTTGTACTCGCTACATTTCCATACTGACTACTAGGAGTTTCACCCTGAGCTTTTCCCTCCCCATACTCCTCCCTCTATCCTTCCTCTTTTTTGTCTTCCCCGCTAAGTCTCTTCCTCCCTCCTTTCTTTGAGAAGCTTGGTTTTTTCTATGGTCGATTGGAAACAGGCCTCTGGGTTCTCTGATCCCCGCCCCACTTATAAGATCAGATATGTCGTCAGCCTTTCTCCTGCCCTCTTTTTTCATATTTTCCCTCCCCCCCCTTTCCCCCTTTTGTTTGCATAGGACGATGTCCCTGCCCCCCAATTTCCTTTTTTTCTAGAGAACCCCTCTCCTCTCCCATTTTCCTCGATTACAGAGCCCTCTTGAACAGACAGTTGATCGCGAGTTCTCTTCTCTCTGTCCGATACGGATTTCCTTCCCAACTTCTCACCAGGTTCCTTCCCTCCTCTAGCCACATTTTCCTTTTCGTCTCCTAGAGACTTCTCTCTCTGTTTCTTCGCGCTCGCCACGTCTTCTCCTTTCCCGACGCCACGCAAGGCATGCCAGGTCTTGTGATCTAACGTCTTATACGAGGTTTTCGTCGCTTTTCCCTTTGTTCTTTTTTTTTGACTTTCAACTTTTCTTTTCTCCCGCCATCAACTTTTCCTCTCCGCCCCCCAAGAGAGACCTCTCTCCCTTCTTCTTTTTCGTTGACGGGCTTTGTTCTTGTGTATATCTTCTCTTCCTCCCCTACTTTCTGGAGGGTTTTTCTTTCGGTGAGTTTGATTTTTTCCCCGAGCTTGAGAGAGGGCCTTTTTTTTTTGGAGTCATATACGAAGGCCCTTTGTTCCTTATTGGCGCGTTTCTTTTCTTGCCGTTGAACTTTTTCTTGGTAATTCCCTTTCTTCTCATTTTCTTTTTTTTTTTGTGGCGTTGCGGCAATATTCCCTGTGCCTTTGATTTCTGAGCTCTTCTCTACTTAGCTCCTTATTGGAGTTCCTAAGTGATATCTCCCCCCTACTCTTCTATCTTTCCCACCGAGTTGGGAGATTTACCCTACTTGAGTCCTCCTCTTAGTCCTTGTCTTCCTGTCGATTCCTTGAACCCCGGTAGATTTCGATGACTTTCCTGCTCTCCTTTCTGCTCTCTTCCTATAAGAATTTTTAGAGTTCTTTCTCGCCTTCTCTTTCCAGAGGAGGCCGTGTTTGGGTTGGAACCTGATTTCTTTCTCTGTTGTGAGAGTGATTTTCCTCCTCCGCCGGGTAACTTTCCCCTTTTCTTTTTCCATTACCCTCTGCCCCCTCTTCATGCCTTTCCCTCGATGTTTACGTCCCATGAAGCTTTCATCGTATTTCTCTTACCCTGTCTTTTTCTAAAATCTTTCATACTCCTTACGTTGTTGTTCGAGAATTAGCTTTCTTTTTCCCTCTAATCGTATCTTCCTCTCTTCCTCTTTTCGTCCCGGACTTTTCTTTTTCCTATCTCTTGACAACTCCACTATCCCTTTCCCCTTCTTTTTCTTTTAGGCCCCCTCCGATTCCAAACCTCTCACAGCGGTTTTACCCCCCCGTCTCGCGAGCGCCGTTCTCTCCGTCCCCTCTCCGCCTCCAATTTTTCTCTCCCTCAGGATACCTTCCTCGGTGGGTCTTTTATCCACCCCTCCAATAGAACCCCTTTTTGTCCCTTCTTCCTTCCATTTCTCTCTATTTCTCCTCTCGGCTTCCACAACGCACTCGAGTCGTCTGTTTGTCGTTTCTCTTCTTACCTTGCAATCCTTCGGTATACATTTCTCTATAAGCACCCTTTGCCTGAAGAGCCGCCAAGCCACACGCCACGCATTCCTTGGATGGTCATGACGACCCTTTTACCCCTTGAATCCCGGCTAAATCCTCTCCCCTACTGTTATTTTCGTTTCTTTTTTTTCTCTCCACCAAAAACGGAAGAATCTCCCCCTCGGTCCCCCGATTGACCAACTCCCCTCCCAGCCGTCTCCTACCTCAAAGGTTATTCGCTCCGATAGCCCTGCCCCTTTTGTTCCACTTAACCCTCTCCTCCTCTCGCCTCTTTCTTTCTTTTCGCTGGAGAGCCCATTGCTTTAGGCGTCCTCCCCCCTGGTAATTCAATTACCATGAACATCTGGATCAACCTTTTTCCTTTTTCTCCCCAATGAACCTCCTCTCCTGAGTGAGTATTCTTCAGGTCTTATATTCTCTTTCTTAACTGAGTCAGACCGACGGATCTACGGATGATATCTCCTTTCCCAGCATTTTTTCTCTATTCTTTCCCCGAATCCCTTTTCCTTGTACAGAGAATCGGTTCTCCCCCCGCTTCTCGGCCCGATCACTTCTTCTCTCAAATGCTTTATTTCGAGTAGATACTCGAACGCATCGCGATCTTTTGGTAGTTTTCATTCACCCCGTTTGATTTCATAGCTTCTCCCCCGCCTGTTTATGACCGGTTCGATTCTATTGAAAAGCTTCAGGCTCGCCGGTCGCTCTAGTCTTTCTTAATAAGTGGGTTCTCTACCTCCCCTTCGCGTTTGAAGGTGCCTCTTCCTCCCCACAAAAGCTTCATAAGTAAGTCGCTATAAGTTTTTCCCTCTTAGGACCTATGTCTGTACCGAAGTGACGCCGCGAGGGCGGCGTCTGTGCGTTGATCATGGTTAAGCTTCGGATTCACATTGATTTTTCTTTCCTGTCCTAAGATGACCCCTTCCCTTTCTAGAGTCAATGGTAGTTATGGTTGGTCTATCTTTTTTCCAGGAATTCCACATCCGGTCCCTACGTTTTAGCTGCCCACAGATCGAGGCGAGGGTTCGCCGCGCGTACGCCAGGCAGTAAAGATATTTTTTCCAAGAAGCTCTCTTTCCATTTCTCGAGAGTGGACCCAATACCTTTTTGCCTAGGTATTTTGCCCGCTTGTGACAGCAGGCCGTGGACTTGACCTCAGGACCGGATGCTTCTAACTACCCTCTTTCCTCTTTCCTTTTGCCCCTTCCATCGAGAGTTTTCCTTTCCTAGGGTCTGTTTCTCCTTTGCCATCAGACCTCGCTTACGCCGCCCGACGCCAGGGGCCGCCGTGACGGTTACTCGGCTCTTCATTCCATCCTCCCTGTGCTTTAATCTCTTTCCCCTCCCTTGTGATCATCTCCCCCCAAGTCCTTCCGTCTCCTCTTCCTCTATTTCTCGTCTCCTTCCTCCTATTAACCCTCAAATTATCCGCGCTGAATTCGATCCGTGGGATATTGTCCACCGGCATCGTCCTTCTTTCTCTCTCAGTTCCCCCCTCGTACTCTCCTCATACCAGATCTACGTAGTTATCATTTCATGCTTTGATTGCCCGGCAACCGGGTCATCCTTGTTTTTCGTCGATGACCCCCATGACTTTTTCCCCCTAAGTCCCCTGCCCCCACCCCTATCGCGCTTTTTCTCCAGGACAATCACTCGGCTGAGCCGTTGATCGCTCGGGCTCGCCGTTGCGAATTCTCCCGTATTGAGCGAAACTTCCTTTTTCCTTGCTTGAAATCCATCCTTCCCTGTTTTCTACGCTCTATATTCATACGTCTCGTCGGGAAGCGTCTCACGTCGCTCGACGCCGACGTGTCACGCCTGATCCCTGTCTGTGCTCACGTGCAGCACCCCCCTCTTTTTTGTTCTCGATGTTCCTCTTTTTCTTTCCTTTCAGTACACTGGGGATTCTTTTTCTCTCAATTGGTAGGACCGAATCCCAGAGCGCACTACTGCTTTTCTCATGCCACGTTATGTCTTTTTCCTCTTAATTCCATTTTTTTCTTTTTATATTCCTTTCTCCGAGGTGGATGTTTGCTGTTGGGAATAGTGACTCTGTTTTTCTTCTTTGTTTCGTCTGGGAGCCCGAGAGTCGCGCCACGCGGGACGTTCTTCCCGGTCCGGGGCCTTCTTTCTTTTCCGGGGCCGTTTTTTTTTCCCTTCCCTCAGTAGTGATTGGACGGTTTACTTTTGCGTCCTGCATCCCTTTGCGGGGTCTTGCTGTAAGCTAAGACGCTGAACTTGCCCGTAGTTTCTGTCGCCCAGACAAGAATTTTTTTCCCCTTTCCTTTGAGATGCCCTCCTCGTCTTCCCTCCTCCTCTAGCCTGGTTGAATGTCCCTCTCGGGCAACGGGAGTCGATGGGAACAAGTACCGCCTCGCCGTTCGGCTTCTACTTATTTCTGAAGGCCTTTTTTGTGATTTATCTGAGCGGACGTTCTTTTCTGTCCTTTTTGGGTCAACGCCGCGATGCGTTGTCCGCGGTGGGACGCTTTTTCTGGAAATTTATTTTTTTCTGTTTCTCGTCGAGAAAAGGAGGAGGCATTTTTTTTCCCTCTCCCTTGTTAGTTTTTTGCCCTCCTTAGGATTTTTTTGCTTCTCGCAGGCGGTCGCA
>Ga0179591_1235939_pt1 | contig 10979 bp, 8 predicted proteins | sample CZOMad2_1_08_16f_FD_182891 | JGI IMG/M metagenome (GOLD analysis project Ga0179591, IMG submission 182891) | Vadose zone soil fungal communities from Angelo Coast Range Reserve, California, USA - CZOMad2_1_08_16fungal (PacBio error correction) | ecosystem: Environmental > Terrestrial > Soil >... | reverse complement strand
TTTTTGAGGCGTTGAGCTTTTTTCGTTTCCCTTTCCAAAATCCTCTTTTTTCTTCTTCTTTTTTCTAAGTAGTAGGAAGTAAGGTGACGCCGTACGACGCATGGTCAGGTTTATTGTGTATATTTGACTCCTTCGATGAAGCTTCATCCAACTTTCCCCCCAGAATTCCCCCCTCGTCCTTAGGGTATCTCAGCGGGTTTTTCCCTCGGACCCTTCTTTTCTCACCATCCGATCACTCGGGACAATGTGGGGTTGTCGCAAAGCCCGCGGTATAGGTAGAATTTGATGGATGGATTGGGATGTCACTTGTAACCGAGACGTACCCTCCTTTGGCGTGAGTCCAGCTATTTCCCAGCCGCTAAAAATGTGGCATCACTGCGGGGGTTCTTCTTTTCCCCTGTTTCCATAGAACCCCCCTCTTTCCCCCTTCCCAGTTTGAACAGTCGAACGTGCGGTGCCCGTCACTGCACGGCTATTCGAATCTTGAGTCCCTCAGTCTCTAACTAAGTCCCTCCCTTTCCACCTTATACGTCCTGATTCCTCCTCCTTGAACATCCGTGGAGAACTATGTCACTACTTCCCTCCTTTTTCGACTTTTGGGTAATAGACGGGACCGGAAAGCCCCTCCTAAGACGATGATTTTTAAACGGATGGGTCCTTAACTGAAAAAAGCTCTTAATGTCTCCCAATTGACGGTTCCAGCCTATGGTGAAGATCTAAAGCACACGTTAGCCTTCTTTCACCCCCGTCTAGGTTACCTATCCATACGACATCCACTCTGAAGATGTTACAGCTCGAAACTTCTTTGTCCTAGATCCATTATAGTTTCTTCTTTGGAATTGAATCTTCTGCTACCCTGTCTATCTTCATAAGAATGGTCAACGTCCGATTTCCCCTCTCACGTAGTGGACGGTCGGCCCGAGCCGAGAAGAAGCTACACCGCGGTTTTTCTTTTCAGGATTCCTATTCCGGTTGTTTCTTCCAAAGTATACCCCCTCTATGCTTATCCTTTGGTCGAACCTGCTTCGAACTATTCTTTTCTTCCTTCATATGATTTTTAGGATGATGTTCCCCTTACCGTCGACCACCGGTTCTAATTTTGGTCCTATGTTTTTTCTTTTCGTTAACATGGACTTGCCTTGTTCTCTTTTGGCGAGCAGGATTCCCTAACGGTCCCCTCTTTCTGTTCCCTGGCGTTTGGTATTTCTCAAAGTGTTTAGCTGAAAGTTTTCTCAGCCTTGTTTTTCTGGGTTCCACTAGGAAAATGGACTCCTATCTTCTGGCTTCTTTTTTCCCTAGCCCTACCGGAGACCAAGAAGGGAGTTAAGCACAATAGACTTAAAAGTTTTTAGTCCAGCCTACTGGACTGATGTAACTCTCCTGGTTACACACAGGAATCCATATCCCCTCTTTCCTTACGTAGAGAACGACGGCTGATGAGAAAAGTACTGAAGTCATTCAAAACTCTCAACTTCTTCGTTTTTTACCCAGCTTTTTTTCTTGGAAAAGTAACAGATCCACTCCCTCTTTTGATCCCTTCTATGCTAAAGGACCACCGGCACCGACAAATGATGTTCAGAGACCCTTTGTTTGTGGAGTCATGGCGCGAGCCCTGGGAGACTCTAATTTCTGGCGAGAGAAAGAAAGTCCGTCAATAGCCGTCGTGCTTCTACCCGCACCTCCACACGAATAGTTCGTGTGGCCGTTCCTAGAACTTTTCCGGAAAAAGGGGAGACATATGATACCAGTTCTGCCCCTCCCCCCCCCCGTCCCTTAGAGATGACGATGGTCGAGATCTTTTTCCCCCAGATGTCCTGGGATCATCGATGCACCCCCCCCCCCCCTGGGTGCAGTGGCGCTTCTTGTCCTAATTGTTTCGTATAGAGACGATCGTCGCCTACGTTACACTTCCCCCCCCCCTCTGTGTGACGACTACACAGCTCACGTAAAAGTGGCAATCATTATAGTACTGCATACGCCTCTAAAGCGAGTGGTGTCCCTTTCATATGAAGGGCTTCTCCGCGCCACTCCTCTAATTTCTTATTACTTCCTCAGAAATCTTCGCGAGATGCAATATGATGGACCCAGGGTTTGTTAGAAGATGAAAATCATGAAGCGTTGCATTTCTTTTTTCTTTTCCCGTTTAGTGAACCGAGTGCAGTCGAGAGGTTTCGTCGGCTTTCTATATTGACGACTCTACGATCGCCGCATTCCTTTCTGACTGGCCCTTTGGAGAAACGCTTCCAGGCTGTCCGCTGACTTTGCCCAACCTTTTTTTTCATCCTCTCCAGATCTTACGCGGTAAGAGTCTCGCCTTTGCAAGCGTCATTATCACGTACTTAGTCTTTGATACAGGAACACTGATTCCCAAGACCCTCCCCCTTAAAAGTCTCTTGTACCACCCAACAAGGTCGCTCTACCCCCGCCTTTTCTTTGATGGGATACCGCCTTCAGAATCGTTGTATTGTCGACCCACAATCCTTTCCTTTTCCACCCCAGATTTTTTGAAAAGGCTACAATACTCCCAATATTTTTCCCTCTTCTCTTCCCCTGTGCCAGTAATTCCCAGTGGCTAAAATGATCTGACGCAGCTTTTCTTGTGATCCTTTCAATTGGATCCTGACAAGGAATTTCTGGTGACGTTTTCCGTAGCGAAAATAGTCTTAAATGGTGAGATCGTCACAGATTTGCTTCCTCTTGTCCTCTTCTCACAGATGAACACCTGTGTTATCCCATGCCCCCCCCCTGAGTTTGGAATCCTGCTTCTATGAGCGTCAATGCTGAACACGGTATTCCCTGCAAGTAGATTGTTTCCCTGAATATTTAGGATGTGTTGCCCCCACCCAAATTCTCCCTTTTCTTTTCCCCCGTGGCCACGGTAGAGGAATCTGAAGCTTACCAACAGTGTGGTGCTTTTCTTTTGATGAAAAGCCTAAACCTCTTTCGATCGGACTGCTCGTCGGGAGGTTTCCTCCTTTTCTTCTCTCAAGGTTCTCCGAGACCTGGGTCGGAAGAAGCTCGCGGACCTACCCTTTTTCATGAAGACTTGTTGTTCTTTAACTTTGTTCGTCTCTTTGCTAGAACCCCTCTCTCCCAGCGCAGAAACTATCATATTTTCTCCCCTGTTTTTGTTTTTTTCTCTCTCTTTCTCCCCTTTTTTTTACCGCATATCTTTTCTACATCCTCGACGCCAAAATTTCAAAAGACACCCTGAAAAAACCTGATAGAGTAGAGGTCCCCCTAGAGGATTCAAAGGGACGGTGAGAAACCCCCCCCCCCCCCCCCCCCCCCCCCCCCCCCCTCCCCCCCCCAATGTAAGACCCCCCCTTCCGCTTGTCTCTTTTCTTCGACAGTTTCCCGATTCAGGAATTGCGGTGCTCACTCCCAGATCCCCTCCCCTGTCTGGTCGACCTGCTCTACCTGTTGCAACTGTGCCTCCAATGCGTGGGTTTCCAAACCATCGAATCTGTCCCATGCCCCTCCTTCCCTTCCATTCCCTGTTTTTCAATACATGACCGCTCAGACGAAGGGCTCTTTTTTCAACAGGCATCTAAGAACTTTTTTTCCTCTTTATTCCTGGAACATCAAATCTGTCAGACCCCCCCGGTATCTGGTCGCTGTCATCCACCATTTCCCCACCCTTCCTCGGGATCAAGGTCAATTGCACCCCCACCTATCCCAGAGCAGCGTCACTCTCCTTTCCTCCCCACATGAGTGCCATTCCGTCCCCTGCTACCCCTCGGACGAAGTTGTTATCAGGATTTCTGACTTTCCCCCATCGTTGATACCCGGAAACTGGCTTTAATTAGCTTAACTCGAGGCAACGAGTGCTGGCCGGCCGTTATCCCTCCCACATGGGCGCGGCTCGTCCCAGCACTGGACCGTGTGTTTTCCTAAGACTTTTTTCCCTTGATGTATGATTTGACCGATCTGCGGTCCCTTATTGTCTGAGACAGATGGTTTCTCCATCCACTTATTTTCTTCCCCCATTTTTCCCCACTTCCCTTAGTCACTGCTTCAGCTGGAACTTCTTCTGATATAAGGATTCGGCCCGTGCCCTTGGTCACCGTGATCCCCCATTTCCAGGGACCAGAAAGGGACTGCGAGGCATTAGTCGATCGCTTTCTTCCCCCAGACCGACGCACCTCCGCCGACGTGCTGAAGCCGGTTTTCCTCGAACTCGCATCCTGAAAAGTTATTCCATCTTTTTAGCTCACGCTACCACGCGTGGTCTCGTAGTTCTCCCCTTCCCCTCCTTCGTTCCAGGCCGGCCGTTATCCGACAATCTACTTTCCCTGGTGCTCGTTTTAGAGCCCCCTCAGCCATGACCCCCTAGTATTTTTGATCGTAGAAATGCTTACCGACGTGCCTCCGTTGGACGGTTTCCTGATGTCGTTCGCTTAGGGTGTGGATAGCCCCCGGCCTCCCGCTAGGACCCTTACTAACCTTTTCAAGCGACCCTTTCCCCTTTTCAAGCGGGAGACCAAGGTTCTTCGGTGCCCACATTTCTCTTCTCCGAAAACGTCATTAGGAGGCCTGTTTCTGACTCATTTCCCGGACTGCGCCATTTTCCTTTTATCGAGTATCCCAACACGAATGATTTTTTGGTTTTTGGTGCTCGAGCTACTTTGTAGGGAAGTATGGTTTGCTAGCAATGACAAGGGAGGAATCTGACCCCATATCGCTGCCATTCTCCTCCTAAACGTGGAGTTCTTGGCGGCAAAGCTGTTTGCCGTTTGAATTTGCCAGCATTGTATGCTCTTCACAGGGGACTGTTTCACTTCCGCCCGGGCCCCGTACCCGACTCCCACGAATTGAGGGCCTATAGTGGCCGGTTCGTGGAGCAAAATAGCTTTTTTTCTAGGAAGTAGCTTCTCTGTGCATTCTTGTCATGGTGAACTTTGCTGGCATAAGACCTCGTAGGCGATTAAAACCGCTCCATGGTTCCTGATTTTCTGGCGGACCATCTGTGCTCCTCTTCCAGGCCCCCCCTCCCTCGAACCCCAGCTGCGCTTGAGTCCCTTGCCGAGGTGAAACAGACCCGGATTGTAGCCCCTCCTTTTTTTGAAAAGTTGCAATTACACCCACGCCCAGCCAACCTCGGTCGGTGTGCTGGTACCCCCCACGGTACGCCAGGTGCCGACATTTGACCGGACCTTCAGCACCCTCCCCCCCAATAGGAGCAAGTATTAAAACGGTGTTTAAAGGTAAAACTCCCCCTCCCCTGCCAAAATATAGGATCCGGCACTCGTCCTCGTCGACCGGATCAGGTGCAACTTTAGACCAACTGCCCTCCGTTCTCTTCCCCCATGGTTTACCCAGTCGGACCTGCTCTTCGCAGGTCTCCTCCCGCTCCTAAAGGGCGCGGGTTGCGTGATAGGCTTCCGACTTTGCGTGTTTTGTCCTGAGTGAAAAGGGTAGGATTCTATACAGTTCATGTTTTCTTCTTAAGGAGAATTCTCCCTATAGTTCGCGCCGGAGGGGTGACTGGTGACAAGACGGCCCTTGAGGTGATTGGTCCTCGTCTATTTCCGGGGATGTGACCCTTGGCGTGACCTTACTTAAAACTCGTTGTGAAAACAAGGGTGCTTGCCATCAATCTCCTTTTGCGGCCCTTTTTTTCACCCCAGCCCCCCTTCCTTGGTGCAACATAGGTCACGGCGTCATCATCATTCCTTCTTCGTATTTCCTCTTCCCTTCCCCGAGTGAAAACAGAGAAACCCACTTCTATTGCAAGACAAGTGTTCTCCCGCGATGTCCGCGTCGACCGCCCTAGACTGAAGGGAGTACTCTCGATTTATAAGAGCTGATGGTTCTCCGATGAGAATATGGTGCTCACCGCAGGAACTTTCTCCTACGTGGAAGCGAGAATAGAGATGGTGGAGATGGACCCCTTGAGAAGATTTTGGCCCGCCACTTTTAAACAGCTTGAGAGTTAGTACACCCCAATGACTTATTAGTCGTAGACCCCCCACCGGTGTCCAAGTCGATCCAGAACATCTCATTTCGACCCTTTTCCCCAGATGTCGACCACAACACCCAATTGTCCCCGAGTTTCCTTATTTTTGAGACCGCTTTCTTTTAATTGTGAGGAAGTCGCTTCTGCGAATGAGAGCATCATTCGGCGAGCGTGTCACTCCCCCTCTTCTTCCTTCTTAGGTTCATCTACAGGTCATCCTATCCGTTCGTACGTCGTCACCTTCTGAGTCTTTACGAAGCTTCCGTTGCCCAGTTTTTCCGACGCTCACCTCTTTTTAGCAGACATATACCTTATCTTTCCTCCTCCTCCGTTGAAGAGGATTCTGCGTCTTTTTTTTCTCTTCTTCTTTGGTGAAAAAGCCTAAAGTTCTTCTGGGACGTCGTCTTTTTTCAGGTGATGACCGTACGGTCTGGGATGTTCCTGTCTGCCACCTGTTTTTGACAAAGACCTCCTCCCCGAAGGAGGGACTATTTCAGCGGCCGAGGTAACCCCCCGCCTTTTTTTTCGTTTCTTCCCCCATTTACGATACACGGGGACCCCCCCCCCTGTTGGGGCGCAGCTAGTCCCCCCCGTGTATGGTCATGTGGATGAACGCCCAGCCTTTTTTAGACGACTTAATAGGCTTTTTTTTTTTAAGAAATCTGGTACGATCCCGGTGTCCGGCGTTTTTGTTTTTTTCCAAACTATATAAAGGGTTCCCGCCCACCATCTCGATTCTCGAGCCCACGTGAGTGCAAGTTCTGGGTGCCTTTGACTCATCGGAGCCCGGATAACTACTTTTGACCTCCCTTTAACTAAAAGTCTAACGGCGAGGTCCCACTCGCGTGGTGAGATCCCTTCCTCTGCATCCTTTGTTTTTTCTGTTTTTGCACCTGGACCGTAACGCCTTACGACGACGATGTGATTGATAAGTCCCAGCGTATAGAAATGGCCGCACATCAAAGCGTTACGGTAGCCCGTTCCCGAAGATTTGTTGCTTCTTTTTTTCCCTCCACACTTAGTCCCCCTTTTCCCTTGATACCCTGCTCTGTGACTCTTCATACGACATCCCAACTCTGACGCTGTAAAGGATAGCTCGAGACTTAGCGTCCCTTTCGTTGACGCTTCTTGAGAATAAGTGAGTGACTATGCTCCGATTCCTACCTTGTCACTTTTCTCCTTCTCGGTGAATTTGACATCATCCTCTTTTTAAGAGCGACCACCCGCGCCGGAGCTATCTGAGGCGACCCACTCTGCCCTTCGAATGTGTTAGTGAACATTGTTCGCACCCTACCTTAGAGGATACCATTTGTCGCTCCGAGCAGGCTTTATTCCTCTCCTGTACGGATCCTCTCTTAGGGATTTCGTGTCACGTTCCCGCAACCACAACGCTCTCCCTGCGGCCCCTTTTTAGGCCTTTTTCAATCTAAGAATTTTCTTCTCCGGATTGAGGCCTCCCCTCTTTGAGTAGTTGATGGTCCCTCTGTCTTATTGCGAGTGTCCGCATGTTCCCATCCGAAAGACAAGTTTAGTTCTTTTTACACCTCCCTTCAACTGGCATTCCCTTTTTTAGAGGAGTACTTCGGTGTGCCGGATGACACATGGCAGCGGGTTCGATGACACAGTTTCGAGGTTAATTCGATATGACTCTTTCCCCTTATTTACAAACCGGGACCCGTCCTTCCAAGGCTCTCCCCCCGAAGCTATAGACGCTTGACGCCCAGAAGAAGGTTGCCTTCTGCCCCCTCCTTTTGTCCTTTTTCTTCTGACGAAGGGCTTTAACTTTTGTTACCGTCCCCTGATCACGCATTGTCATATGGCTCAAGGCCGTCAACGCAACTGTCGGTAGTTAAGCCCCCCAACAGATGTAGTCATCATTTCGCTAGCCTTTTTCCCTCTTCCCCCTTTGCATTGTCTCGCCCTAGCCGTCCGACGACGTCTTTGCTCCCCGGACCCCATCCCTGCGTGTGATTCAATAAGTTTGCCACCGTTTTTCTCCCCTCCCTTCAAGGAACAAGTATTCGTCCACGGCCGCGCTCCTGTCCTGTCGAGATTATGTGGTTGAAACGCTTGCCCAGTTTTCCCCTTTTCGCCCCCTTTCGTACAAGGTTTAGTTTTCCTATTCCGATCCTTCCGCGACGTCCTCCCCACCCTCGAAGTCACATACCCCCCGTCCTTTTGAAGGCGTCGTTGAGAACTAAGTTTCGGACGCCCTTTCTTTGTGCATGCAGTCTCGTTCTTTCCCTGAGACAACAACTTGCCTAGATCGGATGAAGGCCGTTTTCGATCCTTAGCGGGACAGTCTGGACCCCCTGGATGGGACTTTGGTAAGTAGGAAGAATCAACTCGCCGGTGCCTTCTCTCGTTAAGCTTTCCGATGTGCAGTCCGTCGCTTCTGGATCGTTTACTCTAAGCGACTTCATAGATGCCGACATCCCTGCTCCCGGGGCCTTTTCCCTTGAACGTCGTTACCCACCCGTCTTCCAGGATCTTGTCCGACCCCTCAATAAGCGGGAGTCCCTTCCACTTTATGTAAAAGAGCCTTTACTCTGATTCAACTCGTCCTTTTTCTCATTCTTCATTTCTCGCCACTACTTTTTCAGCGGCAACCGACCGGTTCGCCAGCGTATCCCGACTCAAAGTTCCCCCCAGTAACTCGGGTGAACACTTCGTGCTTTTTCCCCTCTAAAGAGAAAGCTTGCGTTTTGGATACGGCCACGTTGCTCCCTATGCATTCGAATTCAGTTCCGTTGTTCCCTGGATTGACTTCTCATGAAACTCTCGTTCCCTTAGTCCCGAGTCCTTCGTTTTTCGCACTCAGGATTCTTCCCTGCGCCCCGCGCTTGCGCTTTGTTGTTCTCTTCATCACGGAAGAGGAGTGGTGAATGTTTGCAGCTCGACCCATCGATTTCCCGGTTTTTGCTCTCTTCTTCCCCAACATTTTTTTTCATGTATCGGGCGAGGACGACAAGCTTTAACATCTGTCGCCACTGTATTTTTTCCTCATGCTAGACCCAATTTTTGTATTCTCCACGCCCGTTTTTTGTGAAACGGTATATCTTGTTAGGACTCTTTGCTTTAAACCACCCAAAGAGTACCATGGGGCTGTCACCTGGAAGACATCGTTCAGGTTACCAGACAGTGAGCTTTTTCTTCACATAGAACTGCCCCCCCCTTTCCGTGACTGTTTCTCTTTCCTTTCCCGCTTGGAGGCACCTGTTGTTTAAGCCTTTCCCTCCTCCGATGTTGCAGTTGACCCGAAACCGCGCTGTCCTCCCACTTTGGTAAGTTGTAAATGTTCGTCGAGTTTTCCTCCTCTGAGGAAAACTCCTGAATCTCTCTTCGCCTCCTATTGTTGTTGTTTTCAGTTCTTCTTGTGTTTCTGTCCTCGCGGACCCTTTTAATAGCACAGCCCCCACACTGAACATTTTTTTTCCCCCAAGCCTTCTCCGAGGTCCCGAGGGCGTCAACGGGACACATTCTCCCCTCTCACACGCTTGATCCCAGCTTGTCTTATCCCGAGCCCTTTCCTAGTTTTATATAATGTAATCCCAATCTCCCCGACCCCCCTGTCGTGACTGTCGATTTCCTAATTTCTGATCCAATGATTCTTGTTGTGGTTCACACCCATCCGCCCCGATGCATCCCCCCATCTCCTTTTCTTCCCTCCCCGTTTAACTTAAATTCCAGTTACTCTCTCCCTGGGCGAGCAGGAGGAAACTAATTGGCATTCATTGCGCCCCCTGACGGTTTTTAGTTTAGTCCTCGTCCTGAAATATTGTTCATCACCAGTCCCTCTTTCTGATGAAAAAAATTTCCACTCATCTCCGGGATAATTTCTCGCACAGCGTAATCACCCTCGCACGTGCGTGTAAACTGATCATTGGATCCACGCGAAACGTCCCGCAGACCTCTACGATTCAAGATTAATTCTTTCCTGCTGTGGAGCAGGTAGGAACATTTTCGGAACTTCTATCTCCCCCTTGGAGTCTAGAAAAGATTTCTTGGCGGTTATACCCCCCCCTCCCCGACCCTGGCGCGTGGTCTGTCAAGAATCACGGTTTTGTTGTCCCGTTCCCCTGGTTGACTTTGATTTCTTTTCTCCGATGTGCCGTGATACTTTGCGGTTGCCGCTGTCGCAGACATATGTCTCGACGGTTTAATCCTCTTTTTTTTCAAAATCCGGCTACGCGTCCCTAAAGGATCTGTGACCAACCTTTATTCTTTTTTATCTTGGGCCACTCATTTTTCTTCGGTAATGGAATCTGTTCCGCCCCCCCGGGGAATCCCGTGATGAGGCGCTCTTAGAGATCTCTGAGTTCCGGCCTTATACAAAGAACAGACCCGTCCCCCCACCACAGTAAAAGACGACGTGGAGGCTGAGCCGACCGAACGCGAATAACGAATCGTCCCCCGGCTTAATCGTGCTCCTTCCGCTTCACGACCGCACCATTCCAGCTCCCGCTGTGTTTGGTACTTCGATCTTCTAAGCCGCGAGAAGGTTCGCGACGGCCACTTCCCCCTCTTGCCCGAAATCTGTCCCAGTTTTTGCTCGGAGAGACGGCTCTTACCAATTGAACCCACTAGCTTTCGTTGCAGCGCCTCTTTACTGTATCTTTCCTAGGGTTGTGTGAGGTGAATTATGTCCGCCCGGCCTTGTTTTTACTTATACTACCGGAGGAGAGCAATGGAACCATGGTGTTCCGAGTACATGGACAAGGACCTTCTGTTGCCCCGTCCCGCATCCCCCCCGGATCCACCGGTTTTTATTACGCGGCGCGCCCCGTTTATTGATGTGTCGCAGGACTCGCCCTAGTAGTTATGCCTTAGGCCCACCGACAAGTTGGCATTTTTACAGTGTGTAGCGCTCCCCCATTGTCAGCCATTCCTCCGTCGTAGGGACCGGCTGGCTCCCACAATTACCTTCGTCCCATGTAATAGCGCCTTAAAACTAGTGGGATTCTTTGCTCCCATCCTGTGCGGTGGTGAATTTCTATCATCGTTTCGCTTTTTGTGAGTG
>Ga0179591_1435636_pt1 | contig 10980 bp, 12 predicted proteins | sample CZOMad2_1_08_16f_FD_182891 | JGI IMG/M metagenome (GOLD analysis project Ga0179591, IMG submission 182891) | Vadose zone soil fungal communities from Angelo Coast Range Reserve, California, USA - CZOMad2_1_08_16fungal (PacBio error correction) | ecosystem: Environmental > Terrestrial > Soil >... | reverse complement strand
AGGTCCACAACGGCGTGAGAATGAGATAAGCTTACGGCATCATCAAGCCAGCACAGATCAACAACAACGACAGACAGCGCTACCTCACCGACGGACAAGGTCCGGCCCGGAAGCCGCCCATGCTGAAAATGTCCTTGGAACATTTCTTCCTGCACCAATGGAGCCGAGACTGTAGGTCTGTTCCCAAACATGTAAAAACTGGGGGAAGCGCACCACAGAGGCATTGTGGTTACGAGCGTAAGCCCCAAAGCCGCGAAAAGGACGGGCACACTCAGCGGAAAATCACAACACTTCTTCGGGCAGGGGCCACCCGCTGGAAATCAGCGCAACCACGACTTTCGAAGAAGAATAAGCAAGGGGGCGCAGCCGAGGATCGAAGGCGGCAGAGCAAAGGGCACGAGGCTTTCGCAAACAGCTGTAGTACCAGGGCAGAATGCGGCTTGCACCCAGCGTCGCGCGCAATGGCCATCTCCCGGCTCGCGTGCGGTGGCGCGCAGCAATAAAAAGTTTTTGCCACGTTCTGCCAGGCGATCCAAGAGCAGCAGCAGGACAGCGGAAAAGCAAAAAACAAAAAAGCATTTTTGAGCGCTTTCTGATCCCCGATTAATGATGGCAAAGCAATGTTTGGGGCACGATTCGCGAAATTTGTCCGGGAGCATGTTTCCACTTCGGTATGTTCTTCTGGAGTTTTCGTGGGCGATTTGGCGTCGAGGTTTCGGCCCCGGAGGTTTGGACGCTCACGCCCGGTTTGAGGCCGTCCACCAGAGAGGCCGCCGACCTTGAGCGGTCGCTCCTGGGGGCCCAGAAAACTGGCGCAAAAAAAATGCATCTCCGCGGCATAATTCGATAAGGATTCTGGCTTTCCGTCGAGGATGAAAACTGTGTTGAGGATCTTCGGGTTCAGCTGCGAATGATCCTGCCAGAGACGGTAGTTCATGATAACACGGGCGGAGAGGCCGGGCGCCATCTTCTTCTGAAAATGTTGCGGACCGAGGGAGTGGAGGTAACCGCCAGGAATTCAAAACGTGTTGGGTCGTTTTAACCTCCTTTCGCCTCGGCGGCAAACGGCGAATAGATTTCCGTTGTCGTACACGAGGAAGTTAACCCGTTGGGCGGACGATGACGTCTTCAAACACGTGATTTTGTTCACGAAAAAAGCGCGAATCTCCCTCTGCGCTTGAAAAAAAGTTACGGCCCTTACAACCGCCAACCCGCTGCCAGATTTTGGATTGCAAAGACCCACGAAACGGTTTGAAGTTCTTGTACGGAAAGGATCAAGAAAACCATTGTGGAACAACGCTGAACATAAAACCGTTAGTGGCGCCAATGCCAATGCAAGCGCAAAGGATGGAGACGCCAAGAGAGACCTCTGTTCCTGGCGAGCGAGCGCAGGGCGAAAGCGCAAAGCCGGCAGGGCAGGGCTCTCCAAAGGGGCGGGATGCGCGAGGAGTGGCGAGGCTCTCTTTTGTTTGTTCGAGCCCACCGAGATTGATGCCGTGCGACAACGACGAGCTTCGTCCGGCTAAAGGCCCGCGGCGGAGATTGTCCTCGATGTTGCATACTCAAGGTGGCTCGCCAGCTCCGCTCGAGTTCTTCGATCGAGCTATGTTCTTTGCGGAACAAGTGCAGAAAGGCGTGGAACACGGCTCGTAGAACGCTCAATGGCTTTCACTTACGCGTAGCGCAGCGCAACCGGGGAATCGACGCGCGTGGCACGGGGCGGGGCGGGCAAATTAGAAGGCGAGGCAGGCCGGCGGCGAGCAGGGCCAGCGGGCCAAACACGACACCGCTCCTGGATCGAAATGGGCCGAAACGCCCCACCGTTGCGGACTGGCAAATTGCGTACGGAAAAGGAAATGCTACCAACAGGCGAGGAACCAGGCGGCCGGCCGGACCCAGCAAAACTCTTGCGAAAAGTTTACAGCGTGGAGATGTCGTGGTCGTTTGGGCTCCAGAAGCATGCGTTTTACGCAAGCTCCTGGCGTTCTGCAAGGCAACGGAATAGGAACATGACGCCGAACCAAAACCGATTCAGAGCGAGGGGCCCAGGCCAATCCCTGCGCAAGGTGCCAAGGGAAAATCAGGGAAATTTTGGGTTTTCCACATACTCGTGAGGTTGCAGCAATCCTTCCAGCGTTATTCGGGGTGAGAAAGAATTGGATTGCGGTCCACATCACCAGCACTTGCCGGAAAGTATTTGGACGGAACAAGGTTTGGATTTTTCGCCCGCCGTGGATCAGAAATAGGCGCGATCCAACCGAAAACCGACTGAACGTGTATGGAAAACAAATGCTTGCGGCTGGACTTTTTTTTTTTTTTTGGGACCGCTCAATCCAACATCCTGAAATTCACTTAAGATGCCCACGAATTTCGAAAATAAGCATCGGCGAGGAGATCGGGAATTTGACGACAACATTGAAATTTAATTTGTTGGCCGATGGGATTCTGGTTCGGGAAATATTGATCGGGACAGCGTCTGATTGACACGGCGATGCGGCGCGCCGAGGCCACATCGGACGAAGAGAATCAATCTTCCACCAATAAGCGCGAGCCCAGGGGTCTGGAAATATTCCTTCAACGGCAGCTTCCAAAAACTCGTAAGTCCAATTGCTTGTCGTTGAGGTTGCCCGGGATGGTCCACGTCGTCAGTTAACCCGCTCGGCCCTCTATCGGAAAAGCGATAGCCGTGGGCCGGCGTCACAACTCGGGGATGGAGGAAATGCGAGCAAGTTGCCGCCCAAAATTGACGCGCGTTACTTTCCGCTTGAATCGTAACTGGTGACTGGACAATGAAACCTCGGCGACGAAAAAAACATATTTTTCGTTGCCTGGATGGCCGGGGATCGAAGGTTTTGTGATGGCAATAAAGCGCGAATGGACGAGCCCCGGCAAAAAAGACCAGGCAAGAGCATGGAAAGGCCACCTGGCCGACGAACAGACCGGGCGCGAATTTTGCCGCCGCTTGCGAAGAATTTGCATTCACGCGGGGCTTGGCAGGTTTTCGCGCAGGGGTCCTTCCTACGGCGAAGAATGGCCGGCGAGAGGCCCGAAGAGCAACCGCGGCAACAAAGGGACACGGCAAACGGCAAAGAGAAGTACTTGCCAGTTCAACTATATCGGGATTCGCCGGGAATTTTTTGCAGCGCGGCGTCCAAAACGTTTTGGCGGCCTTCAGGCCACCGAAGCGAGGAAACTGCCCGCAAGACACCCCCGACGGCGCCAGAACGAAACTTCCAGGAGCAATTGCGGATTTCAAACGGGGGCCGGGCTAGCTCCAAGCGCGCTGCGCCAAGGGCGATTTCCTTTGCGCGTGCGCCTGTGATGGGGTGAGCAAGAGGGCTTGGCGACGTTTGCTGGACGAGATTAAGGGAGGGCAAAAAGCCCGCGGACCGCGCCAATTTTCAGAAAGAACATCGTTTGCTTAAAATCACCGACTGTAGAATACGTCACTGAAAGCCGCGGGTGTTGTGGTGATATGGAAATTTTTCTCAGGATAATTCGTCTTTATGCAGAGGCACAAGGGACGCTGGGCATCGCGAGGGCAGGTCCCGGGCGTTGGCCGGTGTTTTTCACGGCTTATGCCTTTTTTTAAAAATGCCGGTAGGAAAAAGGAAAAATAGGGATTCATTGTTCCGCCATGGGGCCGCGGCCATGAAGTGCTTGTCCGGTCCCAGGAAATTAGGAGCGTAGAAGGTCGGCAACCGAAAAAGATAGAAAAACCGGGGCGCATTACGCCAATGACTGTGCGCGCCTGGTATCGATCATCATCGTCTTGCGACAGCGAATTGTCTGCTGAAATTCCTTTTTTCCAATATTGTAACCGGAAGCACGGGACTGGGTCGGCGCCCGGTTGGCGCGTCGGCGTTCCATCAGGCCACCCGCCCGAGCATTGGAAGGCACACGTAGAAAAAATTGGGTGGAGTTTGGCGTCATGAGCAACAGCCGTGGCACCAGCTCGGTACATTCCTTGGCGAGTGTAAGTACGTCCCAACTGGAAGGGACGCCAAACGATGTCCTCAAAGTGTGATTCCGGTTGCGAAAACGCGATTATCTCGGTCGAGAATGAAAACCACCGGGCGAAAAATGGGCCTGGTGGCCATTTGCGGTCGTCATGACACTGATGGCCATCAGTCGATTTCGCATCGGCGATAGGGAAAAACGGGTCAGGAATGCCGTTGTAGGGAAAATGCTTGAAGACGTCTGATTGAGGAGAATCCTATTCCAAGGGCCAGAGCGAGAATTGCGACTGCGCCAGAGCCGCGGGGGAATCTTACGCAGCATGGGCGCCAAACGCAAAAACCGCAGATCACGAAGCAGGCGTTTCGAGCATGCGATTTGCCGTCGATGATCGAGCAATTTTCCCTTGGTCTGCGCAAGCCACCTAATTGAATAGGGTTGCTGGCGCGCCTTCCTTTCAGGCGACATTGCCGTTCTTGCGATTTTCCGTCAGTGGCCAAATCCAGGTGCAGAAGAAAAACTCAGAGGGTGTTTCATGATCCGACGTGCACGGGGCAAAAAGGAAGAGACAAAGGAACCGCTGAAGAGACTTGCGAACCGGTCGATCACGGTTCAGCATCCTCTCCCGGGACAGGGGCGCGGCACGCGATCCATCACGGTTGAGAGTCTTCTGACAATATGCAGGGTCTTCGGTCAATTGTTGCGGCCCGTTTGGGTGATCGAAATAAAAACTTGGCTTTGCGATTGTTGCGGAAAAAGTGCCCCATTCGGCCGAAATCATCCACGTTGCTGCAAGCCTGGACGAGGGGAAGCGTAGATGGTTGCCTTGGTTGAGCAATAACTCGTCCGCCGCTGGCCTGCTTCAATGGACCGCCGGGCGATTTCCGTAACCGTTGGGGAGCGGGGGCCCCATGGAGGCGAGGTTTGCAGGACCATCAGATCCAGGGTGGCCTGGCAGTAGGTCCAGTTGGAATGGCCCACAAAGAACTCCTGTGCTATAAGCAACATGAGAATAGCAAATCCTCTGTGGGAATGCCACAGGGGGAAAAATGAAAATCGCCAAATTCTTGTGAGCTGGTTGGCGGCTGCAAACCCTGGGCGACATGATGCTACCTTGTGCAGACAGCACGCTAAACAGGAACCGCGGGTAAGGTCAAAGGGGAGGGCTGGCATGTCCATACCGGCCAGGTGAAGAGACTGATTTAAGGCTAAGCCAACAATAATATAGATATTTTACCTTAATAATAAGTTGTTTTTCTTGGTGTGGAGGAGAGATGTGTATTGGGTGATTAGACTTAATAAGCTTATATTAACTAGGCAGTCATGGGACACCATTGGCAGCCTCCCTTGAACCTTGGAGTTGAAAAAAGAGCGGAGGTCCGAAGGTGGTAGTAGTGAAGGGCCATGAAAAAACTAGGGGATGTTCGGTGGTAGGCATATTAATGAGCACATGGGTTTGTGAGAAGGAAAGGAAAAAAAGAGCACAAAGAAATTGGTAGATTAAATTTTTCTGTGGAATTCCCACCAGGGATTTGCTATATTCTCATTTGTGGCTATAGAAACAGGAGTTCTTGTGGGCCATTCCAAAACGGACCTTTCCTACTGCAGGGGCACCTGGATCTGATGGTCCTGCAAAAACTCTCGCCTCCATGGGCCCCCGCTTCCAACGTTTATTTTACGGAAATCGCCCGGCGGGCATTATTGGAGGCAGGCCAGCCGGCTCCCGACGAAAGAGTATTGCTCCAAACCAAGGCACCATTTTACGCTTGGAAAGAGGTAAGGCAAATGACTAAGAAATCGTGGAGGGATTGTTCGGCCGAATGGGGGCACTTTTCCGACAAAACAATCGCAAAGCCAAATGTTTTATTCGATCACCAAAAGTGGCCGGCAAAACAATTGGCCGAAGACGCCTGCAATTTGGCCAAAAGGACTCTCAACCGTGATTGGATTGCGGCGTGCTCGAGCTTGCCGGGACTGAGGAGTTGGGGGGAGGAAAAAAAGTGTGATAGGAACCAAGGGTATTTTTGCGACGTCCTCTCAGCGGTTCTTTGTCTTCTCTTCCGCGTTGCACGGCTGGATTACAGGGAAAAAGAAGACCTGGAGGGTTTTGGCGGGGCGCACCCTGGATTTGGCCACTGACCCGAAACAAAACCTTTTAAAACAAATTTAAAATAGGGAAAAGAAAAGGAAAGGCCATGGTCAGCTGAAGAGGGCGCCAGGACAAGCCTGATTCAATGAGGTTTGGCCAAGTTTGAGGGCAGACAAAGGAAAAAATTGCCGCGAATCTCGAGGGCATCGCATGGCTCGAAAAACGCTGCTTCGTTGATCTGCGTTTTTGCGTGGAGGAGACCGAGAGGAAGAATTCAATCGTATCCACCCACGACCAGGAAGAGTGAAAGGAAGTAGGAGATCCCACAACATCCTTACATAACCCACCCTTCATCAAGAGTCGCAACAATTTCTCGGGCTTCGGCCCTTGGAATAGGGGTCTCCTCAATCGTCTTCAGCCATTTCTACAAACGGGCATTTCTGAAAAACAGTTTCCTATTCGAGATGCGAAAATCGGATCGGATGGGCCACTTCAGTGTCATGGAAAGAACCCGCAATTGCCAAACCAGGCAGTTTTCGCCCGAGGGGTTTCATGTGATAGGAAGAGATGGTGGATAAGTTCGCGGTTTCTTTTAGCACCGGAAATCACACCTTGAGGACCCCCAATCGTTGGCGTCTCCCAGTTGGGGGACGTAACTGTACACTCGCAAATAAGGGATAGGGAAAGGAGAGCGGCCTCTCGGTGGAAAGGCTGGTTTGTGTCATTGACGCCAAAAACGCCCCCAACCCAAACCAATTCTAAGGTGTGCCTCCAATGCGAGGGGGAGGTCGGCAGGGCAATGATTGGAAAAAAAAGAAACAACGCGCAACACGGGACGCGAACCAAAAAAGTCGGGCTTTCTTCGGTTACGAATATTTGGAAAAAAAAGAAAAAAAGAAAAAAAAAAAAAAAAAAAAGAAAAAAAAAAAAAAAAAAAAAAAAAAAGGAAAATTCAGCAAAGGACAAGTTCCGTTGTCGGGCAAGGACGATGATGATCGATAAACCAGGGCGCGGCAACAGTCATTGGGCGTAATTGCGCCCCGGTTCTATCTTTTCGGTTTGGCCGACTTATACGCTCTAATTTCCTGGGACCGGACCAGAGCTTCCATGGACGACCGCCATCATGGCGGAAACAAATGATCCCTATTTTTCTTTTCCTACCGGGCATTTAAAAAAAAAAAGGGCATCAGCCCGGGGAAAAAAGGGCCAACGGCGGACCCTTGCTCGCGATCGCCCAGCGTCTTGTGCCTCTGCATAAATAAAAAGGACGATTAGCTGAGAAATTCCATATCAACACCCGCGGCTTTCAGTAAGTGAACGCTAGCGTCGTGATTGTGGGTGATTTTAAGCAAAACGATTGTTCTTTCTATTTGGCCCGCGGTGCGCTTTTTTGCTCCTTATCTCGTTCCAGCAACGTCGCAAAGGCCTCTGCTGCTCACCCATCACAGCGCAAACGCGCAAAGGAAATCGCCCTTGCGGCCAGGCGGCGCTGGAGCTGCTAGGCAGCGGCCGTTTGATCCGCCAATGCTCCTGGAGGGTTTCGTTCGGCGCCCGTCCGTCGGGTTGTCTTCGGCAGTTTCCTCGCTTACGGTGGGGCTGAAGGGGCCGACCCAACCAAAAACGTTGGACGCCAGGGCGCTTGCGAATTCCCGGCGAATCCGGGAAATCGTTTGAACTGGCAAGTAACTATCTTTGCCGTTGCCGTTGTTCTTTGTTGAAACCGGCAGTTGCTCTTCGCTTCTCGCCGGCATTTCTTCGCCCCCCGTAAGGGAAGGAAAACCTGGCGCGGAAAACCTGCAAAGCTTCCGGGGCGTGAAAGCAAATTCTTCGCAAACGCGGGCGGCAAAAAAAATTTCGGCGCCGGGGTCTGGTCGTCGGCCAGGGGGTGGGGCGCTTTCCATGCTCTGCTGGTCTTTGGGCGGGGCTCGTATTTCGCCAGCTTTATTGGCCATCACCAACATTCGGATTCCCGCATCAGCACGAAAAAATATTGTTCGTCGCCGAGGTTCATTTTTCCAGGTCACCAGTCACGATTCAAGCGAAAAGTACGAAAGATAAAAGCGCGCTATTTGGGCAGGCACTTTGCTGCGCATTTCCTCCATTGCCCCGGAAGTTGTTTGAAAAACGCCGGCCACGGCTATGGCTTTTCGAATGAGGGCGGAGCGGGTACTGACGGATAGACGTGACCACCCGGGCAAACCTCACGGGGAACAAAGCATTGACTACTAGTTTTGCAGGCCTGCAGTCAAGTGGAAGGAATTTCCAGACCCTGGTGCTCGGCGCTTATTGCGTGGAAAGAAAATTGATCTCTTCGTCCGATTGTGGCCTCGGCGCGCCGCATCGCCGTAGTCAATCAGGACGGCTGGTCGATCAATATTTCCCGAAACAAAGAATCCCATCGGCCAACAAATAAAGTTTTCCCCAATGTGCTCGATAAATTCCCGGAGCTCCCCTCGCGATGCTTATTTCGAAATCCGTGGGGAATCGTAAGTAAGTGATTTCAGGAATGTGGATTGCAGCGGTCGTCCAAGGCGGCAGCATTTTTGTTCATACACGTTCAGGCGGTTTTTCGGTGATTCGCCTATTCTGACCGCACGGCGGCGGAAATCCAAACTTGTTCGTCAATACTTTCGGCAAAGTGCCTGGGTCTGGGTGAGGGTGATGTGGACCGGCAATCCAAATTCTTTTCTCACCCCGATACGCTGGAAAGGATTGCTGCACAACCTAAACGAGTTGTGAAACCCCAAATTTCGGCCTGCCTGATTTCCTTTTGGCACCTGCGGCAGGGATGGGGGGCCTGGGCCTCGCTCTGATCGGTTTGTTCGGGCCGTTCATGTCCTATTACGTTGGCCTTGCAGACGCAGGAGCTTGGCGACTAAAATGGGCTCCGGGGAGGCCCACGCAGCGGACATTCTCACGCCTGGTACTTCGCAAGGAGATCGTTTTTGGCTGGTCGGGCGGGCGGCCTGTTTCCTCGGCCCTGTTGGTAGCCATTTTCCTTTTCCGTACGCATTTTGGCAAGTCGCGCAACTTGTTGGGGGAGCGTTTCGGCGATTCGAATCCCAGGAGCCGTTCGGGTTGGGCCCGCTGGCCTGCTCGCCGCCGGCTGCTCGCCTGCTATTTGGCCCGCCCCGCCGTGCCACTGCGAGTTCGATCCCCTGGTTGCGCTGCGCTAGAGTAAGTGAAAGCCATGAGCGTTCTACGAGCCGTGGGTTCCATCGTTCTGCCACACTGTTCCGCAAAAAGAAAACGGCTCGATCGAGAACTCGGACGGGCGGAGCTGGCGAGCCACCCTTGAGACACATCGAGGACAATTTCTCCGCGGCGGGTTTACGGCCGGACGAAGCTTCGTTCGGTTCCGCAACGCCATCAATCTGTCGGTGGGCTCGAAACAAACAAAAAAGAGAGGCCCCCCCATCGCCACTCTCGCGGCATTTTCACGCTTGGAGAGCTGCTGCAGGGACTTGCGCTTTCGCCCTGCGATCGCCGCAAGGAACAGAGGTCTCTTCTTGAGTCTCCATCTCGCGGCTTGGCAATTGGGGGAATTTGGCGCCACGACGGTTATGGTTCAGCGTTGTCTACCAGTTGTGTTTTCTTGAAATCCGTTGCCGTCAAGAACTTCAACCGTTTTTTCGTTGTTCTTTGCAATTCCAAATTTTATGGCCCAAGCGTTGGAGTTGGAAGGGCCGTAAACTTTTTAGGAGCAGAGGGAAGATTTCGCGCTTTTTTTCGTGAAACAAAATACGTGTTTTTTGGAAGACGTCATCGTCCGCCCGCAACGGTACTCCTCTTGTTACCGACAACGGGAAATCTATCGCCGTTAGGCCGCGAGGCGAGGAGGTAACGGACCAACACGTTTGAAATTCCTGGGGCGTCCTCCACTCATCGGTCGCACATTTCAGACGGGAAAGATAGGCCGCCGTGCCGCTTCCGCCCGTTGTTTCAATCATGAACTACCGTCTCTGGCAGGATATAAAAAATTCGCAGCTGAACCCGAAGATCCTAACACCGTTTTTTCATACCTCGACGGGAAAAGCCCAGAATCTTAACGGGAATTATGCCGGGGGCGGAGATGCAATTTTTTTTGGGCGGGCCAGTTTCTGGCTCCCAATTTGAGCGACTCTCAAGTCGGCGGCTCTTGGTGGGACGGGCTCAACCGGGGGCTCTAGTTTGAGGCGTCCACCAAACCGGCCGGGGCCGACCTCGGACGGCCATTTTCGCCCCACGCACTCCCAAGAAGGAAATACGAAGTGAAAGCTTCCCGGACAAAATTTCGCGATCGTGCCCCAAACATTGCTGACAGCATTATCGGGGGATTCAGAAAGACGGCTCTATGCTTGCTTTCCGCTGTCATGTGCTTGCTCTTGATCGGCCTGCAGCAAAACGTGGCAAAATCTTTTTTATTGCTGCGCCGCCACCGGCACGCCGAGAGCGGGAGCGATGGCCATGGCGCGCGACGCTGCGTGCAAGCCGCATTAGGCTAGACGACAAGCTGTTTGCGGAAAGCCTCGTGCTTGCTCTGGCCGCCTCGATCCTCGGGTGCGGCCGGCTTGGGCTTATCTCTTCTGAAAGGTCACGTGGTTGCGCTGATTCCATACCAAAGGGGTTGCCCCTGCCCGTGAAGAAGTTGTGATTCGCCATGAGTGTGGCCCGTCCTTTTTTTCGCGGGGCTTTTGGGGCCTTACAGCTCGTAAACCACAATTGGCTCTGTGGTTTTTTGTCGCTCACAGTTTTAAATGTTTGGGGGAAAAAGACCTTAACAGTCTTCGGGCTCATTGGTTGCAGGAAGAAATGCCAGACATTTCAGCATGGGCGGCTCCGGGGCCGAGAACTTGTCGTCGGTTTTGGAGGTAGGCGGCTTGTCTGTCGTGGTTGGTTGATTCGGTGCTGGCTGATGATGGCGTAGCTTTTCTCATTCTCACGCGGTGTGGACT